>Ga0210394_10003585_pt1 | contig 19191 bp, 16 predicted proteins | sample IncBWC12MmetaG_FD_160121 | JGI IMG/M metagenome (GOLD analysis project Ga0210394, IMG submission 160121) | Forest soil microbial communities from Barre Woods Harvard Forest LTER site, Petersham, Massachusetts, United States - Inc-BW-C-12-M | ecosystem: Environmental > Terrestrial > Soil >...
CGCAGATCCGATTCTCTCCGGCAGCTCGCACCGGCATGGTGTCCGGTACGCTGAAGGAGCGGCCTGAAGCCTCCCCCGCACTTCGCAATGAATTGCAAAGTCTGGCGCAGCTTCGGCCGCGAGATTCGCTGGGACGATTTCCGGTAGAGCTCGAATTTACGTTTTAATCAGCGCTACTGTACGAATCACCAGTAACTGTTTATATATACAGATTCCACCCAAGTCAAGTGCTCAAGCAGCCCATTCCCGCCAAGCCCGCATCAAGGGGAAATACAGGCCCAAGCGCACGGGTTCGGGCCCGAGCTTTTTTGCCAGGCGCGCGTAGCGCTGAAGTTGCGGCGTATACCGCTCGACCTCGCGGTCGAGAAATTGCTCAAGACCGCTGCCCAAGTGTTGGCTGGTTTTGTAGTCGATCACCCAGCGCACGCCCTCAGCATCGATAAAGCTGCGGTCGAAGACCACCCGCCACATCTGTCCCTGCCAATGGTCCGACAGCGCATGCTCGCGAAAGTCATCGCGGTAGCCGGATTGCAAAATCCAGCGTCCTCGAGGATCCTCCAGCACCGCGAGCAAGGCCTCCACGACGCGTGCCGCGGATGCCTGCAAGCGATCGGGCGGCACGCCGTGCAAGGCCAGCCAACGGGCAAAATGCGCCTCGCGCGCGCGAATCGCGCGCTCATCGGCGCGAGTCAAATCCATGGACTGCAGTTCTGCGTGCACCAAGCTGCCCACTCGCCTGGCGGTCTCGCCGGCCCAATCAAAAATTGGCCACTCCTCGCGCACCGACGGCGCGGAAATCGCCTCGGCGCCAACCGGCTCCGGTTGCGGCCCTGCCGACCAGTCCGCCGGCAGCCTGCGCAGCGGGCCGCCGCGCGGCGCGGCGTTGGTCTCCGGCCGCGGCAGCGGCGCCGCTGCGCTCTCCTGCGTCACGAATTCATTGCCCACCACGGGCCACAAGACAGCAAGCAAGCTGCCGGCTCGCGGCGTCCAGGAATCAGCCTCGGATTCATCATCGAACTCCTCCGCCTCGTCCGCCTTGCCCACCATGGCGGTCAGGCGCAGTTGCCGTTTTGCCCGCGTACAGGCGACATACAGCAGACGTTGTGCTTCAAGCGTGGCCGCATCGCGCGCCTGATAGCGTAAAAAGTCGAACAGCAAATCGCTGTCGGCGCCCACCGGGGGCCGAGCGGCCATGACCATGCCGTCGCGGCCAGCGCGGGCGAATTGATGCGACAGCAGCAATTGACCGCGATCCGGCGGCACCGACCGATCGAGCGCCGGAAGGACGATCATGTCGAACTCCAAACCCTTGGCCTTGTGGATGGTCATGATTTCAACGGCGCCGGCATCTCCATGGTCGGCGAAAAGATCCGCAAAACTGCGCGGCAAATCTGCGGCGTCGGGCAGGCCGCGTTCCTCGAGGCTGCGCAGGCGCGAAAATGCCGCGCGCGCAAGCTCGAGCTCCTGACTCGACGAGGCGCAGCTCGCCCCGCCCAGGCTAAGCCAGGTTCTCTCGACCCAGCGCGCCAGGGAACTGTCATTTCGCACGCCAAACGCTGCGTCCAGCGTCGAGCGCAACCGCTCGCAGCGCGCGCGGCCATCCGGGCTGAGTTGCTGCAACAGAGCGTCGTCTCGAATCGCATCCCACACAATCGGCGCCGCGCGCGCGATCAACAGAAGATCTGCCAGCAGCAGTCCTGTCCACGGTGCACGAAGCAGCGCGAGCCATGCGATGCGATCTCCGAAATGCAACAAGGCGCTCGTGAGCATTATGATGTCGCGCACGGCGGCGCGATCTTGCAGAGGTTCGATGTCCACTGCGCGGAAGGCGATGTTTCGCGCACGCAAACTCGCGGCGATCTCGCGCGCATGGCTTTTGGCCCGCACCAGCACCGCAATCCGTATTTCTGGGCGTTGCTCGATGGCGCCTGCGATCATATCCGCGATGGCGCTCGATTCTGCGCTGCGGTCAGGGAATCCCAGCAATTTAACGCCGTCCCCGGGGTCCTCGGCTCGCAACAAAGACTCACTCTCGCGAAAGGCAATGGCGCCGCGATTGCGGTCGTCGACCGGCGGCATGAGGCGGGCAAAGCAGGCGTTGATCCATGCCACCAAAGGCTGCACGGAGCGAAAATTACTTTGCAGCCGCTGTACGTCGAATCGCACATCGCCGATGCCCTCGTCCGCCAGTTCCAAGAATGCGCGGACCTCGGCTTGGCGAAATCCGTAAATGGATTGCATGGGATCGCCCACGCAAAATATGCTGCGCCCATCTTCTTTCTGCCAGCCGGCGGTCAGCAGGCGGATCAACTCCAACTGCGCGCTGGAAGTGTCCTGAAATTCATCCACCAAAATGTGCTGCAAACGATAATCGAGCCGCAAACTCAAATCCGTGGGCGCCGCCGCGCCCCCTAGAGCACGCAGGGCCGCCAACGATACGGCGGGAAAATCCGCGGCTCCTTGTTCTCGAAATACCCCATCGAGCTCTGCCGCCGCCAACACCAATACTTGAGCGACCTCGCGCACCCGCCCCCACGCATCGTCGCTGTACGCAGGATCCGGCAGCGTACGCAATTCCAACAAAACATCGCGCAGCTGCGCCTCGCGACCGAATTCCGCCAGAAGATCCTGCATCGGCGCCTTGTCGGCGCAATCCGCCGCAAAGCCCTCGGCGACCGTGACTCGCATGCGCAGCGATCCTTCTGCCGTCAGGAGCAGCTTGGCAATGCAGCGCCAACGCGCGACATCCCGAGAATCGGGGCGCAGCGCCGCGCGATCCCGAATCCATGGCGCCATCCCGGAGGCCGCTCCGAGGCGCTCCGCGGCGCGGTGCATGAGCGGCGACAAGGCTGCAATCCGCTCCTCGCCCAGCGCTTCGCGCGCCCGCAGCAGAACGCGGGTAACGAGCAGCTCGAGATCCTCATCGAAATTCCGGCGCACGCTCTTGAGTTGCGCCTCGTCGAGTGCGCTCGCCGCGTGCAGGCGGCCGGCAAGCAGGGGCAGCCAGCGGTCGCGGCTGGGCAGCATATCCGCGATCAGCTTTACGAGCTTTCGCCAGCGTTGATCATCAAGCGCGAGCACCCGATCAACGGCCGCTCCGAACTGGTCGGCGTCGGCGTGTGCCAAGGCGCGGCGCGCCGCCTCTTCGTAGCTTTGGCGAGCGTCAGTGAGCACGCGAAGAGCGGACCCCGAGCCGGCGGCGACCGGCAATTGTTTCGCGAGCCATGAATTGAAGGCATCGATGGTTTCGATGCGCAGCCGCGATGGCTGCGATTCAATGTCCAGATGCAAGGCATCCATGTGCCGTTTCGCGGCGACCGCCAAACTCCAGGTGCGGCGGTTCATGCCCTGCGGACACTCGGCGCGGCGCGCTGCGCCAAGCGCATCCAGTACGCGATGGCGCATTTCCTGAGCGGCGCGGCGCGTGAAGGTCAGCGCCAGGATGCGCTCGGGCGCGTCGACCGCCGCGAGAAGGCGCAGGTATCGGGACGCCAATAAGGTGGTCTTGCCCGAACCGGCCGGCGCCTGGACCAACACCGATCCCGCTGACGCGATGGCACGCTCGCGCGCGGCGCTGTCGACAACGGGCTGCCGCGCCTCACTCACGCGATTCTTCCGCTGGTTCGAGCGGCGCCGGCACCCGGCACAGTCCGTGCAGATCACAGGTCTGACAGGCCTTCAGCGTCGGCGCTACCTCCGCCCGTCCGAGTGCGAATCCGGCGGCCAGCGCCTCGACTCGCCGCGACCAAACGCCGACCAATGCCGCGAAATTCGGCATCCCTTCCAGCTCCGAGCTGCGCCCCCCCGGCTTGAAGATATCGCGCCGTTCCGCCTCGGCAACGAATCCCGAATCGCCGGCGTTTACCTTGGCATAGGCCACGGCAATCAGGGCTTTAGGAAGCAGCAGCGCATAGATCGGCAGCTGCGGGTTGTCCGGCCGGTCCCCGCGCCAATCAGGGACGGCGGCGCCGGTTTTGTAATCGATCAGAACTCGTGCACCATCCGCCAATCGATCCACCCGATCGACGCGCACCGTGAAATCGAGGCCGGCGAACCGCACCGATTGCGCGCCCTGTTCCAGAGTTTCCACCTCAAACGGGGCGCGCTTCCGTTCCACGTCCAGCCAGATCCCGAGCAGGTTGTTCAGGCGCTCACGCTCACGCAAGCGCCAACGCGGTCCGGGATCGCGCCCCTTGCAAATCGCCGCGAGCGCACCGATCACCGCTTCGTCCAGCAATTGCCGTTGCGCATCCGGCGCCAGCAGCTGCAAAGAGTTTGAATTCCGCAGCTCCGACCAAATGTGCTGTAGCGCATGATGTACGAGTTCGCCGCGCTCGCGCTCGTTGAAGCCCGGCACGGGCAGTTCGAGCGGGCGCGTGGTCAGGCGCGTCCCCGCGAAGCCGCGAAAAGCACAGCGCGATTGCGCTTTTAAGGTCGCCACGCCCCGAGTGCTCTCGCTCAATGAAAACGGCGGGGCCAACTCATCGGACAAGCTTTCCAGCACGGGCGCAGTTGCAAAAAGCGCGCGCCAGTGCGGTTGCGGAGCCGCCTGCAGCAAGGCCTCATGCGGCGGCGACGCGCAGCCCATGGAGAACGGGTGTTCCGGCAGCAAGGGACTGGGTGCACTGGTGCTGCCGTCCCCCGGATCCGCGTAACTGAACACGCATTGCGTCGCGCGGGCCAGCCAGCGACGCTGCAAATCCAACGCCTGGTTCAGTTGCGACTCCGCGCCGGCGGAAATGACGCCATATTCGCGCTGCAGCCGGACCGGCAGTAGCGCAATGGGATCGACGTTCGGCGGCCAGTGCTCGTTGCCGCAGCGCGTGACCCACAGCCCATCGTAATTCACCCAGGGGTCGATCAGCTGTCCACTCACCCAGACTGCCGGAACTCCGGTCTGCGCTTGAAACGGCGTGTCGCGCGCAGCGCGGCTGAGCACGCGCAGAGCCGATTCAGGCGAATGAGTCCCGAACAGCAAATCGGCCGTCGCCAACTCCGCCAAAAGCTCGCGGAACCGTTCCGCCGCTTGATACTCGACGCTTGACCAACGGCTGCGCAGCGCCCATGGTCCCGCCTCCAGGGCGGCAATCCAAACGGAGACCCAGGCACTGAAACGATGCGTGCCGCGCGATTCAGCGAGCGCGCGCCGCACCGCGCGAAGACGCTGAACGGCAGCGGCCGGGACAAGGTTCTCGGCGCGCGCCACGCGGTCCGCGATTTGCAGCCAGGTGTCGATGTCGGCTTCGCTGGGGCCGTGCCTGCGCAATTCGAGGTCCATCAATGCCGCAGCGCTGGCCTCGGCGCCGGAAGCCTGTAGTTCAGGTGCGCGCAGCAGAGCGCTGAACCGCGGAAACGAGACCGCGCCAAAACCGGCCGCCAGAGTCTCCAACGCGGCGCGCACCGGCGCGTAGCCCGCGAGCGGAGTACCCCCCGCCACGGCATATGGCGCGCCGCTCCGATCCTCCCGCAAACTGAATCGCTGCCTCGCCAATGCGGCATCCATCGCATCGACGACTTCGGCGCGGCGCTGATTGAGATCCGGGACGCACACCCAGGCGCGAAAACCCTGATCCGCGTGCAAATTCATCAGCGCCCATCCGGCCAGCGCAGACAGTTCCGCCGCCGGCGAGGCCGACTTCAGTCGCGACGCCGAACGCGACGCATGCTGCGCGGCAGTCTCCAGCGGCAACAGCATCGTCGCGTTTCGCAGCAGCCATTGGCGCGCCACCGGTCGCCATGCCGGACTTTCTATCCACGCGACAGGGCTTGCGGGAACGCTCAGGCTGCCGAGCAAAGTGTCGGCGCTGATGCACTTCAGCGCGCGGCAGCGCTGCTCGAACGCCTGGCTCCACCTGAGAAACGCCTGGGTCTCCTCGGAAAAATCCTGCGCCACGGCGCGCAGCGGAATTGCATATTCATGAATGGCTCGTTGTGCGCGCCGCGCCGCACGCGCTGCAGCGGCGGGATCGAGAAAATCGCGCCCCTCTTGCTCCGCGTCGATGACCGATCGCCACAGCTCGCGCTCTTCCACATCGCTGAGGCAACGCGGCGAGTCGGCGTTCGCCAGCTGCCCGAAGCCATACTGTTGCCGCAGCCAGGTTGCAAAATCCTGCACCCGCGGCGTGGGCCAAATGTCGCGGCCCGCCGCACGATGCGCGCGCTCGATGGCATCGAACACTGCGACGGCCAGCTCGGTATTCGGCGTCAGAACCGTGTGGCCGGCCGCGACGGCCGCAAGCAGGCCGGGTGGAACGCGCTCCGCGCTGAATCTCACTTAGGCCTTTGGCGCGGACCCGACTATTTTCAGCTCAGGGCCCGCCGCTGCCTGGGCATCGAGCAGTGCTTCTATCCGTTCAAAAACGGTAGCCAGGACTTGCCGCTCCGGCAGGTTGGTGATGCGAAACGCGTTGCGATACGGCACGTTGAAGCTCACACCCGGCGCAACCAGCACATGCTTCGTCTCCAGCAATTCCAGTGCGAAAGCCTGATCGTCGAAGTCCGGCAGCACGTCGCTGCGAATTTCCACGAATGAGTACAAGGCACCCATGGGGCGCGCCAGTTTAAGATACTTGCTGCGCGCTACGCCATCGAGAATCGCCTGCCGCGAATCATATAGACGACCGCCGGGGCGCGTCATTTCAAGGATGCTCTGAAAGCCGCCCAACGCGGTCTGCACGGCCCACTGTCCCGGCACGTTGCTGCACAGGCGCAGTGAAGATAACAGTTCCAGGCCGCTCAAGTAATCGCCCGCGCTCTCGATGTCGCCGGAGAATGACGCCCAGCCGACGCGGTATCCGCACGCGCGATAGACCTTCGAGAGTCCGCTCATCGTGCAGCACAGAGTGTCGTGCACCAATGTGGCCATCGGCACGAATTCGGCGCCGTCGTAGAGAATATGGTCGTAGATCTCGTCGCACAACACCACCAAGCGATGTTTCTCGGCGATGCGCGCAATCGCGGTCAATATCTCCCTCGGGTACACCGCCCCGGTGGGATTGTTTGGGTTGACGACGACGATGGCGCGCGTGCGCCGGGTGATGAGCGCCTCGATTTCATTCGGATCGGGTATGAAGGAGCGCATCGGGTGACAGGGATAGTGGACCGCGCGGCCGGTATTGAGATTCACAGCGGCGGTCCACAAGGGGTAATCCGGACTCGGCACCAGCACTTCATCGCCGGAATTCAGCAACGCACGAAGCGCCAAGTCGATCAGCTCGCTGACGCCGTTGCCGATGAACACTTCTTCAACCGTGACGCCGCGCACGCCGCGCTCCTGCTGCTGCATCACCACCGCTTCGCGGGCAGGGAATATCCCCTTCTGATGCACATACCCCTCGCTATGGCGCAGATTTTCGATCATGGCCAGGCGCATCGTTTCAGGGGTGCGGAAGCCGAACGCGTAGGGATTGCCGATATTGAGCGAGACGATGTCGTAGCCCAGCCGCTCCAGCGCCAGAGCGCGCCGCGCCAATTTACCGCGAATTTCGTAGCGCACATTGGCGAGCCCGTCGCTCGGCCGCACCGGTTTTCGTTGTGTCATGGCGGGAAGGATAACGGAATAAGCGCTTCGTGCGAACGGTGACAGGCAACCCAGTGTCCCGCGACGACTTCCGCGAGCGGCGGCACGGTTGTCTCGCACACCGCGACGGCATAGGGACAGCGGTCGCGGAATGCGCAGCCAGAGGCCGGCGGCGCTGCCGCGAAACGTTCGACGAGAGCTGCCGGCGCTGCCGCGTGTCCGGCAGCCGGTACGCTTGCGGGCACGGCCGCCAATAATGCTTTCGTATAAGGATGGACGCTGGAGGCGAACAACGCATCGGGGGCGGCGATTTCCACCAGCCTGCCCGAGTACATGACCAGCACCCTGTGACTCAAGTGCCTCACGACAGCCAGATTGTGGCTGATGAACAGCATCGCGGTGCCGGCATCGCGCTGCAAATCGAGCAATAAATTGACGATTTGTCCCTGGATGGACATGTCGAGGGAACTCACCGGCTCGTCGCAAATCAAGAGCTTCGGGCTCAAAATCATGGCGCGCGCAATACCGATGCGCTGACACTGACCGCCGCTGAATTCGTGCGGATAGCGCGCGGCCATGGCCGGCGTCAGGCCCACTCGCTCCAACATCGCGGCAACGCGCAACTGCCGGGCATGCCCGTTCAGTCCGGGTTCGAATATCCTCAAGGGTTCGGCGATGGTATCGCCCACCGTCATGCGCGGATTCAAGCTCGCGAGCGGATCCTGGAACACGATTTGCAGGTCGCGGCGCAGCGCACGCAGCACCGGCGCGGCACAGGTCAGCAGATCCTGACCGAACCACTCCACGCTGCCGTGCGCTGCGCGAAGCAGCCGCAGAATGGCGCGCGCCAGGGTGGATTTGCCCGATCCTGATTCACCCACCAGCCCCAATGTCTCGCCCGCGTACAGCTCGAAGCTCACGTCGGACAGCGCGGCATGGCCGCCAAAATCCACCGACAAATTCCTTACCCGCAGCAATGCGTCATTCATCGGGGCAGCGGAAAGTGGCAGGCGACCGAAGAATCGCCGGCATTGCTCAGCAGCGGGCGCTCAGTTCGACAGCGATCCTGGGCAAGGGGGCAGCGGGGCGCGAACGCGCACCCCTCGAGCAATTCGCCGGGCCGCGGCGGCTGGCCCGCGATGGTCGGCAAGCGCGCGAGGCGCGGACCGGATAGCCTGGGTATGCACTTCAGCATCTCCGCGGTGTACGGATGCCGCGCATGTCTGAACAATTCCTGCGCTGAGGCGCACTCGACGATTCGGCCGGCATACATTACGAGGATTCGGTCCGCGAGGCCCGCCACCACGCCGAGATCGTGGCTGATCAGCACCAACGCCATGCCGAATTCACCGCGCATGATGCGCAGCAGCTCGATGAGCTGTGCTTGAATGGTCACATCGAGCGCCGTCGTGGGCTCGTCGGCGATAACGAGCCTGGGCTCGCACATCAAGCTCATGCCGATCACAACCCTTTGACGCATGCCGCCGGACAGCTCATGCGGGTATTGATGCAAGCGGCGCTTGGGATCAGGCACGCGCACACGCTCCAGCATGCGGCCCGCCGAACTCCACGCATCGCGCCACGACAATCCTGAGTGGCAGACCAGCACTTCGGCCAGCTGCGTACCGATGCAAAGATGCGGCGCCAGTGAAGTCATCGGATCCTGAAAAATCATGGTCAGCTTCGAGCCGCGCACGCGATTCAGTGCGGCAGCATCGGCATGCAATAATTCGCCGCCCTCGAAACGAATGCTGCCGCGGGCCAGCGCATTGCTTGCCAGCAATCCCATTGCCGCCATGAACACTTGAGTCTTGCCGGATCCCGACTCGCCGATGATTCCGACGCACTCGGCGGGCGCTATCGCCAGCGACACGCGCTGAACGGCTTCCAGGCTGGCGTCACGTTGCGAAAAACTGACGCTCAAGTCCTCGATACTCAAGGTCGGAGTCATCTTCAGCCTTCCTTGACGTCGAGCGCGTCGCGCAGGCCATCGCCGAAGATATTCAAGCAAAGCAACAACAGCGCGAGAAAACCGCCGGGCACCAACAGGATCCAAGGTGCCGATTCCATCTCGCCGGCGCCCTCGGCGATCAGAGTGCCCAAGCTCGCATGCGGTTCCTGGATGCCCAAGCCCAAAAAACTCAAGAAACTCTCGAATAAAATGATTTGCGGTACGCTCAAGGTGGCGTACACGATGACCGGGCCGATGACATTGGGTATCACGTGCTTGACGATGATGCGGCCCGCGCTCGCTCCCGAAGCCACCGCCGCTTCGATGAATTCACGCCGGCGAATGCTCATCGTCTGCCCGCGCACGATGCGCGCCATGGTCAGCCAGCCCACGGCGCCAATCGAGAAGAACAAAAGATACTCGCTGCGGCCGAAAACCACGGTCAATAAAATGACGAAAAAAATCAGCGGCAAGCCGCTCAAGATTTCCAATATTCGCATCATCAAATGATCGGTGCGGCCGCCGCTATAGCCCGCGATCGCACCGTAGCTCAGGCCCACGACCAAACTACAGACGCTCGCCACCAATCCAACGCTCAAGGATACGCGCGCGCCCGCCAGCGTTCGCACGAACAAATCGCGCCCCAGACGGTCGGTGCCGAACCAATGCGCGCTTTGCATGCCGGGTCGTGCCGCGACGTGCAGCCAATCGAGCGCCTCGATGCTGTTCGGATTGAGCCACGGCCCGAGCAGCGCCAACGCCACCATTGCGAACATGACATATAAGGCGAAAACGGCGGCGGGATTCGATCGCAAGCGCCGCGCAGCGTCGCTGCCAAGGCCGCTCACAAGCTTACGGTCTCACGCGCGGATCGAGCCACGCGTACAGCAGATCGACCAGAAGCCCCATGCCGATGAGCAACGTCGAATAGATGATCACCATGCCGAGCACCAAGGTGTAATCCCGATTCAGTGCGCCTTGCACCAGGTAGCGACCGATCCCGGGCAAACCCGCGATGGACTCCACGACCAGCGAACCGGTCATGATCGAGGCGACCGCCGGCACGAGATAGCTTGCCACGGGCAGCAACGCCGGCCGCAGGGCATGACGCAAGATCACCGTGCGCAGCGGCAAACCCTTGGCAAAAGCGGTACGAATGAAGTGGCTGCTCAAGACCTCCAGCATGCTGCCGCGCGTGAGCCGTGCGATATAGGCCAATGGCGGCAGCGCAAGCGCCACCGTCGGCAGCGCGAGATGCCGGATGGAGCCGGGCTCCCATCCGGCAATCGGCAGCCAGTGCAAGTAAATGCCGAATAACAGGCCGAGAAACGGCAGCACGACAAAGGTGGGGATCGCGATGCCCACCACCGCCAGCGACATGGTGGCGTAATCGGCGGGCGAATTGTGATGGAGCGCGGCATATATCCCTGCGGGAATCCCGACGATCATGGCCAGCGCCAACGCAATGAGCCCCAGCTGCAGAGTCACGGGGAAGCCCTGCCTGATCAGCTCGGTCACCGTAAAGTCTTTGTATTTGAATGACGGCCCGAAATCACCGTGCGCCAGAGAGCCGAGGTAGCGCCCGTATTGCGTCCAGAGAGGCTGGTCCAATCCGTAGGCACGCTGCAGATTTGCCATAATTTCGGGCGGCAGGGTTTGCTCTTGATCGAAGGGGCCTCCGGGTGCCGCGCGCATCAAAAAAAAAGTCAGCGTGACAATGATCAGCAGCGTCGGGATCGCGCCGGCCAGCCGCGTCAAAAAGTAGCGAATCATCGCGGCGAGTCTATCGATTGACCGCGAGGTGGACAAGGCAGGTGTGGCTCCTTAGACTAGCGGGCCGATCAACTCATTGAGCCTTCATGGATTCAACACGCCCGATCCGCGCGCTCATGCGCGGTCTTGATGCGCTGACTTTTCTCAATTTGCGCGCCGGCGCGACGGTTTCAGAAGTTGCCCATGAAATTCGTCTGCCGCGCACCACCGTCTACCGAATATTGGAAACCTTGTGCAGCACCGGTTTCGTGTATCGGGACAGCACCGACGAGCGCTATCGCCTGACCATACTGGTAAGAGGCTTGAGCGGGGGGTTCGATGACGAGGCGTGGGTCACTGAGATCGCAAAACCGATCATCTACGCTTTATCCGGTGAAATCGCCTGGCCCGTGAGCATCGCCACCTTGTCGGGTACGAAGATGACGCTGCGCGAGGCGACCGACCATAGCACGCCGCTCGCGATCGAGCGCTACTCGGCCGGCATTCAACTGCCCCTGCTGACTTCGGCGATGGGCCGCGTCTACCTTGCCAATTGCCCGCCCATCCAACGCGATACTCTGATCGAGATTTTGGCCCGCTCCAAAAAAGAAGAAGACAAGGCGGCGCGCAATCGCCTCGATCTGCTGCGGGTGCTTGCGGAAGTCAAGGCACAGGGCTACGCGGCGGCGACGCGTACCCGCCGCCTGGCAGACGAAATCGCCGTCAGCGTGCCGGTGCCGATGAACAACGGCACTTTGGCGGGGCTTACGGTGCGCTTTGTCGCCTCTGCGATGCCTCTGAAGGCGGGTCTCGAGCGGTATTTGCCAAAGTTGCGTGCCAGCGCGGCTAAAATCAGCGCAACATTCTCGGAACAACAGGCGGAAGCGCGCACCAAGCGCGCGCCGCGCGCCACGGCCTAAGGGAGATTGCATGCAGAAGATCATGGTCTGTATCAAGCGCGTCGTCGATTACAACGTGCGCATCCGGGTCAAACCCGATGGCAGCGGAGTAATGCTCGACGGGGTGAAGATGAGCGTAAACCCTTTTGATGAAATCGCCCTTGAGGAGGCGCTGCGCATCAAAGAGCGCGCCGGCAACATCGAAGTCCTTGCGGTCAGCATCGGCGTGGCCGACACTCAGCAACAGCTGCGCACGGCGTTGGCCATGGGCGCGGATCGCGCGATTCTCGTGCAAACGGACATTCCCGTGGAACCCTTGACCGCCGCGCGGACTTTTCTCGCCTTGGCCAACAAGGAGAAACCCGATTTGATTTTATTGGGCAAACAGGCGATCGACGATGATGCCAATCAAACCGGTCAAATGTTGGCGGCGATCTGGGAACGGCCGCAGGCAACCTACGCTTCGAAGATCGAGATTTCCGCCGGCAAGGCCGCTGTCACTCGCGAGGTCGACGCCGGCCTCGAGACCATTGAAGTCGACCTACCCGCGGTGGTCACCGTGGATTTGCGCCTCAACGAGCCAAGATACGTGAAATTGCCGGACATCATGAAAGCCAAGAAGAAGCCGCTGGACGTGACTTCGTTGGACGCGCTCGGGATCAGTTCGGCGGCACTGCTCAAGACCGTGAAGACCGAGCCCCCGGCGCAGCGCCAGAAAGGCGTCATGGTCAAGGATGTGGCCGAGCTTGCAAGTGTCCTCAAGAATAAAGGCTTGATCTGATGCACAAGGTACTGATTGTCGGCGAACACGATGGAAAAGCGCTCAACCCGGCCACCGCCAAGTGCGTCACCTGCGCCAAGAACATACCGGATGCGGAAATCACAATCGTTCTGCTGGGCGGGGACACCTCGAGCGTGGCGGCGCAGGCTGCAGCCATCGCCTCTGTCAAGTTCGTGCTGCGCGTGGACCGGCCGGAGAACGCGCACCCCCTGGCAGCGGTCTTCGCGCCGCAACTGGCAGCCCTCGCCGCCGACTACACCCACGTGCTGGGTCCCTCGACGAGCTTCGGCAAAGATTTGCTGCCGCGCGTGGCGGCGCTGCTCGGCGTTGCGCAGGTCAGCGACATGATGGCGGTCGAGGGGGCGTACCGGTTTCGCCGTCCGATATACGCGGGCAACGCCGTTGTCACGGTCGAAGCGGATCCCTCGCGCAAACTCATCGCCACGGTGCGGGTGGCATCTTTCCAGGCAGCACCCGTCGGCGGCAACGCCGGCATCGACTCGAAGACTCTGAACGTGACGCTGCCCACGCACACCCGCTACATCGGAGCCAAATCCGGGTCCACTGACCGGCCGGATCTGCAAACCGCCTCGAAAGTGGTGTCCGGCGGGCGGGCGCTGGGCAGCGCCGAGAATTTCAAACTGCTGTTCAGTCTGGCGGACAAAATCGGCGCGGCGGTGGGCGCGTCGCGCGCCGCCGTCGATGCCGGGTATGCGCCGAACGAAATGCAGGTCGGTCAGACCGGCAAGATCATCTCACCGGAGATGTACATCGCGATCGGCATCTCCGGGGCGATTCAACACCTGACCGGAATCAAGGACGCACGAACCATTGTGGCGATCAACAAGGACGGCGAAGCGCCCATTTTTGAGGTGGCCGACATAGGATTGGTGGGCGATCTGTTTCAGATCGTGCCGGAACTTACGCGGCTGATCGGAACCTGAGGTACTCGCGCTAGAGCTGCTTGAGCACGTATTCGGCCGCCGATACCTTGAATTCGCCGGGCTTCTCGATGTCCACCTGGGTCGCGATACCGTTTTTGACAATGATCGCAAAGCGTTGCCCGCGAGTTCCCATCCCGAATTTCGACCCGTCCATCTCCAAACCCAAGGCTTTGGCGTACGCCCCGTTGCCGTCGGCCAACATCAAGATCTTATCGCCGACGCCGCCGTGTTTCCCCCAGGCGTTCATCACGAACACGTCATTCACGGCGGTGCATGCGATCGTATCGACGCCCTTGGCTTTGATTTGATTCGCGAGCTCGACAAAGCCCGGCAAGTGCTTGGCATCGCACGTGGGTGTAAAGGCACCGGGCACTGAGAAGAACACCACCGTTTTACCCGCGAATAACTGTTCCGTGCTCATCTTTTGCGGGCCATCCTTGGTCATGTGGGTAAAGCTACCCTCGGGCATCTTATCGCCGGCTTTGATCGTCATAACAACTCCCCGTTAACGCGAGCGCTACCTAAGAGATTGTTTCCGCGTACAATTCCCAGAGCTTGACGACGCGCGGACTGACCCCGGGGGCGCCCTTGAGCTGAACAAAAGCCTTCTTGGCCTCGGCGCTGTTCTTCAGGGCGACGTGCGACCGGCCAAGGTATACGTACGCCTCGTCAATATGCTTGATCTGTCCCTTTGGAATGCCGGAATTGATCACGGTGATTGCCCCCTGGTAGTCGCCGAAACCGAAGTGCACTTCACCGGTCTTTACGCTGAGATCGCCCGCCGGGCTTTTCGCCGCTTCGGCATCCAATTGAGCCAGCCCTTTCCGGTCGGCTTCAGCGCGGGTCTTGAGCGAATTTAGCAGGCGGGTGGTGCGCTCCTTATGCTCTTCCTTCATGAGCGTCGAGGCCATGACCGTTTCGAGCACCATCTGGGCCTCACCGGGCAACGCGGCATCGCCGAGCAGTTGCGCCATTTCAATATAGTCGGTATCGGCATTCATGGACTTCGTGTCGTACATGATCCGATAAATCATCAAGGTATTGTGATCGTCGCGTTCATCTTGGCGCTCGAGCCGAATGAGATTGTTCCAGTATTCGGTTTTCTTCGTCAGTCGCACCAGTTCGTACAAAGCACCAATCTTGCCCGGCGTATCGTTGGCGTCATCCGCGCACTTCAATTTGAACAGGTACAAATTCTCCTTGGGCGCTTCTCCGGACTTGCGCGCAGCGGCGATGGCTTTATCGCCCCAAACATTGGAGTTCTTGCAGTCCTTCTCGAGGTAATAAAGTTGGGCCATCACGACAAGGTCATCGTTATTGGTCACGCCGGCATCCACCGCTTGTTTGCCGAACTCGATGGCCTTGGAGTAATTCTGATTGCCGGCAGCCAGACGGAACAGCATTCTGTAGGTCTTCCCGGCCTCCTCCGCGGTATATCCGCCGGTCGCGATGGCGGCCTCATAGGCCGCCTGCGCAGCCTTCATGTTGTTCAACTTGACGTTGACGAAGCCCTTGAAATCAGCGATGGTCTTTTTATCGAATGTGGTCAGCGGGGATTTCGTTTCCGCCGCCTCCAAATTCTTCAGCGCCTCGGCCCATTGACTGGCCTGCATGGCTTTTTGCGCCGCGGTCATTTCCTTGGCTATGACGCGGCTGATTTCCGGGCCCTTGGGTTTATCGGCCGAGAATGCCGCGGGCGAAACCGCTGCCAGGCACAAGACGGCGAGCAGACCGGCGCGCAGCGCCCGTTTCCAGAAAATTGCCGGCCGGCGCGGGTCATTGTGTATCGAGTGATTCATTATCAAACCTCGTTCTGTATCGAAATTATTGCCCACGGACCCGCCACATTGCATCTTGTTTGGTTAAACGAACGGCAAACCCGAATTTAAGGGAGGCGCCGTACTCACGTGGGCCGTCTACTTAGAAGAAATCGTTGTTGACGAATCCTATTTTCTTCAGGCCGCGATGCTGCAAGTCCGCCAAGGTTTGCGCAACGATCTCGTACTTGGCGAACTTGTCGACCGTGATGTGCACTTCCGGCTGCGGATCTTTCACCGCTTCCGCACTGATATACCCTTGCATCTTCGTGCGATCCACCGGCGTCTTGTTCCACAACAGCGTGCCGTCAAAATCGATCTGCAAATCGATCACTTCGGGCGGCGGCGGCGGCACGAAATTGGGCGGCGGCGGCAGCGGGTTATCGATCTTTACGGCGTGCGTCTGACTCGGAATCGTGATGATAAAAATGATCAGCAGCACCAGCATCACGTCGATCAACGGCGTCATATTGATCTCGGATAAGGGGCCTTCTTTGCCGCCGCCTACAGCCATTGCCATGCTGCTCTCCTAGGTACCTGGACCAAAATGATCGGGCGTGGTGATGAACGCCACCTTGCGTATGCCGATCTTCTGAGTCGCCACCAGTACTTGGCCGACAAATTGATAGCGGACATTGGCATCGCCGCGGATGTGCACTTCCGGCTGCGGGTCCTGCCGTACGATGCCGCGCAGGTGCGTCAGCAGTTCATCCTGGTTCGCCAGCGGCTTGGTATTCCAATAGATGCCTCCCTGCTTGTCGATCGCGATCGTGATGTTTTCCGGCTTGGTCTGGGTGGGTAGATTGGTGGCTTTGGGCAGATCCAACTGCACTTGCTGGATGATGACCCGAATCGTAATGATGAAGATGATCAACAGCACCAACATCACGTCCACCAGGGGCGTGACATTGATATCCGACATCACCTCGCCTTCGTCTTCACCGCCACCTACGCTAAGCGCCATGAAATAGCGCTCCTAGCGCGCGGCCGCTGGGGTCGCCTTGCCGACCACCGGCGGCGGCTTGTCCATCCCCAGGCCCATTTTCACGCCCGAGATCAAGTAGGCGTGCAGTTCGTGGGTGAAGTGGCTGACACGCTCCTGTACCGCCTTGTTGCGGCGCAAAAGGATGTTGTAGCCCAGCACCGCGGGCACCGCCACCGCCAAGCCGAATGCAGTCATGATCAAGGCTTCGCCGACCGGTCCCGCCACCTTGTCGATCGACGCCTGTCCGGCCACGCCGATGGCGATCAAGGCGTTGTAAATGCCGATCACGGTGCCGAGCAAGCCGACGAAGGGTGCCGTGGCGCCCACGGAAGCGAGCACCGGCAATCCCGATTGCATGCGGCTGATGACCGCGTCTGCGGTGCGCTGCAGCGAGTCGGTGATCCAATCGCTGGTGCTGATGGCCCCCGACAAGCGCGATTTGTTGCTCTCGTGATATTCGTAGGCCTGCTTGCCGGTTTCGGCCAGAGCGCGAAACGGATTGGAGCCGCCCTTCAGCTTGTTGATGGCATCGGTCAGGCTCGTGGCACTCCAGAATTCCTTCTCGGCTTCTATGCCCTGCAGGCGCTGGCGGCGCTGATCGAAATACTTGGTGATCATGATGAACCATGTCATCAGGGACATGATCAGCAAAATGGCGAGGATGGACCGGGAAACAATATTGCCTTGCGCGATCAACGCACCAAGACCATATGGGTTATCTACAGCTGTCTCTTGCATTGACCGATTCCCTCTACTTATATAACTTTAATAATGGAATTAGCTGAAAATTATTCGTCACGCAACGGCTACTTGCCGGTCAACTTCCAGGTAATGGCAAACGGAAAGTTCCCCTCCACGGGCTTGCCGTCCTCCATGGCCGGAATCATCCTTTGTCCCTTGACTCCCTTCAAACACGCTTCATCCAACCGTGGATAGCCGGTGCTTGTCTGTACGGTGGCGTCCATTATCTGGCCTTCCCTCGACACCTTCATCATAAGAATGCAGCGCCCTTCCTCGTTGGCTCGCTTGGAAGCATCAGGGTAGTACTCTTCGCCGATCTTGAAGGGATGCTTGGTGTCGTACTTGGGCGGCGACACCTGATGCTGCACGGGCGCCGGGGCTACGACCGGCGCCGGCGCGCGGACCTGTGTGGTTTCCGTGATCGCATTGGTGGGTTCGACCGCGGACTGGATGTCGACGAATTCCGGCGGCGGAGCGAACGGTTTTATTTCTTCGAGCTTGGGAGGCGGGGGCGGAGGTTTGTCGACGTCTTTCTGCTTATCAATCTGCGCAATTTCGACCGGCGGAATAATATGCTGGACCAACTGACCGGCTAATCCGGTATAAAACGCCCAAACAAACAATACATGAAGAAGGATGACGGCAATGAGGGCCGCGCCTCGCTTGCCCGAAAATAATGATGGCGGATCGTAGTTGTACATAAGCCTCTGCGACTCTTACCCCTATCTCATGATCTTGCGCGATGCGCGCGCCTCGAACTTGCGCCCTAGTTTTCCCAGCAGCGACCCTCCAAGTTCCCTTCGGCGAGTAAAGAAGAGACTGACACATATGCCGCCCGCACTGCAAGCGCGACTTAAGGCTAATTATGGGCCGCGCAACGCTCGCATTAGATCTAGGCCGGATGCGATGTCGGTCGCTCGAGATCCGTGACTGCACCCAAGGAGGCGCTGCTGACCTCCCGGGAATACTTTGCCAAGGCCCCGCGTCGCGCATAGGGTTTCGGCGCCGTCCAAGACTTGCGGCGGCGCTTAAGTTCCGCCGCGCTGACGTGCAGCGTAATTTCGCGGCGCACGGCATCGATTGTGACCTCATCGCCGGTCTTTACCAGGGCCAGCGGGCCGCCGAGGGCTGCCTCGGGAGACAGATGCCCCACCACGAAACCATGACTGCCGCCGGAAAAGCGCCCGTCGGTGATCAGCGCCACGTCCTTACCCAAGCCCTTGCCCATGATGGCGCTCGTCGGACTCAACATCTCGCGCATGCCGGGCCCGCCTTTTGGGCCTTCATATCGGATCACCACCACGTCGCCGGCCTTTACTTTGCCCAGCAGGATCCCTTGCAGGGAGTCCTCCTCGGAATTGAATACGCGAGCCTTGCCCTTGAAGCGCAGTCCCTCCTTGCCGGTAATCTTTGCCACAGCGCCTTGCCGAGCGAGGTTTCCATATAGGACCACCAAGTGGCTGTCTTTTTTTATTGGATCGCTCAATGGCCGGATGATTTGTTGGCTCTCGGGATAGGCCGGCACCTCCCGGAGATTGTCCGCCAAGCTGGCTCCGGTAACGGTCAGACAATCGCCGTGCAACAGGCCCGCGTCCAGCAGGGTTTTCATGAGCGGCTGGATTCCGCCCACAGCGACCAGTTCCGACATCGAATAGCGGCCGCTAGGCCGCAAGTCCGCGAGCACTGGAACGCGTTTGCCAATGCGCGTGAAATCGTCGAGCTTCAGGCGCACGTTGGCGGATGAAGCAATCGCCAAAAGGTGCAGCACAGCATTCGTCGAACCGCCGAGCGCGATAACGACG
>Ga0210394_10003587_pt1 | contig 19189 bp, 15 predicted proteins | sample IncBWC12MmetaG_FD_160121 | JGI IMG/M metagenome (GOLD analysis project Ga0210394, IMG submission 160121) | Forest soil microbial communities from Barre Woods Harvard Forest LTER site, Petersham, Massachusetts, United States - Inc-BW-C-12-M | ecosystem: Environmental > Terrestrial > Soil >...
CTCGGCTCCAGACCCCGTAGCAGATTGCGCGATCGCAGAATCCGCACCAGGCTGCCCACCATGCGCAAACCCAATTCCAAATCCAGCCCCAGCCATCAAAATCACAGCCGCAAATATAAGAGCCCTCTGCTTCATCTCAAGCCCTCCCCAAAATCACGCCGATAAAATATCGAGCCAGCACACAAATCGTATCACGCCCAGGTGGCACAGGCACTCTTGCCCGTCCTGAGGAACGAAGGGCCTGTGCTCCGACGACCTCGCACACAAAATTCGCGCACCCATCTCCCCCGGATCAAGTCCGGACTCCAACTCGTCAAGCACCAACTACTCTCGTCGCTTTTTCTTTCTCGCACCGACATTGACTCCCGTCGCCCGCTGGCTTAAGGTTCCCTAAAATACGGATCAAAGCAAAGCCGAGGCCCACAAAATGTCGACCTTCCCAATCTTCGATCTCTCCAAATTCGCAAGCGCCCCTCCGACCGAAAAGAAATCCCTAGGCCACCAAGTCGACGAAATCTGCCGCCAAACCGGCTTCCTCGCCATCACCGGCCACGGAATTCCCGACGAAACCATCACCCGCGCCTGGAACTCCGCCCGTGCCTTCTTCGATCTACCTATCGAAAAAAAGTTAGCCGTGAAAATGCGCTATGAAGGCTACCCCTACGGCTACTCCCCGCTCCAATCCGAAGCCCTCGCAAAATCAAAAGGCGAAGATACCCCGCCCGACATCAAAGAAACTTTCAACATCGGCCCGCTCACGGTCCCGCCCAACACAGGCAACGAGCCCTTCGCCGATTTTCGCTACGCCACCAACATCTGGCCCGCCGAACCAGCCGAATTCGAGCAAGCCTGGTCCGATTACTACCGCGCTCTCGGCTCCCTCGCCGGAAAAATCATGCAGGTTTTCGCCGTCGCGCTGAATCTCCCAGAAAATTTTTTCGACGCCGCCGTCAACGACCCCATCAGCGCCGTCCGCGCCCTCAACTACCCGCATCAAAACGTCGCCCCCCAGCCCGGCCAACTCCGCGCTGGCGCCCACTCCGATTACGGCAGCCTAACAATCCTCCGCGCCGACTCCGCCGCCGGCGGCCTGGAAATCTTCAACCCGCAAAAACAATGGCAACCAGTCCCCGCCATTCCGCAAGGCTTCATCGTCAACATCGGCGATCTAATGGCCCGCTGGACCAACGACCGCTGGGTCTCCACCCTCCACCGCGTCGTAAATCCCCCGCCCGATTCCACCGGCTCCACGCGCCGCCAATCCGTCGCCTTCTTCCACCAGCCCAATTGGGACGCCGAAATCACCTGCATTCCCACCTGCCTCGCCCAAGGCGAAAAACCAAAATACCCGCCCGTCCGCAGCGGCGAATACCTAATGCAAAAGTTCCACAGCACAGTAAAACTCAGCGCCGCCACCCCAAAATAGATTTCCTCATCAGCAGCACTTTACAGTGCACGAAGCTCGGGTAGCCACGACGACGCCTTCCCTCGTCGCGGACCTTTAAATCCCCAATCGCCCCAGACCTAAGTTTCTGCCACAGCCTCAGCTGCACTTCCGTAACGCCGGCGTCCCGCCGGCTCTTTTGAATTACTCTTCAATCTGAAATTTGAAATTTTTAAATTTCAAATCTTCCTCTCTCTCGCCCACGTCAATCGGCCCATGCGCATCTGTAATCTTCACACCCGCACACAATCAGCCTCCAGTGCCACAGGCACTCCTGCCTGCGCTCTGACGACCAAAAACCACAAACCACAACCAGAAACCGCGATCGGCTCCCTGCAGCTCTCCTATCCCGCCACCTTCCCATACGCCACCGCAATCTCCGCCGCCACCCGCGCATTATTCAAAAGCAACGCAACATTCGCCCCCAGCGTCCTCCCCCCACTCCCCTTTGACAACGCCTCCAACAAATAAGGCGTAACGCGTTTCCCAGAAATTTTTTCCGCGGACGCCGAAACCAGCGCCTCACCAATCAATTCCTCCAACTCCCTCCACGCCAGCGCACTCCCCACCGGCGCCGGATTCGCAAACACAATCCCCGCCGTCATCCCCAGCCCCCACTGCGTCTCCATCAAACGCGCCGCCTCCCCAGCCGAATCCACCCGGCACTGCAGCGCGAGCCCGCTCTCGCGCGAATAAAACGCCGGCAGCTCACTCGTCCCATATCCCACCACCGGCACTCCGAGTGTCTCCAGCATCTCCATCGTCCGCGGCAAATCCAAAATCGCCTTCGCCCCGGCACACACCACCGCCACAGGCGTTCGCGCCAACTCCGTAAGATCAGCAGAAATATCCAACGTCTCCTCCACCCCGCGATGCACGCCCCCAATCCCGCCCGTCGCAAATACCCGAATCCCCACCCGCGCCGCAATCCACGCCGTCGTCGCCACTGTCGTCGCCCCCGCTCGCCCCGACGCCACCACCGACGCCAAGTCCGCCCGGCTCACCTTCGCCACATCCTTCGACTCCGCCAAAAACGCCAGCTCCCCAGCCGACACTCCCACCACAAGTTTCCCGCCCAGCACCGCGATCGTCGCCGGCACCGCCCCGCCCGCTCGAATCGCCGCCTCCATCCCCCGCGCCGTTTCCAGATTGTGCGGACGCGGCAACCCATGCGAAATCACCGTCGACTCCAGCGCCACCACCGGCTTCGAATCGCGCAGCGCCGCAGCCACCTCCTCGTGCACAAAAATCCCCTTATTCAACGTGCCCCGCTCCTTATCCAAATCACCCTCCAATATCGGCCTCCAATACTTTCCACCCCGGTCATACCACAAGTTTGCTTCCCGCACCGCAGCTTTGCTTTCACACCACCGGTTTATCCCGAGGCACGAAGGGCATCCTACCGGCACTTTTCTTCCAGCTTGCCTCGGTTTTGCCTAGCTTGCTTTTTGCTTTTGCCCTCCGTAGCGCCGCCCTTCAGGGCGGCAGGTTTCACGTTTTTTTTCTTTTTGCTTTCGCATCATTTGAAATCTGAAATTTTCAATTTGAAATTCTTAACCCGCCCCAGCGCCGAAGGCGCGACACAATTTTTCCGAGGCCGGGAAGGCCTGGGAAAAAAAGACAGCGCGAAGCGCCACCGCTTGTTTACCCTGAGCTTCGAAGGGCGCAACCTCACCCGCGCAAGCCTTTTGAATTTTCTCTTTTCACCGCCAACTTCGTGCACCACAAGGCTACGCTTTGGCGAGAAAGGCCAGTTCTAGAACTACCTGTCCGTGTACTGCACATCCAGCCAGTCGAATTTCTCTCGCCGACCGTGTTACGCTCAGTCATGACGCACGACAAATCGAAACACAAAAGAAAAAGAAGCACTCACCGCACACCACGGTTCCACCGCCCTACCCCAACCCTTGCCCGTCACTCCTCACTCTTCCAACGTCCCCAAAAATGACAGCCAACCACACCCCCTCCCGCCCCTCGCCACTCCTCTCGCACATCAGATCTGGTGCCCAGAAACCCTGCCGCTGCGCCGTTTTTCTAATCGCGAATCCGCGATTAAAAGTCCAACCAAGTCCTAGCAAACTCAGCGCACTAAAATTTCCTAATCGCGAACGGATGGCGATTCATCGTCGCGCCTTCTGGCTCCTCTCCAGCTTCACGCCTCAACCCGCCAGCCTCCAGAATTCCTGGCCGCCTTATGACAGGCGTCTAATCGCAAATCTGGAATTAAACCTCCGCCTAACTGGCCGCAAAACCAACCACATCCAGATTTCTAATCGCAAATTTTCGGCGGTTTTTGCGGAAAATTCCTCAATCAGCACCGCGAATAGCTTGTTCCTCCACTCAGGTAGTTCTAACCTACGGTGGCGCGATTAAATCTCCGCGTAACACCTTTAAAATATGCAGCATAAGAATTTCTGATCGGCGGTAAAGAGAGGGTTTGAAAGTGTCACGAACGCCGGCCATCGTCGCGATCGGCGACATCAACGTCGACATACTCGGCCGCGTGAAGGCTTGGCCGAAGCCGGGCCAGGACTGCCTCGCGCCCCAACTCGAAATGCACTGCGGCGGCGTGGGCGCAAACTCGGCACTGGCTCTCGCGCGCTGGGGCATTGACGTGCGCCTCACCGGCTGCGTGGGCCGCGACCGCTTCGGCGATTACGTTCTCGAGCATCTCGCCGGGGGCGGCGTGAACACGCGCTGGGTCCAGCGCACCAGCGACGCGATGACCGGCTTCTTCTACATCAACATCACGCCCGACGGCGAGCGCACATTCTTCGGCAGCCGCGCCGCAAACGGCCTCGTGAAAAATCTGCGCAACGTGCGGTCGCTTTGCCAAGGCGCCGCCGCCGCGCATCTCGTCGGCTACAATTTTCTCAACCCCGGCCCCGCGCGTGCCGCGAAACAAATCGCGCGCGAAATTCACGCTCGTGGCGGCTGGGTTTCACTCGACATCGGAATGGCGCCGGCTCAGCAAATCCCGCGGAAAATTTTGCAAATCATCCCCAGCGTGGATATCCTGCTTCTCAGCACGGATGAAGCAACGCTGCTCACCGGCGCGCGCGATCCGCGCCGCGCATTCGCGGCACTCGAGAAAGCAGGCGCTCGCGAAGTGGTCCTGAAACTCGGGAAAAGCGGCTGCCTGATTTCGCGCAATGGCGAGCCGCAGCACGTTCCGTCATTCGCTGTAAAAATGGTGGACTCCACCGGAGCAGGCGACGCCTTCGTCGCCGGATTCTTGCAAGCGCGCCTGCGCGGCTGGTCCTCGGAGGAAGCTGCCATCGCGGCGACTGCCGGCGGCGCTGCCGCCGTTTCGTTCGTCGGCGCCGGGGAAACGCTTCCGGGTTCGCGCGAAGTTGCGGCCCTTATGCGGTCGCAGCGCCTGCGTGGAAAATGGGATGCCGTGCGCCAAAGCGCGCTTGCGCGCCTTCAAAATCGCAATTCGCGCCCAGAGGGGCACACATGACGCCACAGCCGGATCACAATCAATTGCCCGAATGGAAACAAGAGCTCGACCGCCCGCGAATGAAGTCGCTCACCGATCTCTTCCCAGCCCCAAAGCCCGTGATCGGCATGGTGCATCTCTGGCCCCTTCCCGGCGCACCCGGCTATACAGGCTACGGCATGCAGAAAATCATCGACCACGCGCTGCGCGACGCGGAAGCGCTGGTGCAGGGCGGCGTCGATGGCCTCGCAGTCGAAAATATGTGGGACCTTCCCTACTACGTTGGCAATAACGTGAAGCCCGAAGCGATGACGGCGCACGCCGTGGCCGCCGCCGAAATCGTGAAAAACTTTCCGATACCGGTCGGCATCAACGTGATTCACAACGGCGGCACTGTTTGCCTCTCGATCGCACTGGCAGCGGGCGCGCGATGGATTCGCGTCTGTATTCTCACCGGCGCGCGCGTATGGGACACGGGTGAATTCGACCACGGCTGCGCCGCCGAATTAATGCGCAAACGCAAAGAGCTGCACGCCGAAGGAATTCACATTTTTGCGGACGTGGACAAAAAGCACTCGGTCCCGTTCCCCGGAATCGATCTCCGCACGCACATCGAGTGGACGGAATTTTATGGAGCAGACGCGCTGATCGTCTCAGGAAGATTTACGGGAAGCGCACCGGACGTCGAGAAAGTGCGCGAAGCAAAAACTTATGCGAAACGCCCGATCCTGATTGGCAGCGGAACGAGCGCAGAAAATGTCGCCGCATTTCTCGAACACGCCGACGGCATCATCGTGGGAACAAGCCTGAAAAAAGATGGAATAATGCAAAACGAAGTGGATACGGGCCGCGTCCGCGCACTGATGAACAACGTCCAGCCAGTCCGCGAAAGAGCCGCGGCCCGCGCATCGTCATCACGTTAAATTCGCCACGTTAATTCGTCACGCTGATTCGTCACGTTAACCGGTGATGTTTCATTGAGCCGGGGAAAATCAGCCGCCGGACATTGCTCCGACGATGAGAAACGGTTCTTTACCCGCAACCACCGCGGACGGCAATTGAGTTTCAGCGGGTTCGTGCGAGTAATCTTCTTCGCAGGCGAAGAATCGCACGAATGGCCTGCGCTCGTGCGTCACCTGATCTCGAATCGTCCCGCGCAGCATCGGGTACTGCGTCTCCAGCGCGTTCAGCACTGAGAGCAGCGTTGGCTCGCCGGAAATTTCGACGCTCACTTCGCCGTTCACGCGCGCGAGCGTTCGCAAATGCGCCGGAAGTATCACTCGAATCATTGCAGCGTCTGGACCTCCACGGAAAGCACAGCCGGCAAATCGCGCACGATCGCGTTCCAGCTGTTTCCGGCGTCCGCCGATGCGTAGACTTGCCCGCCGCTCGTGCCGAAATAAATTCCGCACGAATCGAGCGAATCGACGGACATCGCGTCGCGCAGCACGTTCACGTAACAATCGCGCTGCGGAAGGCCCTTTGTCAACGGCTCCCATTCGTTCCCGCCGGTGCGGCTGCGAAACACGCGCAACTTTGCGTCGTGAACGAAATGCTCGGAATCGCTTTTGATCGGCACCACGTAAATCGTTTCGGGCTCATGCGCGTGGACGTCAATCGCGAAACCGAAATCGGTGGGCAAATTGCCGCTCACTTCCTCCCACGAGTCGCCGGCATTGTCGCTGCGCATCACGTCCCAATGCTTCTGCATGAACAAGGAATTCGGACGCGAGCGATGCATCGCGATGTGATGAACGCAGTGGCCCACTTCCGCGTCGGGGTCCGGAATTCCTTCGGACTTCAATCCGCGATTAATGGGCCGCCACGTTTTTCCGGCATCGTCCGAGCGAAACGCGCCCGCTGCCGAAATCGCGATGATGATTCGATTCGGATTTTTCTCATCGAGAATGATCGTGTGCAGGCACAAGCCGCCGGCGCCCGGGTTCCAGCGCGGTCCCGAACCATGCTCGCGCAAACCGGGAAGTTCGTGCCACGTTTGCGCGCCATCAGTCGAACGGAAGAGCGCGGCGTCTTCCACTCCTGCATAAACTGTATCGGGATCGGTGAGCGACGGTTCAAGATGCCAGACGCGCGCGAATTTCCAGGGATGCGGCGTGCCGTCGTACCACTGATGAGTGCCGGGAACTGTGGCGTAGTCGAATTTGTTGCCGACCGGTTCCCACGTTTTACCGCCGTCATTGGAGCGCTGGATCAGCTGGCCGAACCAGCCAGTGGATTGCGACGCGTAGATCCGGTTCTGGTCTACGGGCGAGCCTTTGAGGTGATACATTTCCCAGCCGGCAAAATGCGGGCCGCTGATGTCCCATTTCTCGCGCTTGCCATCCGCGGTCAGGATGAACGCGCCTTTGCGTGTCCCGACTAAAACTCGCACTCCGCTCATTAATTGCTCCTTCCGCTTCGATGGCCGCATTTGCGGCGCTCGAGTATTTATTCGAGACGTAGTTCTCTTCTACTGACGGAGGCTGGACGAACTGGTAAGCAAGACGAACCCTTCAATTACTTTGCGATTCCCAGTCATTTTCGCAGTTTCCGGTGGGTCTCGGCAAGAGCGTGGTTTTTGTCGCGAGAGATGCAGAAATCAGCTCATTGCCAGGACAACAACTAAGCGGCGAGGGCCGTGCGCGCCCATCACGAGAATCTTTTCTATGTCGGCGGTGCGGCTTGAGCCGGTGATGAGGCAGAGAAATGAATTTTGGGCGACGGTGCCGCGTTCCTGGGCGCGGGCCAAAGCGGCATCGATATCGGGCAGCAACTGATTGATCATTGCGACGACGATGTGAACGGGCGCGACGACCGAGGCGCCACGGCCGCCGCATGCGGCGGAGACGAGCACGGAGCCGGTTTGCGCTACGAGAGCTTCGCACGCCGAGATCGTGGCTTGCGCGGATTCCTTCGGTCCGCCTTCGCTCGACCATTGAATCGTGCGGCCGTCCTGCCATTCCGCCGCGAGTTCGCGCAGATCGGGTGAATCTTGAACGAAGATTTCTCCGGGCGGAAGCGCCGCCAGGATTTCGTTTATGGCTGCGCCGCTCGCGTGCAAATTGGGAACGGCAACAAATTCCGTAATATTGATTTCGCATTCTTTCTGGAAGCGATCGAGCAGATCGGTGACAGGAACGAATATTGGGCCTGCTTGGACAGGTTCGTGGCGCGGGGCAGGCTCGCGCAACGCGGTGCGGATGCGAGCGAGAATTGTTTCGCGGCTGGGGTTTTCAGTTTGCGGCATTATTTTTCCCCCAGAGCGCACGAAATGATTTTTCAGGGACGCGCGGAGCGGCATGATTCTTCGACCAGGAACCCATTGGATCGAGCGCGGTGCCGTCGAGACCGAGGCTCTGAGTGATGCGTAACGCCATGCGTGCGAGGCCGCCCACGATGCGGAAACGCGAGGCACTCTGCATGGTCCACTGCCAGATTTTGAAACCGAACCGTTCGGCCCAGGGGCGCGCGGAATGATTCACAGCGTTGCGGCGATTTTCGAGCAGGTGATGATGCAAATCGATTTTCACCGGGCAGGCATCGCTGCACGCGCCGCAAAGGGATGAGGCGTAGGAGAGATGATGGAATTCGTCAATTCCGCGCAGGTGAGGGGTGAGCACGCTGCCGATCGGGCCGGGGTAAGTGGTGCCGTAAGTGTGGCCGCCGACGGTGCGAAACACAGGGCAGACGTTGAGGCAGGCGCCGCAGCGAATGCAATGCAGCACGTCGCGCTGCTCGATGTCCGCGAGCAAATCGGTTCGGCCGTTGTCGAGGAGTACGACGTGGAATTCTTCGGGGCCGTCAACCTCATTCGGCTTGCGCGGGCCGCCAATTAAGGTGCTGTAGCAAGTGATGGGCTGGCCGGTGCCCGCCGTGGCCAGCACGGGCCAGAAGAGGGCGAGATCCTGAAGGCGCGGAATCACTTTTTCGATACCGGCGAGGGCGACATGTATGCGCGGGACGGTGGTGCAAAGGCGGCCATTGCCTTCGTTGGTGGTGAGGGCAATCATTCCGGCATCGGCAACGAGGAAATTGGCGCCGCTGATTCCCATTTCGGCGGAGAAAAAATCGCGGCGGAGCGCGCGACGAGCTGCGGCGACCAACTCGACAGGATCGTCAGTATCCACGTCGCCCAATTTTTCTTTGAAAAGATCGGCGATGTCTTTGCGGTTAAGGTGCATGGCTGGGGTGACGATGTGATAGGGCGGCTCGTTGCGCAGTTGAACGATATATTCGCCGAGATCGGTTTCGATGGCCTGAATCCCGGCCTTTTCGAGGGCGGGGGAAAGATGAATTTCCTCGGCGACCATTGATTTCGATTTCACCATCTTGCGAACGCCACGGCTCACGGCGAGGTCCGTGATGTAACGGCAGGCTTCGGCGGAATCCGCGGCCCAGAAGACGTGGCCGCCGCGTTCCTTCACACGCTGTTCGAATTCGAGGAGATAGCGATCGAGATTGTTGAGCGCTTCCCACTTGATTTCATGACAACGCTGGCGTGCCGCTTCCCAATCAGCAAAGCGAGAGCGACCTCGATCGTTCGAGCTGCTGTACTGATCGATGGCGCGGCGAATGATCTGGCGATGGGTGAGGTCGGCCGATTTTACGGCGGCGCGGCGAAGGAATTCTTGCGCGGCGGAGGTCATCGTACAGTCACCATCTTACACAGATGATAAATGAGATGCGCTCGATTTCATTACCAAGGCACTCACTTTCGTTTTATTTGCGGCAAACCGGAGTATACATATTCCAATGTATTCCCTTTTAAGGGTAATTGCTCGCAATGTGTTAAGGGACCAGAACTCCAGGGGAAGAGGTGTGACGGGTCAAATTCACGTTCATTAGGAAGTGTGTGGAAAGAGGGATAAAAATATGTTTCGCGACAGAATTTTCCGGACTTGCCTAGGACTCGCGCTAATTCTAGTATCGCCAACATTCCTTCCGTTTAGTTCCCGGGCCGCCGGCCAGGACAACACGAAAAACGGTATGAAAGAAATGACCAGGGTGGTGGCTCATATTCCATTGCCCGGCTCCGCGGTTCGGCAAATTTTTTACCAAGACGAGAACGGCAAGCGATTCATTTACCTGCAACAAAATGTTCATTTCACGGTGGTGGATGTGACCGACCCGAACAAACCGCAGATTGTTGATCGCGTGGCACCCGGAGGGAAGTTAACCGATGTTGGGGCCGGACTTGCCATCGCGGTTTCAGCGGATCAGTCGGGAGAAGGGACTGTGCCGACTCAGACCGTAAAGCTAATGGATATGAGCGATCCGAAAAATCCGCGCACAGTGAAGACGTTTACCGGCGTTACGAGTATGTTCTCCGAGGACGGGCGGCACTTGATCTACGTGACGAACGGTGAAGGGTTATGGATCGTGAAGCACTCCATGACGCACCGATTGCCGTTCTGCACTTCAGAATCGGAAGAAAATTCAGTAGCCCAGTGCCAGTGAAGACACAGGTTAGCTGACTCACGATTCTTTGTGGAGCAGCCGGATTCCTACTTCTTGGTGTCTACATCGCAGGCTTGTGCGACGGCCTTTGAGTCGGAAGGCACGTCAAACTGCATGACAACGTCGTTAGCAGCGTCATCCTGGGTGGTGATTTCCACAGTGTGAGCGCTGAGCATCTTCTTCAGAGAATATTTGGCAAAGACTGCAGAGGTCTTGTCTTTTCCCGGCGTCCACTGTCGTTTGTCTTTTTTAGCATCGTCGTCGACGCGTAGCTCAACAAATACTTTCGGATAGTAGGAAGTCCCATGAATCTCCGAAGGTTCCACGTAATGAATCTTCAGAGGTGCACCGACCTGGACGTTTCCGTCTATGAGTTTGCCCTTGGAGCCGCGTCCCTTCCCGCAATCCACAGCCAATACAGGGGGATTCGAGACGTCACCTGCAGGCCGCTTCAGGAATTTACCGGTCAGCGAGAATCGGGTGTTGGAGGTTCCGTCTGTGATTTGAGATTGGCGCCAACCTTGGCCGGTTGATGAGGGTTGTTGCTGAGCTCTTGCCGGAAATGCGAGAGACGTCCATAGCAGCGGAACAAGCGCGAGTAGCGTGGTTGACCTCATGGTTTCATCTCCCCTTTGCCTACGTTCACTCGAAATCCCAACGGCCGACATGGGGGGTCGAATATGTCCCTATCGGCCTACAAAATCATACTAGCTAAGAGCGCTCCCCAGGGCAATTGGCCGTAGCCCCTATCTCGATGCCTATTCCAAAGCACGGCGAACTGGGCTTTGACTGCATTCCACGAGAACTGTAAGATGCGCCGCGCTTCGATTTGAGGAGATACAGATGCGAAATTGGTTCCTTGGTGCATGTATAGCGCTGGCAGTGCCGAGCTATGCGTTCGCGCAGCAAGCGGCTGCGACGGCCAGGGCCTCCGCGAACACGCCGACACCATCATCACCGTCAAAAGACACCGGCGCACAGTCCAAGCTGGCAGAGATGCTGGAGGCCAAGGTGAAAGCCACGTGGACGGCGTTCAAAAAAAAGGACAAAGATGCCTATGCCGCATTCTTGACCGAAGATTTCCAGGCGGTAGAAGCGGATGGCGACGGCGAACGCTCCAAAACTAAAACGGTTCGGGAAGTAGAGCACAGCATGTTTGTGGAATATTCGCTTCAGCTTTTCCAGGTGCAACAACTTGGACCACACTACGCGTTTGTGACTTATGAATGCACCATGCGATTCCCAAGAGGCTCAGCCACACTCTTCCGGAGGGTTTTCATCGGCGAACTTTGGACGAATCGCGACGGCGACTGGAAAATGATGCGCTATCAAGAAACAGTCGTCCGATAGTCGCCCCCTCAAAACGCAGAGGCCCGAATCCAAGGCTGTGAATCCGGGCCTCCACACCGAAACAAATTGCTACTCAACTACTGGGATGCGTATACGCCCACGCAACCGTCTGGGGCTTGGGACTGGCAATTCCCGCCCGCGGGTAGAGGCACGAAGATGTGATTGTTATTGAAATCTGCGGCGACGCTGTGGGCATTGCCGTTGGTGGGCACGTTCTGGAGCCATTTCCGGGAACGGGCATCGATGACACCGAGGACGGGGCCGGGGATCATGTCTCTGGAAGCCAGATAATACTTACCGTCGCCGGGGTTAAACCACGATTGGTCCGCGCCTCCGACGAAGTTGATCGTGGAGATGATAGCGCCGGTGGTGCCATTGATGATGTATGTGAGCGGGGCGAACTGCCTGCCATCATGTCCGGCGCAAGCCACCAAGACGTCTGTGCCAGGGCCTATACTTACGCCGCTGGGCTGGCAGTTGGGCACCGGGAAACTGTTGATGACAGCCGGAACGCCATTCGGCGGGCCGCCTGGGAAGGTATGGAAGGGATCGACTTCGTCGACGCTACCAACGGTGACATCGCCGGCAATTGAATTGGAGTTCGTCACCAGAAAGTGGCCGGTAGCGGGATTGAAGGCCGACCCACCAATTCCCGCGAGAGCTACCGCCCCTACGCAACCCGGTGGCGTGCCAGGGCCCGGTGCACAAAAGACTCCACCGACCTGGGTGGAGGTGGTTGCGGTGAGCATCGGGCCGTGATGACATGCAACGTCGGGGTTGAAACCAGACGCGTGACCGGAAGCGCCTGACGGAACCGCTGGTCCAGGCACACCGGGAGGACCCGGGAATTGGAGTGAAGGATCCGGGCAGGGAATACCTGCATCGCCATTGGCGCCGGCGTCGTCGATAACTGTGTTGGGATCGTTTTGGGCCGCTGCATCGTAGTAGATCTGGCCGAGAATGCAGGAGGAGAAGTTTGCCGGAAATGGCGTCATCGGGCCGCCGGGACTGTATTCCTTAGTTTGATTGTACGGCAGGCAGTGCTGCTGTTGCAGAGTTCCGGTTCCGGTGACGATTCCTGTCGCGTCGGCAATTGAGATGAAAGGCAGCCCAGGATCACCGTTGGCTATGAGTATCAGAAAACGCTTACTTCCGTCCGGAGCAGTGACCAGACCACCAGTCGTCGAAATTTCGTCGGACCTCAAATCGCCGCAGCTCGGGTCAGAGAAGGCTCTTCCGTTTGCGGACGCCTGGCAACCGGTGATGCCATTGGGAATCCCGTCAAAGTCTGGAGATGCGCCAGCCACTATGGTGGCAATCACTGTTGGGGGGACGCTGGGGTTCGCAATCGTTGGACGCATGTCGAACACGGCCACACTCGCGCTTCCGTTCCCAACAAAAAGGAAATTTCCATCCGCCGTGACTTCGAGGCCGTTCGGGCCCGACAATGGATTCAAATTGTTGGAGCGCGAGGCACAACATTGGCCGCCATCAAATCCGCCGAAATGGCCGTTGGGGCCGAAGAACCCGGGCAAGCGGAAATTCCCCGTTTTGCAGCCGTAGCGCGTGTAGTTCCCTAGAGGAGTGGTTATCGGGGGAATTGTGATACCGGACTCTGCATCCACGAAGCAGGTGCTGGCATTGTTGCCGGCCTCGGCGATTGAGTTATCTCCGCCGATGGCAGCGAGCGCGATGTTGGTAACGGTGTTGAACACAGGCACATCGAGGCCGATGCGATCGGAGACGTAGTAGAGGCGATTGACGGGATCGACCCAGCTGATGTCGAAGATGTTGAAGGGGCCGCCGGGCTCGCCGTTGCCGTTGTGTTCCGGCACCAGCATTATGTCGATTAGCCCGACTGTTCCGTTCTTGTCCGTGCCGCAGGTGGGACAGTTGGCGGGGCCGCCGCAATTGTTCGAGATCAGAGTGGCGGTGAGCACAATCGCGAAAGCTACCAGGGGCAACATTTTCGATCTCATCGAATCTCCTCCAACGATGTTTGCCGGGGGCCCGACTGCTCTTTCGTGAAGCTGCCGCTGACCCTAGCGCTTTCGGATTCTCGTGCCGGCCCCCGTCGAAACCAGCAACGGTCTGATCCGAGGCGCTCAAGGCCTCGGCTAGAACCGGAACTGAATGCCTTCGATAAACACGAAGTAATTGCGGGGCAAAATGCCCTGAACGCTCGGGTCCTTGAGCTGGTTGATGTTGAAGTCCGTCTTTACGAGAACCCAGTAGTTGAGATACCAGTTGAAGCCCACGGTCCACTGAGCGGTGTGGTCGCTAAACGTTGGGACCACTCCCGGCGTAATCGGACAGGCTGGAGTGGTGTTGGCATCGCAGGTGATGCCGCCAGCTCGGCCTTGCAGCCAAGCGTAGCGAGCCTTAAGCGCCCATGCGCCCCAACCTGGGCCGCCCGTTTCTCCCGGTGAATTGGGGCCAATCACGGGGTGCTTGACGCGGGGGATGGCGTTCTCGGGCTCCTTCTCACCGGTCAGCAGGTAGGTTGCTGATATGTAAGTACCCTTGCCGACTATGCCGGGAAGGGTGTTGAATCCAACGCCGCTGGGGACGAAAGATCCGATGCCACTGCGCTTTTCGAGGAGCTGAGTGTATTCAGCACGGATACCCAGTGGTCCTCTGAAGAAGGCAGCGAAACCGTTATATCGCGAGATTCCACCATTGATTCGGAACTGGGGGAAGAAAGTATAGGTCTGGTCGTTGAGGACTCCGCTGAAGCTGAGTTCGCTCGAAAGCGCCCTGGAGCGACCATGCTGGGCGGAACCGCCGAAGGATAGCCCGCTAAGCCAGGGATTGTCGGACTGTTTCCAAGGAGCGAAGCGGACCCTGCCGACGACTTCGACCTCGTTGGTGGTATTGTTGGCCAGTAGCCCCTTGCCATTGAAGATTCCAACCCAATATTGAGCGCGGCCGTCAACCAAATCACCGTGAGCGTCAACGCCGGGGGCTCGGAAAGTTCCAGCAGCATCGGGGTAAAGCACGGAAGTAATCGACCGCTCGGCGAACTCGACATTGGTGTCACCGGTGCCGACTTCCATGGAGAAGGGGACCTTGTACTGGCCGCCCATGATCTTGAATGCGTTCCATGGCTTGAAGTCTATATAGGCATCGCGAACAGCAATTGTCGGGGTGGCGGTGGAGGCAGTCTCGAACAGGAATGCGTAATCAAGCTGTTTTCCGTAGTAGCCCTGGACGCCGAACCGGGCGCGCCTAATGGCAAATGTGTCCGAGGGAGCGCCATCGCCCTTGTAGAAGGCATATTGCGCGTTCAAATATCCGACAGGCATGAGCTGGAAGTTGCCATCGGAGCTTTTGAGGAAAAAGTGTTCGCCGTTCCACCCCGCGGTAACCGCAGGAGCATCGTTGGACTTCTTCTGGAGTAGATCGATCTCTTTCTGAAGAGCGTCGATGTCTTCCGTGGTGGCAGAAGCGGGTGCCGCAGTGGAATCTGACGGCGCGGGATCGACGACTGCGTTGGTTTGGACGAGGTGAGCGCCTCCGGCTTGCGGCCGAGCGCTCGTCTGGACGAGCTGCTGGATCTGCGCCTTGAGTTCCGCTACCTCGCGGCGCAATTGCTGTACTTCTTCCTCGCTTGCAGCCTTGGGCTGAACCGGATCCGATGTGGGCTTAGCGCTCTGAGCGAAAGCGAGCGGACCGGAAACGACGAAAAGCGAGGCTAGAAGCACACCCCGAAGTTTAGGCGAGCGCATATTTACACTCTCCGCAGAAATTTTTCTCGCAAGGCAGGGGAGCAACTATCATATTGAAATAGAGCGTGTCAAGAGAATTGCGCAATGTTGATTAAGTGGATATCGTTTTAGGCAGCGCGCTGCCCTGCCAAGCCTTCTCAGTTTGCGAATCCAGTAAATGCTTGACAGGTTTCCGAGACGGTGTTAGAGGTTCGCTTAGCGGACCAGTGGGGGTCCGCCAAAGAAATTCGATTTGTCCGATTCAAAGATCAAATGAGGATGAGATAGCGCAATCCCAAAAAACGTAGTTTGGATTGGGCTCTTTCGCCGTGAGGGCGCTTGGGAAGGCGCATCTGGGGTGGTGTGACTAGACTCTTTTGTTCAATCTTACGCGTGAGACCGGGCCGAGGCGATGCACAACCTCTGTTTTTTGGTATGGAGTGAAATACGGTAACCGGTAAGGAGATGCACCCATGACCGAAACCCCTTCCGAACGAAGCGCAGGGTTCCAAGCCGTCGTCGACAACCGTTGGGTTATTCTCTTCTTCAGCGTCCTCAGCATGGTAGCGGTGGCGAACCTCCAATACGGTTGGACGTTGTTCGTCAGCCCGTTGCAGAAGCACCTAGGAGTGGAGCAGGCGCTGATCCAGGTGACCTTCACGGTTTTCGTGCTTCTAGAAACGTGGCTCGTCCCTTTTGAAGGCTGGCTTGTCGATAAGTTCGGGCCGAAACTTCTGGTTATGGTGGGAGGAGTGCTCGCAGCGATCGGTTGGTATGGAGCCGGCAAAGCCGACTCCCTGACCGCACTTTACCTTTCGTATGCGATCGCAGGACTTGGCGCCGGCATCGTTTACGGCACCGCCATTGGGAGCGCGCTGAAATGGTTTCCCGACCATCGAGGGCTTGCCGCAGGTCTTACCGCAGCGGGATTCGGTGCCGGAGCCGCCTTCACTGTTGCGCCCATCGCAAATATGATTAGTCCCCCGGGACAGCCCGCTGGCTCGGGCTATCAACATGCTTTCATCGTGTGGGGAATTATTCAGGGAGCCGTCGTAATAATCGCAGCGTTGTTCCTCAAGGCTCCGCCGACTGGATGGTTGCCGAAGACGTGGAGACAGAAGGGCAGCCCAGAAGTAAAAGTTCGCCAGAGCCCTGTGGACTTCAAGCCAGGGGAGATGGCTTCGACGCCGCATTTCTGGCTGATGTACGGGATGATGGCGATGGTCGCAACCGGCGGCTTGATGGCAACTGCTCAATTGGCGCCGATGGCCAAGGATTTTGGCGTGGATAAAATGCCGGTGCAACTGCTCGGCCTCGCGATGCCGGCACTCGTATTTGCGCTCTCTGCGGACCGCTTAGTGAACGGGTTATGTCGTCCCTTCTGGGGTTGGGTCTCCGACAATATCGGACGCGAGAAGACCATGACCTTGGCTTTCGGCCTCGAGGCGATTGCCATATTCGCGCTCATCAAGTTCGCGCACAACCCGAAGCTATTCGTGATTTTCAGCGCCTTCACGTTCTTCGGATGGGGCGAGATTTATTCGCTCTTTCCGGCGCTCTGCGGAGACTTCTTCGGCCGCAAGTACGCCACAACGAACTACGGCTTCCTATACACCGCTAAGGGTACCGCTTCGATGTTTGTCCCCATCGGGTCTGCACTCGCGGCGGGCAAGGCTTTCGACTTTCGGGCCGACATTTTGCTGCTGCTCGGCGGAGTGATGGTGTTGTTTTCGATGTTCCTTGCGCCAACAGTGATGCGCCTTCAACTTAGTCGCATGGCCAAGGTCGTCGTGCTGATTGTGGCAGGAGTGCTTGTCGCGTATGGAATCGGTCTCACGGTGGTACCGACGATGGGGACCCCGTTTGCGGCGAAATTCACCCTGCCGAACATTGGCTGGGCGGGCGTGTTCAAGATCGCGATTGTTTTCGACTCGATTGCGGCGGTGCTGGCGTTCTTTGTCCTGCGGCGACTGAAGGCACCAGGGCCTCGCGAGGTAGCTGCGGTGGCGGCATCGGAAGCGCGGGCGTCGACAGCGAGCGCCTAAACCGAGCAGCCTTAGAGAAGCTGGGCGAATGGAATCAAGCACGTTTGCTGAGCCAGCAGCCGCTCGATCATCGAGACGAGATCTGGGAATTTTGGTGCGACGGGTGCCAATCTGTTTCAATTTTTTCCGCTGTGCAGAGGCGTTCGGAACTGCCAAGCCTTTCTTACCGCTTTGTATTCTGACGCCAAGGCCTTGGCTACCTGAATTTCGCCTCTGACGAAGCGCTCGTGGTTCTCTTCTAGTTCAGCGGGAAGATAGCGATAATTCACGGTGACGCCATAGGAATCACGCAAGCCGTAAGGCCGCAAATTTCCAAAAATGTTAATTCTCTCGAGGCGCGCGCCATTCGAAAGATGAAACGTGGCGACGGAATCGTAGAGTTTACCGCCTTGGCGTACCTGTGTGAGATAAGCAAGAGCCAGGCGCTCCAGCGGCCGTGTGAGAATTTCTCGATGCGCCAGCGGCTGCTCAAGCAGATGGAAAAGGGCTTCCACAGGATCCCGACGCCGCCCTGCGGTGGTGAGAGCGCGGGCATCATCGGCGAGAAGACGTAACACGCGGTCATGCGTGAAACCATTTTCGTTTTGCTGATCCCGCATGGCTTGGGAAAAGTAGGGTAGCGGCGATAACGTGCTGTAGGTTTGAATATTTGGAAGCTCCGCAGCCAATTCATCTACTACCTGTTTGATCAAGAAATTGCCAAAAGGGACGCCGCGCAGACCTCGCAGACAGTTATTGATCGAGTAAAAAATCGCTGTGTCCGCCCTTTCGAGCGCCAGCACCGGTGCTTGAATATCCAGCAATGGTTCGAGATCGCCGGTCAGTCCATGGGACAGCGCCACTTCCACGAAAATGATGGGCTCGTCGACGAGAGCCGGATGAAAGAAGGCGAAGCAGCGGCGGTCGGCCTCGAGGCGCCGGTGGAGGTCGGGCCAGCCGTTGATTTCATGGACTGATTCGTAAGCAATTAGTTTTTCCAGGATTAAAGCCGAGGTGTGCCAGCTGATGCGCTCGAGGCGCAGAAAACCGCGATTGAACCAGGATCTGAATAAGTGCCGCAAGTCAACATCGATGGGGGCAAAATCGCCGTTGCTGGAGGCCAACACATGCTCGCGCATCGCGACGAGCGTTTCGGTGCCGCGCGGCGCCGTGTTAATGCGCCGGAACAACTCCTGACGTGGAGACTCAACGGCTGCCGATAATCTGGCCAAGGCGTGGGGCCCAGGCGAGCTCTGATAATCCGCCGCGGCGCTAAGAATGGAAGCCTGATCGGGCGCAAAATCGCGGGACAGCATTTCGTAAAACTGCAGGCGCTGCTTGTCGTTCATGGCCCGATAGGCGTTGATGATTTCCTGCGCGAGAGCGGTTTGCGAGGCTTCGCCGCGCTCGGAAAGAAGGTGGCGACACATGAACAACATGTCGGTGCCGCGCCGCTCACGGAGCACTCGCAACAATTTGTCGAGAAAGCGAGCCATTGCGACGGAATTATAGCGAACCTTCACTGTGCCCCTCGCCAAAATACTGTTCGGATGATATTTCGACGGTATTACCTTGTCGTTGACAGACGACGAAATGCGATAATCGTTTTGGCACCAGAGGAGAAGCGAGAGATGGACGAGAGTGTGCGAGCGCAGATCGAGACTCAACAGTCGCACCTGGACGGTCTGATCCGACGCGGGCGCCAGATTCTTGAGCGGCTGGCAACCGATGCGAGCAGTCCAGTGGTAATGGCTGAAACTCGCGC
>Ga0210394_10003588_pt1 | contig 19188 bp, 24 predicted proteins | sample IncBWC12MmetaG_FD_160121 | JGI IMG/M metagenome (GOLD analysis project Ga0210394, IMG submission 160121) | Forest soil microbial communities from Barre Woods Harvard Forest LTER site, Petersham, Massachusetts, United States - Inc-BW-C-12-M | ecosystem: Environmental > Terrestrial > Soil >...
CATCCTGATCGACGTGTCCGGTCGTGTAGTTGCTGGTCCATAGGCCGGCCGCCGCGTTCGATCCCTGCGGGCTCAGGGTGATCGCGCCCGGTCCGCGCATGTACACGCCGCAGCTGGAGCCGTGACTCGGGCAGGTCAGCACCATGCCGTTGCCGTACGGATCTCGGAAGTAGGCGGCCCCGGACGAGATGGTGTTTTCGAAGTTGGTCGGGATGTCGGGCGATACGGTGGTACCGTCCGTCAGGTTCAGGCGATAGGCGGTTCCGTCGTTGCTAGCAATGGTGCTGAAGGTCTTGGCGATCGAGCGCACCGAGCCGTTCGCAAAGCCCGTCACGAAGACGGCGCGGCTGCCGTCTATGAAGTGGAAGCCCGTCGCATCGTTCTCCCACACCTTGACCGGAGCGTTGCCGGCAGTGGCCGTCGTGATCTCGACGTTGATCGACGGCAGTAGGTTCCCGTAATTGACCAGCGGCAGGTTGCGAAAGACGATGTAGGCCGTGCCGCGGTAACCCGGAACGTTGCCGGCGCCGAGGGCGGCCTGCATGGTCGGGTCCGGGTTCTGGGTGAGCGTGCCCAGATACACGGTCATGTACTGCCCGGCGAACTCGTTCGAATTGATGAGCGTCGCCGGGGTTGCAGTAGAACTCACGTCGTAGACGAGGATCCCGTTCGCCCACACGCGGCGCACGCCGGTGATCGGTAGCCCGCCCGCGCAGTCGCACAGCGCGACCGCGAAGGTGCCGAAGTACGCGTAGCTTGTGATGCTCGCTCCGCCGCCCTTGCCGCCCTGTGAGGTCCCGACCTCCTGGATCGGGAGTTGCCAGATCAGGGTCGGGACGATGCGGCAGTTGCCGTAGGCGATCGGCAGCGGCGTCCCGTAGGCCGCGCTCTGGGCGAGCAGGGATCGGACGTGCGGGCCGCGAATATTCGGCGGGAATGCAATCGCTCCGATCCCGCTGCCCAGCGCATAGCCGAGTTCGGCCCCGTAGGTCGTGCCAATCGTCGTGTACGTGCCGATGACGCCGCCGACGACGGCGCCGACAAATCCTAAGACCTGCTGGCTCATTCGACGCCCGGGACGTGAAAGGCGCCGCGCAGGCGGCCACGCCAGATATCGTCGAAGTCGTGCTCGACCACGCGGCGCGCGTCGGCGAAGGCGTGGATCAGGCCCGGGCGGCCGGCCACCTCGGAGGCAAAGCCCATGTGCTGCGGCTCGCGCGTCCAGGCGAACACCAGCACGTCGCCCGGGGCGGCCTGGCTCGGGTCGATGCGCCGAAGGTGCTCGCGGCACAGCGCCATAAGGGTTTCGCCGTCCGGGTGGCGCGAGTAGTTTGTGAACCGCACGTCGAATAGGGCCAGCTCGTAGCCGACGCCCATGATGAGGCCGGCGCAATCGACGCCGACGCCCTTCAATCGCCCCTGGTGCTGCCAGCGCGTCCCCAGCCAAGTGCGGGCGCAGGCCACCACGTCCGCGCGCGCCACGGCCATTTAGATGCCTCCGGGACGCAGCATCTTGTCGATCCCCGGCAGGTATGGGAAGCCGCCGAAGTTGATCCCGTTGGAGAACTTCGTGATGCAGTCCTGCTGCAGGCGCTTCTGGCAGCCCGGATAGATCGTGAACACGTCCCCGACCTGCACCAGGTTCAGCATCGGCACTTGCAGCACGATCGCCCCGCTCGAGCCGTGCGCCTGGATGTCCATCGGGCGGCCCGCGTTAAGGCCGCCAGTCCATTTCAGAAAGCCGCTCGTGAAGTAGCCGGCCAGCGCCGTAAGTCCAGAGGCCGCGAAGCTCTGATTATTGACCACCGACGTGACGACAGCCCCGGTCACCGCCAGCGCAGCGAGGTTGATCGTGCAGTGCGAGCCGGCCACCGGACCGGCCGCGTTCACGTCCCCCAGGGTCCAGCGGCAGGTCGGAGAGACGAGGTATCCGATCGTCTTCTGGATGTACTGCGTCAGGCCCCGCAGCTCGGCGGTGAACTGGCCGGGCGCGGTGATCGTGATCTGGCCGATGACGCCGTCGCGCATGTGGTAGGCCCCGGCAGTCAGGTCCAGCCGGTTGACCATGAACATGCTGATCTTGGCGTCGTCCCACAGGCCCGCCATCACGTCCGCCTCGGTCATCCCGGAGGCGTCCAGGAAGCTCGTGACCTCGACGTGGTCCACGTCATAGGCGTCGGAGGACTGCACGTTGGACGGCGAGTAGCCCTCGATCGGCGAGTACGAATGGCCGCCGAAGACGATCGGCTGGTCGCAGTCGGTGAAATAGAAGTTGGTGCCGTTCACCAGCGCGATCGACCAGCACGTATTGAAGGTCTGCGTGTCGGATTGCAGGTACCCGATCATCGCTGAGGTCAGCGTCTTCAAATCCGGATCTCCACCAGCGGGATGGTCTGGATCACGTACAGGCCCCCTTGATCGAGCGCCCAGTCGAGCATGTCCAGGGCGAAGCGCACCGGGATGTCGAACTGGCCGGTCCAGGTGAGCGTGTGGCCCGACGTGGGCGGGCTGCCGAAGGTAACTTTCCCGGTCGTGTAGTCCACCGTGGGCGAGACGGGCGAGCCGTTGTCGAACACGGCCACGGTCGCGCTTACCGGCTTTTGGATCTGACGCAGTTGTGTCACCGCTCCCATCGTGTAGGACTTCGCCATCTGGAAGACGGTGAGCACGCCGTCAGGCTGGGCCACGAACGTGCCGGCGGCCTCGTCCTTGAAGTCGGTCGCGTCCTTGAACCGGAAGCCGCTATATTGCCCCTGCATCGTGATGATCCAGTTGCGCACCAGCGCGATGTTGTAGGCCGCCGCGCCCTCGCCCTGGATCGCCACGAGCCGCAGCGCGTTGGCGATGTCGAAGCGCGCCTTCGGATAGGTCCAGACCTGGTTGCGCACCTCGCGCCCGCTCTTGACCGTCACGACCTGGTTGGACCAGCCCACACCGGACTTGGCCCAGACGGCGAGATCGTCCGGAAAGCGCGGAGTTTCGAGGAAGGCGCCGGCCATCAGAAGTTGCGCCGTGCAGCTTGCAAGGTGCGCCCGACCTGGCTGGCAATGGCCGCGCGCGACTCGTAAGTGGTCTCGCCCTGGACGTTGAAGTTGTTGTGAACGTGGACCGTGTCGCCGCCGCCCTCCATGTTCTCCTGACGCGTCAGCACGCGCTCGCCAGGATGCAGGACCGCGAGGCCGGTTTTCGGAACGTAGCTGATGCCGCTGTCGAACGAGCCGAGCCAGCCGAGAAGGCCGGAGCCAGGCGCAGCCGGCCCGACGCCCCCCGGGCCAGTCGAGCCGCCGAAACTTCCGAACAGGCCGGATAGAAGGCCGCCACCGCCAGCGCCACCCGCCGAGCCAGCGGCCGGGTTCGCGCCGAACAGGTTTTGCGCGAGCTCCTGGTTCGCCATCTTGAGAAACTGCGACTCCAGCGACGTGAGCATCGTCTTGATCGCATCGAAAACGCTTTTATGTTTGGTCTCGATGTCGTCCAGCGCCGTGGCGAAGTCATTCTGGATATCGGTGATCGCCTGCGTCTCAAAGTCCTTGCGCTGCTTGATGTTCTGCACCGCGATCTCGGTGTCCTTCTTCTCGTAGTCGGCCCGGATCGTCGCGAGCTTGTCGCCGAGCTCGGCCTGCGCCTTGACCTGATCCTGCTCCAGCGCCGCCCGCTTCGTGGCGAACTCCACCGCGATGTCGTACTTCTGCTTTTCGATGTTGCGAAAGGCCGCAATCGCATCCGCCCCGGTAATCTGGCCAGCAGCAGCCTCGGCCGCGATGATCGCGTGCTGAGCATCGAGTGCGTCGGTGCGCACCTTCTCGTTTGCCTGCGCGTGAGCGAGCGCGATCTGATCGGCTAGCTTCTTCTCGGCGTCGACCTGAGCGGCCGCAGACTCGATCGCGACGGCGGCGCGCTTCTGCTGCAAGACGATGAGCTGCGTCTGTAGCGTTGCCTCCTGCGCGAGCGCCGCCTGCACGCCCTTGTCATCGCCCTGCGAGGTTGCAAGCGCCTTCTGCGCGGCGACCGATTGCTGCATCCGCTCGGTCGTGGCGATCTCGGTGTCGAGCTGAAGCTGCGACAGGGCAAGCCGCTGCGCGTAGTAGTCCTTCAGAGCGATGAGGCCGTTCTTGTAGCCGTCCTGAAGCGCCTTGTCCTGCTCGGAGACGTACTCCTTGACGATCGCGTTCTCGCCCGCGAGCTGCGCGCGCAGGACGGTGTCGCGACCGGCTGCGGCATCCTTCGACTTGTCGGGCGCCTCAAACCCTTTAGTGCCGGATTTGAATGCGAGCGGGTCGGCGGCGGCCTCGCCGGCTTTCTTCGCGCCGTCCGCTGCGGCCTCGTAGCCGGACAGCAACGATTTCTTGATCGCATCCCCCGTAGCTGCGGCAGCGGCCTTCATCTTCGCGAAGGTGGACTCGGTGTTCGTGCCGAGCGAGGCAACGCCCGCTTTCGCATCGGCCCACGCCTGTGTGAGGTCGCCGTGGGCCACATCGCCGAGCACGGTGCCGACCGTGCTGAAGATGATTGCGACGTTCTTAGCCGCGCCCACCAGCGCGTCCAATACGATGATGAACTCGCCCTTGATGAAGTTACCGACCGCCCCGAGGATGCCGAGCACGTTGCGCCAGGTCTCGCCCCACGTAGCAAGGTCGGCGCCCGTGCCGCCGAGGATGGAGCTGATCTGCCCGAAGGCGTCGGCCAGGATCGCCCAGACCTGTTTGACCGCATCGCCGAGCCAGTGCATCAAATCGCCCGCGATCTGAAGGCCCGCGGCCAGTACGTCGCCCACGACCTGAGCGACCTTCACGATCTGCGGCCCCAGATCGGCGAAGCCCTTGGCCGCTTCTGTCAACACCGGGATGAGCTTCTGACCGATCGCAGAAAACGCGCCCTCGACCACCTCCTTCGATTCGTTCAGGGCGATCTTGTAGCGGTTCACCGCCGCGACCTGCTCGTCGGACAGCACCAAGCCCAGCGCCTGCGCCTTCGCCTTGGCCTCGTCCATGTTGACGTTGAGAAGCGGCATCAACTCGCGCACTTCCTGCACGGAGCGGCCAAAGAGGTACATCGCCGCCTGCGTCTGATCCAGCCCCGGCTTGTACTGCTGCACGGCCTTGAGCGCATCCAGCATGACCGCCTGGCTGTCGCGCGTGGTGCCGTCCGTGTTGCGGGTGGCGATGCCCAGCGCGTTGATCCCCGTTTCGTTCGTTTTCATCTGCCGCGCCAGGTGATCGAGCGCGCCCACGTATCCCTCCGAGGTCGCGCCGATCGTGGTCAGAGCGGACTTCAATACGGATGCGTTCTCGACCGATATCCCCATCGAGAGCGACAGGCTTCGGATCGATGTGGACAGTTGCGTCGTGGAGCTGATGATCTCGGCGAAACCCGCCGCAGCGCCAAGGCCAGCCGAGAAGGCGACCAGCTTGCTCGTGACCGATTCGAAGATGCCGCCGATCGCGCCGAAGGAGCCGGTAATCTGTTCGGCCCCGCTCTTGACCTTCGCGGCCGCATCGGAGAGCGCGGTAGCAAGACCGGAGGTGTCGCCCCCGATCTCAACCTTCGTTTTGAGGTCTTCTGCCACTCTCAACTCCCGTGCGGGGCGCCGATGCGTAGGGTGCCGCTTTGCACCGAGTCCATGAACCGCATGAACGCTTCGGCGCCTTCTCTGTTCTTCTCCTCGGCCGCGATGCCCCTCAAGAGTTGAGCACGCTCAACTTTCTTGCCGTACCCGAAGTACGATCCGATCATCCAGTGCAGCGGAGGCCAGCGCTGCCAGTACTTGTAGATCGGCTCAAGCTCCCACAGCGTCAGTTTGCCGATGTATTCGAGGGTCCATCCGAAGGCGCTGGCGAGATCGCACCGGATTCCGTCCCAGTCCGTACCATCGTCAGCGCCGCCGCGTTTCCCTCGCCGGCCTTCTCGGTCTTGATGTTTGAAATCTTCAGCACGGCCAGGAATGCCTCGTGCCAGTTGCCGTAGTCGAGGATATCGTGCCCGACCTTCTCGCGCGTGATCTCCGGATTGTTGCCCAAGCGCATGGATGCGAAGACGACATCGGCCGCCGCCTTGATGATGTCGGGCGCCTTGTCGAAATTGGCCGCATCAGTAAGGGATGGCGTCTCGCGTAGGACCTTGCAGACTTGAGGCCAGATCTCCGCGAGATCATCGACCGGCACCGGGGCAAGGGTATACTCCTTGTCCCGCAGCAAAACCTTGATACCTTTCAGCATTCTCAATTACTCCGAAACTGAGTACTTGAACGGGTTGCCCGACGGGTTCGCGAAAAAGCCGAACGTCGTCTCCGTGATAATGAAGTCCTCCAGCTTGGTGGCGAATGCGAGCTTGTCGCCCACGCACTGGTACAGGGTGAACTTCGTATTCTTGTTGTTGTACGGCACCAGCACGTCGAGCTGGAACACCGGCACGTACCCGAGCAGCGGGTTGGTCGCAACGACCGTCTTGGAGTTGGTGATCGAAGCCGTGTAGGTGTAGTCGATATAGACGACGTGCGTCGTGTCGGCCGCGGCGAAGGTGTAAACGCCGGCCGCGACGCTGTACTGGCCGGTTGACGGGGAGGCGGCCACCTTCGTGAGCTGGATGCCGTTCGCATCGACCACGCCAAGGTCCGCCAGCCATGTCCCGCTCGACGGCGGGGTCGGCGTAATCTGGTAGGGCGTGCCCGGGATCGCGGTGCCGGTCACGTCGCGGTAGTCGATGGTCTGCGTGCCGCTGGTGACGCCGGAGGCGGGCGTGCCGATCACGAGCGCATTCCAGAGTTCCGAATTGATCTGCGCCCACTTGATGGTGCCGGTCGATTTGGCCGTGCCGCGACCGACCGCAAGCGGGTACTGGTTCGTGCCGAACAGCTGCTTGGAGGTCCAGGTGAGATCGATCGATAGCTCCTGGATGACGCCGACCCGCAGGGGCGTCGGCACCGTGATCGTCGTGCCCGTGTTGTCGGTCAGCGGGGTGGCCCACGCAGCGCCGGAACCGAATGCGAATTGCATATGTACCTCCGTTTAGACCGGCACGATGATGCGAACCGGGATGATGGCGACGGCCTGGAAGTCAAGGTTGCCCTCGTCCACTTCCACGACTCCATCGATGAAGACGCGCGAGACCAGGCCGCCGAGCGTTTGCACGTTGCCGAGCACCGGAATCGGCCGCAGGGCGTTCTCGACCGCGTCGATCAGCGGGTTAAGGATCTGCCCGCCCCCGGAGTCGCCCCCGGCCGCGTTGATCTCGTTTTTCGCGTAGATGTAGAGCGACCCCTCGAGCTCCCACTTGGTCGGCAGCCCGCGCTCGTTGGTGATCGCCTTCTCGTGCCGCTGCAGCTGGTACAGGGCCGGCCACGGGTTCGTATCCGAGCCCCAGTGCCGCGCCCGCCTGCTCACCGTCTGGAACGGGCCGCCGGCCGAGGCCAGCAACGGCGCGAACAGGGCGAACAGGGCCGCCCAGATCGCCTCGCGCCCGACCGGTGGGGCTACCATCAGCGCCCCGGCAGCGCGCCGCCCACGGCGGCCTCGATGCGCTGCTTGATGCCGGATGCCTCCTGGGCCAGCGCCGAGCGCAGGAACGAGCGCTGCGGCATCCTAGAGCCCGGGTGGTTCACGCGGGTGGCAAAAACTGTCACTCCGCCCTTTTCGAAAGCGAGCACTTTCGCGTTCAGGGCCTCGATCACGTGGGCCTTTGTCTGGCCCCCGAACTCGTGGATGGCCGCGTACTCGACGTTGGTGCCAATAGCGGCGGACGGCGCCGTGTCGGTGCCGCCGAGCACGTAATGGAGCGAGCGGCGCAGGCGGCCGGTTTTGACGTGTAGCACATCGTCCGACACCTTCGCCTTGGCCGTGGACAGCACGCGCGCGGCGCTTTCCTCCACCGCGCGGCGCACGGCGGCCCGGATCTTGGCCGGAGCGGCCTGCAGGGCCGCTGAAACGGCGTCAGCACCAACGACGCGGATCGGGAAGGCGTCGGTTGCCATCAGACCACCGGGAGCCGCCTGTACGGCTGCAGGGCCGCCTGCGCGGCCGGCGGCAGGGCCGAGACGATGTAGCTGATCGTCTCGCCCGCCATCGATTTGGAGCGCTCGCCGATCCGACCGGTCTCCTTGAACCGCAGCGCGATCATCTCGATGCAGGCCTCCTCCACGTCCCACGGGACGGCCGTGTAGCCGCCGCTGTAGACGACGGTCACGTCCTTTTTGCCGCGGAATTGCGGTCGGTAGCCGGCCACATACACCATGATCGGATGCTCGGTGTCGAAGAACCAGCCCGGCTTGCTCACCGCGTCGCCCCCGCTCGGCACCACGATGCTGTCCAGCGTCACCGAGGTCACGGATTGGATCGGCGGATAGCGCACCGGGATCGGGTACAGCCACTCGTTGGGCCAGCCGGCCCCGTCGAATACTGCGTTGGGCGACTCGGTGTAGGTGGTCTGCGCCAGCATCGAGCCGGCCGCTGGGTCATAGCCGAGCCAGGTCTGAATCGCAGCGCTGGCGCTGGAGATCATCCGCTGCAGCAGCGCGTCGTTCGCGGTCGGTGGCGCGCCTGACGGGAAAAGGTACTGCTTCAGGTTCGCCAGCACCGTGAGGTCGAACGGCTGCGGCGCGAAGGTCGGCAGCAGAACCATCGGCTCCGACCCAACCGTGGCCGGCCCGCTCAGGGTCCAGCTCAATCCGCTGCCGGCCAGGATTGTGAGCCCGGGCGGAACGCTCGGCCCGGTAACCTGCTGGCCGATCGCCACCGTGCCAGTCGCAACAGCGCTGATCGTCAGCGTCGATCCTGCGATCGAGGCCGTGACGACGGCACTCAGGCCGGCGGATGCGAGGGTCGGGCCTGGCATTGGTCTACTTCTGCGGCCTGACGATCTTGCCGCCCAAGTCTCGGTAGGTCCCGATCGGCTCCTCGTACTTCGTGAAGCCGTGCTCGATGAGAAGCTTCGCCTGGCTGACCGTAACCTCAACCATGCCGTCGATCAATTCGGCGAGCGAGGTCGCGGTCACGCCCGGGGGCGCTTTCAGCTTCACGAGCTTTTCGTCTGGCATCTGCTGCGATCTCCTAAAGTGCGGGCGCTGGATTTGAGGCCCAGTCTTTAATGCTTCGGCGCAACCCGCATCTATCACCCGTTCCCGATATTCGTGATGAGCCCGAACGCCGGCGGGAAGTAGTTCTGCAGCACCCCGTCGAAGTACACGCCCCACTCATAGCGGCGGGTGACCATCGGCCACTCGAGCGCCCGGTAGTCGTACCGCAGCAGCTTGCGCAGCACTTGCCGCACGCCCGACAGCGGATACGGGATCAGGTCCGAGTACGCCACGATCGTGCCCGGCGGCATGTTCGGGTGCACCCGCAGCATCACCTTTTTGCCGGTGATCTTGTTGATGAGCCCGGCGATCACCACCCCACCGATGATGTCGTTTTGCCCGGTCACGTCCAGGTTGTAGCGGAACAGGGGCGCCCCGCCACCCGCGATGATCTTCGCGTTGATGTTGGTCATCTCCTGCGAGCTGACGTACAGCGTGTCGGGCGACAGGCGGTACAGGTCGTACATCGAGCGGAACATAGCGTTGAGCTCCACGATCCCGCCCGCGCCGTCACTGGTCAACGGCGTGCCCGTGCCGGCCGTACCGGTCGCCAGGGCCTTGTAATAGCTGCCCAGACCCTTCGACAGCTGCGTGATGATGCCGTCGTAGACGTAGCCGTTTTCCGAGTTGTCCGAGGACGGCAGGGCGGAGGCGTTCTGCGTGCCGGTCGAGTCGGCCGCTATCAGGATCGAGTTGATCGTCGTGACCGCCCCGAGCACTTCGCTGCCTGCCGGCTGGCCCCAGTACCACGCGTAGGCCACCGCGCCGACCACGGGCGTCACCGTCGCGGCGATCGAGCCGGGGCTGGTGACGGCAACGGTCGCATTGGCCGACTTCTGGGCGACACCGCCGCCGTAGCTGTCGGATGCGCCGTTGGCCGTGGTCCGGTTGAAGACCGCCGTCAGGGCCGCGGTGGAGGCGTTGAACGCCTCGCCCGTGGTGCCCATGTTGATGCCGGCGAGCTGGATATAGCCGTCATTGGTCAGAGCGACGCAGATCACCGAGTATGTATGGCTGCCGAGCGTGCCGGCCGATCCGGCGGTGAGTACCGGCGTGGGCGTGGTGCCCAGCGCGAGCGAGGTGTTGCCGCCCAGGTCGATCAGCTCTTCCGACACCATCGTGGCGCGCAGCAGGTTGTCCACCACCAGCGCTTTCAAGTCCGCGAAGCCCTCGGCCGTGTACTCGGCTTTCCAGGTGAGGTTGTCTTCCTCGCCGAGCTCGCGGAAGGCCGCGAAGTAGTCGGCCGTGGTGTGATTGACCACCGCGTTGCGGTTGCCTTCCGACACGCCGGGCGACTGGTGCCCGCTGTTGATCCCGGTGATCGCGCGCCAGTTGGCTTGCGTGCCGCCCGGGGCTTTTGCGCGCGGAATGCGGTCGCGCAGCGGGGTGTCGATCGGGAAGAGCTGCTTGACCGGTACTTCCAGGTCGTAGTAGTTGATCCCGGAGGTCGCCGAGGTCGGCGCAATCCATCCGGCTTTCGCGAGAGATCCGCCCGCGGCCAGTGCGCGTCGCACCAGGTCGAGCGATTCCCCCGTCAGTGCTGACGCAGGCAAAATCGAACTCATCACAGCCCCCTTGGGTTAGGGAGTTCGCCGGGCACGCCCCGACGCGCGGTTAGGTTGGTCTCTTCGCGAAGCGGTCGCCCGCCCGCGCGCCCTATCGCAACAGCTGCTGAGCCCGACTCGGGTCCAGCAGCTTCTTCATCCGGGTTGCCGCCTCGTCCACGCGGCCATCGACCATGACCGGCGGGACCTCGGGCGCGCTGCCGCGCTCGACCGCCGCCAGGCCCGCCGCCCGCAGCATGGCCGCCGCCTGCTCGCTCGCCACCGGCAGGCCCCCCACCGGCTGGCGCGCGATAACCTCGACCGTCTTACGCAGGTCCGCCGTGGCCGCGCCCACCGCATCGCCGATCAGCTTGGCAAGGTTGGCGGCGGCTTCCTCGTCAGTGCCGGCGGCTGGCGTGGTCGTGGCAGCGGCAGGCGCCGCCTTGGTCAGGATCCTGCCCGCCTCGGCAATCGCGTCAGCGAGGATCTTTTCGCCCTCGGCCTTGTTGGGCGCCGCTGCCGCCTTGGCGATCCCGTCGGCCACGATCTTGGCGGCCTTCTTGCCGTCGTCATCGTCGTCATCGTCCGCACCGTCGCCGTCCTTCGGCATCAGCGCGTCCATCTTGTCGCACGCCTCCTTCGCCATCGACGTGCACTCCTTCATCGCCTTGTGCAGCTTGCCTAGGTGCTCGGCGTGCGCATCCATCGCGGCCTTCGTTTCCTTGGAGAACTTCGCGCCGGCCTTGTTGAGTTCGGCGAGCTGCAGCTTCGGATCCATTGATTGCCCTTTCATCACGAGTTCGATGGCCTCGCCCGCCTGCTCGCGCAGTGAGTTGACGAGTTCGTTGGCTTCCTCTTCGGCCATGTCGCAGAAGATATCGACACCACTCTGCATCCATTCGCGCATTTCGGCCGGCACGGGCGAGCCGTCGCCCTCCCAGTCGAAGTCCGACTGTGCGGCCTGGCAGATCCAGGCGAGCGATTCCAAGCACTGGGCGAAGTTGGCGACCGAGTACAGGCCCTTGGCGAGCTTTTCGCCGTCGTCCGCGCTGGGCGGGCCGTCCTTGTCGATCTTCTTCTTCCAGGCCGCGATGATCTTGCGCTTGATGCTGGCAACTTGAGCGGACGAGTACTGCGCCTGGTTCTTTTCCTTGTTGATGTAGTTCCACGCGGCGCGGATGTGGGCCTCGGTGTCGATCGGGTAACGCTTCTTCTTGTCCTCTTGGTAGCCGGGGTCGGCGTACTCCACGTCGCCGTACGGCTTGGCCGCGTCCTTCTCTAACGCCGCATCGATCAGGATCTCCGGATCGACGGCTTTCTTCTTGAGCAGTTCGACCAGGTCATCGAGCGCCGCGTCGGCCGAGCGCTTCGCCATCAGGATCTCGCACTCCGGATTCGCCGGCCGATCTACCAGCGAGACCTCGATCAGCTTGATCGCCGTGATAATCGTCTTGTCGAGCTCGTCGCGATCCTCGATCCGGCCACCGACCGAGAAGCCCTTCAGCACCTTGTTCTGCACCTTCTTGACCGCGATCGGATCGACCACGTGCGCGCCGAACCACGTGCGTCCGTCGTCCTGCACCGTGGCTTCGATCGCCGTGCCGACCGCCTTGGGCTGGTGCATCTCGCGCACCGCGCCCCACTTCAGGTAATCGGGCAGGGCCGCCTTGATCGCCTCCGGCTGGATCGTCTCGCCGTCCTCGTCCTGCTCGCCGGTCGAGGCATAGCCCCATACCTTGATCGTGCCGTCGTCGGCTTCTTCGACCTTCGTGATCGGGGCGTACAGGCGCTTCATGGCTTCGGCCTTCTCGGTACGAATTGGAACGTGAGGGTGGTTGCAGAGTAATCGTCTATCACCGCTGCACTGGTGATTTCCACCTTCTGAGCAATAATCTGATCGTGCTCAATCATGCGGGCGATTTCATGCAGGTTGCGAGCGGATTCTTCTTTCCCGATCGAGAAACTAAATTCTCCGGTCGAGAACGGAGGGCCCCAGTCGAATGCCGTCAGATGCGTCGGGTCCGGCGTAGGCTCTGGCATTGAATCGTTCTGAAAACACGGCACAAGCCGGCTGATCCTGCGCGCAGCCGCATAGGCGCAGTACGCGGCATTGGTCAGGTTGGACACGTAGAACTGGGCGCCCTCGCCTTCGCCGATTCGAAGATCAAACGGCATCTGCTTCTCGGCCAGCTTTGCCCACGACTCGAATTCGACTTTGTATTCTAACTGTTGATCCATCATGGCATCAATCCGCGAAGCCGAAACCGATTTCGATGCAGAAGCAACCGAGATTTATGCTCAACTCTCTAACTTTAGAGCCGTCCGGATGCCTCAATAGCACCACGTTACTGAACCCGAACCCGTAGCGGCCTCCCTTGTGGAATGACAGCGTCATGTTTTCTGCTCCACAATCTTGACCGTCAGCTCAACTCCGAATTGCGTCATCATCAGAGATCGCACCGCATCGGCCTTGTTCATCAGCAAGGCGGACGCACGGTTGTGCGGCGCCCCGATCGACAGCGTCTGCGCCAGCGTGCGGGCATGATGTTCCAGGCCCTTCGGAAGCATGGCGACAATTTCCACCTGGTCGGTTTCCGGGTGCGCTTGGATGACGGTCCATACCTGCTCGACCACCTAGAAGAAGTCCTGCCGCGTGATCGCCCGGTTAAGGCACATGACGCCGATGTTCAGGTTCACGCGCGCGGCGGCGAGCCATTGCGGATCGAAGTCCTTGGTCACCTCGATCACCTTGAGCGTGTGGCGGATGTTGCGCTCCAGCTGGCGCGAATGCGTGAGCAATTCCTCGGTCGCGGCCTCGCGCTGACGGCGATCTGCGGCCATTGCGAGCGAGGGCGGCGCGCCGTGAGCGTTCATGCCGATTTGCGCCGAATGAGCGCAAGCAGGGCGTTGAAGAGCGCCGAGCCGCCCGCAAAGCCGAATCCGAAGAAAAAGCCGACCACGATCAGGTGCCACCAGTTCCCGGAGTTGATGATGTCCATTACGCGGCTTCCGTCTCGGTCACGACGGGCGAGATGTCGCAGCGGCACGCAGGATGAAGAGGGGGCCCATCGCCGCCCTCGCCTGGGAACGATTCGTCGATATCGACCTCGACGCCGTCCAGGTCGCAGCACTCCGGGCAGCAGTCGTCGCCCACGATCCACTGCTTGCGCTCCACGACGCCCGAGGCCTGCCAGCCGATGAGGTTGCCGGCCACGTCGGCGCGTGCCGTCTCGGTGCGCGCGATGACTTCCGCTCGAGCCGCGCTGAAGGCGTAGGACGCTTTCAGGTTGGCGGCGAGCGTGTCGTTGCTCCAGCCCTCGTCGATTGCGCTGGCGACCAGCCCCCGCACGTGCGAGCGCGTGCCGTCCGTGATGGCGAACTCCGCCCGCGGGTTATCGACCAGATCGCCGTCCTCGTTGTAGCGCTTGCCGACCAGTTCGGCGGCGCGCGTCCGGGCCCACCGTTCGGCGTCTTCGTTCGGAGAGTCGAGGTCCAATTCAACGCCGACCTGATCCAATCCCATGCGCGCGCCATCCTTCGCTACCGTGGCAAGGCCGGATTCGAAGGCGCTCACCATCCCGTCCATAGCAGCCAGGTCCAGAGCCTGGGCGATGTCATCGGGCAGGCGATCGCCGCTGGCCTTCTTCCGCTCCGGCAGGCGGTCGGCGATCTGCTTGGCAATGTCGGGTGCCATCTTGCGCAGTGTCTTAGTAAGGGCGCGGCTCAGGCGCTCCGTGGCCGTTTTGACGAGGCGCCGGTCGCGGTCGATGCGCGCCGGCGCTCGCGCTTTTCCCAGGCCGTTGGCAGCGGCCCCCTTGCCCGCTGCCGCGCCGCCCGAGGCGTGCTCGTCGTCCGAATGTGGAGCCGCCGCGCCGCCCCCTTGAGCGGAGGTTGACGCTACCGGAGGAGAAGCCGGGGGAGTCTGGGCGGCCGGCGGCTGACCGTCTTGCCACACCGCCGGGGACGGCACCGGGGTGGGAGAGCGCTGCATCGCGAACAGCCACGCGATGGTTTGATCGTCCAGAGGATCGAGCCCGTCTTCGGCGCGGGCCTCGTTCGGGTGGAGCGCCCCGGCGGCGATCTTGTTTTTGATGATGGTCGATTTTTCGACCGGGTCGATCGCCTCGTCGTCTTTCCAGTTGTGGCGGAAGTCGGCAAAGCCCATCCGCTCCAGGCAGTCATCGACGAGCTCTGAGATCCAGACCTGATAGGGCGCCAAGCCCTCGGCCAGCGCCGCCTCGCGCGTGGTCTCTTGGGTTCCGCGGTTGACCTGCTTGATGAATGGCGTCGGATCGACCCCGTAGGCTGCGCACTGCACGCGCGCTAGCCACTCGTCGAACTCGTCCTTCAGGTCGATCTTCTTGAATTCGTGCGTGCCGATCCCATCCGGAATGAAATGCGTGCGGGCCCGCTCGGCGAGGTTGCCGGAAAAACGCGCATCCCAGCGGGCTTGAAAGGACTCGATCTGCGCCGCAGTCCACTCCTTGGGAACGCTCAGCAGGTAATGCGGCATCGACCCCTCGGTGAAGTGATCGAGCTGCTGGACCTGCCGGCGCAGCGCCACGTTCACGGTCAGGATCACGCGCTCGATGGGCGAGTAGCCGTACAGGTGCGAGGTGCGCAGCACGCGCGGCTTGTACACCATCTGGTCGTGCGTGTACCAGATCGCGGGCGTGCCGTGCAGCACCTGCGAATAGGCCGGCAGCGGCGGGATCGGCCGGTGCCCCTGCAGATCGATGAGCGGCTTGATCGTCGAACCGTCGATCGGATCGAACCCCCACACGACGCCGGTGCGGTCGCGCCGAACGAAAAGGCACGGCGCATCGATCACCAGCAGGTCGTCCAGCAGCATGGACAGCCACTCGCGCCAGGTGTGCCGCTGATCGGGCTTGCGCCACCAGTTCTCGAGCTCGATCGCCTGCGCGGCCATCGTCTTGCGCTTGCTGGTATCGCGCGGCTCGATCGACCATTCGAGCTTGGCGAGCTGATCCTTGCGGCCGTTGATGATGATCGACAGCAGGTCCGAGTGCGCCAGCTGCCGCATCGTCTGAAACGAGATGAGCTCTTCCGAGCGCGGCGTGTACCGGATGTTGGAGCCGACGACGTAGTCGAGCTGGCGGCCCTCGACGGACGGCTTTTGCGAGTCCGGCACGATCGGCTGGATCGGATTGAGCGGCGGGAACCAGCCCTGCGAGAAGTCGCCCGTGAGCGCATAGCGGAACGCGCCCCGCAGCCGGTCCCAGAAGCCCGGCGTTCCGGCCGTGTCCGACAGGTCGGTGACGCGCGAGGCTTGGGAGGCGTCGGGCATGTCAGCGGCGGCGGCGCGCCCGGATCGTGCCGTAGGCAGACAGGGCCGCCGCGGTGAAGGTGCCCTCGGCGTTCAGGAACAGGTTCGTGGTCGTGGCGAGCTTGTAGCGGACCTGCGGCAACGGACCCTCGATGTTGTTGGCCCCCGGCACCAGGCCAGCGGCGGCGGCGCGCGATGTGAATCCGCTGCCGGAGTCGATCTGCGCGGTGGTCAGGCTCGAGCTTGCCTGCAGCGCCGTGATGTTGGTGGTCCCGGCCGGCACGAACCCGACGAACCCGAACACGTCCCAGTCGCCGGCCGTGAGCGACAGACTTGCAACCTGCGCGGGCGTGGCCGTGGTGAGCGAGACGGCGGACCCGGAAGCAACGACCGTCTCGGCATACTCGCCCACGAATCCGGCCGCGGCGTCCGAGCTGGTCGCCACGCCCTTGATCGGCTGGGCAATCGCGCCGGTCGAATCGAGCTCGGCGAACCCGACCACGGCCGTGCCGCTGCCCGGGGTGCCGCTGGTCGATGCGCCGCCTTCGAGCACGTCGCCCGCGATCAGGGCCGTGCCGCCGGCCTCCTTGATCGTCGGCGAGACCGTGCCGCTGGGCAGCTGCGCGCTCGGAACCTTGCCGGTTGCATCGAGGCCGGCCACTCCCTGCACGGCGCTGCCGCTGCCGGGCGTGCCGGTGCTGGCCGCCGCCACGCGCAAGGTATCGCCGGATATCATCGTGGCGCCGTTGGCGCCTTTGAGCGTCGGCCCGGGCTCGGCAATGCCGCCACTCACGACGAGCAGGGCGCCAGCAGCAATGAGCGCGGACTCCTGAGCCGAGCCGGCCGTCACGGTGAAGGTGCCGCTGCTATCGGCCTGGAGCAGACCGGACGGCGAGCTGAAATTGAGTTGAGAAGTCGGCAGGCGATATTGAGCGGTCGTCATTTACATGCTCTGCCGTGCGGCGCGGTCTGCACCGTCGGCGGAAATTCCAAGGTCGGTTGAGTGCTCGCCGCACCAGAAGTCAGACTTGACCGGCGGGAACGCGGCAACCGTACGCGCTTCTCCTTTCGGTCCCGGCACCAGAAAGACGCGCGGCGCGTGGGCGCGGCATTCGTTCTGTATCGCGCTGAAATGCGCGCAGGTCTGGCAGGTCCCGTTCATTGCGCTTCTGCGCTCCTCGATGAGCTTTCGGTTGCGCGCCTCGCCCATTTACTCACGCCTTGGTCCAATCGCCGCACCAGTCCTTCGGGTTGACGCGCGGCCACTCAACGGCGACCCCGGCGGAGTGCGCGCACGGAACCGGAGCGTGCCGCTGGCACCGCAGCAGCTTCGGATCGCTGCCGGGTCTGGAGGAGGCACAAGTTGAGCACGAGGGAGGCGCGGGAGCGGGCGTTGTGGTCAAACGCTTGAGCCGTCGTGGTCGCGCCAGGTCGCGCCGTCCCACACGATGATGTGGCCGACCGTCGTGTCGTAGTAGAGCACGCCTCGGCTCACGTTGGGCGCAACCGGACGCTGAGCGGTCGTACCGCTGAAGCGGCCGAAGGCGGTCCAGCCGTTTTCGATCATCACGCTGCCGTCCATTGCCGGCACTTGGAGCGACGCACCCAGCGCGGCCGTGTACGTGCGGCCGTTCACCACGATCGGGTTGGCGCCGCTGTTTTTCGTGGCCCCTGATGCGCCGCTCGCTGACGGCGGCAGCACCGTGATGAGGCCGGTGGCCGAGTCGGGTACGTCCGGGTGATGCGCCATCGGTCAGACCTCCACGGGTTGCTGGGCGAGCAGATTCCAGAGCGTTTCGATCGATTCGTCCGACGGCCTTGGCACCGGGCCAGGACCGGCCGCAGCGGCAGCACCGCGCAGATACCAGCTCTCCAGCGCGGCGCGCAGGTCCGCCCGGTTGATCGTGATGGTGGGAGGCATCGCCATCAGGCGCGTCATCCGCCGATCTTCTTCTCGATTGTGCCGGCCTCGGCGATGAGCTTCGCGGCAGCGGACGGATGCAGCTTCCCCCACCACAGCGCAAGGCCCGCAACCACGGTATGGGAGATGACGAGAACCACGACAACCATCCACGTCGGCATGACAATTCCCGTCACGGATGCAAATTGCGCTGGACAATACGCGCGATTCTTCAGGTTGGAAAGCCCTTACTCGCCGTGGAAGGTGTTCTGGCGCACGGTGACGCCCGAGGCTGGCTTGGACAGAACCGGCGTTGCAGGTCGCTCGTGCCCTGCGGGGACAGATCCGTTTGCGCCATTCTTAGACTTTTCGTCCTGGGCGGCCATCCAGTCGAGCAGGCCCGTGGTCGATTGCGCCAGGGCGAGCTCGGTGATCGCCCACACCAGCGCGTCCAAGCGGTTCGGGGACTTCTTCGACGTGTTCGGGTCCCAGTCGCACAGTTCGTCCTCGAGCCGGGCGAAGGCGCCGACGTGGTGGACCCGGTTCTGCTGGTACAGAGACGACACCGGTTCTGCCCGGACCTGCTTGCCACGGCTGGCGCTCACGGCCTTGTACGGCACGTTCCGATCGACGGTCCGGATCACCATCTCGACCATGTCGCCCCCGAAGTTGACCTCGGCCACGATCCGGTCGGCCTTCAGATCCCGGTACAGCTGCACCGCGACCTGGCCCCAGCCGTCGCCTTCGTCCGTGACTGGCTTGGCATGGACCGACGAATCGTCCAGGACATACGCGTCCCCGTCCTCGCCCAGTCCGGCCGCGACGATCCCGCACTCAGCCGCTTCGGACGCCGTCGAGCCCATCGGGTCGATCGCCACCACGATGCGGCGCAGCGCCGGCGCCACGCGAACCCGGTTGCGCTCGATCACCGGCCGCTGCCACAGCGCCCCCGGGTTGTCGTCGAGCAGGTCGGCGTCGAGCTCCTGGCGGCCTAGCCGCGTGCCGATGTACTTGCCGACGACGTTGGTGAGGAACGTGCGGGCCAGGTTGTGGGCGTTATCGTGGGTCGTTCCACGTGAAACAATGGCCCCAGGATCGGCCAGGATCGCTTTAAAAACGGGGACATTCTTCGGGGTCGTGGTGATGCAGGCTTGCGGCCGATCGCCCAGCCTGAGCCCGAATTGGGCCTGATCCCAGGCATCCGCGTACCGCCAGGCCGCCAGCTCGTCCGCCCAGATGCCGCCGTGGGCCGGTCCGCGCATCCGTTCCGGCTCATCGGCGCTGAAAAGTTCGGAGATGTGGCCGTTGGGCCATGTCAGGCGTAGCAGGGACGGCTCATAGACCGGCCGCTCAGCCGGCGGGCACACGGCCAGGATTCCGGACGGGCCCT
>Ga0210394_10003589_pt1 | contig 19185 bp, 18 predicted proteins | sample IncBWC12MmetaG_FD_160121 | JGI IMG/M metagenome (GOLD analysis project Ga0210394, IMG submission 160121) | Forest soil microbial communities from Barre Woods Harvard Forest LTER site, Petersham, Massachusetts, United States - Inc-BW-C-12-M | ecosystem: Environmental > Terrestrial > Soil >...
CGAGCGCGGACGTTGCTCATTACCGCCCTCGCGGCGCTCTGTCATGTGCGGCAGGCGCTGACACTCCAACCCATCGAGGCGTGGCGCTGACCCGGGCAGGTCCAACCAGACGGCAGGCGTGGCCCATTCGATTGGGCCGCGAAGTTGCCGTCAATGGAGGTACGTGCGCAAGGGCTCCGCATACTTGTCACGAAGCACCGGGCCGGAAAGCTGGGAGTCTCGATTGTCGATAACCGCCGCGGTCCTTCCGCGCAGTGCGCCCGTGTTACTTGTGTTGGGTTGGCCGCGAATTCCCCTTGCGAGCCTGGGCCCGGGAATAGGTGTCTTTGACGGTTTTGTAGCAGCTGCAGGCAGCTGCTACTAGGCCTGCATGGTCGAGGATTGTGATGGTGCCGCGTCGGTAGTTGATGAGCTTGCGGTCCCGCAGGACGCACATTGCAACGCTGACGCCAACTCGGCGTACGCCGAGCATGAGCGCAAGAAATTCCTGCGTAATGCGAAACTCGTTAGAGTTGACGCGGTCGTGGGTCATCAACAACCAACGGGCCATGCGCTGTGTCACCACGTGGAAGCGGTTGCAGGCCGCGGTCTGCGCGATCTGGATCATGAGCAAGTGGGTGAAGAGGAAGACCTCTCTCTTCAACCCAGCGCTCGTGGCGAAATTGCGGCGAAAGTCCGCCGTCGTCATCCGCATCGCCGTGCCCTCGCCTTGTACCACCGCCCGAAAGGGCGAGACAGCGACACCCAACGCCATGGGAACCCCGATCATGCCTTCATTGCCGATGAGTCCGACCTCTGCAGCCCGGTCACCATCCACGGTAGTCAGCATCGAGACGAAGCAGTCGTTGGGAAAGTACACTTCCAGAATCTGAGACTGGGATTCGTAGAGAATCTGGCCGAACGTGAGCTTGACCGGTTCAAGGACGGACAGCAGTTTCCGGTAATCCTTGCGGGGCAATGCGGCAAGCAGGCGATTCGGAATCGAGACTTGTCCAGCGCCAGCCAATTAGGCCCCCTCAGCGTGCCGTGTGCGACTCCTTCGGGAAGCCATTCTTCGAGCTTCCGAAAGGTCGGTCGCCGGCGTGGCCGAGTCGAAGGCTTCTACGGTGGTTGCGTGAGTATAATTTAGTGTAATAAAAACAAGCAATTATGTTCGCCTCAGAACAAAATTGTTCGCTAGCGAACACAGTGTTGTCCTCGGAATTTCCGCTTCAGCTACAATTTGGTTACTGGCAACCGCCGCGGTTAACCAGCGTGAGGATGCATGCACGGCTCCCACGATCCGCTACAGAATCATCTGCTGGCTGCGCTATCGCCTGCCGAGCGCGAACGGATCTTTCCGCACCTGCAACTCGTCCCGATGCCGCTTGGCAAGGCTTTGTACGAGTCCGGCGATGTCCTGCGCCACGTATATTTTCCGACCGACTCAATCATCTCCCTGCTGTACGTGCTGGCCGATGGCGCATCGGCAGAAATCTCGGTGGTCGGCAACGAAGGCCTCATCGGCATCGCGCTTTTCATGGGCGGTGAGACCACCCCCAGCCGGGCAATCGTGCAGAGCGCCGGCCACGCCTACCGGCTGGCCGGACAACTGCTCAAGGACGAGTTTCATCGGAACGGCGAGCTGCAGCTCTTGCTGCTGCGCTACACCCAGGCCCTGATCACGCAGATGGCGCAGACCGCCGTGTGCAACCGCCATCACTCGGTGGACCAGCAACTGTGCCGCTGGCTACTGCTGTCCCTCGACCGCCTGTCGTCCAACCAACTGACCATGACCCAGGAACTCATCGCCAACATGCTCGGCGTGCGCCGCGAGGGCGTGACCGAAGCTGCCGGCAAGCTTCACAAGCTCGGTGTGATCCGTTACGCCCGGGGTGAGATTACGGTGCTCGACCGCCCCAAGCTGGAACGGCTGTGTTGCGAGTGTTATGCGGTGGTCAGGAAAGAAGGCGACCGCCTCTTGCCGCATAGAGCAACTCAGTAAGACGATTCGCGCGGCCTCGGTTTCGCCAGTGCTACGACCTCCGCGGCGTTCTTTCCGCACCTGGTGGACTGGTCAACGACGCTTGAGGCATTTGATGTGAGTGAGCACTCGCACCCGCATCCTTGCAGTACCGGCGAGCGGTCAGTGCTGTGACGAGCGGCGCGCCTGCCTTCAGTCTTGCCCTTGCGGGCCAGCCATGGGCACTTCGATCTCGCCCGTGCTATCCCCGCGAGCGTCACGGATCACCTCTTGCCCGTGCGCCCTTGCTTGCAGATGGAGCAGGTTGGCCAGAGTGCGCCTCGATACGCTCCCCTGCGAGTACCCGATTGCCCACGAGACCACGCAGCCGCTGACTGTGCAGACGATGTTGGGGAGCCAAGAGGTCAAGAAAGTGTGCATGATGGGGTGGATTTTCTCTCCACGAGCCCTCTACCGCCGGGTTCTATATGACGCTATACGAGTTGCCCGAGGCTGCGATGGAGAGGAGAGTCGGGGCTACCGTTCAACGCACTCGTATATCGTCTGGCCTTCGACGCGCCCGACTTCAACGCGCTCCCCCCGACTGACGCAGTTAGATTCCGCCAGCTCGAGCGCGCGGGATTCACGCCCTTCGCCCGCGGGCGGCTGACCCCCAACCGGAAACGATCGGTTGTCCGGGGACGGAAAGTTTGCGCAGCCGGCGACCAGCGTCGCACAAACCAAGACTATCCATTTCATGTTCGAGCCTCCGGCTATCTTGTCCTATGCCTGAGTGCGCTCACCGACCTACAAAAAAGAGGCCCGCCGGCGCGGATGTCCACGCCAGGCGGACCAATGCTGAATCCGTTCGAACAGTCTCTCGGGGAGCGAGCGACGTTCATTGGGAGGTCCGGATTCAGGGGCTAACGTTACTCGGCCCCACGCGAGGTAGTCGGTACGGCAGCGAACATGCCACCGTCCATGCCAGGACTGATCGCGGTGCCGAGAGATCTCGTGCTCGTTGTACCGATATAGCAGCGGCGACCGGAGTGCAGCGTTGTCCGCCAGCGGCGTTAGTCGACCAGGTGCACGAGCTGATGAGCGGAGGCACTAGACTTGGAAAGTGGCCCCACCGGGGGTCCATTCCTCCGGTGGGGCCGAGTGAGCCGTCGTGTCAACGTTCGGGGAAAGGCACGGCGGCGGGTTCAATCAGCGCAGCGGGTCCACACCCCCGCTGCATCGAACCTCCAGGTCCCGGAGTCCGTCGCTTCGCCGTCCTCGTTGTACTGACGTACAAGCAGTACGGGCGCCCCGCGCTCGCGTGATAGCGCAAGGGACATCTCGCATACGAATAGCCACACGCGAGAGCCCTGCACCCAGCATGACCAGGACTCCCCCTGGGCATTCGCGCGGGCTATGACGCTTCGCAGACTCTCGGGTAGCTCGCGAGGTTGGCGAACCTGGTATGAGCCATTCGGCAGGGCCGCGGTGCGCGAGATATAGGCATCCAAGAGCCGCTCCACTCGAGAGGGCTCCTGTATCCGGCGCAGCCTGAGCGTTTCCATGGAGGCGTCCTGCACCCGTAGCTCACCCACCATTAAAACTCTGCGCGGGTGGCGCCCTCTGCGAGACAGGTCACATTCCTCGACCACCTCACGGTTCGTTACTCCTGAGAGCGCGCCTTATGACCGATGGGATGAACTGCTGGGCTTACGGCCAAGCCTGAAACGGCCCCAAGTGTCGATGAAGACACAGTGTCCCGAGCGCCCGTGCGTTCGCGTCTATAGCGTGATCGACCCTCGCCCCAGCTCGACGACATCCCCGCTCACCAGCACGTTGCGCTCCTCGTCCACCCGCAGCCGCAGCGCCGCTGGCCGGCCCGTGTACTCCCCCTGGGCAATGTCGAACTCACACGGAAGCGTGCGCCCGGTGGCCAGGCACCAGCCGCCGAGGTTGGCGGTCGCCGAACCGGTCGCCGGGTCCTCGAGCACCGCCCGGCCCTGCGGAAAGAAGAACCGCGCCAGCAGCCCCGAGCCGGCCGGCGCGAACACGTAGACCTGACTATGACCGTCGGCGCTGCGCAGCTGCTCCAGCAGATCCGCGCGCACGTTCACCCGCCGCACCGCCGCTTCGTTCGCGAGTGGCACGATGAGCTGCTCGACGCCGGCATTCACCCACAGCGGCCGCTCTCCGAGATCGCGCTGCTCGAGGCCCAGCATGGCTGCGAGCGTCAGGCGGGGCTCCGTCACCTCGCGCCACTCAGGCGCCTTGGCCTGCAGCGTCCACCGCTCCCCCGTCGCGCGCACCGGGATCACCCCGGCGGGCAGCTCCAGCGTCATGCGGTCGCCCCCGAGACCGAGCGCCCGGCACACGTGCGCCGTGCCGAGCGTCGGGTGCCCGGCGAAGCGCATCTCATAGCGCGGCGTGAAGATACGCACCGCCGCGTTGGCCCGCTCCGACGGCAGGATGAAGCTGGTCTCGGACAGGTTGAACTGCAGCGCGAGCGCCTGCATTCTTGCGGCATCGAGCGCCTGCGCCCTCTCGAAGACGCACAACGGATTGCCGCTCAGGGTTGCGCGTCCCTGAGTAAACACGTTGACGATCCGGTAGGAGAACGCAGCCATGCGTTGAGGTCGATTGTAGCCCCGGAGCCGCTCCCGTGAGCACCGAATTGCTGTTCCGCGACGATGCGTATCTCAAGACGGCGAACGCCCGCGTACTCGCCGCCGGCCCGCGCGGCATCGAGCTCGACCGCACCGTGTTCTACCCCCTGGGCGGCGGCCAGGCCGGCGACCGCGGCGTCCTGGTGCGCGCGAGCGGCGAGCGCATCCCGATCGATGACACCCGCAAGGGCGACGGCCCCGATCGCGTACTGCACGTGCCCACGGCAGGTGCCGCGCTGCCCGAGCCGGGCGAGACCGTAGAGCTCGAGATCGACTGGGAGCGCCGCCTTCGCCTCATGCGCCTGCACACGGCACTGCACCTGATGTCGTGCGTGATCACCGCACCCGTCACCGGCGGCAACATCGTGCCCGACAAGGCACGCCTCGACTTCGATATCGAGCTCGCGGCTCTCGATGCCGCGCACATCGAGAGCGAGACCAATCGATTGATCGCCACGGGCGTCGACACCGCGACCGTGTGGATCACGGATGCAGAGCTCGATGCGCAGCCCGACCTCGTCAAGACGATGAGCGTACAGCCGCCACGCGGCTTAGGAAGAGTCCGGCTGCTGCGCATTCCGGGGATCGATCTGCAGCCGTGCGGCGGTACCCACGTGGCCAACATCGCCGAGATCGGCGCGATCCGCGTGCTCAGGATCCGCAGCGAAGGCAAGCACAACAAGCGCGTGGAGATCGCGCTCGGTTAGTCGACTGGAAAAGCGCCTCACTGGTAACGGCTGAGCTCGATGCCGTTGCCGACCGGCAGCAGTACGGAGCTCATGTCGCGCGCGCAATGCACCGCATGGCGATAGGCCTGGGCGTGCGGACGGGCGCTCGCAGGCTCGATCATATTGTCGGCGATGACGAGTGCGCCGGGCGCCAGCTTCGGGTGCAGCAGCTGCCACACCGGCACGTACAGGTTCTTCCACAGGTCGATCAGCACGAAGTCGAAGGGCCCGTGCAGTGCCGCGAGGCTCTCGAGCGCGTCTCCGACGCGGAACTCCACATGGTCTGCAAGTCCCGCGCGCCGCAGCCGCTCGGTCGCATACTCCGTCTTGGCCGCCCGCAGCTCGAGCGAGACCACCTTGCCGCCGACCGCGCGCGCCGCCTCGGCCAGCCACACGGTCGAATAGCCGAAGGAGCTGCCGACCTCGAGAATACGGCGCGCACCGGCCTCCTTCGCGAGCAGATTGAGGAGCGTCCCGGTTGCGCGCCCGACCGGCAGCAGCATCTCATCGATGCGCCGCTCCGCCTCCTCCGGCCCGAGCGTGTCCCAGAGATCCTCTTCCCGCCGCGCGCGCGCCTCGTACTCCTCGAGCACGGCTTCGACGGCCGCATCCACCGACACCATATTCATTCCCTGTCCCCCTCAGGCCACACCGGAGAAATATTCCTGCAGCGAGGCCACGCCGAGTCGCTTGGCCTCGAAAAGGCTCTCGAGATGCTCGCGCGAGTTGACGAGCCCGCGGGCGCGCAGCACGCCCCGCTCGTCGAGGAGCGCCGCGAACGGCAGCCGGCTCACCTGGTAGGCGAGTCCGAGGGCGGCCGATACCACATAGGGAACCCCGTCGAGGCCCTGGACGCGCACGAACTCGCGCTGTTCGGCTGCATCCCCGTCGCTCGCCAGGATCACGTCCATCCAGGAGCGCTCGTCGCGGGCACTCGACCGGACCGCGGGCAGGAGCGTCTTGCACACCGGACAGGTCGGTGAGACGAACAGGAGCAACGTGCTGCGTCCGTCCTCGCGCGCTACCCCGACCTTGAGCGGCCGGCCGTCGAGCGCGGCGACCTCGAGGACCGGGGCAGGCTCACCGACGGTGAGACCCCGGTTCAGCATCAGGGCGCCGGCCGGGGTGATCCGCTCGTGCAGGACGCCGAGCTGACGCGTCAACGCCAGCACGACCGCACCGAGTACGAGGACCAGCACCCAGAGCACGACGTTCGAGATCGCGAGCGCCGTCACCGGGATCCCCCGTATGCCGCCGTCCGCGGCACCACCCGTCCCAGCAGGCGGTCGAGGGATGCATATAAGAGTGTCGCCACGATCACCCCGCCGGCGACTGTGAGGAGGTCCGTGGCCAGCAGTGTCCTTACCTGCCACGACAGCAGCGTCGCGACGAGCAGCGAAGCCAACAGAAGATTGCGCACCACCATCCACGGGGCGATTGGACGCGCCTCATCGGACCCGCCGCAGCCGCAGGCGAGGTCGCGCCGCCCGCGTGCCAGATTGAGCGCGATGGCCCCCGCATACAGGGCAAGGAGCGCCGCACCCGCGCCGGCAGCGGCCGTCCGCGCGACCGGTACGAGGAGCGCGAGAGCGAGTGTCAGCTCGAGGAGCGGTACCAGCACGGCGAGCCGCACCGCCGCCGCCGGCAGCACGCGGTAGGCGCTCAGCACCTCGGCAAAGCGCGGCAGCGCGCGCAGCTTCTGCAACGCCGCGCTCACGAACAGCAGCGCGAAGCAGCCGAGGAGCAGAAAGCCGATAGCGGGATCGAGCACTGGACTCATCATAAACCGCACCCGGGGCCGCGGTCTTCAGCTCGCCGGGTCCGCCTTCGGCTTGAGGTCTTCTTCCCAGAATTCCTGTGGCCGCCGCGCGCCGTCGGCGCCGCGCGCCTCCTCGAGCCTGCGCAGCTCGACGCGGCGGATTTTCCCGGAGATGGTCTTCGGCAGGGCCGCGAACTCCAGACGCCGGATGCGCTTGTAGGGCGAGACACGCGCGCGCACGTGCTCGAGAATCGAGCGGGCGGTGGCGGCATCGGGCTGCGCGCCACCGGCGAGCACCAGGAAAGCCTTCGGCACCGCAAGGCGCCGCGCATCCGGGCTCGGCACGACCGCCGCCTCGGCGACCGCCGGATGCTCGATCAGTACGCTCTCGAGCTCGAAGGGACTGATGCGGTAGTCGGAGCACTTGAACACATCGTCCATGCGGCCGACGTAAGTGAGATAGCCCTCGGCGTCGCGTGCGGCCACATCTCCGGTATGGTAGTAACCGTCGCCCATCGCGCTCGCGTTGCGCTCGGGGTCGTCGAGATAGGCCTGCATGAGCCCGAGCGGCCGCCGTGCGAGCTCGATGCAGATCTCGCCCTCCTGCGCCCTCTGCCCCTCGGGGTCGACGAGTACGACCGGATAGCCGGGGAGCGGTCGTCCCATCGAGCCCGCCTTCACGGGCTGTCCGGGCGAGTTGCCCGCCACCGCGGTGGTCTCGGTCTGGCCGAAGCCGTCACGGATCGTCAGTCCCCAGGCCTCGCGGACCCGTTCGATCACTTCCGGGTTCAACGGCTCGCCGGCGCTCGTCACCTCGCGCAGCGCGACCTTGAAAGCGCTGAGGTCCTGTTGGATCAGCATGCGCCACACCGTCGGTGGCGCGCAGAAGGTGGTCACCCGGCAGCGCACCAGCTGCGCGAGCAGCGAGCGCGGATCGAAGCGCTCGTAGTGATAGGCGAGCACGGTGGCCTGCGCGTTCCAGGGCGCGAACACGCTCGACCACGCATGCTTCGCCCAGCCGGGCGAGCTCAGGTTCAGATGCACGTCCCCGGGGCGCAGTCCCAGCCAGTACATGGTCGACAGGTGCCCCACGGGATAGCTCGCCTGGGTATGGGCGACGAGCTTCGGTTTCGCGGTCGTGCCGGACGTGAAATAGAGGAGCAGCAGGTCATCGGCACGGGTCGCCGCGGCGGTGAAGCGCGGCTCGGCCCGGTACGAGTCCTCGTAGGAAATCCAGCCCGCCGCTGCCGCCGCCACCGCGACCCGCAGCGGCGCGCTCCCGAGGCGCGCGAACCGTCCCGCGAGCGCCGCCAGCGTAACGATCGCCTTCACCTGGCCGCGCTCGAGGCGGTCGCGCAAATCCTCGTGCTCGAGGAGGGTGGTCGCCGGAATGATGACCGCGCCCAGGCGGATGCTGGCGAGCATGGTCTCCCAGAGCGCCACGCAGTTCGGCAGCATGATGAGAATGCGGTCCCCGGGCCCCACGCCCTGGGTGGCGAGGAATCCCGCGACCTGCGCCGAGCGGCGCGCGAGCGCGGTGAAGCTCAACACCTCATCACCGCCGGCATCGTCGATGACGCGCAGCGCCGCCGTCTCGTTGCCGGCCGCGATCACGTCGAAGTAGTCGCGCACCCAGTTGAATTCACCGAGCGTCGGCCAGCGGAACTCGCGCTGCGCCCGCGCCAGATCCTCCCGGCTGTGCAACAACAGGTCTCGCGCCTCGATGAACAGACGGCTGCCGCTCATGGTCGGCGGCAGCTTAGCACCGCCTCGGGTTAACATGGCGCCATGAACACCGCCCGCCTGGAAGCCTTCACCGACGGCGTGGTCGCGATCATCATCACCATCATGGTGCTGGAAATCCGCGTGCCGAGGGGCGCCGATCTCGCCTCCCTGCAGGCCGACGTGCCGGTGCTGCTGGCCTACGTCCTGAGCTACGTGAACGTCGGCATCTTCTGGAACAACCACCACCACATGCTGCACGTCACGGAGAAGGTGAACGGCCGGGTGCTGTGGGCGAACCTGGTACTGCTCTTCTGGCTGTCGCTGGTGCCGTTCGTCATCCGCTGGATCGACGAGGCGGGCTTCATGCCGGCCCCGGTGGCCGCCTACGGCGTGGTGCTGGCGCTCGCCGCCGTGAGCTACACCGTGCTGCAGGCGCAGATCATCGCCGCCAACGGCCGCGACTCGCGCCTCGCGGTCGCCACCGGCAAGGACCTCAAAGGCAAGCTGTCGGTGACGCTGTACGTCGCCGCCGTGGTACTCGCGTTTGTGCGGCCGTGGCTCGCGATCGTACTGTACGTGACCGTGGCACTGATCTGGCTCGTGCCCGATACGCGCATCGAATCCCTGGTGAAGGCAAGGAGCGCGCCCGAATGAGCAACAGTCCCCACGTCACCGCGGTAAGCACCGCCGCCCCCTACACGGTCACGCTCGAGGACACTTTCGGGCATCGCTGGCTGGCCGACGAGCCGCTCGCAGCCGGGGGCGCCGACCAGGGTCCCGGGCCCCACGCGCTGCTGCTCTCGAGCCTCGGAGCCTGCACCGCCATCACCCTGCGGATGTACGCCGCGCGCAAGGGCTGGCCACTCACGGGCGTGAAGGTGGATCTCACGTTCAACCGCGACGGCGCACCGGCCGGCGGCGGGAGCGACATCCACCGGCACGTCACCCTGCACGGCGAGTTGAGCGAGGAGCAACGCGAGAAGCTGCTCGACATCGCCAACAAATGTCCGATCCACCGCGAGCTCACCGGCGAGGTCCGTATCTTCACGGTCGTGGTCCGCCCATGAGCGCGCCGCGGCCGTTCATCGAGCGCCTCGAGGCACGTTCCACCGAAATCGGCGGCGGCATCCTGATCCGCCGCGCCCTGCCCAACCGCCACCGCCGTACCGTGGGCGCCTGGTGCTTCCTCGACCACGCCGGACCCATCGAGTTCGATGCGGGTGGCGGCATGCACGTGGGCCCCCATCCGCACATCGGGCTGCAGACCTTCACCTGGTTGATCGAAGGCGAGGTCGTGCACCGCGACAGCCTCGGCAACGAGCAGCTGATCACGCCAGGTCAGGTGAACCTCATGACCGCCGGATCCGGCATCACGCATGCCGAGGACTCGGCCCCCGGCATCGGCGGCCGCCTGCATGCGGCGCAGCTGTGGATTGCGCTTCCCGAGCACGAGCGGCAGCGCGCGCCGGCGTTTCGCAACTACCCGCACCTGCCGCTCATCGAGCGCGGCGGGTTCAGCGTGCGCGTGCTCGCCGGGAGCGCCTTCGGTGAGACCTCTCCCGCGGAAATCTACTCCCCGCTCGTCGGCCTCGATCTCGCGAGCAGCGGGCGCGCGGCACTCGAGCTGCCCCTCGAGCCGACCTTCGAGCACGCGGCGCTGGTGCTCGCCGGCACGGCGAGCGTGGCTGGCGAGGCACTCGCCCCCGGCACCCTCCTCTATCTCGGCACCGGCCACCAGGCCGTGGCGCTGCGCGCCGATGCCACGGCGCGCGTGCTGCTGGTCGGCGGCACGCCGTTCGGTGAGGAGATCCTCGTGTGGTGGAACTTCGTCGCGCGTACGCGCGAGGAGATCGCCGCGGCGACGCGCGACTGGAACGCCGGCCGGCACTTCGGCCCCGTGCACGGCAGTCCCGCGCCGCGCCTGATCGCCCCGGACGTCGCGGGGCTGAATCTGCGGCCCGGTTCCGCGGCTACTTGAACACCACGGTACGCCCGCCGTTCAGAAACACGCGCTGCTCGATGGCGTAGCGCACCGCGGCCGATAGCGCGCGCCGCTCGGAGTCGCGCCCCGCCGCCACCAGCATGTCGGGCGTGTAGCCGTGATCCACGCGCTCGACGATCTGCTCGATGATCGGCCCCTCGTCGAGATCGTGCGTCACGTAGTGCGCGGTGGCGCCGATCACCTTGACGCCGCGGTCATAGGCCTGGTGATAGGGCTTGGCGCCCTTGAAGCCCGGCAGGAACGAGTGATGGATGTTGATGGCGCGGCCGCGCAGCTTGCCGCACAGGTCATCCGACAGGATCTGCATGTAGCGCGCCAGCACCACGAGCTCGGTGCGCGTCGACTCGACGAGCTCGAGCAGCCGCCGCTCCTGCACGGACTTGGTGGCGGGGGTCACCGGCAGGTGAAAGAACGGCAGGTTGTGGCGGGCGGCGGTCGGCTGCAGCGTCACGTGGTTCGAGACCACCGCGGTAATGTCCATGCGCAGCTCGCCGGTGCGGTGCCGGTACAGCAGATCCTCGAGGCAATGGTCGAAGTTCGACACCATGATGAGCACGCGGGTGCGCTCGGCGCTGTCGTGGATGCGCCATTCCATCTCCTCGGCGGCCGCGATCGCGGCGAAATCGGCGCGCAGCTTCGCGAGATCGACCCGCTCGCCCTGCACGCCGCAGAAGGTGATGCGCACGAAGAAGCGCTGCGAGATGGTGTCGTCGAACTGGTGCATCTCGATGAGGTAGAAGCGCCGCGCCGCGAGGAAGCCGGTGATGGCGGCGGTCGTGCCCATGCGGCTCGGGCAGCTGGCGGTGAGTACCAGGGGATGATCGGTCGCGAACAGCATGCGCCGAAGCCTGACAGCGCCGGACGCGGCGCTCTGATCCAAATGGGACCGCGGCTAGCGCGTACGCGTCATCGGCGCCCGCGCCGGCACGCAGCGCCCGCCGCCTCAGGGCGCGTAGCGCCGTGCGAGCGTCTGATAGAGCGGCGGCGACAGGAGCTTGGAGACCGCGGTCGCGAGCGCGGCGCTGATCATGAGCGGCAGCAGCATCGCGTGCTGCTGGGTCATCTCCATGACGATGACGAAGGACGTGAGCGGCGCCTGCGTGACGCCGGCGAGGTAGCCGCACATCCCGAGGATGGCCGACGGCACTGCGGTGTGCAGTCCGTCCACGTCTGCCGCCAGCTGCCCGAGGCCCGCGCCAACGGAGAGAGACGGCGCCAGGAGGCCGGCCGGAATGCCGCTGAGATAGGTGCCGAGCGTGGCGAGTGCCCGTGCGGGACCGTAGTACCAGGGCAGATGCGCCCCGCCCGTGAGGATGGACTTCGCCTCGGTGTAGCCCGTTCCGTAGGTGAGATTGCCGGAAGCGGTCCCCACCGCCGCAACCAGCAGGCCGCAGGCTGCCGCAAACGCGACCGGCCATTCGCGCTGCAGCCGGCCGAAGATGCCCGGGAGTCCCGCCACTGCGGCGAGCGTGAGGCGACTGAACAATCCGCCGGCAAGCCCGGTTGCGATTGCCACGCCAACCACGCCCGGCGATAGTGCGCCCGGAATCTGGGCCACCACCGGGTGGCCGAAATACGTGTAGTCGCCCACCAGCGCGATGGAGATGATGCCGGCGAGAATCACCGCGGTCAGCGCGGCACCGCTGGCGCGTTCCTCGAAGGAGCGCGACAGCTCCTCGACCGCGAAGACGATCCCGGCGAGGGGCGTGTTGAACGCAGCAGCGACGCCGGCGGCACCGCCTGCCAGGATCAGCACGCGGCGCTGCGCGCCGCTCCTGCCGTGGGGCATCCAGCGGCCACAGGCGTGCGCGATGACCGCGCCCACGTGCACCGTGGGACCTTCGCGGCCGATCGAGCCGCCGCACAGCAGTCCCGCCGCCGCGAGCAACATGCGCCCCACGGCGACGTGGGGCTTGAGGAGCCGCTGTGCGGCCTCGTCCGACTCCGCCTGCTGCGTATAGATGGTCTGCGGAATTCCGCTGCCCTCGGCGCCCTTGAAGTAGCGGTGGGTCAGCCACGCGAGCAGTGCGAACCCCGCGGGCGCGAGCAGCCACGGCCACCACTCGCTATGCCCGAGGATCCGCCGCAACAGTCCCTGCGCGCTGTCGGCGAGCCAGGCGAAGGCCACGGCCGCCGCACCTACGGCCGCACCGGCGGCCCACAGCACCAGCCGCGCGCGCCAGTGATGCGTCGAAAGGAGCGCATGACGCGTTTCGCGCGCGATCTCCCCGGCCGAGGGCAGCTTCATGCCGGCCGCATTTCCGCGAGCAGCAGCGCCGCCGGTCCCTGCACCGCCAGCGTAACGGCCGGCGCATTGGGGGCAATCAAGAGCGCATCGAGGCGCTCGAGCGGCTGCGGCCTGCCGGCGCACAGGACGCGTTGGCTCGTGAGCGCCACCAGCAGCCGTGTCACGCCCGGCTCGGTCTCCAGTCGCAGGGGTGAGCGGATCTCGAGGCGCCGCAAATCGGCCGTGCAGCGACCGCGCCGTGTCATGACGTTCAGATCGACGACCGGGCCGCCATGGAGCTCGGCAAACGCGGCCACATCGCCCGCAAAGGCCACCGCCGGGCTCTCCGGCGTCAGTGCGAGCGGCGCCGACCCGTCGATGGCGAGTGTGAGGCGGCCGGAGAGCACCACCATGCGCCGATCGATGTCGGGAAACACCGAGAAGGGACCGGGCGCTGCGATCTCGGCGATGCTGACGCGCCAGTCGAAGCTCGCGAAATCGCTCGCGGCAGGGTGTACGGCGACTTCGCGGGTGAGCCCGCCACCGTTCTTCCAGGGAACGGCGGCGCGCTGCGCCGCGCGCAGCACCGCGAAGGACGCCGCCGCTTCGTCCACGTGGACTTCAGCCCGCGCCGAGCATCTGCTTGAGATATACGAAGCTCAGCGCCCACATCTCGGCCGCCTGACGGTGATTGGCCGCGGCTGCGTGGCCACCGTCGGTGTTCTCGTAGAAGAGCACCGTGTGCCCCTGCTCTTCCATGCGCGCCGCCATCTTGCGGGCGTGCACCGGCGTCACGCGGTCATCGCTGGTCGCGGTGACAAAGAACACCGGCGGATAGCGCTGGTCCTTGTGGACGTTCTGGTAGGGCGAATATTTCATGATCCAGGCGCGCTCGGCGGGCTTGGCCGGATCGCCGTATTCGGCTTCCCAGGAAGCGCCGGCGCCGATCTGGGTATAGCGGATCATGTCGATGAGCGGCACCTGGCAAACCACGGCTCCGAAAAGCTCGGGGCGCTCCACCATGTTGGCGCTCACCAGGAGTCCCCCGTTCGAGCCGCCCATGATGCCGAGCTGTTTCGAGGTCGTGATGCCGCGCTTGACGAGATCGGCCGCGACCGCCTGGAAATCGTCGTAGGCCTTCTGGCGGTTCTCGAGCAGTGCCGCCTGGTGCCACGCGGGACCGTACTCGCCGCCGCCGCGGATGTTGGCCACCACGTAAACGCCGCCGCGCGTCAGCCAGAGCATGCCGAAGTTGGCCGAGTAGCCCGGCGTGAGGGAGATCTCGAATCCGCCGTAGCCGTACAGCACCGTCGGCGCCGGGCCCTTGAGGGCGCGCGAGCGCGTCACGAAGTACGGCACCTTGGTGCCGTCCTTCGAGGTCGCGAAGAACTGCTCGGTGGCGAGATTGGTGGCATCGAAGCGCGCCGGCAACGACTTGATCGCGACCGGTTTGCCCTCCCCCGCCGTCGCGTAGAGCGTCGTCGGCGTCGTGTAGCTCTCGAAGCGGAACTGCGCCTCGGGACCCCAGGTGTTGCTGGTCACGATATGGGTCGAGCCGCTCGCGGGCAGGTCCAGCTGTGACTCGCTCCAGACTCCATTCGCGCCGGCGCGGAAGACGTGGATACTGCCCGTCACGTCGTGATTGATGGAGACGTAGACGGCGTCGCGCCCCGCGGACACCTCGTCAATCGCGCTATGCGCATCGGGCACGTACAGGACAGCGATGTCACCGTCCGCTGACGAGCCGGGCGCGGGCAACGTATAGGCGATGAGGGAACCTTTGGCGATCGACGCACGCCCCGGCGGCGTCCAGTCGTCGCGCAGCGTGAAGAGCAGAGCGCGCCCCTGCGCGCCCTTCAAATCCGCTCCGAGGGGCACGGACAGCTGGCGCGTCGCGCCATCGGCGCCCAGCGTGTAGTACTCGGCCGTGAAAAAGCTCGGATTGCGCTGCACCAGGGCGATCGTGCCGGCGGGGTCGTGGAACACCACACCGCCGGAGGCGACGTCGCTCTCTTTCCCCTCGTATACCGTGCGCGCGCTCGCCATGGGCTCGCCGCGCTTCCACAACTTGACGATGCGCGGATAGCCGGAGGTCGTCATCGAGCCCGCGCCGAAGTCGGTGCCGAACACCACCGTGTCCTCGTCGAGCCAGGTGATCTGCGACTTCGCCTCCGTGAGCTCGAAGCCGCCCGTCACGAACGCCCTGGCGTCGGGGTTGAACTCACGCACCACGACGGCATCGCCGCCGCCCCGCGAGAGCGAGAGCAGGCAGCGCGTGAGCGAGGGCGCGCAGTCCGCGCCCTTCCATACCCAGTTCTCGTGCTCATCGGCGGCCAGCCGGTCGACGTCGAGGAGCACGTCCCACGTGGGTGAGGCGTTCGCGTAGTCGGCGACGGTGGTACGGCGCCAGATCCCCTTGGGATGTGCGGCGTCCTGCCAGAAGTTGAATACGTACTGGTGATCGAGCTCGCCGTACGGGATGCGGTCGGTCGCATCCAGCACCTTGAGGATCGCGTCGTAGTCCTTCTGGTAGTCGGGATCGGCCTGCAGCACCGCGGTGGACTTTACGTTTTGCGCCTTGACCCACTCGAGCGCCTTCGCGCCGTGCACGTCCTCGAGCCACAGGTAGGGATCATCGGCGGCGGCCGCGGCCGTCTGAGGGTTCTTGTCCACCTTCGCTCCCGCGAGTACCCCGGCGCCGATCAACGCCGCCAGGGCTGTCAAAACTAACCGTACCTGACCCGTCATGTATGGATCCCCCCGCCGCCGAGTGCCGCGTCAGTGTTCTGCGTACGGGGCCGGACGCCGTGCATAGATGCCAAATCCCAGAATGACCGCATAGCAGATCGCCGGCACGATGAGGGCAGCCTTGAGGCCCATGGCATCCGCCGCGCGGCCGGTAATCCACGGAACCACCGCACCGCCGACGATCGCCACGCAGATGATGCCCGAAGCCTCGGCCGCCCGCGGTCCGAGCCCCTCGCAGGCGAGCGTGAAGATGGTCGGGAACATGATGGAATTAAAGAGGCCGATGGCGAGATACGACCAGCCCGAGATGGGTCCGACCGTATTGGCGGATACGACGATCAGTGTGATCACCGCGGCCGCGACACAGGCGAGCACCTTGCCCGGAGAGATGATCCGCAGCACGTAGGCGCCGATGAAGCGCCCCACCATCGCGCCGCCCCAGTAGAAAATAATGTGCTTGCCGGCGTCCTCGGATCCGACTCCCCACACGCTCGACTGCATCAGGTAGTTGACGATCAGGGAACCGATCGCCACCTCACCTCCCACATAAACAAAGATGCATAAGGTCCCGTAACTGAAGCGGGGAAGCTTCAGAAGGTTGATGTAATGACGCAGCGTTGGCATCTCGCTCGGAGGCTCGACGAGCTTCTTTCTCGCGAGCCAGACGAGACCCGCGATGATGGTCAGCGCCGTCGCCAGGCCCAGGTAGGTGCGCGCGATCACCTGCGTCTCCTGCCGGCGGAACAGCGACAGCGCCGCCCCTGAGAGGGTCGAAGGATCGACCTGGCTCAGCGAGCCCAGGATCAGGATCGAGCCGACGTACGGGAAGATCGTGGTGCCGACGGAGTTGAAGGCTTGCGCAAAGGTCAGGCGGCTGTGCGCGGTCTGGGGGCGCCCGAGCATCGAAATCAGGGGATTGGCGACCACCTGCACGATGGTGATACCGGCGCCCAGCACGAACACGGCGCCGAGAAAGGCGCCGAACATGCTCGACGACGAGGCCGGGATGAACAGCAGGCACCCGGCCGTCATGGTCATGAGGCCGAGGGCCGCGGTGCGCATGTAGCCGACGCGCGCCACCACCGCGGCGGCCGGAATCGAGATCAGGAGATACGCGATGAAGAACGCAAACTGCACCAGCATGGCCTGGGCGTAGTTGAGCGTGAACAGCGCCTTGAGCTTCGGAATGATCACGTCGTTCAGGCTCGTGATGCCGCCGAACATGAAGAACAGCGCGAACACGAAGAGGCGCAGAGTCCGCACCTCGGAGTCGCCCGTGCCACTGCCCGCGGTCGTCTGTTGCATTGCTGTATTAACCAAAACTTCTCCCCTTAGCCCTGCCCGGCGGCAACCGCCCCCGGATACAGCGCCATGAGCTTCAACGCCACCCCATTCGTCCAGCCAAATCCGTCCTGCAGCGGGTATTCCCCGCCGCCCCCACCACGCTCGGTCAGCACGTCGTACTTTTCCACGAGCTTGGCACTCTCGGCGTATACACGCCGGACGTTACGCAGCCAGCGGTGGGCGATCGCCTCGGCGAGCGCACCCTCACCGTAGCGATTGAAACCCGCCACGCCGATCCATTGCAATGGCGCCCAGCCATTGGGCGCATCCCACTGCTGTCCGGTCGCGAGCGGCGTCGTCACGAGACCGCCGGATTTAAGGAGCGAGGCATGCGCCGCCGCGGCCACGCCCTGCGCCTGCTGCGCCGAAGCGCAGCCGAGAAAGAGCGGATAGAGCGTCGCGGCCGAGAGCCGCCGGATGAGCGCTCGTTCTGCGATCCGGTAGTCGAAATAGACGCCGGCCGCGCCGTCCCAGAGGTAGCGGTCGAGCGCCGCGCGCCGCGCAGCGGCGCGGCGCCGAAAGTCGCTGGCGCCCGCCGCATCGCCCGCGTGCTCGCAGCCCGCGGCGATCGCGTTCTCGAGCCCGAAGAGCAGGCTGTTGAGATCGACGGGAACGATGTCCGTGGTAACGATGGTCGCCATGGTGCGCGCGTCGGCGAACCAGCGGGAGCTGAAGTCCCAGCCGCTCTCGGCCGCGGCGCGGATGTCGCGATAGAGCTCCCCGGCGGGACGCCCGCTCGCGCGCGCGAGCTCGGTGTCCTCGCGGTAGGATTCATCGCGCGGCGTGTCGCGGTCGTCCCAGTAGCGGTTGAGGATCGCGCCGTCCGGCAACGCCACCGCCCGGCGGTGCGCCTGGCCGGCTTTGAGACTCTCCGCCCCGGCCATCCAGAATGCGTACTCGCGCTTGAACTGCGGCAGATAGCGCGCGTACGCCGCACCCGCACCGCGCTCCGGATCGTCCGCGAGCAGCCCCACCATCGCGAAGAAGAACGGCGGCTGCGAGCGGCTCAGGTAATAGGTGCGCGTGCCGTTCGGCACGTGACCGTAGGTGTCGATCAGGTGCGCGAAGTCCTCCACCATGCCTTCGATGAGGTCGGCGCGACGGCTCTCCCGGAGCCCGAGCATGGTGAAGTACGAGTCCCAGTAGTAGATCTCACGAAACCGCCCGCCGGGCACGACGTAGGGCTGCGGCAGCGGGAGCAGCGATGACCAGCGCGGCGCGCTCGGGCTCGTGCGCGTGAGCCCGCTCCAGAGCGCATCGATGTGCGCGCGCAGCGACGTCGCCGCCGGCGCAGCCACCGAAGGTCCGTCCTCGGGGAGCGAGAAGTGCGCGGTGACGAAGCGTTCGAGCGCCGCGGGGGTCCCGGGCTGCGCCGCGCGGTACGCGGCGAGAATCGTCTCGGGCGCCGCGCGCGGTACCGCGTCCGCAAAGGTCTTGCCGTCAGCGAAGATAGCCGCGGTCTGCACCGCCGCGAACAGCTCGCCGAACAGCGTCTGAGGAGGTTGCGGGACGTCCGGGCGCTCGGCTATGGCTGCTCCCACGACTCAGTGGGCAGATCGCTCGGCGCCGGCAACGAGCGGATGTAGGTCACCAGCGTCCAGACGCCCTCGCTCCCCAGCGTGCCGCCAAACGCCGGCATCCCCTTCGGGCGGCCGTAGTAGATGGAGCTGAAGACCTCCGCATCCGCCCCACCGTAACGCCAGCGGCCAGCGCCGAGGTTTGGTCCGACGAAGCCGGCGGCATCGGTTCCGTGGCAACCGTCGCAGTTCATGGTGGTGAAGAGCAGCGCGCCGTTCTTGGCCACCGCCGCATCGCCGCTATGAGGATTGGTGAGCGTGCCGCTGGCAGGCGGGATGCCGCCGGCGGCGATGTGCGCTTCGTAGGCAATGGCAGGGGGAGGCGCGTTCGTGGCGGCGGCAGACGGCGCACCCGGGCGCTGGCACCCGGCCAGCAGCGCCGCGGCGAGCAGCACCGCTGCGAGCGCCATGCGCGACACCGCGCTCACAGGCCGAAGATCCATATGATCCCGCCCTGACTCGTGTGGCGC
>Ga0210394_10003590_pt1 | contig 19184 bp, 20 predicted proteins | sample IncBWC12MmetaG_FD_160121 | JGI IMG/M metagenome (GOLD analysis project Ga0210394, IMG submission 160121) | Forest soil microbial communities from Barre Woods Harvard Forest LTER site, Petersham, Massachusetts, United States - Inc-BW-C-12-M | ecosystem: Environmental > Terrestrial > Soil >...
GCCCGCCCTCCTCGTATCTGGGGCCCGGAAGTCGGTTAATCAATGCTCGAAAGGGCAATCGCCGCATCAATGGCCGCGAGCCAGGCATCTTCGACTATCAAAAGCCGGCCGAGTTTCTCTTGAGGTACCGCAAAGCGCAGGCTTATGTCGTCCAGGCTCGACGGCAAGCGCCGGTTCACGGGCTTTCCGACTGCCTGCTCCGCCATCCAGGCCGACACGGCGATGGTATGCGGGCAGCCGAAGGCCAGGAACCGCACGGCGTTCAGGGTCCCGGATGCCGCCTGCAGGTCGAATTGCACCCACGTGCCGTGCTCGCGATTGCCCGCTGCGCCGCGATAAACCAAGGGACCCGACAACCGGCCCGCACTCGCCGGCATCTCGAAGTAGCGGCGCGTCAATTCGTTGTAATTCATGCGCCGGCTACCCTGCGCAGACGAGCCACCTGCTGGCTTAGCACCGCGATCGCCGTATCGACATCGAGTTCACTGGTCGTACGGCCGAGTCCGAGTCGCAGACTGCTTTCGCTTAATCGCTCGCCGCGGCCCAAAGCGCGCAGCACGTAGGAGGGTTCCGCCAGCCTCGAGGTGCACGCCGAGCCGGTTGACACGGCCAGCTGCGGGCGCACGGCCGCCAGCAGGCTTTCACCCTCGACGCCCTCGAATGACACGTTGAGCAGGTGCGGTACGCAGCGCCGCGCATTGCCGTTGCGCAGCACGCCGCCGATGGCCGATAGACCCTGCCAGAGCCGCTCCTGCAGCGGCCGTAGACGGGCGATCTCTTCTTCCCGTAGCCCCGCGGCCAGCTCGAAGGCCAATCCCATGCCCGCGACTTGGTGGGTCGCCAAAGTCCCCGCCCTCATGCCGCGTTCCTGTCCGCCGCCAAATTGCAGGGGCGTCAGATGCACCCGGGCGGCGCTGCCGCCTGCGCCGCGGCGCTGCGATACCACCAACGCGCCGGCACCTTTAGGCCCATACGCCTTGTGCGCCGACAGCGACATCAAATCGACACCGAAATCGCCTATGTTGATGGCGCATTTCCCGACGCTTTGCGCGGCATCGACATGCAGCCACGCGCCGCCGTGCCGGGCGCAGATCGCGCCGATGGCTGCGATGTCTTGAACCACACCTATCTCGTTGTTGACGTGCATGATCGAGACCAGCACGGAATCCGAACTCAGCGCCGCGGCGACTTGATCGGGGTCAAGCAACCCGCCGCGATCGGGCACCAGGTAGGTGACGCGCCACCCCCGCCGCTCGAGCTCGCGGCAGGGATCGAGCACGGCCTTGTGCTCGGTGCGCGCCGTGATGATGTGCCGGCCGCGCTCGCGGTAGTAGTGGGCGACGCCGAAGATCGCCAGATTGTTGGCTTCCGTGGCGCCCGAGGTCCAAACGACGTCGTTGTGGGAGGCCCCCACGGCCGCCGCGACCTGCCCGCGCGCGACCTCGATCAGGGCGCCGGCGGTATCGCCATAGTCGTGGCTCGATGCGGGGTTGCCGAATTCGCTCGGGGACTCGAGGATCTCGGCCATGCGCGCCGCCACGCGCGGATCGACGGGCGTGGTGGCGGCGTGATCCAGGTACACCGGCAAAGGTGCGGTGTTCGTCTGCATCGGCGCGGCGTTCGTTTGCATGGGCGCGGCGTTCATTTGCGCGAGCGCTGCGCCGACGATGAGCGCCTGCCCTGCACGGCGCTCAAGATGCCGCGCATGATGTTGAGTTCATTGCGATCGAGCTGCGCGCGATTGAACAGCCGCCGCAAGCGTTCCATGAGGTGCCCGGTGCGGTCCTCAAAATCAATCTCGTTCAAGACCTGGTGCAGGTGATTGTAAAAATGTTCGACGTCGCCCGATGGGGCCAGCGGCATTTCGAATTGCGTGTGCGAATGGGGCTGCTCGCGCGCCATGAACAATTCGTAGGCGATCAGCTGTACCGACATCGCCAGATTCAGCGAGCAATATTCGGGGTTCGCGGGAATGCGCACCAGCACATTGCAATGATTCAAATCCTCGGTGCCAAGACCGTAGCGCTCGGAACCGAATAGCAATGCGGCGCGATTTTCCTGGGGAGCAGCGACGATGCGGGCGGCAACGTCGCGCGGGGTGGTGAACTCCCAATAGTACGATCGCGGCCGCGAGGTGGTGCCTGCGATGAAGCCGCAGTCGCTGATGCCCTCGGCGACGCTGCCGACGATGCGCGCGCCCGCCAGAATGTCGTCCGCGCCCGCCGCCAGCGCATTGGCTTCTGCATGCGGAAACGAGCGCGGCCGCACCAACACCAGATCCGACAGCGCCATGTTCTTCATGGCGCGCGCGACCGATCCGATGTTGCCCGGATGGCTGGGATCGATGAGGACAATGCGGACGAGGCTGGTCATGGCTTCTGTTATTCTAGCGCGAGCCTATGCAACCGCTCCTCAATATCGCCATGCGCGCAGCGCGGCGCGCCGGCGATTTAATCGTAAAAAGTCTCTCGCGCCTCGATTCGCTGAAAGTCGACAGTAAAGGCCGCAATGACTTCGTGACCGACATCGACCGCAAGGCCGAAGCCGACATTATCGCGACGATTCGGCGCAGCCACCCGCAGCACGCGATTCTGGCCGAGGAATCAGGCCGCAGCGGCGATGATGAATTCGTGTGGATCATCGATCCACTGGATGGCACGACGAACTTTCTGCATGGTTTTCCGACCTTTGCCGTTTCGATTGCGGTCGAGCAGAAGGGCCGCCTGCAGCATGCCGTGGTCTACGATCCCATGCGCCAGGAATTTTTTACCGCCTCGCGCGGCGACGGCGCGCAACTTGAAGGCAAAAAGATGCGCGTGAGCACGCAGCGCACTTTGGAAGGCTCTCTGATCGGCACGGGTTTCCCGTTTCGCGAGGGTGCCAATCTCGATGCCTACCTCGGCATGCTCAAGGTGGTAATGTCCACCGCCGCGGGTGTGCGCCGGCCGGGCGCCGCTTCCCTGGATCTTGCCTACGTGGCGGCCGGGCGAATCGACGGCTTTTGGGAGTTCGGCTTGAGCCCCTGGGATACCGCCGCAGGGACCCTGCTCATTCAGGAAGCCGGAGGACGCGTCGGCACGCCCGCCGGCGCTGAATATGCGCTGGGATCCAATATCGTGGCCGGCAATCCGAAAGTTTACGAAGCGCTGCTCGAGGCGATCGGGCCCCTTACACCGGCGGCGTTGCGTACTTAGCGCCGCTCGGCCTGCGCAACGCGCAGACGGCTGTTCCTGTAGCCGTAGAAGAGATAAATTAGAATCCCGAGCACGCTCCAGAGGACCAGGCGCAGCCAGGTGCCGGAGGGCAGCGATGCCGCCATTGCCGCGCAGAACAGCACGCCCATCGCTGAGACAAACCAAATCCATCTGACGCGGAACGGCCGCTTCAAATCCGGACGCGTGTAGCGCAGCACCAGCACGCCGGCGCACACCACGATGAAGGCGATCAGCGTGCCGATCGACACCAATTCGCCCAGGATACCGATGGGCAAGCAGCCGCCAAGCACCGCCGCGGACACGCCCGTGATCAACGTTGAGATGTGCGGGGTGCGGAACTTCGGATGAATGGCGCCGAAGACCTTCGGCAACAGGCCGTCGTGCGACATCGTGAGCCAGATGCGCGCCTGCGGGATGATCATGGTGATGATCACCGAAGTGAGTCCGAACAGCGCGCCCCAGATCACCCAGGACGTCAGCCACGTCAGTTGCGGATGCGCTTCCAGAGCCACCACGACCGGGGCCGCGTCATCGAGCTGCTTGAATGGCACCAAGCCCGTCATCACGCTCGACATCAAGATATAAAGCACCGTGCAAATGGCGAGACTGCCCAGTATGCCGATGGGCATACCGCGCTGCGGGTCCTTGGCTTCCTGCGCGACGGTCGACACGCCGTCGAAGCCGATGTAGGCGAAAAAGATGATGGCCGAGGCTTGCAGGATGCCGCTCAAGCCGAATTGGCCGAAGGTGCCGGTGTTCTTCGGTATGTAGGGAACCCAGTTGTGCGTGTCGACAAATTTGGCGCCGAACGCGATCACGGCCATGACGATGGAAACCTTGATGGCCACGATGATGGTGTTGACCGTCGCGGACTTCTTGATTCCCCGGTAGCACAGTGCCGTCGCCGCGCCGATGATGACGATCGCGGGCAGGTTCGCGATCGCCCCCGTCATATGCACCTCATAGCCCACGTCGGCCGCCTCGAACGGCGCCGAACTCAAGGATGCCGGAATGAAGTTGATGCCGAAATGATCCAGCAGCTTGATGAAGTAACGGCTCCAACCGACCGCCACCGTGGAGCACGTCACCATGTATTCCAGGATCAGATTCCAGCCTACGAACCAGGCGACGAACTCGCCCAAGGTCGCGTAGCTGTAGGCGTAGGCGCTGCCCGCAACCGGCACCATGGCGGCAAATTCCGAATAGCACAGCCCGGCGAACATGCAGCCGATTCCGGCTATGATGAAGGAAAAGACGATGGCGGGGCCGGCATGCTCAGCCGCCGCGAGGCCGGTGAGCACGAATATCCCGGTGCCGATGATGCCGCCGATGCCGAAGGCGATCAGCGCCGGGATGCCCAATGCCCTGACCAAAGTCTTATCGGAGGCTTCCTTCTGATAGGCGGTAACGGGCTTGGTGGCGAGCATCCCCTGTAAATTCATTTTATGCACCATTCGTGGCCAGACGGTTTCGCCGACGAAGCGTCATTGAAGACGCGACCGAGCGGCGGCGGGTTGCTTGAGCAAAGCCGCCTGGCGGCAATGATACTGGCTCACGCCGTCTCGTTCCTGCGTTTCCGCCGGGAGGGGCACCAGCTTGGTCATCAAGGTTTGCGACAGGGCACCGGGCCCGCTGGCGCCGCCTGCCATGCGCACTTAGGGCATACTTCCCGCAGCGAGCGGGCCTCGAACCCGCATTAGTCACGGAAATTCCGAGGGAGAACCGATGAGCCTGTTCCGCACCAAACCGATCGACGTCAATGCAAATACAGGGCTGAAACGCTGTCTCGGCGCCTTTGATCTGACCATGCTGGGAATCGGCTGCATCATCGGCACGGGCATTTTCGTGCTCACCGGCGTGGTCGCGGCCCAGCATTCCGGCCCGGCCATCGTACTGTCGTTCATTCTGTCCGGTACCGCTTGCGCCTTCGCCGCGCTGTGCTATGCGGAGCTGGCGGGCGCCATCGGCGGTGCCGGCAGCGCTTACGGCTATGCCTATTCCGGCATCGGCGAATTCATCGCCTGGATCATCGGTTGGGATTTGATCTTGGAATATGCCATCGCCACCTCCACCGTGGCCATCGGTTGGTCCGGCTACTTCGGCAAGATTCTGGAACTGCTCGGCCTGCATCTGCCGCATGCGTTGACCAACGCCCCGCTCGACGGCGGCATCGCCAATGTTCCGGCTATGATCATCGTGCTGCTGCTGTCGGTGCTGCTATCGATCGGCGTCCGCGAATCGGCGCGTTTCAACACGGTCATGGTGATGGTCAAGCTCGCCGCCGTCGTCATCTTCATAATCGTCGCCGCACCACACGTCAATCCGGCCAATTGGCATCCCTTCATCCCGCCGCAGGTCACCGACATCAATGGCCAGTCGCACTTCGGCGGCTTTGGCGTCCTCACCGGCGCCTCGCTGATTTTCTTCGCCTACATCGGCTTTGACGCGGTTTCCACCGCGGCTGAGGAAACGGTAAAGCCGCAGCGCAACCTGCCGATCGGCATCATCGCCTCGCTGGTGATCTGCACCATCCTGTATATCCTCGTTTCCGGCATCCTCACGGGAGTGGTGCACTACGATAAGATCGACGTCATGGCGCCCATCGCCGATGCGCTCAAACAGCTCGGCATCGGCTGGGCCGAAGCGCTGATCTCGATCGGGGCCCTCGCCGGCATCACCACCGTGATGCTGGTGCTCTACTTCGGCCTGACCCGCGTGGTGCTGGCGATGTCGCGTGACGGCCTGCTGCCCAAGCCCATGGCCAAGGTCAATCCGAAAACGCAGACGCCGGTGCACCTCATCCTGGGATCCGGCGTGGCCATCGCGCTGATCGCCGGCTTGTCGCCGATCGGCAGGGTGGCGCAACTGGTCAACCTGGGTACGCTCGCGGCATTCTTCATGGTTTGCGCCAGCGTCATCGTGCTTCGCAAGACGCGTCCTGAGCTCAAGCGCCCGTTTCGCACGCCGCTGGTGCCGCTGGTGCCGCTGCTCGGCATGGGCTTCTGCGCCTTCCTCATGGCGGGGCTGCCGGCAATAACCTGGGAGGCCTTCTTCATCTGGTCAGCCGTTGGACTGGCTATTTACTTCGTCTACTCACGGACTCACAGCGAACTCGCCCATCAACCCTGACGGCGTCGCAAGCGGATGTTGACCCATTCCACGGCCGCCGCGAACGCCATGGCAAAATACAAATAGCCGTTCGGGATCTCCAGATCCAGGGACTGCGCGATCAAAGCGGCGCCGACCAGCACCAAGGAGGTCAGCGCCAATACCTTGATGGTCGGGAAGCGCTCGATGAAGCCGCTGACCGCTGAGGAGACCAACATCATCACCACGACCGACGCGACAATGGCCGCGATCATGACTTCGATGTGCTTGGACAGTCCGACCGCCGTGAACACCGAATCCAGCGAGAACACGATATCGATGATGCCGATTTGCAGGATGATCATCAAAAGACCGTTCATCATTCCGGGCTTGCGGATGCGCACCTTGCCTTCGAGCATTTCGCGAATTTCCATCACGCTTTGAACCATCAGGAAAAGCCCGCCCGCAAACAATATCAAGCTGCGACCGGACACGCCCATTCCCACAGCAAACAACGGATTACGCAGCGTCGCCACCCAGGTAATGGAAAACAACAGCCCGATGCGCGTCAGCATCGCGAAAGCCAGCCCCAAGATTCGAGCGCGGCCGCGCTCACGCTTCGGTAGGCGCTCGACCAGAATCGAAAGAAAGATGACGTTGTCGATGCCGAGCACGATCTCCAGCAAAACGAGGGTCAGGAATGACACCCAGGTCTGCGGATCGTATAGCAGCTGCATCACATGAGCGGCTCCTACGGCAGGCCGTCGACTTCCTCAGGTCGAGCGATCTTGCGCTCCAGCAAATCGTCGCTGCGCAATCCCAAGTCGAGCGCCAAAGCCGCGGAGATATAAATCGACGAGTACGTGCCGGCGATGATGCCGATCACCAGCGCAGCGGAGAACCCGCGCAACGTCTCGCCGCCGAAAATCAACAGCGCGACCACGACCAGCAAGGTCACCAGCTTGGTCATGATGGTTCGCGACAGCGTCTGGTTGATGGACTCGTCGATCACCTGCGCGATGGTGAGTTTTCGAGACGTCCGGGCGCGCTCGCGGATGCGGTCGAACACGATGACGGTATCGTTCAGCGAGTAGCCGATCACCGCCAGAATGGCCGATATCGCGGTCAGGTCGAAAGTCATTTGGCTGACCGCGAAGAAACCCACCACGCAGATCGGGTCATGCAGCACGGCGAAAATACCGCCCAACGCGAGCTTCGGGGTGAAACGAAACAATACATAGATCAAGATGAGAACCAGGGTTGCGATCAGCGCCCAGGCGCCCTTGACGAAAAGCTCCTGACCCACCTGGGCGCCGACCACCTCGGTTCTCTGCAGCTTCACGCCGGAGTCCGACTTGCTGAAGATCTCGAGAATACGCGCGCCGATTTGATCGCCCTTGGCATTCGGATCGGGCGGTAGGCGCACCAGGATATCCCGCGAACTGCCGAACGCCTGCACTTGCGCGCTCGCGACACCGGCCTTGGCCAGCGCGTCGCGCAGCTGCTCGATGTTCGGCGGCTGCGTAAAGTTCGTCTCGACGACCACGCCGCCGGTAAAATCCACGCCCAAATTCAGTCCGCGTATCGCCGCCAATCCCAGCGAGGTCACGATCAGCACGGCCGACAGCCCGTACCACACCTTGCGTGTGTTCATGAACGGGAAGCGCGTTACTTTGTGGAAGAATTCCATTTGCTTGAGATCCTCTAGATCGACAGCCGGTCGAGCTTGCGCTTGCCGCCGTAAATGACCTGCACCAGTGCGTGACTGCCCATCACCGAGGTGAACACCGAGGTGCCGATGCCGAGCACCAAGACCACCGCGAAACCGCGGATCGGGCCCGAACCGAATGACCAGAGCACCACGCCCGCAATCAACGCCGTAATGTTCGAGTCGGTGATGGCCGACAGCGCGCGGTCGAACCCGGCGGCGATGGCGGCGCGCGGCGTGACGCCGTTGCGCAACTCCTCGCGAATGCGCTCGTAGATCAAGATGTTCGCATCCACCGCCATGCCCACCGTCAACACCACGGCGGCGATACCCGGCAATGTGAGGGCCGCGCCCACCAGCGACAGCAAGGCCGTCAACAGCACGACGTTGGCGGCCAGCGCGGCATCCGCGATAAGCCCGAACACCTTGTAGTAAATCGCCATGAATATGAACGCGGCCAGCATGCCGAACACCATCGCCTTGATGCCCTTGTCGATGTTGTCCTGGCCCAGGCTCGGGCCGATGGCGCGTTCCTCGACCGGGGTCAGCGGCGCGGCCAGGCCGCCGGCCCGCAGCAGCAAAGCCAGCTCGCGGCCTTCGATCGGGTTGACGCCGGTGATCTGAAAATTATTGCTGAATACGCCGCGAATCGTGGCGCGGTTGATGACCTCCTCCGTGGTCTTATCGACGTCGACGCCTTGCGCGTTCTTCTCCCGCGAACGGTCGATGAACACAACGGCCATCAAATGGCCGAGATTTTCCTGGGTATTCTTCAGCATTTTCGCCGCGCCGCGGCTGTCCAGCCCCACCGACACGGCGGCGCCGTCCTGGGTATTCGGCTGGAAAGTGGCGTCGGTCAATTGATCGCCGGTCACCACCACGTCGCGCTTCAACAGCACTGGCTGTTTGTCGCGCGTGTAGTACAACTTCGACCCCAAGGGTACGCGGCCGGTGCTGGCCGCCTCGAGCGGGTTGTTGGCCTCATCGACCATGCGAAATTCCAGGGTTGCCGTCTTGCCGAGGATTTTCTTTACCTCCGCCGAATTCTGCAGTCCCGGCAATTGAATGGCGATGCGGTCCACGCCCTCGCTCGCCACCTGCGGCTCGGATACCGCAAGTTCCGGACTGTTGAGGCGATTGCGCAGGATGATGATGTTTTGCTGAACCGCGTAGGTCTGGCGTTCCTTGATTTCCTGGGGCGTCAGCTGCAGTTCCAGCGCCGGCGCGCCCGCGACCGTGATGTCGGTCAAATTCAAGTTGCGGCTGTCGGAAAGGATGGCCGCTTTGCCCTTGGCGAAGCTGTCGGCGTCGCGAAACAGAACGCGTATTCGGTTCGCCGGATAGTCCACGGCCACGTCCTGGTACGCCACGCGGGCGTTGCGCAGCGCGGCGCGAAAATCCTGTTCGTGCCGATCGAGCAACTGCTTCACCGCGCCCTGCACATCGACTTGATAAACGAGGTAGACGCCGCCGCGAAGATCCAGACCCAGCTTCACCGGTTCCAGTCCCAGCCGATGCATCCAGGCGGGGACGCGCGAGGCCTGCGACAGCGCGATGGTAAATTGATTGGGACGGGCCTCGGCGATCATGTCGCGCGCCTTCAACTGATCCTGCTTGCTGCTGAAACGCAGCGTCAGGCGCCCCTGCTCCAAAAATACGCCGGATGGGGTAACGCCCTTGTCCTTGAGAATCTGCTCGACGCCGCTACGATCGCCGTCGGTGACGGCGGCTCGATCGGCCGCCAGCTGCAGTGCATCTTCCGGGCCAAACAAATTGGGCAGCGCGAGAAAGATCCCCACAAGTAACACGATCGCGACCAACGCGACCTTCCAGCGCGGATAGGCGGTCATGCGCTCTTGACCGTGCCCTTGGGCAGAACCTGCGCGACCTGGAATTTTTGAAGTTTGATGGTGACTCCGGCGGCGATTTCCACGCTGAGGAACTGCTCGCCCACCTCGGTTACCTTGCCCAGCATGCCGCCGGTGGAGGCAATCTCGTCGCCCACGGCGATTTTGGACAGCATTTCGCGCTGATCCTTGGCACGCTTGCTCTGCGGCCTGATGAGCAGGAAGTAAAACACCACCAGCAGCAGCGCCGGCAGCATCAAGGTGTTCAATAGGCTGGGGCCCGCGCCGGGGGCGCCGCCGGTGGCCTGTGCATTTGCCGAATTAATGAGGAAATCCATGGTGTTACACTCTTCTTTTGCCGGGAGCGCGGCTACACAAAGCCGCGTAGTATACAGCAGGCAGGCCCAAGATTAACCAACACCTGCCGCCTTGAGGGCGTAGAACTGCGCCGCGTAAGCCTCGAATTTGCCCGCGACGATCGCCGCCCGGATCTCCAGCATCAGGCGCTGATAGAAGAACAGATTGTGGATGGTATTCAAGTGCGCGCCGAGAATTTCGCCGCATTTGTCCAGGTGCCGCAAATAGCTGCGGCTGTAGTGCCGGCAGGTGTAGCAGGCACAGCCCTCTTCGACCGGACCCGTGTCGTTTTGATGTGCGGAGTTGCGGATGTTGACCACCCCGGCGCGGGTGAACAGGTGCGCGTTTCGCGCATGCCGGGTCGGCATCACGCAATCGAACATGTCGATGCCGCGCCTGACCGCCTCGAGAATGTCCTCGGGCCGTCCCACCCCCATGAGATAGCGCGGTTTGTGCAGCGGCATTTGCAGGACCAGCCCCTCGAGCACCGAGTCGCGCTCCGCTTCAGGCTCCCCCACCGCCAAGCCGCCTATGCCAAGACCCGCAAATCCGATCTCCTCGAGAGCCGCCAGCGAGCCCAAGCGCAAATTCAAGTGGATCCCGCCCTGTACGATGCCGAACAGCGTTCCCGGCGGGTCGTTGCCGTAGTATTCGCGAAAGCCGCGCAGCGCCCAGCGCATCGATAACTCCATCGACGCGCGCGCCTCATCTTCGGCGGCGGGGTACGGCGTGCATTCATCGAAACTCATGGCCACATCCGAGCCCAAGCTGCGCTGAATGCGCATGGATTCCTCGGGTGACAGAAACACCGGTGCGCCGTCGACCGGCGAGCGAAAATGCGCCCCTGCTTCGGTGATTTTGCGCATCTCAGCCAAACTCCACACTTGGAACCCGCCTGAATCGGTCAGAATCGGCCGCCGCCAATGCATGAATCGATGCAATCCCTGATGCGCTTCGATGACCTTGAGTCCGGGGCGCAGGTAAAGATGAAACGTATTGCCGAGTACGATTTCGGTACCGATTTCTTCGAGATCTTCCGGGGTCATTGCCTTGACCGTGCCGTAAGTGCCGACGGGCATGAACGCCGGCGTCTCGACCGTGCCCCTCGGGAATTCCAGACGGCCGCGCCGCGCCGCGCCGTCCTGCGCCAACAAGTTGAAACGCATCACATACGCACCAAAGCCGATGCGGCGGGCGTCAAAAACATTGCATCGCCGTAACTGAAGAATCGATAGCGCGCCTGCACGGCATGGGCATACGCAGCCAGCAAGGCCTCTCTTCCGGCGAAGGCCGCGCACAGCATCAACAAGGTCGACTCCGGCAGATGAAAATTCGTGAGCATGGCATCGACCGCGCGAAATGCATGGCCCGGTTTGATAAATAGGCGCGTGCTGCCGCGATACGGCGCCAGCCGTTGCTGTGGGCCCGTTGCAGGCGCGTTCGCCGCCGCGCCCGGAGCGGCGCCTGAAGCGGCGCCCGCAGCGGTTTCCAGGCTCCTCACCACCGTGGTGCCCACGGCAATCACGCGGCCGCCGGCGGCGCGCGTCTCATTTATGGCGGCGACGGTCGCCTCGGGCACCTCCAGATACTCCTCATGCATCCGATGGCGGTCGAGGTCAGCCGCGCGCACCGGCGCAAAGGTGCCGGAACCGATGTGCAGCGTGATGAAGGCAAGCTGCACCTGCCTTGATTCGAGCGCCGCAAACATCGCGGCGTCGAAATGCAAGCCCGCGGTAGGCGCCGCGATCGCGCCTCTGCTGCGTGCATACACGGTCTGGTAGCGTTCGGTGTCCGCCGGCTCTGCTCGGCGGCTGATATAAGGGGGCAGCGGAATCTCGCCATGCGCGTCGAAAAACTCCAGCACATCGCAGGAGAATTGCAAGCGGAAGAGCTCGTTCTCCCTGCCGAGCATGCGGGCACTCTGGCCGGCCGCCAGTGCAACCGCCGCACCGTCCTTCAAGCCCTTGCTGGCGCGAACATGGGTGAGCGCGATATTCGCCGTCAGCGCGCGCTCGAGCAGAATTTCGACCCGCCCGCCGCTTTCTTTTGTGCCAAAGACTCGCGCCGGAATCACGCGAGTGTCGTTGAATACCAGGAGATCCCCAGGATTCAGCAGCGATGGGAAATCACGAAACTGGCGATCGCGGTATGAGCCGGTGCGGCCTTCGAGCGTCAATAGTCGCGCGGCGGAACGCTCCGCCGTAGGCCGTTGCGCAATGAGTTCTTTGGGTAGATCGAAGTGAAAGTCCGCGCGCTGCATTTACCCCAAGCATTCTACCAAGAGCGGCAATCGCATATACTGCCCGGTCTGGCATGCCCGGATGGCGGAACTGGTAGACGCGCCGGACTCAAAATCCGGTGGTGGTGACACCGTGTGGGTTCGATTCCCTCTCCGGGCACCAGGTATTTTTCGGGACTACTTTTGAATTTTTGCAGCAACTGCGGTTCACCTGTCGAATCCAAGATCCCCGCCGGGGACCACTTGCCGCGTTTTGTATGCACCAACTGCCATATGGTGCACTACAAAAATCCGCTGCTGGTTTTGGGCTGCGTGCCCGAATGGCAAAACAAAATCTTGCTGTGCCGGCGCGCGATCGAGCCGCGCTTGGGGTTTTGGACGGTACCGGCCGGATTCATGGAGAACGGCGAAACCATGCAGGAGGCGGCGGCGCGCGAATGCCAGGAAGAGGCCATGGCGAAGGTCGAGGTTGGCTCTTTGTTGGCGGTGGTCAGCGTGACGCGTGCCAACCAAGTGCATGTGATGTTTCGCGCCAAACTGCTGGAACCTAAATTCGCGCCGGGGCCGGAGAGTTTGGAAGTCGGCCTGTACGATGAAGCCGCGATTCCGTGGTCCGAATTGGCATTCGCGAGCGGCGAATTTGCGCTGCGGCGATACTACGCGGACCGCAGCGCCGGGCGCGAGGACCATCATTTTACAGAGCTGAAAAGTCGATCTAAACCTTGAGACGGTCTGGCAGAATAGTACTCAGGCTCAACTGTGCGAAAGAAGGGTAAGTCATGACGTTCGTGGTCACCGAAAGCTGCATCAAGTGCAAATACATGGACTGCGTCGAGGTTTGCCCCGTCGACTGTTTCCACGAGGGTCCTAATTTTCTCGTGATCGATCCGGATGAATGCATCGATTGCACCCTGTGCGAGCCGGAATGCCCGGTCGAGGCCATTTACTCCGAGGAGGAAATTCCCACCGGCCAGGAAGAATTCAGACAGCTGAACGCCGAGCTCGCCAAGAAGTGGCCGGTCATCAGCGAGAAGAAGGATGCACCGGCGGATGCCAAGCAATGGGAAGCCGTGAAGGACAAGATGAAATTGCTGGAGCGATGATCGAGGCCCGACGCTGGCCGGCCTCTTAAGGAGATCAGTCATGCCGATTCCCTTTCGTGCCTCTCGCGATGTCATCATTCGGACCGAAAGCTTCGAGGCGGCCGCGCGATTTTACGATTCTGTGCTGGGCTTGAAAAGATTTCTAGAAGGTGAATCGCTGGCCGGCTTTGAGACCGGTGCGTTTCGACTGTATGTCGAGCGCGGCCCTGCGCACGGGCCGGTGTTCGACTTTCTGGTGCCGGACCTGCAAGCCGCCAAGTCAGCGCTGCTGTCGGCCGGCTGCGCCCTGGTCGAGGAAGATCCGGCCGTGCCGCGCTGCTATATCCGCGACCCTTACGGTCTCGTGTTCAATATCGAACAGAGCGGCAAGTAGCGCTCAGCGTCTGGCCAGCTGCATCTCCTGGAGCTGCCGTGCAAGCTCTTGCGGCGGGATGTAGCCGTTAATGAGGTCGCCGTACTCGGAAAACATGGCAGGTGTGCCGCGAATTCCGATGCTCTCGCCCAACGCATATTCACGTGCCACCGGCGTCGGCCCGCAGGTCTTGTTCATGTCCAACGCGGCGCCGAGTTTCGCGCGCGTCAGGGCCTCAAGGCGATTCGGCGAGCACCAGACCACTTCTGCTTTGCGCCAACTCTCGGTACCGGGGCCGGTGCGCGGAAAGAACATGTACCGAACGCGAATGCCTAAGCGATTAAGCTCCGCAATTTCGCTGTGCAATTTCCGGCAATACTGGCAATCGACGTCGGTAAAAACGGTCAGCGTGTACTTCGGATTCGCCGGCGAAAAGATCAGCATCTGCGATTCCGGCACTGCGTTGATCAGAGCGACGCGCGCGTGCGTGCGCAGCACTTCGGTCAGATTGTCGCGCGACTTCATGTCATAGAGATTGCCGTCGATGTAGTACTTGCCGTCCGCGGTCAAGTAGTTGATCTCGGCTCCCTGGATGAATTCATAGATGCCCGGAATCGGGGAAGGCTGCAGGTCGTCGAGCTTTGTGCCGGCCGGCAATAGCTTGAGCAGCGGCGCGCGCGGATCTGCGGCCGGCGGCTCGGCAGCCGGCTGGTTGGCAGGCAGCTGGTCGGCAGGCGGCTGGTTGGCGGGCGGTTGATCGACGGGCGCTGCGCGCAGGTTTGCGCCTGCAGCAAATATGACCAGCGTTAATGCGGCTAGGTATCGCGACACGGACGGCTCCATCGGATCTGAGGTGTTCGACCCTTGGGGTCTTTAGAGGTTCACGCGATTCTAGCAGACGGCCGTCCGTTGGCCCGGCGCTCAACCTCGAGGGTGGTGCGCGGAGTGCAGGTCCTTCAAACGCTCGCGGGCGACGTGCGTGTATATCTGGGTGGTCGACAAATCGCTGTGGCCCAGCAGCATTTGCACCACGCGCAGATCCGCCCCGTGATTCAGCAAATGCGTGGCAAAGGCGTGCCGCAATGTATGCGGCGACAGCTCTTTTTCGACGCCGGCTTTTTTGGAATAGCGCTTGATGATGTGCCAAAACGCCTGGCGCGTCATGCGATCGCCGCGGCGCGTCGGGAACAAATAATCGGTCTGCCGTTCCAATAGAATTTCGACCCGCGGGCCCTGCATGAATTGATGCAGCCATTTGACTGCTTCATCGCCGAGCGGGATCAAGCGCTCGCGATTGCCTTTGCCGACGACCCGCATCACGCCTTGATTTAGATTGACCTGGTTGTGCTTCAGGCTCACGAGTTCGGACACCCGCAGGCCGGTCGCGTAAAGCACTTCGAGCATGGTGCGATCCCGATGCCCCAACGGCTCGGACACCGTAGGCGCCTCCAGCAAGGAATCCACCTCGGCTTCGGTCAGCGACTTGGGAAGCGAGCGGCCGATTTTCGGCATGGCGATTTGCGCCGTGGGGTCCTGGGCGATCAAACCTTCGCGCACCATGAAGCGAAAGAAGCGGCGAAAGCTCGACAGCTGACGTGCCGTCGATCTGGGCCGGGATCCGCCCTCGACGCGAGCGGCAATGAAGCCGAGCAATTCGATGCGCGTGGCTTTGAGCAAGGCGCTGTCGCGCTCCTCCAGCCAGCGTGCCAAGGCGGTCAAGTCGGCCCGATAGGCCGCCAAAGTATTCGCCGACAAGCCGCGCTCCATCCAAACGGCGTCGAGGAATCTCTGCAGGGCGGGATCCGCCGCCTCGCGGGCACCCGGTACCGCTGTTCCCGAGGTGCGTGTATAAACCGTCCGCTTAAGAGCCGTCACCATAGTTTCTCGCGAAGGGTTGAGCACAAAATAGTGCTATCCGCGCTAACGGACCTCAGTATGCGAGGGGTGCTGGTAGGTCGGCGTGACCAGAATCACAGTACAGTTAAGTATTAACATAAGGTGAACCAGATCACAGAAGCGAGACGTCCCGGACCCCCCGCGATCGTGCATTTATCGTACGTCGCTTGCTGTCTCTTGTCCTTTACGTTCTTGGGTTTGGCCGTGCTGACCATCAATTTGTTTCTGCCGCAGCTGCGGCGGCGCCGGGCGGTGGCCGGGATGTTCGCGCGCGCGTTCATGCGGGTGGCCGGCATTCCGTTTACAGTCAAAGGTTTGGAGCGTCTGCCGCGATCGCCCTGCGTGGTGGTGGCCAATCATGCCAGCTACATCGACGCCATCGTGATCGTAGCCGCCCTACCGCCCGACTTTGCCTTCGTCATCAAGAAAGAAACGGAGCGCGTTCCGCTCGTGGGTCTCTTGTTGCGGCGCCTGGGTTCGCAGTTCGTCGAGCGATTCGACCGGCACAAGGGTGCATCCGACGCACGCCGCGTCCTTAAGGTCGCCGCCGCAGGCCAGTCCCTGATGTTCTTCCCGGAAGGCACATTCGATGAAAAGCGCCAGATCGGTAGATTTTTAAATGGTGCGTTCGCCACCGCGGCGCGCTCAAAGATGCCGGTGGTTTCCGTCGCCATTCACGGCACTCGTGATGTCATGCCTCCCGGAGGCGGCCTGACGCTGTACCGCAAGCCGATTTGCGTGGAAATTCTTGAAGTTATGGCCGCGGATGAGGCCAGGCTGCATAGCCGCGAGATCATCGCCAGGGCCGTGGGGGATCCCGTGGCGCCGTAAACCAAAGGCATCGCGGCTATAATGTGCGCCACGTCACAAGGAATGCACCTAATGAAGCCGGATCCTGTTGTTATTTTGAGCGCTCGCCGCACCCCGGTCGGCGCCTTCCAAGGCGCATTCGCCTCGGTTGCCGCCCCGCAGCTGGGGTCGGTCGCGATCAAGGCCGCGCTTAGCAGTTCGGGCCTGGCGGCCTCCCAGGTCGACGAAGTCATCATGGGCTGTGTCCTATCGGCCGGCATCGGCCAAGCACCCGCGCGCCAGGCTGCCATTGCCGCCGGCCTGCCGAGCAGCGCGCCGGCCACGACGGTCAACAAAATGTGCGGCTCGGCCATGCGTGCTGTGATGCTGGGTGCCGACCAGATTCTTGCCGGTTCCGCCCAGGTGGTCGTGGCCGGTGGACTCGAATCGATGAGCAATGCTCCTTATCTTCTGCCCAAAGCGCGCGCCGGTTATCGCATGGGCAACCAGGAAGTGCTGGATCACATGTTCTTCGATGGACTGCAAAGCCCGTGGGATGGGCAGCTCATGGGTTGTTTCGCCGAATCAACCGCCGAGAAGTACGGCTTCACCCGCCAAGCGCAGGATGAATTCGCCGCCGAGTCGGTGCGCAGGGCGCTCGCCGCCGTCAATGGCGGGGGCTTCACCGCGGAAGTTGCGCCGGTTGCGACCAAGACGCGCAAGGGCGAAGTTCTGGTCGAAAAGGACGAAACACCCTTCACGCTGGATATCGCCAAGATTCCCACTCTCAAGCCGGCGTTCAAAAAGGACGGCACGGTGACCGCCGCGAGTTCCTCGGGAATTTCGGACGGCGCGGCCGCGCTCGTGCTGGCAGGCGAGTCTTTCGCGGCATCGAAAGGACTGAAACCACTGGCGCGAATCCTAGGTTATGCGAGTTTTGCGCGTGAACCGGAGTGGTTCACTGTTGCGCCCGTCGGCGCGATACAGAAATTGCTGGCCCGGCTGGAATGGCGGGCCGGCGACGTCGATCTTTTCGAGATCAACGAGGCTTTTGCCGCGGTGCCGATGGCCGCCATGAAGGACTTGTCGCTCGATCGCGCGAAAGTAAACGTCAATGGCGGTGCCTGCGCGCTGGGGCATCCGATCGGTGCCACCGGGGCACGCATCATGACCACCTTGCTGTATGCGCTCAAGGCGCGCGGCAAGCGGCGTGGAATCGCAAGCCTCTGCATCGGCGGCGGCGAAGCCACGGCGATCGCCGTCGAATTGGTGTGAGTAGCGGCGCACCGGTAACGATCGAGCTTGCCGGCGCAGTTGCGCGCATTACGCTCAATCGCCCGGACAAACGCAATGCGCTCGATGGTGCGGCGATTTCCTGCTTGAGCGCCGCCTTGGAGCGCTGCGCGAACGACCCAGCGGTGCGCATCGTCGAGCTGACCGGTGCCGGAGCAGTCTTCTGCGCCGGCGCGGACTTGGCCGAAATGCAAGCGCAGGAGCAGGCGTCCGAAAGCGAAAACCTGGCGCATGCTGAGAAACTCGCGCGGCTCTTGGGCGCCCTCGATTCACTGGCGAAGCCGACGCTGGCGCGGGTCAACGGGGACGGCTACGGCGGAGCACTCGGCCTGTTGGGCGCCTGCGACATCGTAGTCGCGGTCGACACCGCGAAGTTTGCGTTCACCGAAGTGCGATTAGGTATTGTTCCCGCCGTTGTTTCGCCGTTCGTGCTGGGCAAGATCACAGAGAGCGCCGCGCGGCGATATTTTCTTACCTCGGAAACAATGAGCGCCGCGAATCTTCGGGAAATAGGGCTGGTTCATGAAGTGGTTGCGGCCGACATGCTCGATACCGCGTGCGCACGCATCACCGATGCGCTGCTCAAAGGAGCGCCGCAGGCACAGGCTGAGGCCAAGGCGCTGATTCGCGACGTCGCCCGCGGATCCGCGCGGGAACGTGCGGAGGCATCGGTGCAAATGGCTGCTCGCTTGGCGCGCCTGCGCGTCAGGGACGAGGCACGGGAGGGTTTCAGCGCGTTCTTCGCGAAGCGCAAGGCCAACTGGCGGCGGGATTAGGGGACGGGCGTCCCTGCCCAAGCCATGCCCAAATCCCTTGGCCATCCTGGCTGCCGGCGTCCGTGGCCTGTCAACATGGTAGTCCCTATTAGTGAAGGCGACGTCCGGGCCCAAAGCACATCGCGGGCTGTCCGCCTGTTGGATGCCCACCCGCTCCATGGTTTGTGATTTACTAGCCGCCGATGAGCGAAAGCCAGCGTGATGTCATGGAGTACGAAGTCGCGATCGTCGGCGCGGGGCCCGCGGGACTCGCCTGCGCGATCCGGCTGAAACAGCTGAAACCCGACTCGAGCGTTTGCGTGCTGGAAAAGGCGGCGAGTCTAGGGGCGCATTCCCTGTCCGGCGCCGTGCTGGAGCCAGGTCCCCTCGATGAGCTGTTGCCGGCGTGGCGCGAGCATCGTCCCGCCATCTGCGTGCCCGCCACGCGTGACGAGTTTTTCTACATGACGCGACGCAAGCGCTACCGTTCACCCATCACGCCGCCGCAAATGTGGAATCACGGCAACTTTATTATTTCGCTGG
>Ga0210394_10003591_pt1 | contig 19178 bp, 15 predicted proteins | sample IncBWC12MmetaG_FD_160121 | JGI IMG/M metagenome (GOLD analysis project Ga0210394, IMG submission 160121) | Forest soil microbial communities from Barre Woods Harvard Forest LTER site, Petersham, Massachusetts, United States - Inc-BW-C-12-M | ecosystem: Environmental > Terrestrial > Soil >...
TCTCTTTAGAGGTTCCGACCACATCGATAACTTTTTGTGTCATTACGTTCTCCTTGGATGTAATTCCTCACTGTGGATTGTACCTCCGAACACCGTGTGCAGACATTTGCTCAAGAAGAGGCATCATGCAGGAGACATTCCGCTCTGCTAAACTTTCTGTTCTCACTCTTAGCGGAGATGCCAGCATTCGCATGCGTACTCTTTCCTTGTTTGCTATTGTCGTAACTATGAGTTCGTTCGCTTCAGCCCAGACTTTACCGCTGCCCAAGGCCATTACCGATCCCAAGCAAATCGCCAGCACGCCAAACGCGCAAGTGGAACAGAACCAGCAGAGCCTTTCCATCCAAAAGCTCTACATGACTCGACAGGTAGGACGCGCGTCCTGGTCACCCGATGGAAAGACGATTGTCTTTGTCAGCAACATTAGCGGCCGCAACAATCTTTGGCTGGTGCCTGCGGAGGGTGGCTGGCCGACACAGCTTACGGTCAGCGATCAGCGGCAGGCGGGACCCGTATGGTCGCCTGACGGCAAGTGGATCGCGTATATGTCCGACTACAACGGTGATGAACAATGGGACATTTTTATCGTTTCACCGAAGACCGGCCAGGTGGTGAATCTCACTCATACGCGCGAGATTGCGGAAGAGCATCCGCGATGGTCGGCCGATGGCCGCTATCTGGCGTACACGGTGAAACCCAAGACATCGTCGGTGTTCGAGATCGACGTCTATGACATGCTGATGCGGGATGTGAAACACATCACCACCGGCACACCGGCCGACAAGTTAAATGAGAATCCCATCTGGTCGCACGACGGCAAGTGGATTGCCTACACCCAGGAGCAAGCCAAAGGAACGGATTCGAACATCTTCATGGCGGAAGTCGCGTCCGGACGCAGTTCCCTGCTCACGCCGCACGATGGCGAGCAACTTTACCGCGCCAATGACTTCTCACCCGACAACAAGAAGTTGGTCATCACTTCCAACGCCGCGAATGGCTACGACAATGTCGGGTTGCTGGATGTGGCCAGCAAAAAGATTTCCTGGCTCACCAAAGATAAGTGGGAGATCAGCGGAGGCAACTTTTCGCCCGACGGTAAGCACATTGCGTGGACCGCAAATGTCGACGGCAACACAGATATCTATTTGCATGATGTCGTGAACGGCAAAACTGCGGCCTTGCCGCTGGCCAGCGGAGTAAATGATCTTGCAGCTGAACCTTCTTCGTTCAGCAAAGACGGATCACGCTTGCTCTATCACCACAACGCAGCGAGCGCGCCCTCGGATCTTTGGGTTTATCAAATGGCGACCGGGAAATCGCATCAGGTGACGCACTCGCTGGTCGCAGGCGTGCGGTCGGAAGACATGGTCGAGCCCGTTCTCGTGCACTTCCCCAGCCACGATGGTAAGTGGACGATCTCTGCTTTCGTATACGTGCCCTACAACATGGTTCGCAATGGCCAGAATGCAGCCGTTGTTTATGTACACGGAGGGCCAACGTCGCAGACGGTCAATTCGTTCAACCGCTTTATTCAGCACATGGTGAACCAGGGATACATGGTAATTGCGCCCAACTATCGCGGCTCGACCGGTTATGGAAAGGAATTTCAGCAGGCCAATCTTTTCGACATGGGCGGAGGAGATTTGCAGGACGTCCTGGCCGCTGCGGATTTCATCAAGCAGACGGGTTTCCTCGATCCCAAAAAGATCGTCTTAATGGGCGGCAGCTATGGCGGCTACTTAACGATGATGGGTGTAACCAAAGCACCAGAGGTTTGGGGCGCGGGCGTACCGATTGTGCCCTTTGTTAATTGGTTTACGGAAATCGAGAATGAGGATCCGGTTTTGCAACAATCTGATTTGGCCACTATGGGCGATCCGAAGACAAATGAAACTTTGTTTCACGACCGTTCGCCGATTTTCTTCGTAGATCAGATTAAAGCACCTTTACTGCTGCTGGCAGGCGGAAACGATCCGCGCTGTCCAAAAGAAGAAGCTCAGCAAGTGGTGGATGCGGTTAAAAAGCGCGGCGGCACGGTCGAATACAAAGTTTATGAGAATGAAGGCCACGGCTTTGCGCGAGTAGAAAATCAGATCGACGCTTATGAGCGTGTGTCAGGATTTTTGAAAGCGCACGTGCCTCCTGCGGATTGCAGTTGTTCGTTGCCGGAATAGAAACATCCCTAACTCGCTAATCATTCCGCGCAGCATCTGCTTCTCCTGACCTCACTCCGAATTTCCCACTATTTGCAGCTTGTAGTCGGGATGAAGCGCCTTCATATCGGGCGGTTCTGTCTGGGCATTATCTTGCGCTGGAAACTGTTTTGCCACATCGCCTCCGGCGATACCGAAGACACGAAAGACATCCGCCGAGAGATAGACTTTTCCATTCGTGACCACGCCGGACGGAAAATAACCCCCGGTGGTATATCGCCAGAGCAGCTTTCCGCTGCTGGCATCCAACGCGTAGAAATTCCCGTCACCTGCGCCAAAATACACCACTCCATTTGCAACTGCCGAAGCGGAGTACACCGGCACTGCCGTCGTATATTTCCAAAGCAGTGCGCCACTATTGCCGTTCACTGCATAGAAGATGCCTGCATCTCCTGATCCCACGTACACAACTCCATTGGCAACCGCGGCTGAGGAACCATCCGAGGGTGCACCGAGATTGAACTTCCACAATAAGTTGCCATTGCTGGAATTCAAGGCATAAAGATTGTTGTCCGCAGACGCGACGTAAACCACGCCGTTGGCAAGAGTAGGCGTGGAAAGGTTGTTATTGGGCGTGGTCGTGTAGCTCCAGACGAGCGTGCCGGCGGCAGCGCTTACCGCATACAAGTTTCCATCCGCGGAGCCAATATAGACGATCCCGTTGAGCACAGACGGCGCGAACTGAACGGGCCCGCCGGTGGTGTACTTCCAAATCAAGTGGCCGGTGGCGGCATTCAAGGCGTAAACGCTGTCATCGTCCGAGCCTGCATAAACCACTCCGTCGGCGACCACGGGCGGAGACACGACGTAGCTGCCCGTTTTGTATTGCCATAGCAGGTTGCCCGTCTGGGCACTCAGAGCAAAAATCTTGTAGTCGCCCGACCCGGCGTAGAGTTTGCCGTCTGCCACTGCCACCCCATTAGCAACAGATCCGCCCGCAGTGTATTGCCATGCTGGTTGGCCGTTCGCCTTCAGGGCATAAATCGTGTTTCCAGAGCCGAAATAAATTTCGTTTTGCACTACCGAAGGCGTGCCAGAAGACGGGTAGCTCCAGCTCAACTTAAGCCTGCCAACCGTTGTCGGATTAAGCACATTCTCGAATGGGTTCTGTTCAGTATGGTCGGGTGCGAAGCCTGCCTGGTACCAGTTCGTATGAACCCAGAACGGCGATTGCCCGCCGGTATGATTCGAACGTTGTACCGCACTCACCCAATGTGTTCCAGGGAGTGCCGACGCGGGAGCTTTGATTGCAATATTCGAAAACGATCCTGCGCTGTTGGCGATGGCGAGCGCCTCGTCCTTGGTGTCGAAGTAAATATCAATCTCAGCATAGGCGGTAAAACCGCTGCCCGAGACGCGCAACTGCGTGGTGGGAGGCCCGCCCGGCCGTGAGAGCGAAATTGCCGGCTGAGCGAAGCATAACCCCGCCAACATCAACACCCAGAGGATGACCAGACTTAGCTTAATCGGGAATGACAAGACTTTCTCCGACATTATGATTTTCATGTGAACCTCACGAGCGTCTGTAGCAGGATTTCTTGCCTGGCCTTTACAAGGCGGTAGCAGATTTTCGACGAAACGCTGCCCTCTCTCCACTGATCAAGGGGCTGCGTTATAGAGGTGAGAACATTCTCAAGGGTTGCCTTGGGGGATCTACTTCCGAGATATTCAGCGGTCACGCGACCTTAATGGGCTCGCTGCGACTTGACCAGCGCTGAGATTAAGCCGGGGATCGTGTACTCCTTCGCCTCAATGTCCACGCGCAGACCGAGCTCGCGGAGAGTTGATGAGGTCACGGGGCCGATAGAAGCGAGGCGGATAGTATTCATTGGACTTGCCTTTGCGGGGTGAGTTCGCTCGTTCGACACTTTCTTTCCTAGTAGGGCAACAAAGTTTCTCGCGGTCGATGAGCTGGTAAAAATAATGAAATGCGGACGGCGCTTTAGGTCCTTCAGGATTTCTCGCAAGCGGGTACGGGAGGATTGCGGAATTACTGTTTCGTAAGCTTCCACAACATCCACCTTAGCGCCAAATGTGCGCAGCTCGCGGGGGATTATGTCGCGTGCGACTCGGGCTCGAACCAGCAAAACGCGCTTCCCTGGCACTTCGTTGCGCAGAGCCTCCACCACCGATTCGGCAACGTACTCCTCAGGAACGACATTCACTTTCACTCCGTACTTCTCGATCGCTTTTTTCGTGGCGGGCCCGATAGCTGCGATCTTCAAGTGCTTCACCTGCCGCTTCGTCAGGCGAAGTTTATTCAGGCGCTGCCAAAGGGCTTCGACTCCGTTCACGCTGGTCAGGATCAGCCAATCGTATTCGTGCAAATGTTTTAGTGCGGCATCGAGGGGTTTGTAAGAACGGGGCTTGCGGATTTCGATGAAGGGAATTTCTGTGACCTCAGCGCCGAGCGCTCGCAGGCCTGAGGAAAGCGCGCCAGCCTGATGCCGCGCCCTCCCGACGATCACACGAAATCCGGTGAGCGTTTTCTCCGCCATTTAGATCAACAACCCAGGCCTTCTTGCTGCATGAGTTCCGCGACTCCGGACACGTTTGTGTCTTTGCTTTGATGCAGGCATTCAATGACTTGCTTTTGCTCCACCTTCGTACGGTTTTGACTGAGCTTGAACTTGGATTCCAACCTTTTGACTTTTATGTTGAAACCTACAATATGCTTCATCATGCGGCTTCGATATTCCCCGCTGAACTCAGACCATTGCTCCATATATGCCGCCTCGAAAGTGTTAATCATGCGGTGCAGGGTTGCGCTGAGGCCGTCTTCGTCGAAAAACAGGATAGGTTCGCCATACACATGAACTGCGGCGTAATTCCAGGTAGGGACGCTTTCACGAATTTCATACAGGCTGGGCGAAATGTAGGCGTGAGGCCCGTGAAATATCACCAGCGATTCCTGGTCCTCTTTCATTGACTTCCAATGCGGGTTTGCCTTCGCCATGTGTCCTTGCACTATGATCTGATCGCCTTGTTCCTCTATAAGCACAGGTAGATGAGTAGCGAAGGGAACACTGTCGGCATTCGAAACCAGAATGGCGAATGGATTTGCTCTCATGAAAGCGAGGGTGGCAGCGCGGTTTTCCTGCCGGTTGAATTCGGGTATGTACACTTTTCGCTTCTCCGAATTGTTGTGCGGCAAAAAAGCCCGTCAACAACGGTTGGTGCCTTCTTGAGCGTAGCACGTCCGGTCGCGAGCACGGACTTAGGTTTTGTTGCGAGAATTCCCTGCTGCATTATTTCTCGCACCGGCACTCGGGGATCTTTCGACTGCGTAGCTTCTTCGCTTCGCGAAGAAACTACTCCGCTCAAGATGACAAGTTAGGTTAGGGCTGCGCTCAAAAGACAATTTAGGCTACGGTTGCTGTGGGACGCCAATTCCCAGTCCGTAAACTGCTTCCAAGATCGCATCGCCGCCGCGTTGAAGCAAGGTTTGGCCAACGGATTCTCCAAGTTGAACCGGATCGGTGCCGTCACGGGATTCTCGCAGAACCTTGGAGCCATCGGGATCGGCGACGATTGCTTCGAGGTGCAAGCGGCCATTGCGGACTTCGGCGAATGCGCCGATGGGCACCTGGCAGCCTCCGCCAAGTTTGTTGAGTAACGCTCGCTCACAAGTGGTAGTGGCGCGAGCCGCAGCATCGTCGAGGAAGGCTAGATGCTGTCGCGTGACCGCGTCTCCGGCGCGAATCTCAATCCCTAACGCGCCCTGTCCTGCTGCGGGGCACATCGCGTCCGCAGAGATGACTTGTCTGACAAGCTCTGTTTTGCCGAGCCTGTAGAGGCCCGCTGCCGCCAGGATAATTGCGTCGTATTCGCCGGCTTCCAACTTGTGAAGGCGGGTATCGACGTTCCCGCGAAGGGGATGAATATCGAGGTCTGGACGCACCGCCTTCAATTGCGCCTGGCGCCGCAGGCTGCTGGTGCCAACCCGCGCCCCGTGCGGCAAGTCATCTATGTTGTCGTACTTGCATGAACAGAACACATCGCGCGGATTTTCCCGCGTGGTGACTGCTGCGATTTCGAATCCCGGAGAAAGTTCTGTGGGAAGGTCTTTCAGGCTATGCACCGCAAGGTCGATGCTACCGTCCGCCAAGGCCTCTTCGATTTCTTTGGTAAACATGCCTTTCGTGCCGACTTTGGCCAAGGCGACGTCAGTGATTTTGTCACCGGTAGTCTTGATGATTTCAAGTTCGACTTCGTGACCACGTTCGCGGAGCAGGGCGCTGATGTGATGGGCTTGCCAGCGCGCGAGTTGAGAGCCTCGGGAACCGATTCGGAGACGAGCCATCAGGCGCGTCCTCCGGACCCGCCAGGTTGAGCGGCTTTGCTGTCTTTTTCTTTTTCCTGCAAGTTAAACAATCGGCGCACCAACTCGACCACCGTAGTAGCTTCGGACACGCGAGCAGCGGTCTTCAGCGTGCTGATGGGCGTATGCATGATTTTGTTCACGATGCCGTGAGTGAGCGTATCAATGGCCAGTTCCTGCTCTGGAGATAGCGGCCCCAAACGTCCGCGCACCCGGTCGATTTCAGCCTGGCGTATGGTTTCCAAGTGGTCCTGAAGGGAAACAATCGTGGGCACGACCTCGAGAGTTTGCAGACGAGCCTGAAAGCGTATAACTTCGCTGTCGATAATATCGGTCGCGCGATCTGCTTCTTTTTTGCGATCCGCGACGTGCGAAGTCACCGCCTGTTGCAAGTCATCGATGTCATAGACGAAAATGCCGTCTACTTTGTTCATCTCCGGATCGACATCGCGCGGTACCGCAATATCGATGAAGAACATGGGACGATTCTTGCGGCGGCTCATGAAAAGTTCGCCGTGCTCGCGACGGAAGATAGCGTGCGGGGATCCAGTCGAGGTAATGACGATATCGCCTTTGTCACAGGTGTCGTAGAGGCGAGTGAATTCGATCGCCTGCCCGTCGAACTTCTGCGCCAGACGAATGGCCCGGTCGTAAGTGCGGTTAGCGAAAAAGATGGATGCCGCGCCGTGGGCCAGCAGATGTCGCGCAGCCAGTTCGCTCATCTTCCCGGCCCCAACCAGATAGACCTGCTTGCCGTTGAGGGATCCGAAAATCTTCTTGGCGAGTTCAACCGCAACCGAGGCAACGGACACCGCGGATGAGCCCACCGCCGTTTCCGTACGCACCCGCTTGGCCACAGCGAAAGCTCGCGTCAGCAGCAAGTCCAGTTGGGAGTGGATTGCGCCCACCGCCCGCGCGGTCGCGTAAGCTTCTTTTACCTGACCCAGGATTTGTGCTTCGCCGATGATCATCGAATCCAGACTCGAGGTCACTCGAAACAGATGGCGAATAGCTTCCTGTTCGCGATATTCGTAGAGGTGCGGTTCAAGATCGGCATAATCAATGTGGAAGTAGCTGCGGAGAAATCCGCGCAGGTCAGCGCTGCCGTTCTTGGTTTGCGCCAGGAGTTCGACTCGATTGCAGGTGCTTAAAATCAGCGCCTCATCAACTCCCGGGTGCTGCGTAAAGCACTTCAAGGCGTCGGGCAAACGTGATTCCGGAATCGCCAGGCGTTCGCGCACCTCGACCGGCGCGCTGTTGTGATTGACGCCGATGAGCTGAAAGTTCATGACTGTGCGAACCTGTGAATCGTGCTGAAATAATTAGCTGCCCAGGCGATGATGGCAAAAACAAATGCTCCGGCCGCGAGATAGGCGGCGCGGCGGCCTCGCCAGCCCGCAGTCCAGCGAGTGTAGAGCAGGATCAGGTACACGACCCACATCAGAATAGAAAGCAGAATTTTTGGGTCGAGCAGATCCACGCGTCCATAGGTCGATTGGGCTACAACCGTACCGGCTATCAGGCCCAGCGTCATAAAGGGGAACCCGAGCAGCAGCGATCGGAATCCGATTTCGTCGATTACTTCGAGCGCTGGAAGCCGCGAGAGGAATCCGCCTCCCTTCTTTGATTTCAAAGATCGTTCCTGAATGAGGTAGAGCAGGCTGGCGCCAAAACTCAGAATCAGTGCGGCATAGCCGGTGAAGATCAGCGCAATGTGGGCGAAAAGCCAACCCGTACGCAAACTCGGTGATGTGAATAGAAATGGCTGCTGGCGGGTTGCCGCCACGAAAGTAAGCAAAAAGACGAGAGGAAAAACCACGATGCCCGGCGAAGTGGTTCGATACACCAGGTACACAAGCATGAACACAACCATGATCAGGAAACCCAGCACGGATTCAGCATTGTGTACGGACGCCAGCGTGATCTGGCCGGTAAGCACTATGGAATCGGTAAGTGAGACGAAATGGAATACCATGCCCAGATAGGCTGCGTGCAAAGCGATCTTGTTCAGCAGGTCACTTGTGCGAGTAAGCGCAACCAGCGCGTAGAGCAGGCCTACGGCGTAACAACCCAACGCAACTCGCAGCCAAAGTATTGGCATATCTAAATTCAGCTCCCACGCGGGTTAGGCATCCTCTGCCAATCCCTCGGAGTGATTATAGTCTGCCCTGTGGAGGAGGCAGCAGGTAGTCGGCACGATCACAGCTGGTTGTGATCTGGATCGCGCCTCGGACAGCTGACATATTCCGCCATTCCGCCGCAGAGCATGATCAGTCGACACCTAATCTGTTTAGAAGCTCCTCCAGGTCTCGAATGTTGATCATAAGGCGCCGGCCGTCCACCATCATATTTTCAATCTCATCAAAAGCCTGAAACAACCGCATCTTAACCGCGCCATACTGTTCGGCGTCAGTGAGAGCCAGCTTGTGTTTCACAGCCCATTGGGTTGCCGCGTCCTCCATTAGAAATACGCTTACCGCGAACGTGGTCTTGCGATCGGAGGTTACATCGAAAACATATTCGGTCGTGGGGCTCCCGGATCGATCAGTTATCGCCGCTCGCTTACCCACAAAATAATATTGGTAAACGTATCCTTGGCCACCAGTGTAAGTTTTCATGCGGCGGATGGTCATAAGACGCGACTGCACGAGCGAGGACGCTCGCGCCTACATTGAAATTTACGATTCAATTTTCGCATCGCGCAGCCGCTTGACCGCCGTCTCGGAGGACAGGGGAGAATAGTACACTTCTTTGAAAGTATAAGACTTGGCCTTCGCCGCCAGTACGGGCATGATTTCGATGTGCCAGTGATAGTCTTCGTCGATCGTCTTCCAGTAGCCCAGATTTCCCGAGCGATGCAAGCTGTTAGGGGAGGTATGCAGCACCAGGTGAAAATCCTCGGTAATCGTGCGTATGCGCTGCAAGGTGCGTCGCAGCAGGCTGCCGAGATCGCACATGGTTCCCGGACGATTCATTCCGAAGCGTTCGAAAGCGGCCTCGTGGGTGCGCGGCATGATCCAACTCTCGTACGGCACGCGCGGTGCGTATGGGCAGAGGGCAATAAAGTCGCCGCGAATCTCAATCACGCGGAGGTCTTGCTTCATTTCCTGCGAAAGAATGTCACAGAAAACGCAGCGTTCCTTGCTCTCAAAATATTCGCGCGCGGCCCGCAGTTCATAGAGGACGCGCCGAGGCACAAATGTTGTGGCAGTAAGCTGTGACGTGGGGTGCTCGAACTCCTGCCCGGCGCTGGTTCCATGATCCTTAAAAATGCTGACATACTTAAAACGTCCGTCGCCTTTAAGATCCTGAACACGCTGCGCGGCCAGAAGCAGGAATTGTTCGAGTTCGCTATCGCTTGCGTTCCAGAGATGCCGGTTATGCGAAGAATTTTCCACCAGAACCTCGTGCGCACCAATGGGGCGCATGCGGTCATAGATGCCGTCCCCGCGGCGGGTAGCTTCGCCTTCGATATGATACAAAGCGGTGGGATGAACCACGGAACGCGCCGACCAGGGAGCGCTGGAAACTCCCGACATGGTTGCGATAACCTGGGCCGGTTCACGCGAGTCAGGGCAGAACCGGCAAACCGATTCCGCACGCGCCACATTCTCGGGAACGTCGTCTCCAGTGATAACCCACGAACGGGTAATCGGATCCTTGCGTAGTTCCATGCACAAGGAAACCATCTCATCGAAGCTGCGTCAACTGCCTTCTGGTTCGGCTATGTTTTGCACCGCGTGCAGGCGGAGCGGTTTGTTATAATCCGCGCACGAAGCCGCCCGAGATGACCGAGCCTTCCACTCCGCTGATGCGGCAGTACGCTGCCATCAAGAAGGAACATCCCAGCGCGTTATTGTTCTTTCGCCTGGGTGATTTCTACGAGCTTTTCTTCGATGATGCTGTGCTGGCGTCGCGTGAACTGCAGATCACGCTGACTTCGCGCAACAAAGAAAAAGGCATAGCCGTTCCCATGTGCGGCGTGCCTTATCACGCGGCCGAGGGTTACATTGCGAAGCTAATCCGCAAAGGATTCAAGGTCGCGATCTGCGAGCAGATGGAGAATGCCGGCCTTGCCAAAAAGTTAGTGCGGCGAGAAGTTACGCGGGTGGTCACGCCGGGCACGGCGGCAGATTCGTCGCTGGGTTCGGAAGAAAACAACTTTCTTGCAGCGGTGGCGCAGATTGGCGATCGAGTCGGATTCGCGGCTCTGGATCTCTCCACCGGTGAGTTTCGCGCTACCGAGTTCGCTGGCGAAGAAGCCGCCAAGCGGATAGAGGACGAACTGCAGCAACTGAGACCGAAAGAACTCTTGTACGGCTCTGCGGCTCCATTATTTGACGAACAAAGATCATCTAGAGACGGGCACCCTCGCCCATCCGGCCGCCCAACGGACGGCAGTGGAGGCTTTGCCGAGACGCCGCTTGATGATTGGGTCTTCGCGCCTGACCATGCGATTCCACTGCTGGAGAATCATTTCGGCGTACTGTCGCTCGAAGGTTTCGGGCTCGCGGGTAAGCCTGCCGCGGCCTCTGCGGCGGGCGCAATTCTGTATTACGTACGATCGACGCAGCGCGGAACTTTGGATCACGTCGATCGCGTCGGATTCTACGAGCGGCAGAACCATCTGGTTCTCGATGCCGTGACCGTGCGAAATCTCGAGCTGATCGAACCGCTTTTTGCGGGAACTGATGTGGGGATCACCCTGTTCCGTTCCATTGACGCTACAGTTACACCGATGGGTAAACGGCTGCTGCGCTCGTGGATGCTACGTCCCTCGATCGATCTCGCGGAAATTAATGCGCGGTTGAACGCGGTCGAGGCACAGGTGAATGAGACCATGGGGCGCGCGGAATTGCGGCGAGCGCTCGATGGGATTCTGGATCTTGAGCGGTTGCTGAGCCGCGTAACTCTAGAGGCCGCGAATCCGCGCGATGTGCTTGCCCTGTCCGCATCGCTGAGAAAAATTCCCGCGCTTCGCGTTGCCCTGGAAAGATTCGCAACTGATCGGCTGAAAGCCTTGTATGGGTCCATCGATGAACTCGGCGACCTGCGGGAGCGAATCGATAAAACGATTGTCCCTGAACCGCCGATTTCGCTCGTCGACGGTGGAGCAATTCAGACTGGCGTGGACAAAGAACTGGACGAACTGCGCGACCTTAGCCGCAACAGCAAGCAATTCCTGGCGCAGATCGAACAGCGGGAGCGGCAGCGCAGCGGAATCAATTCGCTGAAGGTTAAGTTCAATTCCATTTTTGGTTATTATCTCGAGGTTTCGAAACCTAACCTGCATCTGGTCCCTGCGGATTACGAACGCAAGCAGACCCTAGTCAATGCTGAGCGTTTCACCACTCCTGAGCTGAAAGAATACGAGTCTAAGATTCTTGATGCCCAGGAAAAAATAGTGGAGATCGAGCGGCGGCTGTTCGCCGCGTTGCGTTCGGCGATTGCCGGCGAAGCCCGCCGCATCCGGCAAACTGCTCTGGCACTGGCCGAGGTTGACGTGTTGTCGGCGTTGGCACATGTTGCGGCTTTACGAAATTATTGCCGGCCCAAATTTGACGATACCGCGGATATCGAGATCATTGGCGGAAGGCATCCCGTTATCGAGCAGCAGGAAATGGCCGGCGGCAATGAGCGCTTCGTGCCCAATGATCTCTATCTGAATTCGACTACGCATACCGTGCTGGTTCTCACCGGTCCTAACATGGGGGGGAAATCGACCTATCTCCGCCAAGCCGCACTGATTGTAATTTTGGCGCAGATGGGATCGTTTGTGCCAGCGGCGTCGGCTCGACTAGGCGTGGTGGACCGCGTATTCACCCGGATTGGGGCGAGCGACAATCTGGCACGCGGGCGTTCCACATTCATGGTCGAGATGACGGAAACTGCGGCCATTCTGCACACGGCCACGCCGCGATCGCTCATTCTGCTCGACGAAGTGGGACGCGGTACGGCCACATACGACGGCCTGGCTATCGCATGGGCAGCGGTGGAATATATTCATGCTCGCATACGCGCGAAGACGCTTTTCGCCACGCATTATTTCGAACTCACCGAGCTCGCCGAGCGACTGTCGGGAGTGAAAAATTATCACGTGTCGGTAAAAGAAACAGCAGGCGGAGTTGTGTTTTTGAAGAAGGTTGAGCCGGGTGCGGCCGATCGTAGTTATGGCATTGAAGTGGCAAAGCTGGCGGGGTTGCCGAATGAAGTAATTGATCGTGCCCGGGAGGTTCTGGCGGAACATGAGAGTGCGGAACAGCGAGTGACGGAGCAACTCGCGAGTGACGATTTGCGTCCGCGGCCCCCAGCTCAGCTCACGATCTTCACTCCGCTGTCGCAGCCAGTTCTGGAAAAACTACGCGAGGTGGATTTGAATCGGCTGACCCCGCTCGAAGCACTGAATCTGTTGGCGGAATTAAAGAAGCAGGTGGATTGAACAGGAAGACCATAATTTCCGGCAAAATCGGCCAACTGCTGATCGTGGGCTTCGACGGCACTGAGATGTCACCGCGGCTCCGATCCTTGCTCACCCGAGTGCAGCCTGGCGGCGTGATTCTGTTCGCGCGCAATATTACTAGCGGAGAGCAGACGCATCGGCTTCTCAAAGAATGCCAGTCGTACGTCTCCACCCGTCTGTTCACTTGCGTGGACATGGAAGGCGGTCGAGTGGATCGCTTTCGCAACGTCATCGGTGCCGCGCCCTCCGCGGCCGATGTGTTCGCCGCTGGCAATCGCGCGCTCTTTCGCAAACATGGACAGACGATCGGCGAGTGTTGCCGGACACTGGGCTGCAACACCGACTTCGCTCCGGTTGTGGATTTGGCTTTTGAAGCTTCACGAAAGGTTATGAGCTCGCGTTCGGTTTCCGCCGATCCCAAAGAAGCCACAGTCTACGCTCGCGAGTTCCTTGCCGGACTTCGATCGGCGAGCGTGCTTGGCGCCATCAAACATTTTCCCGGACTCGGCGAAGCGAATCTTGACACTCATCACGAATTGCCCAAAGTGGAAAAATCTCTGAAAAAGCTCTGGGAGGCGGACATCGCACCGTATCGCGCGTTGCGGCGCGAAACACCGATGATTTTAGTAAGCCATGCCGCCTACCCAGCGGTGACACGCGATCACAGACCAGCTTCTCTATCGAGAAAATGGATCACAGATATTTTGCGCAAGAAGATTGGATATCGCGGCCTCGTAGTTTCAGACGATCTCGAGATGGGCGGGGTGCTGCAGGCCGCTCCCATAGAACAGGCGGCCGTGGAACACATTCGCGCTGGCGGTGATCTGTGCCTGATCTGTCATTCCGAGGAACCCATTCTTCGTTCCTTCGAAGCGGTGGTGAAAGCAGTGGAAAGTGATGCCAAATTCGCGCGCCGCGCAGAGGAATCAATCACCCGCCTGCTCGCATTCAAGAAAAACTCCAAGGAGTTGAAGCCTCCGGCGCCTGCTCCGACGGCCGCAAAGCTCGGGAGACTGTCGCGCCAGTTGTGGGAGTTCAGCGAACAGGTAAGACTGGCGACCATAAGACGACAGGACCTGGCATGATCGTCGCCGGCGTGATGAGTGGAACGTCAGCCGATGGAATCAACGTGGCGCTGGTGCGCGTGAATTCATCGCCGAGCCGGGCAGGGACCCCCGTCCTCCATTTTCTTGCGCACGCCGAGTACCCTTATCCGAAACAAGTTCGCCGCGCGGTGTTGGCCGCGATGAATTCGACGCGGGCTCGTGTGGCCGACCTCGCCAGGTTGAACTTCCTGCTCGCCGAACTTTACGCTGACGCAGTATTAGCCACGGAGCGGCGCTTTCATCTCAAAGCAGCCCTTGTGGGCTGTCACGGCCAGACGCTTTATCACCAGGGAGAAGCCGCTACGTTTCTTGGACGCAAGCTGGCAGTCACTTGGCAGACGGGCGAGGGCGCAGTATTGGCTGCGCGTCTTGGCGTGCCCGTGGTTTCCGACTTTCGCCCTGCCGATATGGCGGTCGGCGGCAAAGGAGCGCCGCTGGTTCCCTTCCTCGATTTTCTTTTGTATCGCGACCCTCGCGTGGGAAGAGTTGTGCAGAACATCGGCGGGATCGCAAACTTCACAGCTATCCCCGCAGGCGCATCGGTTGATCGAGTGCTGGCCTTCGATACCGGGCCGGGCAACATGGTGATTGACGCGGTCATGCAGCGTCTTTTTGGCAAGTCTTACGATCGCGATGGCAGAATCGCTGGCTCCGGCAATGTGCTCGATGGCGTAATCAACGATATTTTGCGTACGCCATTCTTTCGTCGCAAGCCGCCGAAGACTGCGGGTCGCGAAGAATTCGGACGAGAGTTCACGCACGAGTTCATTCGGCGCTGCGGGCGTGTGGATAAACGCGATATCGTTGCCACAGCCACAGCATTGACGGCTCGTTCGATCGCTGATGCTCTGCGACGATTCGTGATCCGACGAACCGGCACCTATCGAGACTTCATCGTATCCGGCGGTGGTTCCAACAATCCGACACTCGTGGCGATGCTTGCAAACGAATTGCGTCCACTGGGTCTGCAGATTCGTTCCTCGGACGAATTCGGGTTGCCCTCGGAGGCGAAAGAAGCGGCCGCATTCGCATTGCTGGCCTTCCAAACGTGGAATCGCAGGCCGTCCAATCTGCCCTCGGCCACCGGAGCCAAGAGACCTGCGACTCTGGGAAAGATTTCCTATGCGTGAGCGGACAGCGTTTCGCCGCGCTGCGACGAATCCACAGCCGAGGGCGGCTGTGCCCACGTGGTCTTTGATTTTTCTTGCGCTTCTTGTTCCTCTATTGTCGTGCGCAGCCAAACCCGACTCCAACACAGTCGTGATGATTATCGAGAACAGCCCTACCAATTTGGATCCGCGGATTGGCTTGGATGCGCAATCCGAGCGAATTGACGAATTGCTCTTCGATGACTTGTGTACCCGCGACGAGCACTTAAACGTTCAGCCTGGATTGGCGGAGAAATGGGAAGTCCCGGATCCGCGCACCTACGTTTTCCACCTCCGTAAGGGCGTCAAATTTCACGATGGACGGCCATTGACCTCGCGCGATGTTAAGTGGACTTTCGGTTCCCTGCTGCAAGGAAAGATTCGCAGCACCAAAGCGGCCGCCTACCGCCTGGTTGATCGGATCGATGCGCCTGACGATTACACGGTAGTGTTTCATCTAAAAGAGCCATTCGCCACCTTGTTGTGGAACGTTTCGGATGGCGCGATCGGAATCGTGCCCTATGGCAGCGGCGAGGAAATAAGCCGCAATCCTATCGGTTCAGGCCCATTTCGCTTCGTCAGCGCCGAACCGGACAAAGAAGTCATCATCGAGCGTAACGACGGCTACTGGGGCACACGGGCGCATCTCGAACGCGTACGCTTTGCAGTCATTCCCGACGCAACTACTCGTGCATTGGAATTACGCAAAGGTAGCGCCGACATTGCCGTTACTTCTCTAACCGGAGACATGGTGCTGGCACTCGAACGCGAGTCCAATCTCGAGGTTCTGCGCGCTCCAGGCACGGTGCTGGCTTATATGGCATTCAACACTCGGGATCCGATACTCAAAGATGTGCGCGTGCGGCAGGCTGTTGCGTACGCCATCGATCGAACACCCATGATCCACTATCTGCTTCGCGACTTCGCGCGGCCTGCTTACAGCCTTCTTCCTCCCGAGAGCTGGGCGTACAACGGTGATGTTCCGCATTACGACCACAATCCGGAGCGCGCACGGCAATTGCTTGAGCAAGCGGGATATCCAGCCATAAATGGCGTGCGCTTTCATCTCACCCTGAAGACCTCGACAGATGAGAACCCGCGCCTGATAGCTGCCGTACTGCAACAGCAATTGCGCGACGTTGGCATTGCGCTGGACATTCGTACGTTCGAGTTCGCCACTTTCTTTTCCGACATCACGCGCGGTGCCTATCAGTTGCATTCCCTGCGTTGGGTTGGAGGGAACGAGGATCCGGATATTTTTGAATACGTCTTTCACTCCGCGAAATTTTCGCCGCACGGCGCCAATCGCACCTACTATGCGAATCCACGCGTGGATGCGCTAATCGACCAGGCTCGCGCCGAACTCGACCAGAACGCGCGCAAGCAAATGTATGCCGAGATTCAGCGCATCCTTGCCGAAGATTTGCCTTACATCAGCCTGTGGTATTTCGATAACGTGATGGTACACACCAAACGTGTTCGGAATCTCACCTTGAACCCGCCGGGCAATTATGACTTCCTGAAAACCGCAGAACTGACTCCGTGAAGGAAGACCTTCGAGCTGCAGTCGACTGGACGGGCCATAGTCCCGTCCCCACACGAGCCCTCAAGAGCGCGTGTTAACATCGAACTCTCAGTAACCATTACGTGCGCATTCTTTTCATTGGTGACATTTTCGGCAGACCCGGAAGAACCGTGGTCAAAGATCGACTTCCCTCTTTAGTGAAGGAGCACGCCGTCGACCTCGTGCTTGCTAACGGAGAGAATGCGGCGGCGGGGTTCGGCATCACTCCGCAGCTTGCCGAGGACTTCTTTGACATGGGCATTGACGTTCTAACCACCGGCAACCATGTCTGGGATAAGCGGGAGATCGTAGATTTTTTCCAGTCCGCGGATGGGAATCCGCATAGCCCCGCCCGTCGGGTGTTGCGACCCGCGAATTATCCGCCTGGATTGCCCGGCTGGGGCGTCTACGAGGGCCGCAAAGGCGATGTTCCGTACGCCGTGATCAATTTGCAGGGCCGCGTTTTTATGGCTTCGAACGACGATCCCTTCCGCGTCGTCGACCAATTATTAAGAGAAATCAAGGCCAAGGTTATTTTTGTCGATATCCATGCCGAAGCAACTTCAGAAAAAATTTCCATGGGATGGCATCTTGATGGCCGCGTGACCGTGCTCGTCGGCACTCACACGCACGTTCCCACTGCGGATGAGCGCGTTTTGCCGGGCGGCACCGCATACATCACCGATGTAGGCATGACCGGACCGTACGACAGCGTTATCGGAGTGAAGAAGGAATTGGTTGTGGCCAAGTTTCTAAACAATATGCCGACGCGATTCGAGGCGGCGACTGGGGACGTCAGGTTATGCGCAGTCGTAGTGGATTGCGATGATCGTACCGGCCGCGCAAGAAAAATCACGCGACTGATGGTGTCATAGGAACAGGCTTCGGGCTTCGGGATTCAGGATTCAGGATTCAGGCTTCAGGCTTCGGGATTCAGGATTCAGGATTCAGGCTTCGGGATTCAGGCTTCAGGCTTCGGGCCTCGGGATTCAGGCTTCGGGCTTCACGCTCTGGGCTTTAGCCTTTAGCAGGTGCTGAGAAGGTTCGGTTCGTATCAGGGCATCGCTTCAGCGATGCCGTAACGTCTGCACAATTTACAAGCGCCTTCAGGCGCTGCGGAGGCAATGTCACTCTTTCAGCAGCCTGCTAGGAACTGCAAACTATGAACGAAATCCAAATTCACTCACAATCAACAAAATCAAACGGCTTTCGCTGGATGGATGCCGCGGCCTATCTTTTCGACATCGATGGCACGCTGCTCATCTCTCGCGACCGGGTGCATCGCAATGCTCTGCACCTGGCGATGCGCGAGGCTTACGGCGTGGATACCACCATCGACGGCATTGCCTATCACGGTAAAACCGACCTCGGTATCTTGCGCGCAGCGCTGGAGCGCGTTGGAGTTTCCGCTAATCAGTTCGAAGCAAACCTTCCAGCGGCGCTTGAAGTTATTTGCCGAGATGTGGCAGCTAACGCCAGTCGCATCATACCGACGGTTTGTTCCGCGATTCCACAAGTGCTTGCTGAATTGCGGGCTGCAGGAAAACTTCTAGCTGTGGCATCGGGCAATCTCGAATCGGTGGGATGGCTCAAGCTTGAAGCGGCTGGTCTGCGCGAGTTTTTCAGTTTTGGCTGCTTCAGCGACCATCAGGAGAGCCGCGGTGATATTTTTCGCTATGGTGTCGCAGAAGTGCGGCGCAGGCTTGGCGAAGCGGCGCAAGTTTATTTTATCGGCGATACTCCCGAAGATATAAAGGCGGCACGATTCGCAAACTCGAAGATCGTCGCGGTATGCACGGGAATTTTCACGGCTGACGACCTCGCCCCTCACGAACCGAATGCCTGCATCGCGACCTGCGAAGAGTTGTTGACCAAAATGGTGAAGTGACTTTACTCTTCGAGAGCTTTTTTCAATTTCGCACGATTTTGCGCTGGCAGATATCGCATAGCCGCCCGAGCCAATGCCAGATATACCTCGCGTGCTTCTGGAACTTTTTTTAGCACCTGCAGATGTTTGCGCACGATCTCGGCATCCCCACGCACGATCGGTCCGCTGAAGGCTCCTGCTGGGCCGAGCATCTCGTAGTTCGCGATGGTCTGCTTGACGATTGGGACCATTTTCCGTCGCGCTTCCCGCGTCGATAGTCCGGCAGCACCTGCTAGTTGCTCAGCGGTTGCCAGTGTCGCGACTAGCAATGGCGAAGCAAAGGATCCCCATGCGTGGTACGCAATCTTGTGCTGTCTGCGAATGGTAAATGCTTCCCCGTCCAAATCGCGCACAATACGCCGTGCTGCACGGATCGCAGCCGTATCGCCTTCCATGGCAAACGGAACGCCATTGAGGGATGGGATTGAACCAGTAACGA
>Ga0210394_10003592_pt1 | contig 19177 bp, 14 predicted proteins | sample IncBWC12MmetaG_FD_160121 | JGI IMG/M metagenome (GOLD analysis project Ga0210394, IMG submission 160121) | Forest soil microbial communities from Barre Woods Harvard Forest LTER site, Petersham, Massachusetts, United States - Inc-BW-C-12-M | ecosystem: Environmental > Terrestrial > Soil >...
TGAAGAAGGTAGCGAGTCCCGCTGTCGAGCCCATGAATGGCCGGGCGATGGGATCGTTCTCACGAAAACGAGAGCGCTCCATGTTGCGGTAAGTCGCGTAGGCGTCGGTCGCCGATGCGGCGAGTTGCGATACTGTCCACCGATCGAGATGGAAGGACTGCGCACAGCAAGTGCCAGTGAGCAGCAGGACCGCGAATATTTTCATTGGCATGGGATTGTAGACTTTCTAACTCTTTTGTCCAGCGCTAAAGGTGCAGGGCACGTGAGCGTTGTCGGCTTTAGGTCCTTTTGCTAAAGGGCTAAGTTCTAGTAAGGCCTGACTGTTCCCGTTTGCACCGGGAGTGCCAAAACTAGTCGGCCAAACACGTCTGCCGGCAGATTTGTTTTCAGCCATTTATCTGCTGTCGGTAATTTGGGCAGCAGGGTATTGCGGGTGTTTGTCGGCACTTGTGGCGCAATTTGCGCGGAGCCAATCTCATTGTGAGTTACTTTCCCTCGTGATGACCGGGTCCGCCGCGCCGGCCCTCAACTGAAAGCGACCCTTTGGGCAAAGGATGAAACCCGCCTAACTGATTTCCTTGATTCGGTTATCCGACTCAGGTAGCGTATCGACTTCGTACCTTAACTAATGCTTCGATACCTCGCCCACCGCGTGCTGTACACGCTACCGGTAGTCTGGCTGGTAGTGTCGCTGGTATTCCTTCTCATTCACCTGGTCCCCGGCGATCCCGTCCTGCAGATGCTGGGAGAAGGCGCGCCGGCGACCGACGTCCAAGCCACTCGCCATGCCTATGGCCTCGATGTCCCGCTGGGCCAGCAGTATGTGCGTTACTGGAAAGGTGTGTTGCGCGGCGACCTCGGTCCGTCGCTGCGTTTCAATCAAAACGTCGGCACGCTGATTGCCCAGCGATATCCGTACACGCTGCAGTTAACCCTGGCGGCATTGCTGGTAGCGGTCCTGCTCTCGATTCCCGCCGGAGTTCGCTCCGCCCAAAGGCGTAATCGCTGGGACGACCGCCTGCTCAGCGTAGTCAGCCTCTTCGGATTATCATTTCCCAACTTCGCTCTCGGACCCATCCTGATTTTGTTTTTCGCCATCAAACTGGGACTGCTGCCGGTTTCGGGCTCGGGCACGCTGGCGCACCTGGTGCTGCCAGCCATCACCATGGGCGGAGCGCTCGCCGCCATCCTAACCCGCATGGTGCGCACCTCGATGCTCGAAGAATTAAGTCAGGACTACATCCGCACCGCCCGCGCCAAAGGCTTGCCGGAACGCACGGTAGTCTATCGCCACGCCCTGCGCAACGCTATGATTCCGGTAATCACAGTTCTGGGATTACAATTCGGCGCCCTGCTGGCCGGCGCCATCGTAACCGAAACCATATTCTCCTGGCCCGGCATCGGACGCCTGACCATCCAGGCCATCGGCAACCGCGATTACTATCTGGTGCAGGGATGCATCCTGGCGATCGGCCTAACTTACATCGCCGTAAATTTCCTGACTGATTTGTTGTACTCGGTAGCGAATCCAAGAATCAGGCAGTAAAAGTAAAATAATCTGTCATCCCGACCGCAGCATTGCGATTGGCTTTATCAATCGCAATGCGGAGTGGAGGGACCTGCTGTTTGCAGCTGCTATGAATGATCATCAGAGCTATAGCGTTTACATGGTCACCAGCAAGTCGCGGGTCATCTACATCGGAATGACCAACAACCTGGAGCGGCGGTTTACGAACACAAGAACGGCTTGGTCGATGGTTTCAGCAAGAGCTAGCGCAGCCATCGCCTGGTCTATTAAGAGTCGTTCGACGAAGTACTCAAAGCCATCGATCGCGAGAAGCAGTTGAAGCGCTGGAACAGAACGAAAAAGATATGGCTGATCGAGCGCCAAAATCCCACATGGGAAGACATCACAGCAGAATGGCACTTGCGGCACGCTATGAACCCGACAAGCAGGTCCCTCCACTCGCCAATTGATCTGCTTCGCAGCTCAACTGACTCGGTCGGGAGGACAGAACGTTTTTAGTGGCGTCGTCCGCAGCGAAGTACAGCGACCAGCCTCACAAAAATCTGTCATCCCGACCGGAGCATTGCGATTGACCTTATCAATCGCAATGCGGAGTGGAGGGACCTGCTGTTTGCAGCTGCTATGAACGATCATCAGAGCTATAGCGTTTACATGGTCGCCAGCAAGTCGCGGGTGATCATGGGGAGGTTCCAACAGTTAGTCCCGCGTGTCTCCTGTCTCTAGCCTGCTTGCTGGTTTGACACCCTTTTGCGGCAGCTCCTATACTTGCTCCGCGCCGCGAATCCCCGTCTTGAGAGGCTTCCCATGTTGAAACACTCCCTCGCTGTTTTCCTCATTGCCGCGTCCGCAACCCTGGGCTTTGCGCAAGATCATTGGAAACAACCCAAGCTCACTTCGCAAAATAGCAATACTACGCAATTGCTCATCTCGGTGAGTCCGGTGAACTCGCAAATAGTTTGGGCGGCCGGAACCGGCGGTACTTATGTGGTCACGACCGATGGCGGAAAAACCTGGAAAGCTGCGGTGGTTCCGGGAGCCGAATCGCTGCAATTCCGCGATGTGCAGGGCGTGAGCGATAAGGTCGCGTATCTATTGTCCATCGGAAATAACACTGGGGATTTTCGCATCTACAAAACTACCGACGGCGGCGCCACATGGACCATCGAGTTTAAAAACCAAACCAAGAAGGCGTTCTACGATTGTTTTGCCTTCTGGACGCCGGATCGCGGTATCGCGCACAGCGACTCGGTGAACGGAGTATTCCCAGATATTCGTACGGCGAATGGAACGAATTGGAAGAGCATCGCCAAAAACATGCCACCAGCGCTGAAGGGAGAAGCGTCGTTCTCCTCCAGTGGCACCTGCGTCACAACCGAGGGTGAAAACAACGCTTGGATTGCCACCGGCGGCTCGAAAATCGCGAGGATCCTGGCCACGACCGATGGCGGCGACTCGTGGAACGCATATGACACTCCGCTTATCAGCTCGCCCACCGCGGGCGGATTCAGCGTCGCCTTCCGCGATCCCATGAATGGCATCGTCGGCGGAGGTGACTTGGCCACGAACGATCCCAACCACGCGGAGACAGCAACCTCGCAGGACGGCGGCAAAACATGGAAGTTGACCAAGAAGCCTCCGGTGAAGGGGGCCATCTTCTGTCTGAGTTATACGAATGGCGATGACGAAAACCGCGGCCACCATGGGAACCGCACGGTCGTAATCACTGCTGAGACGGCGCCGAACTTTACCTCAGGAGCAGGAGCGTGGACGCCCGATGAAGGGAACACGTGGTTCAAACTCCCCAAGGAAGTGAGCGGCTATTGGGCGGTCGCTTTTGCCGATCCGCACGCCGGATGGTTCGTGGGTAATGGTGGCAAGATCCTGAAAATCAGCTTCGAATAAGGGCGCCAAGGTCACGGAGCCGCAATTGATTCCACAACAGCGTCATGAAACCTGGGGCGCAATTGCTTGATGGCCTGATTGCTGCAATCAGGCCAGGTGCGGTTAGTGAGTAATGTCACGGAGAGCTGGCGTTCGGGATCGATCCACAGCGAAGTTCCCGTGTAACCAAGATGACCGAATGAATTAGGCGAGAAATATTTTCCCGATTGTGATGGGGACGAAGGCGTGTCCCAACCCAGCGCGCGGGAAGTGTTCTCAGGGGACGATTCGCGCCGGGTGAATAGCGCCACTGTTTCAGGACGTAATATCGGGCGTCCTCCGGCCAGCATGGTGTGGGCAAAAATGGCCAGGTCTTCAGCGCTGGCGAAGAGTCCCGCGTGACCCGCAACTCCGCCCAGCAGGCTGGCATTTTCGTCTTGCACCTCTCCTTGAATGACACGGCTGCGGAAAGACCGATCATTCGCGGTCGGCGCAATCGACGCTCGCCACGACGCCGGAGGATTGAAGGCAGTGTGTTTCAGTGCTAACGGACCAAACACTTCGCGTTGACAGAACCGGTTAAGCGATTCTTCGGCGATGCGCTCGAGCGCGATTCCCAGGATGATGAAACCGATATCGCTGTACTCGGCTCTGGTGCCGGGGTCGGCGGTCAGCGGAGTTGCAAACGCCGCGGCGAGAAGTTCGTCTCGAGTGCGAGCTCGCAGAAAAAGTTTTTCGTACGCAGGCAATCCTGACGAATGAGCTACCAACATGCGCAGCGTGACTGCATCTCGTCGCGGATCTTCTCCGCCGAACTCCCCCACAACTGCATTTACAGGCAGGTCCAGGTCAAGCAGGCCGCGTTCGTAAAGGATCATCGCCATGCTGGTTGTAGCGACAACTTTTGTAAGCGAAGCAAGGTCGAAAGCGGTAGCGATAGTCGTTTCGGGAGTATCGGTTTCGTACGTTAAATGACCAAAAGCTTTCAGTCCGACCAGATTGCCTTGATGCGTGATGGCGATCGATGCTGCGGGAAAAGTATGATCCGCAATCGCCCGTCGTATTAACTCATAAGTGGTCGCGAACACGGTATCCTGCTGCCCATGGGCAGGAATGGGGAAGCAGGCGGATGTTTTGATGGCAGGCAAAAGGGTTCTCAGCTGGATGCCTGGTTTATAGCAAAGTTTCGAAGGCGGGTAAAGATGACCATCGCGTATTCAATGTTGCCACAAATGGACAACTTTGCCGTTGGCGTCTGTCAGGTCGCCGGGCTGAACTCCGGCTGGGCAACTTCCCACATATTTCGAGTCCATAATCATCGTGGTCTCGCTCACGCCGCGCATTGCCGGGGTATATGTGGCGTGGCTTTCGGAGTGAGCCGCCGCATCGCTATTAAAGCTTGTCGTTCCTTTGCTGTCAATAACCGTGCCCGCGATCGTGCAACGGGTCTCAACGACGTACTTGCCGGTTTGAAGGCTCTCGTTGACGGTCGTGCAGCCCTTCGGGCTGGCATGAGACTCCACATGCTTGTCATAGGCGTGATTACGGCAGATGGTTGAGTCGGACTCGGTCTTCTTGTTCCCAGGATTGTCAATTATCTCTTTATGCATCGACCACAACCCCTCCTTCATTTCCGGCTTGTCAATCGCCGACGCTATCCCGATTATTAACAGGAAGGCTGCGGTCGCAGCCATCAACCTCTTCTTCATCGTTTTCCTCGTAGGTTTCGCTGCCAGTATGAAGCCACCTATTGTACCTTTTCGCTAAGTGATTGCGGCGTCGGGTGGTACAAAACTCTAGTCGCGCAGGATCTGCATCTCCGCCGGTTGCATATTCACCGCGAAACAGGGCTGGTCGATGTGCACTTTGGTGGACAGGCCGAATTGCTAGGGGAACGACGCGTGGCCAACAAAACCGCCACACCCAGGACAATGATGCCGGCGAAAAGACTCGCAAGTGCCAGACCCTGCAGACGTCGGGGCGGAGCAGAGACATCGCTTAGCTGACTCTTAAGATCAGGTCCGACCTCAACTAACGAGATGGTGAAGGCGGGAACCGTTTGCTTGTATAGGCTCCACAGTATCCATACCGACAGGAGAAGCAGCAGGCAGAAGGACGAAGCGATCCCAACCTCAGTCATCCACCGGTGCGCATTGGTGTTGAAAGTCCCGAGCCAGATATAAAAGCTTAGATACCATAACCAATAAATCAGAACACTGGCACTCCGGTACATCTTGACGAACGCTCTGATTTTTTCTTCATCGGATTTCAAGTCGACAAAGTAAGCCTTCCCTCTGGAACCGACGGGAAGAAAGACTAGCCGTCCATTGGGATCTTTCCGGAACTGATGCTCAACCTGGCGGTCGATCGCTTTGTTGAACGGGAGGATCATGGCGGCTCCACATATCTTAGAGTGCGGCGATGATCTGCCCGCCGACTCATTGCTTAAGTCGATGACGAAAGTCATCTTCTCTTGCGGGATAAGTTTCCAGGGAAATAGTAACCCCGCCGCCCATCTGCAAGCTTCATTGATTCAGCGTCAGCTTGATCCCTTGCCGGAACAACACTCGAGTGTACGGCGCATGATTGTTATCCATGCGCACATAGTACAGAGAAGGGTGGTTTCCGATGCTGGAAAAATTCGCGTCCTTAGATCGAGGATCGAGCAAGGAAAAGTAAAGGTACGACCAGCTTCCCTTAGGCTCCTTGGCAAGTAGCTGCGCTTGAGTTATCACCAATGTGGGCTGGGTCCAATTGATCAGGTCGGTTGATGTGGAAAGATAAAGACCTTCAGGTCCATAAGCGGTGTTGAACGGATCCCATAGCGTCGCCACGAACAAATGAGCTGGCTCATAAATGTTGATCGCGTTCACGTAATACATGTAAGGAGCCGGGGTGTAGACATGGGCTTCGGGATTCTTCACCGGCCCGAGATAGGGATCGACGAACTTGACCGCGAAATCTTTTCCGTTCCAGCCCCGCCAAGCGGATACATCGAGAAGGTTCGAAGTGCGAATGGGCGACCCCCCAAACGGCACCAGACAATGGCTTGGACCCTTCTCCGGGGTGCAGTTCGGAGGCCAGGGCCAATCGGTCGCCATGGCGTAGTACCACTGTCCGACTTTTATGATGTTGGTGTCTACGCTATAACCCTCAGGACCGCGGTCGATCTCATACTTGAAGGGCAGGCCGACAACATAATTCGCAGGCGCCTGGAACGACTGGAAGTGGTAACCGCCGTCGTCTGAAAGGTGGAAGGTGTCGGCGTTGTACCAACAGGCATTGTCATCCTGCGAGTGGCACATGCCTTTGTGCTCCCAGCCGTGATACTCCATGTGCCCCAAAGCAACAATATTCTTCCCGTCGAGGCTATAGAACGAATCGAGCCAGGTGGAATCGTTGTAGTCCGCGGGGTTGGGATCGTGCACAGAATTGTAGGCCACGACGCAACTGTGTTTTGTGCCCTCGAGAGTAGGCCCAAGGTTCTGGCGCATTTTGTAGTGCGAGGCAACCAGGTGGACCGTTCCCTTGTAATCGCGGAACGCGCGGGCGGGCGCGTCCGGAATGTCGATCAGTTCACAGGAATCCTTGGCCGTGTCGAAAACGACTGTTCGTGGGCCCTCGAGTACGCCTGTGACCGTGTGAACGTCTTTGGAGGGTTGCTGCGCGGCCATCGGAGGGTTGCTTTGTCCCGCCAAAGCTGCGACCAAGACTAGACTGCACAGAATGGTGAATGTGTGTCTCATGGAAGTGTTCATCAATACTGGATGAATTAACCCGAGTTTTTGGAAGTTAACTCGGACCTGGAATGATTTTGTCATGTGATTACGATTATTTAGGTGAGGGCCTTTTTGGCTGCAAGCCATCTCTTCTATTCGGTTGGCCTGATCGCATCGATCAATTCAATAGGGTAAGATGATCCTCGGCTGAATTCGATGCGTGCGAGTCAGCGTATCTGCAAGATTTCCAACCAGCGAGCTAACAGACAGCCATGACTGCAAAATTCCGTGTTTTTGCCACCTGCGACATTGGGGAATCTATTGACCTGCTGCGCAAACGGGGGTATGACGTCGAGGTCTATCCCCATCCCGAAGCGCCGCCCAAGAGTTTGATTATCGAGAAAGTGAAATCCGGTGTCGACGGACTGATCACGACCTTGCGCGACAAAATCGATGCCGAAGTATTCGAGGCAGGGAAGGGAAGTCTAAAGGTTGTAGCGCAAATCGCGGTCGGCTTCGATAACATCAATCGCGCCGACGCCAACCGTTACAAAATCCCCTTCACCCACACCGCCGACGTACTCACAGAGGCAACGGCGGAGTTCGCGTTTTTTATGCTGGGCGTGCTGGCGCGAAAGATGTGGCCGGCAGAGCATCTGACGCGGGAAAACCAATGGGGATACTGGCATCCCTACCTGCCGTTTCTGGGAGACGAAGTTACCGGCAAAACGATTGCCGTCATTGGTACCGGCCGCATTGGGCTGGCGCTCATCAAGAAGTGCGCCGGCTTCGACATGAACATTCTGTGCTACGACACGGCCTATCAGAATCACGAATACGTCAAAGCCATTCAGGAAACCATGGACTTGCGCCACGCGCGCGGAATATCTCACGACAAAAACTGGATCAAATATGTCGACTTCGGCGAGGCGTTGCGCGATGCCGACTTCGTCAGCGTGCATGTGCCGCTGCTGCGTGAGGGCGAGAGTTCAACGCCCACCTACCATCTTTTCAACGAGCGTACGCTGCGCATGATGAAGCCGACGGCCTATCTGGTAAACAATTCGCGAGGGCCAGTGGTTGAAGAAAAAGCACTAGTGAAAGCGCTTCGCGAAAAATGGATTGCGGGCGCGGCGCTGGATGTCTACGAACAAGAACCATTGCCCGCAGATTCAGAGTTGCGAGACCCCGCAATTTTCGACCGCTGCCGCCTATATCCGCATTTCGCCAGCGCGGCACAGATCACTCGCTTGTCGACTGATCCGAATAAAGGTATGGCGGGACGCTGCGCGCAAGGGCTCATCGATGTGTTAGAGAAAAACTACGGCGGCGACATCACCAGGATGCCGTACGTGGTAAATAAAGAGGCGTTCGGAAAGTAGCAGAGTATGGGGGACGGGCGGATGCACGTCCGGTTTTCGATTACTCCGAGATGGTATGTTCCTCGCTGCTCTGGGCGCGAAGAACGCGATCGACAGAATAAGGTGCGCGCCGCGTGGGTTCGTGGTAGTGCCGCACTTGCATTTCGCCAAGTAGGCCGACCGCCAGCAGGTTCAAGCCCGCCAGGAGCAAGACTGCAGCGAAAATCATAAGCGGACCATGCTGAGTCATGGTGTCAGAATGATTTAGAAATTTATCCACCAGCAGCCAGCTTGCGACTCCGCTTCCTCCCAACATGCTCAGCATTCCGAGGGTACCGAAAAAGTGCAGCGGACGCGCCAGATATCGCAGCAAAAATCGAATCGTAATCAGATCGAAGAACACGCGGAAGGTGCGCGAGATGCCATAATGCGACGCTCCGCGCTCCCGGTTAACGTTGCGAATGGGAACCTCAATGATCGAAGCCCCATACCACGAGGCCAGCGCAGGGATGAAGCGGTGCAACTCGCCATACAACGGTACCTGCTCGAGAACCTCGCGCCGATACGCTTTGAAGGTTGTTCCGAAGTCGTGAATACTCACGCCGCTCAGCTTCGCCATCAGCCAGTTGGCGCAGCGTGAAGGAATGCGGCGCAGCCAAAGATTATCGATGCGTCGCTTGCGCCATCCACTGACGATGTCATAGCCCTCGGCAATCTTCTCGAGGAAGATGGGAATGTCGGCGGGATCGTGCTGCAAGTCGCCGTCCATGGCGATAATATAATCGCCGCGTGAGTGGTCGAAACCAGCGGCCAGCGCGGAGGTCTGCCCAAAGTTCCGGCGCAATTTCACCACTGTGACCCGGCTGTCGATGGCAGCAATCTCGCGCAGAAGAGGGAACGTCCGATCGCGTGAACCATCGTCCACCAGCACAATCTCAAAGCTTTCGCCATGAATTTCCATGACCGCCTTAAGCCGGTCGTAGAGATCGGTGACGTTCTCCTGCTCATTGTGCAGGGGCACAACGATGGAATATCTGGGCATGAAAGTTTATTATAGCCTGCGCTGTGAGAATTTGAACTTTTTTACTACCAGCCGGGTGGGCCGGCTGCGAAACTAGAATGGTAACAGCGACATCCCTGTTTTTATTGTATCTTTTGAATGGCGTAGTCTGAACCGGGTGTTCAAATCTGCAGCAGCTACACAGGTCACACAGACGGGACAGGAGCCCGCGCGAATGGATATTAAAGTGATCATAATGATGGGCTGTGTTCTTTGCACCACTACCGGACTCTGTTTCATGGAACTTCGGCGCATACGCAAGACGATTCAAGCCAAGCAAAAAGTGTAAGTAGGGAACAAATTAAAGACGTTGCCCGGGCGCAAGATCATGCGTCGTCATCCTGCCTTGTCGCCGTTACTTTCGATTTCGTCTGTAATCACGTTTGCATCGAAGTAGCGTCCTGAACTGCCCTTGTAATCTCATTTGACAAGCGTAACCGACCGCTGCCCTATAATTCCGTTTTCATTGATGCCAATATCGCTTCACAGGAGATGGTGGTTTGCCAAACGAAGAAGATGCGTTCCTTAATTGTGCTTTGCCGCAGCGCCGACTCTTCTTGCAGAGAAGCGCCTTAGCCGGAGTTAGCGCGGCTATGTTGCCAGCTTTAGCGAGAGCCCGCGAACTCACCGATTCTCCCACGCCGCAGATCAAACCATTCGATTTGGATGAGGTCACCATCGCCGATCTGCAGTCAGGAATGGCTTCGGGAAGATTCACTGCCCGTTCCATCGCCGAAAAATATCTGGCCAGGATCGAGGAAATCGATAAGCACGGTCCGACAATCAACAGCGTAATTGAGATCAATCCCGACGCGCTGGACATAGCTGAAGCTCTCGACAAAGAACGAAAAGACCAACACCTGCGCGGGCTCATGCACGGCATTCCGGTCCTGATCAAAGACAACATCGATACCGCCGACCGCATGCAGACGACCGCTGGCTCCTTAGCTCTGCTGGGATCGAAGCCGGCGCGCGACTCTTTCATCGCGCAGAAACTGCGCGAGTCGGGCGCCGTGATCCTGGGCAAGACAAACCTCAGCGAGTGGGCGAACATTCGATCCAGCCACTCCAGCAGCGGATGGAGCGCCCGCGGCGGACAAACTCTGAACCCCTACGTGGTCGACCGCAATCCCTGCGGATCAAGTTCCGGCTCAGGCGCCGCAACCGCAGCCAATCTCTGCGCGGTCGCGGTAGGCAGCGAAACCGACGGCTCTGTAGTCTGTCCAGCTTCGGCGAACGGACTTGTCGGCATTAAGCCCACGCTCGGCTTGATCAGCCGCGCCGGAATCATTCCCATCGCCCACAGTCAGGACACGGCTGGCCCCATGGCCCGCACCGTGCGCGACGCCGCGATTTTGTTGGGCGCGCTGGCCGGAGTCGATCCGCACGATAGCGTGACCTCGACGAGCAAAGACAAAGCAGCGCCCGACTACACAAAGTTTCTCGATCCTCACGGACTACGCGGCACCCGCATCGGCGTAGCCCGCAAATATTTCGGCGCGAACGACGCTCAGGATCAGCTGATGAACAACCTGATCGACGCCATGAAGCGCCAAGGCGCCGAAATCATCGATCCCGCCGACCTGCCTACTCATGGAAAATTCGATAAGACCGAACTTGTGGTGCTGCTGTATGAATTAAAGGCTGACCTCAATGTGTACCTCGCGAATCGTCCAGGAGCGCCCGCGTCGTTGAAGGACACAATCGAATTCAACGAATCCAACCGCGACAAAGAGATGCCATATTTCGGCCAGGATCTTTTCATCAAGGCCGAAGCCAAGGGCCCGCTCAGCGAAAAGGAATACACCGACGCTCTGGAGGCGAACCATCGCCTCTCGCGCCAGGAAGGCATCGACGCAGTCATGGATCAATTTCATCTCGACGCAATCATGGCGCCCACAGCCGGCCCGGCATGGCTCACCGATTTGGCCGACGGCGATCACGACTTAGGCGGCAGCTCAAACGCCGCCGCAGTGGCCGGCTATCCCGATATCACAGTCCCCGCAGGATTCGTCTTCGGCCTGCCAGTAGGGATCTCATTCTTCGGCCGCGCCTGGAGCGAACCCACGCTTCTGAAAATCGCCTACAGCTTCGAGCAAACGATACAAGCTCGAAGACCGCCGCGATTCATGCCGACGCTAAAGCTGTGAAGCGGTTGGTGTTACAGCATAGATCTCTGCTGTCATCCCGAGCGCAACATTGCGATTGGCCTTATCAATCGCAATGTGGAGTCGAGGGACCTGGTGTTGGTCTTCGTTGCGGTTCGGATGTTTACCGACTGGTTACTTACCGTCCCGCATGGTTTACCCTTGAGTACAGGGTATATACTCGAAAAAATGCGTTTTCTTTCTATATCTATGAAAACAAAGGCTAAGGTTCGGAGATACCCCTCTAAAATATCCCTTCCAAAGGACTTAGCGGAGGGATACCCAGCTGAGGCTTCTTCCCGCGCGGCTGCGGACAACGGATGAATTGTCAAATAGCTGAATTGCCACTCCTGTTATCAAACAGCTAATGATGTATATATTATGTTAGCTGCATGGAAATCATGGGTCAAGGGAAAAGTGGGCTCTTTGAGGAGTCTGCCTGCCCTCGGTTCCCTTTCCTACAAAAGCTAGGGAACCCTGGAGACAATCCGCACGGAACGCGGAAAGGATGGGGCACCCTCGGGATCGATGGCTAAGGGCTTGGGCTCGTACCCAGGTTCCAACACCAGGTCCCTCAACTCCACATTGCGATTGATAGGGCCAATCGCAATGTTGCGCTCGGGATGACATCGAGATTTCCTTGGCGCGTTCCGGGAGAGACCTCGATCCCGACTGTGGTATTCTTCCTCGCCATGATTGAGGAAACCATGTGACCCCGGAAGCGCAACCCATTAACGTTGGTCTGATCGGCTTCGGATTTGCCGGGCGCACCTTCCATGCTCCGGTGATCCGCGCGGTTAAGGGTCTGAGGCTTGCCGCCATCCTGCAGCGGAAGGGAACTGAGGCTGCTAGCGCCTATCCGGACGTTCGCGTCGCGCGCAGCGTTGAGGAACTGCTTGCGTCGGATTCTATTCAGCTGGTCGTGATCGCGACCCCCAACGTCTCCCACTTCGATTTGGCGAGGCAATGCTTGCTGGCCGGACGCCACGTTGTGATCGACAAGCCATTTGCCACCACCTACGCAGAGGCCGCGGAACTGGTATCGCAGGCGGAAAAGTGCGGACGCCTGCTTTCGGTTTATCAGAGTCGCCGCTTCGATGGCGACTTCAAGACTGTTCGCAATCTGTTCGCATCGGACGCTCTCGGCCGCGTCGTGTTGTTCGAGTCGCATTATGATCGCTACCGTTTGCAGCTCCGGCCTGGGGCGTGGCGCGAACAAGCAGGGCCGGGAAGCGGCGTGTTCTTCGATCTCGGACCGCACTTGATTGATCAGGCGCTCACACTGGTCGGAACGCCCGAGGCGATTAGCGCGGATATACGCGTGGAGCGCGATGGAGCCGTAGTCGACGACGCGTTTGATCTTACTTTGCGGTATCCGCGGCTGCGAGTTTTGCTGCGCGGAACCATGCTGGCTAGTAAGCCGTCGCCCCACTTCCTGATTCATGGAACCAAGGGCTCTTACGTTAAGTACGGGCTCGATCCCCAGGAGAACGCGCTAAAGCGCGGCGAACTTCCAGAGGGACCAGACTGGGGCAAAGAACCTGAAGAAGCATGGGGCACCCTTTCGCAGGTGGAAGGAGACAAAGTCACGGAGCGCGCCGTTCCCACGGAGCCCGGTGATTATCGCGAATATTATGCGAATGTTCGCGATGCGATTCTCGGGAAGGCGGCGCTCGCCGTCACCCCGCAAGGCGCGTTGAGCGTGATGCGAGTGCTGGAACTGGCGCGCCAAAGCAGTGACGAGAAACGCGTGATCCCGTACGCGTAGGGAAAGGTGCCTTGACCACAGAGACACAGAGTCACAGAGAATAAAATCCAGAGATTTCTCTTTGGCTCTGTGATGCATGACTACGGCAACACTTCGTAGCTGACAAACGCGAACCTTTTGGAATCGGGCGACCACGAGTTGACGTTGATCGTTCCCTGTCCGCCAAAGAAATGGGTCAGGACTTGAATAGCCCCGGCCCCGGCTCCGGCTGCGGCTTGCTGCGCGGCGCTTTGCGGCAGGGGCATCATGCGAAGTTGAACATTCGTTTTGACGCCGTGTCCTGGCGTGCCCTTTGGAAAGGATAAAAAGATCATCCATTTGCCATCTGGTGAAGGATGCGGGAACCAATCTTCCAGTTCATCGCTGGTAATGCGCTCGGCCTTCCCGTCGCCTGGCCCAGCGCCGTCGGCGGGAAATCGCCAGATGTCCCAGCCGCCAGAACGGTTGGAATTGATATAAATCCACTTACCATCCGGCGAGTAGTCCGGGCCGTCATCATCGACCGCGCTGGAAGTAAGCTGTTGCTCAGTTCCACCGCCTTGAATACGAAAGATATTGAAGTGGTCGCCACGCTTGCCGACAAAAGCCAGCCATTTTCCATCGGGAGACCAGCCGTGAAAATAACTCGGATGGTTCTCAGTAATCAGCAGGGGTTTCGTGCCATCGGAAAAAGCCACGAATACCCGCGATTCCTGCGAAGAGCCATATTTCGCGGAAAACGCCAGCAGTTTGCCGTCGGCGGAGAGGCCGTGGTCGTTGTTGCATTCGTAGGCGGCGTCTAGGCCCAGTTTCTCCGGTTGCGCTTTCTCGTTGGCATCAAGGCTGAAACGGTAAAGCTTGCCCTCGGAGTTGGCGAGCAGATACTTTCCGTCGGGCGACCAGTTCGGCGCTTCCCAGAGTTTGTCCGCCGTGTAAACGACGCGAACGCTCTTACTCTCTAAATCGTAAATCGAGATCGCGCTGCGAACGTTGCTGGGATTCTGGTTCGCACTTTTTTCCGGCGCGGCTGTTTGCGAGAGAGCGTGGGGATGCAGAGTCGAAATGGCTAGTGCAAGAGCGAGAATATTAGCCGCAGCTGAATTAAGATTCATGAGCGCGCGTCGCCGAAGCAAGATGATTTCCGACATAGCATACTCGCGATAGGAGCGGCAGTCCAAGTGATTGCCTCGGCGGTATTAAGAACGATTACTTTTCCGGCACAAAACCGCGTGCGGGTCCAAGTCTCGATGTTATGATGCTGAAACGTTGACCCAGAGTCCGCAGGTGACTGCGTCGGAGCGAGCAGCGATTCAATGGCAATTGCGAACCTTAAAACTCCAACCACGGCGGTAGCACCGTCCTCTACTTACAAGGGCGCTTTGGCAGTGATGACTACCCTCTTCTTCATGTGGGGATTCGTCACCGTGCTGAATGACGTGCTGGTGCCGCATCTCAAATCCATCTTCGACCTGACTTATGCTCGGGTAATGCTGATTCAGTTTTCTTTCTTTTCGGCATACTTTATCTTCTCTATTCCTTCCGCAAAGCTCATCGATTGGATTGGTTACCACAAAACAATGGTCGTGGGGCTCTTCACCATGGGTCTAGGCGCATTCCTTTTCATACCTGCGGCACGCGCAGCATCGTATCCGCTGTTCCTGACGGCGCTCATGATTCTGGCGGCGGGAATTACCGCGTTGCAGGTTGCGGCGAATCCTTACGTCGCCGTGCTTGGCCCCGCGGAGACGGCTTCGAGCCGGTTGAATCTCGCACAAGCTTTCAATTCGTTGGGAACAACTATCGGTCCTTACCTCGGCGGCGCGCTCATTCTGACTGCGGTTCCGCTGAGCATGGAAAGTGTGCGCCAGTTGTCCCCCGAGGCGTTGCAGGCATACCGGATTCACGAGGCCTCGTCGATCAAATTGCCTTACATTGTTATTGGGCTTACTCTCTTCGCGCTCGGAGTCGCCATTGCGCTGTTCAAATTGCCGGCGATGCCGCAGGCGGAACGTCACGGAGCGGCGGGTCCGCAAACCAGTGTATGGAAGCATCGCAACCTCGTACTGGGAACGGTTGGGATTTTCGTTTATGTGGGCGCCGAGGTCGCGATTGGAAGTTTTCTGATTAACTATCTTAGCCAGTCGAACATCGGCAACGTTTCCGTCCTGGTTGCGGCTCGCTACGTTTCTTATTATTGGGGAGGCGCCATGCTCGGCAGATTCGTCGGCTCGGCGATTCTGCAAAAGGTTCGCACCGGCACAGTGTTGGGCATTGCCGCCGGTACGGCGTGTCTGCTGGTTTGTGTTTCCATGTTCACGTTGGGTCATGTCGCGATGTGGAGTATTCTTCTCGTGGGATTTTTTAATTCGATAATGTTCCCCAGCATTTTTACTCTGGGGATCGCGGAACTTGGTCCGCTGACCGGAGATGGCTCTGGTTTGCTAATTATGGCAATCGTTGGAGGGGCCATTATTCCTGTGATTCAGGGCGCTCTGGCTGATCGAGTGGGGATCCATCACGCATTCATTCTTCCGGTTATTTGTTATTTGTATATCGTGTATTACGCCTTTAGAGGATCGCGTCCCGTAGTGACGGCTTGAACGATACCACGTGAGAACGAACACCTTAATCCTTTTTGCCATCGCCCTACTGACCTCAGGTTCGCAAATGTTCGCGCAAGATTCTGCACTGGCCCCCACGCCTCCGATGGGATGGAATAGCTGGAACAAGTTCGAATGCAACGTCAGCGAAGACCTCATCAAGCAGATAGCCGACGCGATGGTGAAATCCGGCATGAAAGATGCCGGATACCAATACGTGATAATCGACGATTGCTGGCAGGTGGCGCGCGATAAAGAGGGGAACATCATCGCCGATCCGCAGCGTTTTCCTTCCGGGATTAAGGCGCTGGCCGACTACGTTCATTCCGTGGGCTTGAAGTTTGGTATTTACTCCGACGTGGGAACTAAGACTTGTGCCGGTCGACCAGGCAGTCTGGGACACGAGTACCAGGATGCGCGCCAGTACGCTGCGTGGACCGTGGACTATTTGAAATACGATTGGTGCAACACCATCACGCAAGATGGCCACGCAGTTTATTCGCTGATGCGGCAGGCTCTGGATGCGTCGGGTCGGCCAATTGTGCTGAGCATTTGCGAGTGGGGCACGCATACACCTTGGCTCTGGGGTAAGGATGCTGGGGGCAATCTATGGCGCACTACTGGCGACATCAAAGACCGATGGCAAGGCCGCGTCAAATGGCCTGCGGGAGATTGTTGTTCGAACGGCGTAGTGGATATTGTCGATTTGCAAGTCGGACTCGACAACTTCGCCGGGCCCGGCCATTGGAATGATCCCGACATGCTCGAAGTCGGCAATGGCGGCATGACCGACACTGAATACCGCTCCCACTTCAGTCTATGGGCGATTCTCGCGGCGCCGCTGATAGCGGGCAATGATGTGCGTAACATGCGTCCGGAAATTCGCGACATTCTTACGAATAAAGAAGTGATCGCCGTCGATCAGGACCCGCTCGGAAGTGAAGGCAAGCGGGTGAAGAAGAATGGCGACCTGGAAGTGTGGGCCAAGCAAATGAGAGACGGCAGCCGCGCGGTGATTTTGTTTAATCGTGGGAGCGCGGAACATCAGGTCAATGTGAATTGGGAAGATATTGGTTATCCCAATCATTTGCAGGCTGCGGTCCGCGATTTGTGGCAGAAAAAAGAGCTGGGCCGGTCTACGGGAAGCTTTTCTGCTTCGGTTGTGTCTCATGGCGTAGTAATGGTCACGATCAAGCCATAGCAGGTCGCGATTGAGGACGGGCGTCTCGCCGGGCCTCCATTACCGTCTTCCTTTACCATACTTTTGTGACGCGAATCGATAGGCCGATGGGTGAAACTTTTGCTCCCAACAAGTCCGCAGACTCTACACTGTTGCCCAAACTGAAGACTTTGTTCGCCGAATTGTACGGCGCAGTGCCAGCAATTTACCGCGCGCCGGGAAGAGTTAACTTGATTGGCGAGCACACCGACTATAACGATGGCTTTGTCATGCCCGCCGCCCTGGATTTGTCCACGTATGTGGCGGTGAGTCCGCGGCAGGATAGAAGACTCCATGTTTACTCGGCAAATCTTAAAAACAAATGCGATCTTGATCTGGATTCGATCCAACCCGGGCGTTCGGGCCACTGGAGCGATTATGTTCGTGGCGTGGCTGGAGTGCTTCAGTCGGCGGGATACGAACTGCGCGGGGCTGATTTGGCCATTGCGAGCGACGTGCCACTGGGATCGGGGTTGAGTTCGTCGGCTGCTCTTGAAGTTTCCACTGCTTTGGCCCTTCTAAGCAATTCGCACCTCAGTGCCAGTCCCACTGAGATCGCGCAAATGTGCCAGAAGGCTGAACATGTTTATGCGGAGACGCGATGCGGAATTATGGATCAGTTCATTTCGTGCCATGGCCGCGCCGGCCACGCGATTATGTTGGATTGCCGCTCGCTGGAATTCGAGCTGCTCCCAATTCCGCCCCAGACGCGGCTTATGGTTTGCAATACGATGGTGAAGCATGAGCACGCGAGTGGCGGATACAATACTCGGCGGCGAGAATGCGAAGATGGTCTTCGCGCGCTGGCTGAGGTTCTACCGGTAATCCATGCGCTTCGTGATGTCACTTTGGATGAATTGGAAAAGCACCGAGACCGCTTGAGTCCTGTCATCTATAAACGTGTGCGCCACGTCGTGACCGAAAATGAGCGGGTGAAACAAGCTGCCCGCGTGCTCGTGACTGGCGACATAGCCGCGCTTGGCCGGCTGATGGCTGATTCGCATCGCAGCTTGCGCGACGACTACGAGGTTAGTATTGCGGAACTTGACCTGATGGTTGAATTGGCGCAGGGGCAAGCCGGCGTGTACGGCGCTCGCATGACGGGCGGTGGTTTTGGGGGATGTACGATAAATCTTGTCGATGCCGCGTATGCCGAGGCAGTGCGGCAAAAACTGGAAAAAGATTATCAGGAAAAAACTGGAATTAAGCCTGTCATCCTGATCTGCGAGGCTTCGGATGGCGCCGCAACTGTTGCGGTGAGCTGACGAGCAAGGCGCCGAGCAGCGCAATGCAGCGGCTTCGAAGTCTGGGAAAAAATATCGGGTAATATCGGTGTTCGGTTCATTGCAGTACGTTGGCCTGGAATCGACGACCAACCAAGTCGCGGAAAGTAGGGCTCTGGCTTGAGAGCAATAAATGTCGCAGTTTGCTCCTCGAAAGGCTTCGGCGAATGAAGTCCCCGCCCAGATCCGGACCAATCCCTGAACTACTGCAAACTTCTACGCACCGCCGATTTAATCCGCTGACGCGAGAGTGGGTGCTGGTTTCGCCGCACCGCACGGAGCGTCCCTGGCAGGGCCAGACGGAGCAGCAGCAGGCCGAGCCAAGCCATGCCTATGATCCGAATTGTTATCTATGTCCCGGAAACGTTCGCGCCGGCGGACAGCGCAATCCGTTGTATAGCAACACATTCGTTTTCAACAATGATTTCGCCGCTCTCCAACCCGAAACGCCACAGGCGCAAGTAGATGTCGACGAGAAAGGCATTGTTGTAGCCCAGAGTGAGAACGGCATTTGCCGGGTTGTTTGTTTTTCGCCGCGGCATGATCTGACACTTTCGCAAATGACGGTGGCCGAAATCCGCGGCTTGATCGATGTTTGGATAGAGGAATCTCAAAGTTTGGAACGGCAACCC
>Ga0210394_10003594_pt1 | contig 19168 bp, 15 predicted proteins | sample IncBWC12MmetaG_FD_160121 | JGI IMG/M metagenome (GOLD analysis project Ga0210394, IMG submission 160121) | Forest soil microbial communities from Barre Woods Harvard Forest LTER site, Petersham, Massachusetts, United States - Inc-BW-C-12-M | ecosystem: Environmental > Terrestrial > Soil >...
CATTCCATGATTCAGGCGATCACCGTGTCGTCGCTGGTTCCCCAGGAAGGCAAGTGCGCCAACCAGAAATTTGGCACCCTCGCCGTGCAGGACTGGGTCACGGGTCACGGCCTGCGCTTGGGCGATACCCAGGACCGCGTTATGGAGCTGTACGGCGAACCCAGCTCCAGCGGACCTTCCGTGAACGGCGACCGCGAACTGGAATTTCTGTACTATGCTTTCGACTGGGCAGGATCGAACGTGCCCCAGGTGATGGAGATCCATTGTGCGCGCGAGACTGGCCGAGTGGTGGAAATGACCTTGGCCTTTCCCAGTTTGTGATGACTAAATGAGTGCTGCCACGCAATCCGTCTCGGCCAAGCCCACACCCGGCTGGAAGCAACTGGCCAAGCTGCTTCCTTATCTCTCTACCCGCATGGGCCCGGTGGCCATCGGCCTGGTCACGCTGTCGCTCATGGGCATCTTCGGGACCCTTGTCCCGCTGACTTACGGCATTATCTTGGACTGCCTGGCGGGAAATGCCCAGCCATTAGGCCGGCTCAACCAGGTATGGCCCACGGTCGCGCGGGTGTTAATTCCGGCTTATCAGGCCTCCAGCCCCAGAACATTGATCCTGTATTGCCTGATCGCCGTAGCCTTGATCGGCCTCAAAGGGTTGTTCTCCTATTGGACCCGCTCCGTCCTGATCGGCCTATCTCGCGACATCGAATACGATTTGCGCAACGACCTCCTCGATCGCCTTTTGGCCATGGAACCGGAATTTTACGTCCGGAACCGCACGGGCGAATTGATGTCGCGTGCCACCAATGACCTGAACGCCGTGCGCATGATCCTCGGCCCTGGGATCATGTACAGCGCAACAACGTTGGTCACCATGATTCTGGCCGTGCTCTTCATGTTCGAGCTGTCGCCTTCGCTTACCCTTTGGGTGTTGATCCCGGTGCCCATCGTGGCTCTGGCGGTCCGCCGCTTCGGCCGCACGATTCATGCTTTGTATGAAGCCATTCAAGCATCCCTCGCCACTCTCTCCGCGAAAGCGCAGGAGAACCTGGCTGGCGTGCGCGTGGTCCGCGCCTATGCGCAGGAGCCGGCGGAAATGCGCGCCTTCGATGCCCCCAACCGCGAGTACGTCTCGCGCAACCTCAAGCTCATCGGCGCTTGGAGCATGTTCATGCCCGCGCTGCAGGCCCTGATTGGCATGGCCTTCGTCCTGGTGCTGTGGTTTGGAGGCCGCCAGGTCATCCTCCATCAAATTTCGTTCGGCGAGTTTGTGGCCTTCTATACCTATATGGGCCAACTTACCTTTCCCATGATCGCCTTGGGATTCGTGACCAACATCTTTCAGCGCGGCGCGGCCTCCATGGGCCGTCTCATCTATATCCTCGAAGCCAAGCCTTCGATCAAGGACGCGCAGGCCGTTGGGGCCGCTGAAATTCGTGGCGAAATCGAATTTCGCCATCTCAATTTCACATATCCCACTCTTCGCAGCGGCAATGCCGAGCCCGGAGCGCCCCCGCCGGAGACCGGCACGCCCGTGTTGCACGACATCAGCTTCCACGTCCCCGCCGGCACTACTCTCGCCATCGTCGGCCCTACTGGCTGCGGCAAAAGCACTCTGGCCGCGCTCATCGCCCGCCTATGGGAAGCCCCGCCAGGCACGCTGTTGATCGACGGTCGCTCCATTCGCGAATGGCCGGTGGCCGTTCTTCGCCGCTCCGTCGGCTTTGTGCCGCAGGATACGTTCTTGTTCAGCGAAACCATCCGCGAAAATATCGCCTTCGGCGTCGACGCCGCATCTGACGAGCAAGTCGCCGAAGCCGCCGAAATCGCCAGCATCGCCCAGGAAGTCACCAGCTTCCCCTCCGGCTTTCTCACCTTCGTTGGCGAACGCGGCATCACGCTGTCAGGCGGGCAAAAGCAGCGCAGCGCCCTGGCTCGCGCCGTGCTTCGCGACCCACGCATTCTCATCCTCGACGACTCTCTGTCCAGCGTCGATACCGACACCGAAGAGCGCATCCTTCGCCGCCTCAAGGACGTGATGAAGCATCGCACCACTATTTTGATCTCCCATCGCGTCTCTACGGTGCGTCACGCGGATCAGATCATCGTCCTGCGGGAAGGCCGTATCGTCGAATGCGGCACGCACGACGAACTCCTCGTCCACGGCGGTTACTACGAGGAGCTGTACCAGAAGCAGTTGCTCGAGGAAGAGTTGGAACGCGCATGAGCGACTTCCGCGAAGAAGAAGCCTTAGGCAAACTGTACGACCGCCACACGGCGAATCGTCTGTTTCGCTACCTCCGTCCCTATAAGAGGTTGGTCGTCGTGGCCACCCTGCTGACTCTGCCCATCGCTCCCTTGGCCGCCATCGGTCCCATATTCCTCAAGATCGCCGTCGACCGGTATATCCTCCCCGTCCTGCGCAACGACGTTGTCTTCGCCGTGGCCGTGCGCGGCATCGCCTGGATGTCACTGCTGCTCGTGGCTTCGCTCGGATTGGGCTTTGCTTTTCAGTATGTCCAGATTCGCGTCATGCAAAAGGTCGCGCAGGAATCCATGTACGACCTGCGCAAGGAAATCTTCTTCCATTTGCAGCACCTGCCGATGAGCTTTTACGACCGCAGCCCCGTCGGTCGCCTGGTCACCCGCGTCACCACCGATGTGGACGCCCTCAACGACCTCTTCACCACCGGCGTCGCCGCCATGGTCAATGACGCCTTCCTGCTCATTCTTTTCGTCTTCATAATGTCCTGGATCAATTGGCGCCTGGCGCTGGCCACCTTCGCGGTCATGCCGCTGATTTTCGTCTCCACCTGGATCTTCCGCAACCGTGTGCGCGACGCCAACCGCCGCATCCGCACCGCCATCGCGCGCATCAACGCCTTCCTGCAGGAACACATCAGCGGCATGAGCGTCGTGCAACTCTTCAATCGCGAGCGCAAGGCCCGCGAGCAATTTGCCGAGCTCAATCGCTTCCACATGGTGGCCTACAAGGACGCCATCCTGGCGTTCGCCCTGTTCTACCCCGTGGTTGAATTTCTGGGCGTTGTCGCCATCATCACCGTGTTCTGGTATGGCGGGCTCGGCGTATTCGCCGGTGCGGTCACCATCGGCACCTTGACCGCCTTCATGCAGTACGCCCAGCGTTTCTTCCAGCCCATTCAGGACCTCAGCGAGAAATTCAATATCCTGCAAACCGCCATGACCGCCGCCGAGCGCATCTTCAAGCTGCTCGACGAGCCATTGGGCATCTCGGAAATCGCTGCGGGACTGCCGGTCACCTCCCTGCGCGGCGACATCGAATTCCGCAACGTCTGGTTTACTTACAGCAGCACCCCGAAAGCCAAGGAAGATCCGAAAGGGAGCGAGGTGTCCCTGGCAACACGGGCGCGAGCGGAAGATGCAAGCGAGGTGTCCCCGGCGAGGGGAGCCCGAGCGGAAAATGACGAAGACTGGGTCCTGCGCGACGTCTCCTTCCACGTCCGCCCCGGCCAGACCATCGCCATCGTCGGCCACACCGGCGCCGGCAAGACCACGCTCATCCAGCTGTTGCTGCGCTTCTACGAAATCCAAAAAGGCCAGATCCTCCTCGATGGCGTCGACATTCGCGAACTCGACGCCCACGCTCTGCGCCGCCAGCTTGGCATCGTTCTTCAGGATCCTTTCCTTTTCACCGGCACGCTGGAATCCAACGTTCGCCTGGGCACCGAGCGCATCGACCGCGCCGCCGTCGAGCGCGCCATGCTCGAAGTCGGCCTCGGCCCTTTCCTCGCCACTCTGCCCCAGGGCCTCGACACTCCTGTCAGCGAACGCGGCGCCACGTTCTCTGTCGGCCAGCGCCAGCTCATCAGTTTCGCTCGCGCCCTGGCGCACGATCCGCGCCTGCTCATTCTCGATGAAGCTACCTCCAGCGTTGACACCACCACGGAGGTGCTCATCCGTCGCGCGCTGGATCGTCTGCTCACTGGACGCACCGCCATCGTCATCGCTCATCGCCTCAGCACCATTCAGCATGCCGACCGCATCCTTGTCTTCCACAAAGGCCGCCTGCGCGAACAAGGCACGCACCGCGAACTCCTCGCCGAGCGCGGCATCTATTACCGCCTCTACCAGTTGCAATATAAGGACCAGGAATTGCCCGTCGGCTCGGCTCCCGCCTCGACCATGCCCGCCGGCGCCCCCCAGCCCTCTTCCGCCGACGACTGACGATCCAGCCCGTGTGCGGGCTCTACTTCTACTTGGAGCCCACCCAAAGAAAGCCGAGCTATACTTGCGCCCTGCGGAAAAGTAGGATCGTCATCCCGAGCGCGGCGAGGGATCCCTCTTCATGCCCCCAACCCAACTGCTCATCTCCGCCGGCGAAGCCTCCGGTGACATGTACGCCGCGCAGCTCGCTCGCGCCCTTCGGGAGCGCTGCCCCGACGTCCACCTGTTCGGCATGGGCGGCCCGCGCATGCGGGAGGCCGGCGTCCAAATCCTTGTCGACTCCGCCGACGTCAACGTCGCCGGCATCTTTGAAGTCTTTCGCAAGATTCCCGCGCTGCGCCGCGCGCTGCGCGCGCTCCGTGCCGAATCTCATCGCCGCCGGCCGGCGCTTGCCATCCTCACCGACTTCCCCGGATTCCATCTGCGCCTCGCCCGAACGCTCCACGCTCGCGGCGTCCGCAACGTCTATTTCATCTGCCCGCAGTTCTGGGCCTGGCGGCCCTGGCGCGTCAACCTGGTGCGCCGCCGCTTTGTCCGAGGACTTTGCCTCTTCCCTTTTGAAGTGGATTTCTACCGCAAGGCGGGAGTCGCAGCCGACTGGATCGGCCACCCCTTGGTGGGAAACGTGCAAATTTCTCTCACCCGCGAAGAATTCGCCGCACGCCACGGACTCGACGCCGCCCGTCCCATCATCACTCTGTTGCCCGGCAGCCGCCACAGCGAACTCGCACACCACATGCCGCTCCTGATGCAGGCCGTCGCCCGTCTTGGCAAAGACCCGGACCGCCAATTCGTCCTCGCCCTCGCTCCCGGTCTTTCGACGGCGCAATTGCAGCCCTATCTCTCCGCCCAGACCCCGGTGCATCTGCTCGAAGATGCCACTTATGACGCCCTTGGCGCCGCCGACGTGGCCGTCGTCTCCAGCGGCACGGCCACCATAGAGGCCGCGCTGCTCGGCGTTCCCATGGTGGTCGTCTATCGCGTCTCCCCCGCAACCGCCTGGATCGCTCGCCGCCTCGTCCGTTCGCCGCACATCGCCATGGTCAATCTCATCGCGCAGAAGCGCGTCGTCCCGGAATTGATTCAGGACGCCTTCACACCGGAAGAAGTTACCCGCGAAGTCGAGCATCTTCTTGGCTCGCCCGACGTCCGCGCCGCAATGAAACGCGATCTCGCCGAAGTCGCCCGCCGCCTCGGCCCTCCCGGCGCCATCGACCGCGCCTCCGACATCATCGCCGCAATGCTTGGCCCTTGACGCATTCGGCTCCAAACTTCGCGCCTCTGGAGGCCGGCTCACGTTCACATTTTTCGCAAAAAGATCAGATGGGTGGGAGCACCGGCCTTCAGGCCGGTGAACAAAGTTCTCATAACGACGGGCTTTAGCCCTGGAAGCCCCGTTTCCCTACTTCCGCTCCCGCGCCAGCCTTGCCACTGCCATCATCGCCGTTCTCAACTCTCTTATGATGTCCGGGTCCAGCAGGTCCGTCTGCAAACGCTGCGCGCGCCTCGCATCAACCGTCACCCGCCGCGAATACCGTTTTTTCGATATGTCGATCACGTGGGGATTCCCGGGCACCAGCGCCGGATAGACGCGGATATCCAGGTCCGCGAAATCCTGCGACTGCAACCGGATCTTGGCGATCAAACTCTGCAATTGATCCGCCACTGGACGGTCTCTGGCTTTTCCGCGCTCCATGCACGCCTCCGGCTTCCGCTCGTCTCCGGTTGTACCACATCGAAGGATAGCGCCGTCATCCCGAAGCGGTTTGCAGCGAGGGAACTGCTTTTCAGTCGGTTGGGCAAAGCGCGGCGCACGCCTGGACAGCTTAGAATTGCCGAGCGGCACTCACCCGTTCCGAAAACAGCAGCGTCGCCGCAGCGCCTCCCACAATTTGCGCCGCGATAAACCATGGCGCGTCCACCGGCCGAATTCCTGCAAATGTGTCGCTAAGCGATCGAGCCAGGGTAACCGCGGGATTCGCGAACGACGTCGAGGCCGTGAACCAGTACGCTGCCGTGATGTACCCGCCGACCGCAAACGCGGCGGCGTCCGACTTTCGCCGCGAGCACCCATGAATGACAGCCAGAAGCCCGAATGTCGCCACGCATTCGCTGAACACCTGCGCCGGCCCGCTGCGCCTGTGTTGAGAAAGCGTCACCAGCGGCAGACTGAACATCAAATGCGCCATAAACGTCCCACATACGCCCCCGACGACTTGAGCCACCACGTAGCCGGGCACTTCCGGCCAGGGCATGCCGCCTGGCACGGCACTGCTCAGCGTCACCACTGGATTCAGGTGCGCGCCCGAAATCTCCCCGAAGCCTAGAATCAGGGCGACCAGGACCGCGCCCGTCGCAATCGTATTCGTCAGTAGGGCTAAACCGACATTGCCGCCAGCCAGCCGCTCCGACATGATTCCCGAACCAACGACCGCCGCCACCAGAAAAGCCGTCCCCACAAATTCACAGAGGCAGCGTTGTCCCAGCGATGCTTTCATGCTCGCCCGATCTCCTCAATCCTTCGCTGCAGCGCAAGTTCATCGAGACTTTTCAGTGGTAGCGACAGGAACAGGCCGATTCTTCGGTCCAGCGTCCAAAACGCTTCCCGGTACGCGCGTTCGATTAATTCGCCCTCGCCACTGACGGCGGCGGGATCCGCCACGCCCCAATGCGCCGTCATCGGCTGCCCTGGCCATACCGGACATGCTTCCCGCGCCGCGTTGTCGCAAACCGTAAAGACGAAATCCATCTGCGGTGCATCCCGTCTTGCGAACTCGTCCCAACTCTTGCTTCTCAGCCTCGCCGTGGAGAGTCCCGCCGATTTGATTTGCTGCAGAGCTTCCGGTCGAACCAGAACGGCCGCATGGCTGCCTGCACTGTACGCCGTGAAAATCGGCGCGCCCTTCCGGTTCAGGATGGCCTCGGCCATGATGGAACGCGCCGAGTTCCCCGTGCACAAAAAAAGTACGTTGTACCGCTTGTCCACCACGTTAAGCCGCCTCAGTGGTCGGTGAACAGCAACTGGGAGCGCAGCAAGACCGATTCTCTGTCGCCTTCGCGCCGCGCGCCTCCGATATATGCGTATCTGCGAATATGGATCGTGCCCCCGTTCAATATATCTGTCAAGGCGAATGTGTGTATACTGAAGCGATGCCGCCGAAACTTCAAGATGTGCCCCTCGACCGCTTCTTCCGCGCGCTCGCCGATCCCACCCGCCTGCGCCTGCTCAACCTGATCGCCGGCCGCGAAGTCTGCGTCTGCTACTTCGTCGAGATCCTGGGAGTCAGCCAGCCCAAAATCTCTCGTCATCTCGCCTATCTTCGCCGTGCAGGTCTGGTGTCTGCCCGCCGCGACGGCAAATGGATGCACTATCGGCTCGAACAGCCGCGAGACGAAGTCGCTCAGGAGATTTTGCGTTCCACGCTGCGAAAGCTCGCCAATCGACCCGAAATGGCCCGCGACGTCGCTAAGCTCGGCTCTGCCTGCTGCGGCCCCTTCGGCCTGGTTCCTCTGGCTCCCCGCCCCGCCAGGCTGCCCTCGCCCCTCCGCCAGAAATGAATCCGGGCAGGTGTGGACGCCCTTCGCGCCGAGGCATGTGTGCGTAGGCGAAATGACATCAGAGGGTGCCCCGCCCGCCGTGCTTGCGGGTGGGGTTCTTGACGTGGGCCCATGCCCAGAGGATTAAAACACTACTGCGACCCTGGGCGTCTGCACTCTTCACGCCGAAAAAGGCCCAGCTTGTCGCCTGTAGAAAGGGGCATAGGAGCGAGTCGGCTCAGTTTACTCGATCAGGATAGTGCCCGGGGAAAAGGGGCTGGATCAAGATCTAGATCCAGCTCCTGATAAAGCATTTCAAGATATCGGGTACCTTTGCTTATTTCTTTGCCTGTGACGTCGTCGCGCCAACGGGCCGCGAAGATGTATACGCGGCGATCGCGATCATGTCATCACTGGTCAGCTTCTCGACCACCGGCTTCATCAGCGCTGTCCACTCTCCGTGTCGGTTTCCGGCCTGCATGTCGTAGAGCTGGCGCACCAGGTAACTCGGCGACTTACCGGCGATTCCCGGCACCGGGCCCAACCCCATCAGGTCCGCACCGTGACAGGTCGCGCACGCTACCGTCTTTCCTCCTCCGCGCAGCACCAGCGCTTCGCCCATCTTTATGCTTCCCAGCGGCACGTAGGCGATGAATCCCGAATGCGGATCGCGGTATAGTTCCGTGAGCTCGGGGTCCTCGGGACCCTCGACGACGCGCTTCCCCAGCGGCTCGGTGTCATTGCCCTCCAGCTTCAGGAACATGCCATTCTGCACGCGCGTCTTCGGCACCCTGCTGGTCTCAACCACGCGGATCCACGGCGTCCATTTCATTGAGGAAAAATAGATTGCCGCCGCCTTCACTTCGTCGTCCGACATGTTCGCGGCAAAGCGAATCATGTTATTCGTGTTCGCCTTGCGCGGATCGGAGCTCTTCCGCAGGCCATTTTTGAAATCCGCCATCGTCTGCACGAAGTAGCTGTAAGGAAGTCCGGCTACGCCCGCGTTCTCCTGCCGCCCTTTTCCGTTCGGATAGTGGCACAGCCCGCAGGCCTGAATCATCGCCTCCATGCGACCCTGTGCCACGATCCCCGGCATGGGCGGATGGTCGCCGGGGAACCAGTCGGCCGGCCCGAAGCCGTTGCGGACCTGCGTCAGCGTGAACGATAGCGTCGCGCCGGGAATGTGCCGCTGCGAGCCGTCGTCTTGCACCGCCGGCTGCCCCGCCGGCGCCTTCGCCTGCTCCGTCACCGGCAGCACGAATCCATAGGCCCACGCCGGTGGCGGCCCCGCCGCTGTCTCCTTTGCGGCGGGCAGAGCAGTTGCCGTCTGGCCCGCCACCAGCGCCGCAAACACAACGCACGCCGTTACGACGCCCAGCGCCATCACCAGAATCCCGCGCCGACTTCGCATATGCCACCTCCGTCGAAATTCTTCAGCCGTCATCCCGAGCGCCTATATGTCACGCGAGGGATCGGCTCAATCCTACTCGCATCCATCCGACAGGCCAACTCCGGAAGTAATATCCCACCTGGACAGGCCAGTGCCTGGGAACGGATTCTCGGAAATTGACTGCCAACGACCGGCCTGATTTGACCTCGATGATATAATGGGTGTGATCTTCAGTCGTGCTTCGGCACATCCCAAGCAGTTCGGGCGAATAACACGCAATGGAATTTCCTGGCGATTCATCGAGCACTGCTGTCGTCGGCTTTTTTCGCGGAGACTGCACCGCCTCTGTGCGAAACCGCTCCTTCACTGCCCCTTTGTTTTCACAACTTTACAAATTGCTTTTCCCGCAACCCCTTTACTTGCATAACCTTCCAAATTGCCCAGGGGTGACCACCCCTTCCTGTACAAAAACTGTGCGATCAACAACCAACCCCTTTCGTTTCATATTCTTGCGCACTCTTTGGCGTAACATGCAATCTCAACTCGCTTGTTTTCATTCGCTTGCGCGCTCTTTTGCAAACACCGGGGGTGGGGGGTATCTCCCCGGAATCGGTCGGCCGCCGAAGGTAGGGTGCAACTCAGCGACTGTCTCGGCTATCCAAGAAAGTGTAGAATCCGAACATCGGGTGCGGACTGTACTTACAGCCCGCTAAAAACGAATAACCAGCAACCAATGACGACCATGAGAAATCTGCGCAGCGCCGCTCTGCTATTCGCCGGATTTTTTGCCGCGTGCGCAGCCGCTGGCGCCCAGGCGCCTCTTCCGGTGCGGCCGCAAGCGCCTGTCGAAGCTGCGCGCCCGCCCGCTTTTCGCGCCGTCACCTACGACGTCCAAGCGACGATCGCCCCGGCCGAGCAAATGCTCACAGTTCGGGCCACGGTTGAATTCCAGTCGGGCGAACTTTCCAGTGATATTCAATGCGAACTCCATCCCAACTTACGAATCAATAGCATTGTCGACGCCGCCGGAAAGCCCGTGGAGTTCGTGCGCGATTTTAACAATCCGCTGCTGGTCCGCATCAGCCTGCTGTCGGGTGTGCCCGCCGGGCAGAGAATCAAGCTCACGTTCGACTACGCCGGCCAGTTGCCCAACGAACAAAATGGCAGTCCCATCCCCGCCACTCGCGCCGCTTGGGTCGGCAGTCAGGGAGCCTATCTGCTGCTGCCCGGCCGCTGGTTTCCTTTGACCGGCTTCCCCTCGAATCGCTTCACCGGCACGTTCCGCATTGACGTGCCTCAGAACTTCGTTGTCGCCGGCACTGGCGTGTCCGCAGGCCCGACCTTCGCTGCGCCGCCGCCTGTCGCCACAGCCGCCATCGACACCGGCGCGCCTGTGCTGAACCGCAATCCCAATCGCAATCCCAATCTGCCGCCGCCTCCCGCTCCTGCGGCTCCCGCAGCGCCAGCGCCGCCTCGCTCGCTGTACACGTTTCGCGTCGACCGCCCACAAGCCGCGGGCACCTTCATCGTCGGCGCGCTGCAGCGTTCAGCCGTGCAAGCCCAAGGTTTGAATTTGTCTGTATTCGCTCCCGCTGGAGGATCCGATACCGCGCAGGCCTATGCGGACGCCGTGGCCCGCATCGTGGAAGTTTTTTCTGCGCAGTTTGGCCCGCTGGCTCAGCCCAACCTCACGATCGTCCAGATTCCTGACGGCACTGTTTCCGCATATGCCGCGCCCGGCCTCGTTCTCGTGAGCCAGCGCCATTGGACGCCTCAGCCCGATACGCGTTTGCTCGCCAATCTCACCGCGTCTCAGTGGTGGGGCGACCAAGTCATGGCCGCTTCGCCTTCGGACGTCTGGCTCACCGACGGCCTCGCGCGCTACAGCGAAGCCTTATATGTCGAGCAAACCGCCAGCCGCGATGCCATGAACCACGCGCTCGAAGATTATGCCGTCGGCGCGCTCATGTATGACGATGCCGCCCCCATCGCCGAAGCCGGCCGGCTCGCGCCTCTGACGGCTCAATACACCTCCGTCGTCTCCAACAAGGGCGCGATGGTGTTCCACATGCTTCGCGCTCGCCTGGGCGACGCCGCCTTCTTCTCGCTGTTGCACGATTTCTATATGCAGTACTCCGGCAAGCAGGCCAGCCTCGGCGACTTCGAGAAGATGGCGGACCAGCGCGCCGCCGCGGCCGCGCCCGCCGCTCCGGCTCCGGAAAACTTCGCCATTCGCGTCAACGCCGCTCCGCCCCCGGACGCCTCGACTGCGGCGACATCGCTCCAGCCGTTTTTCGCGCAGTGGCTGAATTCCACGGGCGTGCCGGAATTCACCATCGACTACACCGTTTTCCGCACCCCCAAAGGATTTCACATTGTCGGCAAAATCAAGCAGCCGCTCGATGTTTTCCACGCCATCGTTGAATTGCAGGTGCAGACCGAAGGCAACCCCGAACTGAAAACTGTCGAAGTCAGCGGCACCGAATCCGATTTTGACGTGGAAACTTTCGGAAGGCCCAAGCCCAACGGCATCACGCTGGACCCGCACGATTTTATCCTGAAGTCCAGTCCTCGCCTGCGCGTTCGTGCCCTCATTGCTCGCGGCGAAGCACTCGCCGAGCAGAGCAAATTCTACGACGCCATCCAGCAATACTCCCAGGCCCTGGACCTGCAGAAGAATCAGTCTCTGGCTCTGTTCCGCATGGGCGAAGTCTTCTTCTACCAGAAAAATTATCAGGCCTCCGCCAACTCCTTCCGCAGCGCCCTCGATGGCGACGTCGATCCCGCCGACAAATGGGTCGAGGTCTGGTCGCACATCTATCTCGGAAAGATTTTCGATATCAGCGGCGACCGCACGCGCGCCGTCAACGAATACAGCCGCGCGCAGCAGACCAACGACGACACCGGCGGGGCCCAGGAAGAAGTCAAAAAGTATATCGCCGGCCCTTACAGCGAAAAGCCTGGGTGACTTTCACAACGGCGCCAGGCCGGTCAGCGCCGGTGCCTTGATTCCTTTGTGCTGGATCAAAACGCGAAACGTCTCGCCCATCCCTTCCGGATGAATCAAAGTCTTCAGCAGCAGCCGACCGCGAAGCTTTTCCACTTCGCTCGCGCCCGGCTCGTACAAATCGGCGAACTCGTTCCCGCGTCCCAGCGCCACCAAAAACGCCAACTGTGTCACCAGTCCCGTTCGCTCCAGACCCACGCGCCGGCCCCACAAATCGAGCGCCGTGAAGTTCACATGCGCGGTCAAGTCCTGCTCGCCCGGAGAACGCAACAAATCGTCGCTCACCGTGTGCCGCGAGTACGCCATCACCGTGCCGCGCTGGCGCCGCTCGTTGTACAATCCCGCCGTTTCGTGTCCGTAGTCCACCGTGAGCACGAATCCGCGCTGCAATCGCGCACCGGCGTCTGCCAGCCATCGGCACGCGGCCAGACCTGCTTCGGCCTGTTGCCCTTCCCGCAGCGTCACATTTTGCTGGCGGAAAAATCCGCCGATCTCCGGAGTCGAGGGCGGCCTCAATTCTTCGCGCAACGTTTCCCCTTCCGCAGTCACGTACACTTCCCGCAGTTCGCCGTGCTCGACACAAACGCGATGCACCGGCAAAGCGTCCAGCAATTCGTTCGAGAAAATGCAGCCATTCGGAATTTCCGCCGGCAATTCTGCGACGGAATGCGCGCGGGCGGCAGAAATGTGGTGCCCCAGCGCAGTGGCGTGCGCGGCGCGGCGGGCGGCGGAAACTTCCACGGCCGTGTATCGCAGCGCCGCGTAGAATTCCTTGAGTTCACGGGCGGCAAAATCGAGCATTTGCGCGGCCAGACGGCCGGTTCCCGCGGCGGCTTCCACCGCCCAGAATTCCGCGGGACGCCCCAGACGTTCCCACATTTCCGCAAGCTGCCGCGCCAGCAGGCGCGCAAAAATGGGATGCACGTCCACGCTGGTATAAAAATCCGCGAAACGCTCCGATTCCGCGCGGCTGTAGTAGCCGAGCGCAGGATGATACAGACACTGGTGCATGAATTCGGCAAACGTGATCGCACCCTGCGCGCGAATTTGCTGCATCAGTTCGCGCGCCAGCGGAGTAGGACTTGCTTCGGACGTCACGACTCCTTCATTTGCGGGTTGCGCGTGAACATTTCGATCACGTAATCGTGGAGGCAGTCGTACAGTTGACGCTGAAACGTCCAGGGGAATTGCGCGTGCTCGATTTCGCGGGGCTGCATGGTGAAAAAATAGGTGTGGACCTCGGCGCCGGCGGGTTTGAAACGGATTTCGATTTCGACGCCATTTGCGGCGAGGCGCGCGCCAAATTCGAACAGCGGGTGCTCGTAACGCGCCAGCTCGCAACACACTTTATCGCAGAGTTCGCTCATAACAACGCTTCAGCCGGAGCCGGCAGGGACGGGATCATCCAAATCCCCGCGCTGCTTCATGGCGCGCAATTCTTTCTCGAAGGCCGCCAAAGCCCTGGCGTCGAACAAAACAAAATAGATGGTTTCCACCGAAGTGGGATGTTTCAGATGTTCGACGGCTTCGCGCAGCATGATGTCGGCGCACTCGGAAAGCGGGAACCCGCCGATCCCGGTGCCGATGGCCGGAAACGCAATCGTTCTCAGACTTTTTTCGGACGCGATTCGCAGCGAATGCGCAGTCGAACTTCGCAGCGCTCGCGAGGTCGTATGACCGCCAAGCTCCATGCTGGCGGCGTGAATAATGTGCCGTGCCTTGAGCTTGCCGCCGGAAGTCATCGCGGCGCCGCCCACGGGTATGCTCCCGATCTGGTTGCACTCTCGCTGAATGGACTCGCCGGCGCGCCGCCGGATCACGCCCGCCAGGCCGCCGCCCAACTGCAAGTCGTTGTTGGCGGCGTTGACCACGGCGTCCACGTCCATTTCGGTCAGGTCGCCCTGCTGCACAACGATCTTGTCCGCCAGACTCATGGGGCAGGAATGATATCAGAGCCCACGATATGGAGGCAGTAGCTTCCTTGACAGGGGTCCCAGCTCACTTCAGAGACTGCAGCAGCGTGCCGAGCTGGCGGAAATAACGCCTCTTCACGGCCTGCCCTACGGAACTATTGGCGCCAGTAGCGGGCAGAACGAACACCTGCGCGCCATAGAGTTTCTTTTTCTGCAGGCCCAGTTTGCACGTGGACTGCGCGAATTTCTCGTAAACCATTTTTCCGTTAAACGCTACTACGCGTGGCGTGTATTCTTCCAGCTTCTGTGCCAGCAGAATGCGGCCTTCGGCAAACTCCTGCCGCTCGATTTCTTCCGGATGGCGAGCGGGACGCTTCACCAGATGCGTCAGACCTAAGCCGAATTCGATCACGCGCTTATCGTCCTTGGCTTCCAATAACTCCGGGATGATTCGCGCATCGTACAGCAGCGGCCAAAACTCGTTGCCGCGGCCGGCGTAGTAGTGGCCGACGCGAGCCGACCGGTCGCCGGGATTGCAGCCGACGACGATCAACTTCATACCTCGTCGCAAGTAGTCCGGCAATGCTGCCATCGACTGTCTCGGGGCCTCGTTCGGAAACGCTTACAGGCGTTTCTTGCTTGGTAACCCTGGCCGGGTCCGCAGGTTCGCCAAGCTTACCACGGTTGGCCTGAATCCAGAGCGCGCCCGGGCGCGGTAGTGGGTCAGTTTCCGAGATCGTTTGCGCTGCGGGAAGGCAGGCAAGACTTCATGCCCACATTGCTTGCTCCGGGACTATCCCGGAGCGCATAGCGTAGTGAATAAGATTTGCCAGGGAATGGAGGCCAAGCTTGCGCATGATGTTCGATCGGTGCGTCTCGACCGTCCTAACCGCGATTCCCAGCAGCGCCGCGATCTCCTTATTCGATTTCCCCTCAGCCAGGAGGCGTATGATTTCGATCTCGCGAGGAGTGCTTCGGCGGCTGGCCTGCCTCCCTTGTTGATGCTGGGCTCCCGTCTTGAGAAATCCTCCCAGAACAATGTCGGATACCTTAGCGGTGAGGAAGCGCCGGCCCACCGAAACTGCTTTCACGGCCCTCGGGAGGGACTCCGTGAGGTCGGATTTCAAAATGTATCCGTGGGCACCGGCGTCCAATGCGTTGCGTACCATCTGATCCGACTCGTGCATCGTGAGCATAAGAACTTTGGTATCCGGAACTGCGTCCCGGATTTGACGCGCCACCTCTACTCCATCCAGTTCGGGCATCCCGATATCGACGACGGCCACATCCGGCCTAAGTTCTTTTGCCATTTCGATCGCTTCACGGCCATTCCTCGCCTCAGCAACGACTCTCCAGCCATGTCGTGTCTCCAAAGACACTCGTGCACCACGCCGGACTAAGGCGTGGTCGTCAGCGATTAGTATTCGAAGCTTCTTCATACTTCTAGTCCCCCACTGGAATTACCACGCGGATTGTCGTACCGCGATGCGTTTGAGCAACTTCCAGTACACCGCCTATCAGCCGCACTCGCTCCTGCATGCTCGTGATACCAACGCCGCGCTGGAAGGGGATTTCCCCATCCGTTTTTCCAACCGTTTCTGGGGCTCCACGCCCACTGTCGCCTACTTCCATGATGACGTTGGCCCCGTTCCGTCCAAGCCGTATCTTGGCTTGGAGACTTCCCGAGTGCCGCTGAACGTTAGTGAGGCTTTCCTGCATCACGCGGAATAAAGCCAGCTCGACATCCCGCGACATCCGCCCGAGCCGCGCCGACAGCTCCAGTTTTACCTTGATGCCACTTCGCTGGGTGAAGCCCTTCACGTACTCTCGAATCGCGTCCTCTATCCCAGCTTCATCCAACACCGGTGGGTGCAATACGTAAGAAAGCGTGCGGACTTCTCGGATGCACTGGTCCGCTAGCGCTTGACACTCGGAAAGAAGCCTCCGTGTCTTTTGCTCGCCTGAACCAACTGAACTGCGGAGTTGGCCGAGCATCGTCGCCAATGCTACAAGGTTCTGGCCCGTGGAGTCGTGCAAATCCCGGGCGATCCTCCGTCGTTCTTCGTCCTGTGAACGTAGAAGCTCAACGGAAAGGCGCCGGAGTTCCTCGTCAGCGCGCTTGCGCTCGGTGATTTCTGTGGAGAAGACGGCCAGGCCCTCGGAGGCGGGATAAGCGCGAATCTGCCACCACTGGTCGTTGCCAAGCTCAACCAAGTGGAAATCAAACTCCACATGGACGCGTTCGTCCATCGCACGATGAAACTTGTGGTCCAGTTCGGTGCCGACGACATCGGGAAACAGATCCCATACAGTCCGCGCCATAATCACTTTCAGTGGACGGCGCGTGGCACGGAGCGCGGCGTCGTTTAGGTAAAGGTATCGCCACTGGCGGTCGAAAAGAATAAAAGTGTCTGAAACACTGTTAAGGACGGACTCGAGGCGCTCGCGAATTCGTCGAAGTTCTTCTTCCGCCCGCACACGTTCGGTAATGTCAGTGGCGACACCGCCGGTTGCGTAAATATCTCCGCGAATATCGAACAGCGGGAATTTGTGGACAATACTTGTATGCGGTCCGTCCCCGAGGAGGGCTATCTCCTCAAATTCCATGGCAAGGCCTGCGCGAAGCACCTTAAGATCATTCGCTCGATATTCAGCGGCCTGTTGAGGGGGAAAGATTTCGCTGTCCATTTTGCCTTTGATCTGCTCCTGGCTTATACCAAACACTCTCTCGATTTCTCTGTTCACCAGGAGGTAGCGGCCTTCCATATCTTTTAAGAAGATCCAATTGGGGCTGTACTCCAAGATCGCGCGAATGTGCTCCTCGGCTTGCCTCAGTTCCTCCTCGGCGCGCTTGCGCTCCGTGATGTCCAACACGGTACCAACAAACTCGAGAATGTCCCCGGATTTGTCAAAAGTCGCCTTACCTATAGCATGAACGTATTTTACGGAAGCGTCCGGTAAGACAATTCGATAATCCGACTCCCAGTTCCTTCTTTCGGCGACTGCTGCATTGATTTCCGATTCGTATGCGGGCCGGTCCTCCGGATGAATTCTTTGTAGAAAGACCTCGCGAGTCAGTTTGGCCTTGTCCGGCTCGATCCCGAAGATGCGGTAAAACTCCTCTGAGCCAAACATGTCACCGCCCGAGGGCTTCCACGACCAGACCCCCATTCGAGCGATCCTCTGGGCCATGGCCAGATAGGTCTCTCCGAGTCTGCGCTCCTCTTCCGCCCGCTTCCGGTCCTCGATATCGATGGACAGTCCGTACCACTTAACGACGTTTCCCTGTTCATCGCGTAGCGGCGCAGTGCGAACTAGGAACCAGCGATATTCCCCGTCAGCCCGCCGCAACCGCATTTCATCCTCATACGGTTCCCCCACAGCAGTATTCGCAAGCCACTTTTCTATCGCTCGTGGAACGTCGTCGGGATGAATCGGGCGCGTCGGCTCTTCAACATAGTCCTCCAAAGAAAGGCCGGTATAGTCCATCCAGCGCTTATTGAGGAAATCAACGACGCCATCAGTCCGAACGCTCCAGGCCATCATCGGAATTGTGTCGATGATAAGCCGAATGCGATCTTCAGTCCTTTTCAGATCTTCGATGTCGCTGGACGTTCCATACCATTTGACGATGTTTCCATACTCGTCACGCAGGGGCGCGTTGCGAACCAGGAACCAGCGATATTCCCCGTCGGCGCGCCGCAAGCGGATTTCATCCTCGTTCGGTTCTCCAGCGGCCAGGTCCGCGAGCCACTTTTCCATGACTCTTGGAAGGTCTTCAGGATGAACTGGGCGCCCCGGCTCTTTAATTTCCTGCTCCAAAGAGAGGCCGGTATAGTCCAGCCAACGCTTATTGATAAAATCAAGGGCGCCGTCAGGCCGGAGGCTCCAGGCCATTGTGGGAATTGTTTCGATGATAAGCCGAATGCGATCTTCGGCCCCCTTCAGATCTTCGATGTCGCTGGATGTTCCATACCATTTGACGATGTTCCCATGCTCTTCACGCAGGGGCACTTTGCGGTGCAGCATCCAGCGATACACTCCGTCCGCCCGCCGCACGCGTGCTTCCACCTCGAAAGGTTCACCCCTAGCCAGGCTCGCGCGCCACTTTGTCACGACTCCTTCGACGTCTTCGGGATGAATTACAGCCGTCCATTTCCAGCCCGCTAAGGCTTCCAACGAACAGCCGACGTAGTCCAGCCAACGTTGATTAAAAAAATCGAGATAGCCATCAGGCCGGCCGCTGTGTATCAGCGCGGGCGTTGTATCCAGGGCGAGGCGAAGGCGGCCTTCGGCCCGCTTCCGCTCCGCAATCTCACGTTGCAGTTCCTCGTTAGCTCGAGACAGTTCCGCGGTTCGCTCCGCGACTTTCACCTCAAGCTCGCTCCGCGCCCGCGTTAGCCAGATCATTGCCAGCGCAAAGATCAGAAACGCAGAGTCGTAAAGGATTCGAGAAACGACAGTAATCTCGGGTCGGAAGAAATAGCTGCGAACAAGCGTCGAAAGGACGACTGCGAGAACCCCAGGCTCGGTGCCGCCGTACCAAAATGTGAGCGCGATTGCCGATAAGGCAAATGCGGCGAACGGAAGAGGCGAATCGAAGTGTAGGAGTAAGATCGCTAGTACCAAGGCCGATCCTACAGAGGCAAAAGCCAAGCCATAGGCAAGGAGGGCGGACGTTCCACGAGTGTTGCTCATGGCGTCCGCGTCCGCATGGTTTGCTGGGTGCCCATCGAACCGCCCCCCACCCTGGGAAGTGCTGGGCGCGATTGCCTAATGTCAGGACCCTTAATACCGTCCAAGTATACTCCGTTCTGCGAATGTCGCTTCTGCGAAACTTAAAAGCCTCAGAAACGGTTCGTAGAGAATCGCGCTACGTATTCAACGGTATTGATTAGATGTTACTGTTCCAGCAGAGTTTCGCGCGGTGCCCCTCCCCACCGCAGCGAAAAGGCCGGACGACCACGAGACCCACCCACGAACGGAACTGTCCAACACACCTGACCACTGGGGGCTGATCGGTGAATCCCGTCCGATGCATTGTCTCTACGAGCTGACCGAAAAGGCTGCCCACAGCGTTGCTACGGTTCTGCTCACCGGCGACACCGGCACGGG
>Ga0210394_10003595_pt1 | contig 19156 bp, 18 predicted proteins | sample IncBWC12MmetaG_FD_160121 | JGI IMG/M metagenome (GOLD analysis project Ga0210394, IMG submission 160121) | Forest soil microbial communities from Barre Woods Harvard Forest LTER site, Petersham, Massachusetts, United States - Inc-BW-C-12-M | ecosystem: Environmental > Terrestrial > Soil >...
CAGTTTGTTCCCGTCTCGGTGGGTGGAACGATTGCTTCGCGCTCGCCTGTGATTGACTCGGCGTCTTCTTCAACGGGACAAGATATCGTTTATCTGACGGACCAGGATGGTCTCATCTACGCTGTTAACGCTGATACCGGCGTGTTCGATTGGATCGTAAATCCCATCGGCAGCGGCGTTTTGTCGCTGCAAGGCGGTCCCGCCGTGCAGTTGAAATCTGTTGCGGGGGGCGCGAATGATCTGGTTTTCTTCGGTACTCGTAATGCAGCAACCACGACGGGCAACCAGATTTTCGCGTTGAACGGCAACACCGGGGCCAATGCGTCGTGGTCGCCCATAACCGGCGCAAAGGGCACGGTTCCAATCTGGACATGATCAGCTCGACCCCGCTGGTGGATTACGTTCATAGCGCCGTCTGGATCACTAGCCGCAGCGCATGCGGCACTTCGCAGCCCAGCCTTTGGAAAATCAATCCCAGCACGGGCGCCATACTGGCCACTGAAGATCTCGGGGATATTGACGCTTCGCCGACGCTTTCGTTCGCCGGCGACGCTTTGTTCGTTGCCAATAACGGCGATTCGGGCGGAACCACGTGCACGGCGGGAAACAGCACCATCTACGCGATCAATCCCACCACGGGCGCCACTTTGGCTTCTTTTGCGACCGGCGACGGGCCGGTGGTGAGCTATCCGATCGTTTTAGGGAATTCGCCGCCGTACTCGGTCCTATACTCCGGGGCTACTGCCGTCCACTTGCTTTCGATTAACACGTCGAGTGCAACGCCGACATTCGTGTCGGTATGGAACACGACGATAGCCAATCCTTCCGCACCGATTTCTTCTACCGGGCAACAGTTTGTATATGTGGGATCCAGCGATGGCACGATTCACGAGCTGGCGCTAAGCACTGGCGCCGACACGAAGGACGCGATCGCAAATACCGGACCGACCAAGGGTACTGTGGGCGACCCGTCGCTCGATGAAGTGCTCTCGCGTATTTACGTCACGACGACAGATCAACGCGCGTACGCGTTTACGATTCCATTTTAGACAGGAGTTCATGTTGCGTTTGCCGCGAATGAGCAGAGTATCTCCGGGAAAGATGATATTGCTGGCAGTTATTTTTCTGGCCGGGATGAATTTCTCCGCCTGCCAAATGACTTCGGCGGACGGCGGAACACCGCCGGCGGCTCCGACGGCCACATTCACATTCTGCGATCACGAAGCTTCGAGTTGCGAAGCGGGAGCTACCTTCAGTGCGGCAGCAACGCGTGACCTGGAGGTCGAGGTTTCTTGGCAAAATGTCCCGGCAGGAAATCACGTTCAAACGCTCGAGCTTCTGGCGCCTGGCGGAAATCTGTATCAGCAGACACAGACGGCCTTCGAAGCGCCTGAAGGTTCGACGGATCCTCTGGTTTCGATCCAGACTCTGCCTGTGGCGGGAACGTGGATTCAGCAGCGCAACATCATGGGAGAGTGGACCGCGCGTGTTTCGCTTGACGGCCAGGTGATTTCGACTCAGATGGTGGAATTGACTCCTTGATCAGCCTGGCCTCCGCAGTATCCCGAGCAAGAGGAAAGCGCGAAGAGCCATTCATTTCACCGGACCCCAATTTCGCCCTTTTGGTTGCCGATAAAATGCGCTCGCAGGGCTCGGTGTATCTGCGAGTATCGGGTGGCAGCATGGTTCCCTGGATACGCGCGGGAGATTTTGTTTTTGTTCGCCAGTCTGATTTCACAAAGGTCGGCGTGGGTGACGTGATCTGTTTCGGGCGGAACGGGCTGGTTGTCACCCACCGGGTCATTCGCCGTGTCGCTGCGGTGCCGCACGAGAAAACCGCGAGTTTTCTGCTCACCAAGGGCGATGCTTCGGACGAAGCAGACCTTCCAGTTTCCCCAGCGGAGTTTCTCGGGCGGGCTACGCGCATTCATCGCAGCCGCCATCACATCGATCTGGATTCCTTCGCTCGTGTGTTGCTGGGACGCTTATTGGCGCGCTTTTCGCGAATGAGTCGCCTTCTCTACGGCCCGCTTCGTCTCAGCAAGCAGCTATTTCCCCGCTAGAAATCAACTTTCGCGTAATTGCGCGCGCGACAAACCGCATGCCCAGGAACTAACACAAAGTCTAATCACCGGGAGAGGGTGCCCGCGCTTGGGTTTCTGCAGGGTGGGGCTTTTGCCTCCGTGCTGTCGAACGGGTAGCGGCGCACTTCGGTGCGCCATCTGTAACGCGGCAATCGCCGATCCTATCGAGCGCGCCGCACAGCGCACTTCGCGCGACGATAGAGCAGGGAATTCAATGCAACTCCGCGATACAATCCTACCCGGGCAAGAACCATGCCAAACTTTGACAAGCTCTCGAAACAAATCGCCATCCTCGTGCTAGGCACATTCGCGATCCTCTACGCTGCCGACTACGCGCTGCTGCAACACAAAATGAACAAAAACAACGGTGCCGACGCGCTCGGCTCCGTCACTTCCTACTACGGCACCGCGCTGAAAGACGGCAAAATGGAAATTTTCACCGACCAGCCGCAGACCGAAACCTGCGTCCACTCCCTGTTCCCACATTCCGGCTACCGCCCCTGCTGGTACGCCGCTCGCAATAACGTGAAGCCCATCGGGTAAGCATTTCGCTGCGGTATTATCGTCAGTCGGCTCGGGGGTGGCGCAAGCCGCAGCCCGAGCGCCGCAGGCGGGGCACAAGTTAGCCCAGTCCGGAAGGACCGGCAAAAATCACTGCAAGCGCTGCGGCAATTTAATTCGCGCCCAAGCGACCGCCGCCTCAAAGGCGCCAGATGGCTGCTAGCGCCTCCGCCTGCGCGTCCTGCGCACGCGGCCTTCCGCGTTCGCCGCCGTCTGCAAGAGCTGCAACAAAGCCTGCGCGTCCCGCGTAAGCGCCCGGTGCCGCGGATAAATCACGTCCAGATTTCGCCGTAGCGGCTCCTCGTTCACGATCTCGATCGCCACCAGCTTGCCCTTGCGCAGCTCGTGCGTCACCGCAATCAGCGGCAGAAAACTCAGCCCCAATTTCCGCTCCACCATGCGCTTGGCCGCCTCGATCGTCTCCACCTCCAGCACGGTATTCGGCAGTTGCCCCGCGCGGCGAAAAAGTCCCTGGCTCAGTGTCCAGTCGCTCGACCCGCGATCGAAAAAAATCAGCGGCATCGCTTCCACATCTTCCAGGCGCACCCGCCGCTTGCGCGCCGCCGGATGATTCGGATGGCCCACCAGAATCAACGGATCGTCGCGCAGCGTCATCGTCTCGACCTCCGGATGGTTCAAGGAGCGCGCCACGCCAATCTGGGCCTCGCCATCGAGCACCATCTTCAATACCTGCGCGGAAGTGCCAGACCGCAGATTCACCAGCACCTTGGGATTCGCCGCCTGGTAATCCTTCATCACGTCCGGCAGAAAATACGTGCACACCGAAAGCGCAGCGGCGATGCTCAACGAACCGCCGGCGGAGGGCTGCAATTCGTGCACCGCCTGCCGCGCGCGAGTGACGTCGCGCAGCAGTTGTTCGGCATGCGGTCGCAGCGCTTTCCCCGCGGGCGACACCGAAAGATTGCCGCGCACCCGCGCGAAAAGCTTCACTCCCAGACCATCCTCCAGCGCCCGAACTCGCGCGCTCACCGCAGGCTGGCTGATGTGGAGCGCCGCCGCCGCGCGATGAAACCCGCCGTACGTCAGGACCGCTAGAAACGTTTCCAGTTGATCGATTTCCACGTAACCTCGCCACACGCCGCAAATTCACCGAACACTGACGGGTGCAAAACCCCGCCACTACAGCAGGGAAGCGCTTCCCGCACGCCGTACTACGCTGCTTAGTACTGCCGTTGGAAACTATCTGATAATCGTAATCTATCGAGATGATAAGGACAATCAGTTTGACTGATTGCCGTCCTTCCTCCACACTCGTGTCCAGTCGCCAGTTGTTCTGCGGACCGCGAGCGCTTCGTAGCCCCGCTCACCTCCAGCCTGGCTGCTCCGGCCCCCCAAGATCCAGCTCTGTTATTTCGAAAGAGAAAATGCTCGCGCCACACAGGCTCTCTTAATCGAAGAGGACGCAACCGATGACCACGAACGGCAATCACCGCAATCTGGAGCATCATTGGAAGACCGATCTGCGCTGGGAAGGCATCACTCGCCCCTACTCCCAGAAAGATGTTGAGCAACTCCGCGGTTCCGTGCACATCGAGCACACGCTCGCGCGCATGGGCGCCGAGCGGTTGTGGCAGTTGCTGCAGGATGATCTCTTCGTCGCCGCGCTCGGAGCCCTGACCGGCAATCAAGCTGTGCAGCAAGTCGCCGCCGGCCTGCAGGCGATTTACCTGAGTGGCTGGCAAGTCGCGGCCGACGCCAACGACGCCGGCCAAATGTATCCGGATCAGAGCCTGTATCCCGCCGACAGCGTGCCCAACGTCGTGCGCAACTTGAACCGAGCCCTAGCCCGCGCCGATCAAATCCATCACGCCGAGGGCAAGAACGGAATTCATTGGTTTGCCCCGATCGTGGCCGATGCCGAAGCAGGATTCGGTGGCAATCTAAACGCTTTCGAACTGATGAAGGCCATGATCGAAGCGGGCGCCGCCTGCGTTCACTTCGAGGATCAATTGTCCTCGGCGAAAAAGTGCGGACACCTGGGCGGAAAGGTTCTGGTCCCCACCGTCGAAGCCATTCAGAAACTCGTCGCCGCGCGTTTGGCCGCCGATGTGATGGGCGTGCCCACTTTGATCATGGCGCGCACCGATGCCGACAGTGCGCATCTGATCACCAGCGACATTGACCCGCGCGACCGCGAATTCCTCACCGGAGAACGCACCAGCGAGGGTTTCTACGGCATTCGCGCCGGTCTTCCTTCCGCGATTGCCCGCGGCCTGGCCTATGCGCCCTACGCCGACCTGCTCTGGTGCGAAACTTCCAAGCCGCATCTCGGCGAGGCCCGGCAGTTTGCCGAAGCGATTCACGCCAAGTATCCGAACAAGATGCTGGCCTACAATTGCTCGCCTTCCTTCAACTGGCGGAAAAATCTCGACGACGCCACCATCGCGAAATTCCAGCGCGAACTCGGCGCCATGGGCTACAGGTTCCAGTTCATCACCTTGGCGGGATTCCACGCGCTGAATCTCACCATGTTCGAGCTGGCCCGCAATTACAAGCAGGACGGCATGACCGCCTACTGCCGGCTGCAGGAAGCTGAGTTTGCCAGCGAGAAAGATTATGGCTACGCAGCGGCCAAGCACCAGCGCTTCGTCGGCACCGGTTATTTTGACGCGGTGCAGCAGGCCATCACCAGCGGCACGGCATCCACCACCGCGCTCGCCGGTTCCACCGAAGCCGCGCAATTTCAGGAAGCGAAGCCGCAACATCTCCCGGCGCACCCGAGGAAGGAAATGCGCCAGGCGGCTTCCGCCGATTAAATTTCGCGCACGCGAAAAAGTTGGGGCAGACAAACAAAAACGGGCGAGCTCATCGAGCCTGCCCGTTCCTGTTTCAGTCAGCCGTAAACCAGCGCCGTCTCAGAACTCCAAGCCGGAAGGGCGGGGCTGCGGCCCGCCGTCACGCTCCGCAACGAGAAGGACCCTAGCCCCGGAAGCCGCGCTTTTCGATCGGGCGTGAGACTCCGCGAGTCAGGTGCTAATCCGCCGCGTGAACCTTCGAAGCCCCCGCCACGATATCCTGAATATTCAGCCCCAGCCCCTTCGCCACGCCAGTCCCATAAGCAGGATCAGCCTTGTAGAAGTGCTGGATCTGCAACTCCTGAATGCGCCGCGGAATCCCCGTCATCGAGCCGACGATGTTGCCGATCAACCGCTCCTTGGCATCCTGCGGCATCAGCCGGAATAAATCTCCCGGCTGCGTATAGTAATCCGAATCCACGCGGTGATTGTGGCGGTCGACCGTGCCGGAAACTTCTTTCGCACGTTCCCGGTAATGGGGATCCTGCGTGGGCCCGCCAAAGCTGTTGGGCTCGTAATTCGGCGCCGCGCCGTAATTTCCGTCGAAGCGCATCATGCCGTCGCGATTGTAAGTATGCACCGGGCATTGCGGCTTGTTCACCGGCAGTCCTTCGTAGTTCACGCCCAAGCGGTAGCGATGCGCATCCGGATACGAAATGAGCCGCGCCTGCAGCATCTTGTCTGGCGAAAAACCCATGCCCGGCACAATATTGCGCGGTTCAAAAGCAGCCTGCTCCACTTCCGCGAAATAATTTTCGGGGTTGCGGTCCAGCACCAGTTCGCCGACTTCGTGCAGCGGGTAATCCTTGTGCGGCCACACTTTCGTCAGATCGAACGGATTGATGTGATACGTGTCAGCCTCTTTCTCCGGCATGATTTGGATTGACACCTTCCACTTGGGAAAATCGCCCTTGGCGATCGAGTCAAACAGATCGCGCTGCGCGAAATCAGGATCAATCCCGCGATGCGCCGCCGCTTCCGGTCCGTGAAAGTTCTTGATCCCTTGCTTGGTCTTGAAATGCCACTTCACATAGAACAATTCGTTCTTGGCGTTAATCAAGCTAAAAGCGTGGCTGCTGAATCCGTCCATGTGCCGGTAGCCATGCGGCGTGCCGCGGTCGGACATCAGAATCGTCACCTGGTGCAGCGATTCCGGCGAGAGCGACCAGAAATCCCACATCATCGTGGGCGACTTCAAATTCGTCTGCGGGTCGCGCTTCTGCGTGTGAATGAAATCGCCGAATTTCAGCGGATCGCGAATGAAGAACACCGGCGTATTGTTGCCGGTCATGTCCCAGTTTCCTTCCTCCGTATAAAACTTCAGCGCAAACCCGCGCGGATCGCGTTCGGTGTCGGCCGAGCCTTTCTCGCCGCCGACGGTCGAAAAGCGAATAAAGGTGGGCGTCTTCTTGCCAACGGCGGAAAAAAGCTTCGCCGTCGTGTATTTCGTGATCTCCGCGCTGTTGCACACAAAATATCCGTGCGCGCCGGAACCTTTGGCGTGCACCACGCGCTCCGGAATCCGCTCGCGGTTGAAATGCGCCATTTTTTCAAATAGCAGCACATCTTCGAATACCACGGGGCCGCGCGGGCCAACCGTCAGGGAATTCTGATTGTCGCCGACGGGGCGTCCCGCATCGGTCGTCATCACGCCATTCTTCGGTGTCTTTTCCGCCATGGGTGTCTCCTTGTGGGCGCAAGCATTTCCAGGTGCTTGCGTTAACACACTAGAGCAGCGAAGGCGATAGGAGAAATATTTTGTTCTTCTTCCACCGATAGGTATCATCTATGGTGGCAGGAGGTCCTTCGCATGGAAATCCATCAACTGCGCTATTTCTGCGCCATTGCCAAGACCGGCAACTTCACGCGTGCCGCCGATCAGGAACACGTCGCGCAGCCGTCGCTCTCACAGCAGATTCAAAAAATGGAAGCGGAGCTAGGCGCCAAACTGTTTGACCGCTTGGGCCGCGGCGTGCGTCTGACAGCTTTCGGCCACACCTTCCTGCCACGCGCGCAAGCGATTCTGCGCGAACTCGGCGAAGCCACCTCCGAAATCCAGCAGATGGTCGGCGCCGAAGCCGGCACGGTGATTTTCGGCTGTATTCCCACGATCGCTCCTTATTACTTGCCCAGCCGCCTCAGCACGTTTCTCGCGCAGCATCCGCAAGTCCACCTGCAGATCATCGAAGAGATCACGCCCGTGCTGCTCGCTCACCTGCAAGAAGGCGTCATGGACATGGCGCTTGTGGCCCTGCCTGCGCCCGGGCCGGAATTTGTCTGCCGCGAGATTTTGCGCGAGCGCATGTTTCTGGTTGTTCCGAAAGATCACCGCCTGGCGCGCGAAAAATCGACCCTGCTGAAGGAATCAGAGGCCGATCCGTTCCTCCTGCTGAAGGAAGGTCACTGCTTCCGCGAGTCGGTGGTTTCTGCGTGCCAGCGCTCGCGCACGAAACTCAACGTCGTGTTTGAGACCGGCCAATTCTCTTCCATCCTGGCAATGGTCTCCGCCGGTATGGGCATCTCGGTCGTGCCGGAAATGGCCATCGAATCCATCAAAGGCTGCCGGTTTATTCTGCTGGAGGATGAAGCCGCGTTTCGCCGCATCGGTTTGGTGTGGATGCGCAATCATTTTCAGACGCGCGCCGAGGCAGAACTGCTCGCGCACTTGATGAAGCCGCTAGCCATGAAAGCCGCCGCAAGGTAGCGCGGGTTGCCAGCGAGTCGGTGTGAGGACTTGCGAATCATTGCAGGTCCTGGCTTCAGCCACGACACCAACGCAGACAAATCACGGCGGCTTCATCCGCTGCAGTACCGGCTTTGCAGTTCGTAGGGGCACTCTGCCGTCCGCAAGTCCTGAGCTAGCCGCGCCTCGCAATCACAATCTTCGACGTCGTTATGGCCTGTCCCACATGCCGCTGGGTGTGCTCCGCAATGTGCACGAGCAGCCCGCCCACAGTCGTCGGCAGTAACTTCGTGCCGACCGGCCGCGGTTCCTGAAAGCGATTTGCATCGAATCGCCGGATGCGCGCCGCGCCACGCGCCAGAGCCTGCGCCAGCTCCGCGAATAATTCGTCCCGCTTCGCGTTGCCGTCAAGCTCGCTCTGCAGCGCCGCAGTCTGTTCTTCGTTCAAACGCCTTCCTTCCGCATAACTCAGCAGCCGATCAAGGCTCCGCGCAATATGCCGGATATGAAACGCCACCGGAACAAGTCCCTCCGGCCGAGCATTCAATTCCGCGTCGCTCAGATTTCCGCACCAGCGCGTAAGGTCTTCCTGCGCAAGTTCGAGCGCGTGCAAGACTGCTCGAGGGACCGGTGCCACGTCCGCCAGCGTCCCGCGCAACCAAGGTTCTGGCAGCTTAGCTTCCCTCATTCGCGCGCGCCTCCCGTTCCTAAACTACCTGAAAACGCGCACTCCATAAATATCGACAATTGACGGAAAGCGTTCAGTGCGGTGGGGAAGCAGGCATAGCTGCGGGAGTGTCGGCGATGGGTTTTCTCGCGCCTGGTGCTTTTTCATCAGCTGGTTTCGCGTCAGCGCCTTTGCTTTCCGGTGTTGCTTCGGCCGCACCCGTGGCATTCGCGTCTTGCGGTTCCGTCAGCGCCAGATATTGCACGATCACGGAAATGCGCCGATTCGACGGATCGAGCGGGGCAGCAGGCTTGCGCAGGCGCTGATCGCCAAATCCTCGCACCTGGGTGACTTGATTTTCACTGACCCCATTCAGCTGCATCAATCTGCGCGCTGCGTTCGCGCGATCCGAAGAGAGCTCCCAGTTGCTGTAGTTGCGGCCCTTGGAATAGGAGTTCGCATCGGTGTGGCCTTCGATCGCGAGCTTGTTGGGCAGCTTCCCGAGCTCCTGTGCCAACTTGATGACAATTTCCTGTCCATCGGCGTTCAGGTTCGGACTGCCGATATCGTAAAAGGTTCCCTTCGCGGATTCCATCAGCTCGATACGCAATCCTTCATTCGTGATGGTCATGTCAATGTGGTCTTTCAATTTGTCGAAATCGGGGACCTGCTTCATGGCCGTTTCCAGCTGCTGCTTCAGCTGGTCCATATTGTCTTTGTTCACGACGAAGTTCTCGCCCACTCCGGCTCTGTCGCTACCGGTTTTGTCGGCCGTGCCGGAGGGATCCTTGAAATAACCCGCGACCGCTTCTTTCACAGGTTTGCTGGTGTTCAGCAGCCACAAGACGATGAACAATGCCATCATTGCCGTCACAAAATCGGCGTAGGCGACCTTCCACGCCCCGCCGTGGGCGCCGCCGTGGCCGCCTTTCTTCTTGATGACGATTATGGGAGCCTTTGCTGGCACGTGTAAAAAGTTCCGTCCTGGTTAGAGTTATGCCGCCGCGGCCGCGGGCGCGGCGCCCTTGTCCTTGATGTACGTTTCCGCTTCTTGGAACGGGGGCCGAACGTTTCCCGGAATCGCGCGGCGCCCAATTTCCACCGCCATCGTCGGTGCGGTGCCTTTCATAAATGCGACGATCATGACGCGCAGCACCTGGTAGTAGGCGTGTTCGTCGTCAACAGACTTGGCCATGTTTGCGGCCAAGGGCCCCACCAACCCGTAACACAATAAAATCCCGAGGAATGTGCCCACCAGCGCGGCGGCAACTTTCTTCCCGATTTCTTCAGGCGGCCCGCCCAATGCTCCCATCGTGATCACCACCCCCAACACTGCCGCGACGATGCCTAGCCCGGGCAGGGAATCAGCCACCGTGGACAGCGCCGTGATCGGCATGACCGCCTCATGATGATGGACGTCCATGTCGTTCTCGATCATCTGATCGGCGTCGAAAGGCTCGATTCCGCCGCTGGACGCCATGCGGATCGAATCACACACGAAGGCCAGCGCGTGATGGTCCTTCAGGAATTTCGGATATTTCGAAAAGATGGTGCTTTGCTCCGGGTTGTCGCTATCGGTTTCCAGCGCCATCAATCCGTCGCGCCGCGCGCGGCTGAATAGTTCAAACATCATTTTCAGCGTGTCCAGGTATTGTGGCTTGCCGTATTTGGATCCTCCGAACGCGCCGGCCAAGCCGCCTACCAGTTTCTTTACGATGTAGAGCGGATTCGCTACCAGCACCGTCCCAAGTGCTGCGCCGCCGATGGTGACCAGCTCGGCGGGCTGCATCAACACCTTCAGATTGCCGTGTTCCATCAGGAACCCGCCCACCACCGCGCCGAATACCACCACGATTCCGATAATTATGAACATCGCAAGCCAAGCCTCTCGTTGATTCCTGTTACTCCGCCACCGTCACGCAATTTCCACCCGCTGCCACGCCTTCGGCCAGCGCTTTCTCCGCTCGTGCCATAATCGATTTCTCGTCATCGCCCACTTGCACCGTCGTTCCCCCGAACGTCACGTCCACCGGCAATTCATCACCCCACCACTTGATCTTCGTGCTGTTCACGGTGTTTTTCACGCGCTCGGTGGCTCTACAAAGTTCGAAGTGGTTGCACTCCGTCAGGATCGCCAGGAAACTGCTTCCTCCGGAGTGGCCTACGAAATCGGTTGGGCGCAGGTTACCCTCCACCGTTTGCGCTACCACACGCAGCGCCGCATTCAGCGCGCCGGTGCCGTAAGTCCGCCGGAAGCGCCCTAGCGAGTCAAATTGGAAGCACAGAATGCTGAACGGAATGTTGTGTTCAACAAACGTTGTCAAGCTCTCGCGCAAGTGCGTCTGGAGGTAGCTGTCGCTCAGCACCCCGGTTGATTCGTCCAGGCACCCGTACGAAGCCAGTTTTCTATGCCGCCGGTCGGACTCGAATGCCCAGGGATCTGCGTCAATGGACTCGGCGGCGCCAATCACGCTGCCAGCCGCGTCCCGTATGGGAATCGCTCGGATCCGCACCAGCACCTGATGGCCGGCCTTGTGCCGCAGGGTTATCTCCGCAATCGCAGGCCTTCCGTCACGCAGCACGCTCGCCAGCGCTCCGCCGATCTCGCAAATCCCGCTTTTGCCGTCTTCCTTTTGCGGAGGGAAGAAATCCCGGCAAAAATGTCCCACCACGTCCTGCCGGAAGTAGCCGGTAATTTTTTCCGCCCCTTCATTCCAAAACTGAATTCTCTGGTCGCGATCCACCATGTAAAGTCCCGTCCGCATGCTTTCCAGGACGATTCGATAGATTTCAGGGTCTGCGAAGACGGACATGGGACCACTCCATAATGAATCATCGGTCAAAAACCGAACAAGTTTAGACCGTCAGCCGCTCCCGGCAACCTCATGCACGACAGGTCATGCACGACACGGTCCGCCCCGGGCGAAATCGTCACACGCGCTCAAAAAAATCATCATTCATGCGTCCGTAACACTCCGCTAATAGTATTCTGTGGTTCGCATATATCCGCCGCTGCGCGGCTTGCCAGACTCCGAGGAGAGAATTCCGGATGGAAAAAAGAAATTTCCTTTTTGTGTCGCTCACGGGCCTTATCAGTGACATCGCCTGGCAGGTCTCCAAGGAAGGCCACGAAGTCCGTTACTTCATCCAGGACAAAAAGGAACGCGACATTGCCGACGGCTTCGTCGCCAAATCAAAAGATTGGGAGAAAGATGCGGAGTGGGCGGACATCCTCATCTTTGACGACACCCTCGGCCAGGGCGAAAAGGCCAAGAACTTGCGCGCGGCCGGAAAAAAAGTGATCGGCGGCACGCCTTACACCGATCGGCTGGAAGACGACCGCTCGTTCGGACAGGAAGAGCTCAAGAACGCAGGCGTCAACATCATTCCCTACGGCGAATTTTCATCCTTCGACGACGCCATCGAGCACGTGGAGCAGAATCCCGGCCGCTACGTCATCAAGCCCAGCGGCGAAGCACAGAACGTCAAGCGCCGCCTCTTCGTGGGCGAAGAAGACGATGGGCAAGACGTGATCCACATGCTCGAAGCCTACAAAAAGGCGCTCTCCGACGAAATTAAAGTCTTTCAGTTGCAGCGCCGCGTCACCGGTGTCGAGGTAGCCGTCGGCGCATTCTTCAACGGAAAAAGTTTCGTCTATCCGATCAACATCAATTTCGAGCACAAGAAACTTTTCCCCGGCGAAAATGGTCCGCCCACCGGAGAAATGGGCACCACCATGTTCTGGAGCGAAGCGAATCACCTGTTCGACCAGACCCTGCTGAAGATGGAAACCAGGCTCGCCGAAGAAGGTTACATCGGATACATTGACCTGAACTGCATCGTGAACCATCATGGCATCTACCCTCTGGAATTCACTTCGCGCTTCGGCTATCCCACCATCAGCATCCAGCAAGCCGGAATGCTCACTCCCATCGGCCAATTCTTCTGGGACCTCGCCAACGGAAACGATCCGAAACTCAAAGTTCGCAGCGGCTTTCAGATCGGCGTCCGCATCGTCGTTCCGCCGTTTCCCTTCGACGACGACGAAACCTTCGATTCCTTCTCCAAAAATGCCGTCATCGTTTTCAAAAAGCCCCCCACCGACGAAATGCACATCGAAGACGTAAAACAAGTGAACGGCCAATGGCTGGTAGCCGGAACGTCCGGAGTAATTTTAGTGGTCGTAGGGCTGGGCCAGACCATGAAGCAAGCCCAAACGCAGGTTTACTCCCGCATCAAGAACGTCCTGATCCCCAACATGTACTACCGCACCGATATCGGCGACCGCTGGGTAGAAGATAGCGACCGCCTCCACACCTGGGGCTACCTCCGCTGAGCCGTTGCCGTTGCTAGCGCTGGCGTCCCGCCGGCTCGGTTGCTCCTGCCTCTGCTGTTGCCGTCGCCTTGGAAGCTGTAGCGGCCGGCTTCTGCTGGGCGCCGTTGCGGTTGCGGTGGACCTGGTAGCGCCCGGTCGGGCTTGATCGAACCGGGCAGCCGTTCGCTTGTCTTTCTGTGCGTTTGCTGCGCCACTGCGCTAAGTCTTCGTGGTTGGCTTCGCCTTTGCAGCTGCGCACGGAAGTGCTCGATCCATCGCACCGCAAACACGCATCCGCGGCGTCCTTGTCAACCGCCACTCCCTACGTTAAAGTAACCGCGCTTTCCCGGAGCGCGCCAAAAAATGCCAGTCGTCGCTGGACGCGAAAAATTGAAAGTCCTCATTCGCCGCGCGGCCATTCAGAAACGCGTCCGCGAAGTAGCCCAGCAGATCACCAAGGACTATGAAGGCCAGCGCGTTCATCTGATCGGTGTGCTAAAGGGCGCCTGCATCTTCCTCTCCGATCTCGTCCGCGAAATCAATCTGGAAACTTCCATCGATTTCATCGCCGTCTCCAGTTACGGAAAGAACAAAGAAAGTTCCGGCCAGGTACGCCTCGTGAAAGACCTGGACAGCAGCATCGAGGGCCTCAACGTCATCGTAGTCGAGGACATCCTCGACACCGGCATCACCTTGACCTATCTGTTGCGCGTGCTGGAGCAACGCAAGCCCAAATCCCTGCGCATCGCCGCGCTGCTCGATAAGCCGTCGCGCCGTATTAAGGATGTCAAAGCGGATTACATCGGCTTCAAAATTCCCAACGATTTCGTGGTCGGTTACGGTCTCGACTACGCCGAACGTTATCGCAATCTGAAAGACGTCTGCATCCTCACGCTTCCCCCGGAATGATCATGCCCCTCACCGAATCCCAAATCGCCCGCCTGATCGATCACACGCTCCTGAAACCGGATGCCACCGAGGACGAAATCCGCAAACTCTGCGAAGAAGCCCTGCAATACCAATTCGCATCCGTTTGCGTGAATCCCTGGAACGTCGCGCAAGCCTCCGAGCTCCTCCGCGGCAGCGCCATAAAAGTTTGCACGGTAGTGGGATTCCCGCTAGGCGCCACGCTGCCGGAAGCAAAAGTCTTCGAAGCGCAGAAATCAATCGAGCGCGGCGCCCAGGAAATAGACATGGTCATCAACATCGGTGCGCTCAAGTCCGGCCAGTTGGATCGGGTGGAGGCCGATATCCAGGGCGTCGTGGCTGCCAGCCACCAGGGGGGCGCCATCTGCAAGGTCATCATCGAAACATGCCTGCTCACCCGCGACGAAAAAATCCAAGCCTCGCTCGCGGCCAAAAATGCCGGCGCCGACTTCGTGAAAACCTCGACTGGTTTCAGCACCGCAGGCGCGACGCCCGAAGACGTCCGCCTCATCCGCGAAACCATCGGCGCTCACACCGGCATCAAAGCCGCCGGAGGCGTCCGCACCCTCGAAGACCTGCAGAAAATGGTCCAGGCCGGCGCCACCCGCATCGGCGCCAGCGCCGGCGTCAAAATCATCCAGCAACTGCGCTCCGGAAAATCACCGGCAGCCTCCGGCGCGCCCTCCGGCGATAAATATTGAAAATTTCAAAGCAGACTCATCTCGGCGGCAAGCGCTCCACAGCTGCCTGCTATAATGAATTGATTTTGTGCGCGCTGTTTTCGGCGTTGTGAAAATATCGCTGCTGCGCGCTTGCATTTCCCCGGCGGGGGCCGGGGAGCTCCAAACATAGTCAAATGGACGCAGCAAAACTAAATTCCAAAAGCGACGTCCCGGCGGACGCTCTCAAAGTGTTAGCGGAGCTCAGCCAGGAAATCAACGCGTCGCTCAATCTCGATGAAGTGCTGCCCAACGCCGCGGCGCTTATCAAGCGCCTGGTGGACTACGAAATTTTCGCAGTGCTCTTGCCCGAAGAGGGCACCGACCAGCTGTACTTCCGTTTCGCCATCGGTCACCGCGCGGAAGTTGTGGAACACTGGCGCATCCCCATGAGTGAAGGCATCATCGGGGCCGCCGCCACCACCGGCCAGGCAATTCGCGTCGGCGACGTTCGCGCAGATCCGCGTTACCTCAATGCGCTCGATGCCGTTCGCTCCGAACTCGCCGTCCCGCTGATCGTCCGCGGCCGCGTGATCGGCGTTCTGGACATCGAAAGCAGCGAGCTCGATTATTTCACTCCCTCTCAGCAATCGATCCTGACGCTGGTCGCCTCGCGCATCGGCACGGCCATTGAAAACGCCAAGCTCTACGAACACGAGCGCAGCCAGTCCGAAACTCTCCTGCTCTTGAACGAAGTCGGCCGCGAAGCCAACTCCTCGCTCTCCGTCGAAGAAGTGCTTCGCCGTGCCGCCGAACTCACCAAGCGCCTCATCAATTACCAGATTTTCAGCATCCTGCTTTACGACGAGACGGACAAGGTCTTCCGTCACCGCGTCACCGTCAAGTTCGGCCAACGCGTGCAGGAAAAGTTTGCCGTTCCCGCGCATGAAGGCATCGTGGGCGCTGCCGCGTCTCTGAAACGCGCGGTTGTCGTGCCAGACGTCACTCTCGACCCGCGCTACCTGCTCATCAATCCCGAAACGCGCTCCGAGCTTGCCGTTCCCATGCTCAATAAAGATCGCGTCATCGGTGTGATGGACCTGGAGAGCCCGCAGCTGAACTATTTCACTCCGGACCATGTGCAAGCACTTTCCATTCTCGCCGCTCACCTCGCCGTGTCCATCGAAAACGCGCGTCTCTACGAACAGCTCGCCCGCGACGAAGCCCGCATGGAACGCGATCTCAGCGCCGCGCGCCGCATCCAAGGCGCTCTGCTCCCGCGCTTGCCCGGTCCGGAATTCGGCCTGGAAATCGCCGCCCGCGTAGTGTCTTCACGCGAACTCAGCGGCGACCTCTACGATTTTCTTCGTTACGGTCCCCAGGAATTAGCCATCGCGATGGGAGACGTCAGCGGGAAGGGAAGCGCCGCCGCGCTTTACGGCGCGGTGGCCATCGGCACGCTGCGCAGCCTGGGCCCGCAAAAGCATCGCCCCGCCGAAATGCTTCGGGCGATCAATGGATTTCTGGGCGAGCGCCGCATCGAAGGCCGCTTCATGACGCTGTGTTTTGCCACCTGGCATCGCGGCCGCCACAAATTGCGCATCGCCAATGCCGGACAGGAAGAACCGTTCCTGTATCACGGCGGGCGTTGCGAACGAATCATGCTCGCGGGTTTTCCGCTGGGGATGTTTGAGGAATCAGCCTACGATCAGCGCAGTTACATCCTCAATGAGGGCGACGTCGTGGTGTTCCACTCCGACGGCATCGGCGATACGCAAAATCCCGCCGGAGAATTCTTCGGCCACACCCGTTTGGCCGAGCTAATCACCACGAACCACCATCTGAACTCGGATGGCATCGCCGACCGCATCCTGGAAGAAGTGGATGCCTTCTCCGGCGGTGCCCATCCCTTCGACGACCGCACCCTGCTGGTGCTGAAAGTAAAGTAGCTCGCTGCCATGATCGCAGCCCCAGCTTTTGACCTGGTAGCGGCCAGCTTCAGCAGGGCGCCGTTGACCCTGGGAGCGCCGGCGTCCCGCCGGCTCTGTTGTTCTTGCCTTTGAATTTGTTTTTGAATTTGTAGCGGCCGGTCCTGCGACGAGGGAACGGGCAGCTGATGCCGTTGTTTCGGCCGTCGCCATGGGTTTGCCGTTTTAACGCTCGCGACAAATCGCCGGCCGATGATTTACCGCGCATTCGAATCCCAGCGGGCGGGTGCCCCACCCTTCGGTTTTGGAAGGGTGGAGGTCTAGACGCTGCACCACCGACCTCGTGTCTTCAGTAGCTCGGGCTTGCATGCGCTGTTGGACCGGCCGCGGTAGCGGCGCCCAGTCATCCTGCTCGATCAGTCCACCTTGGTAGCGGCCATCGGCGTCTTCGGCTTCTTCCAATGCACAAAGGTATTCACCGAATCGTTGAACATCCCCTGCTGATCCACAAACGTCATGTGCCCGCTCTTCGGCAAAATCACAATCTGCGAATCCGCAATCTTCTCGTGCATTTCCTGCGATAGCGAAGGGTCGCACTCGTCGTGATCCCCCGCAATAATCAGCGTAGGAACGTGAATCGTGTGTAGCCGGTCCACGTACTCCACCGACTTCAGGTTTCCATCAATCAAGAATTCGCCGTTCGAGCCCCACATTTCGCGATACAAATCCCATGCCGTATTGCTGTTCGCCGTGGGATCGTAATTCGCGTCCGGATGATTCTGGTACAGGTACGGAAAATACGCGCCGCCCCACGCCGCAATCATGTAATCGCTCGTGTAACGATTTTTTTCGTAATCCTTGCCGTGTCCGTAAAGTCCAGCCTTTTCCGCGCGCTCAATTTGTTCGCGCACTTCAGCAGGCGCCGCCGCTTTCACCCGCGCCAGGACCTGATTCATCTCCGCGGTGCTCGCAAACGTGCTGCACAAAATCAAATGGCTCAAATTATTCTGATACTTCAGCGCGTAAGCCTGTGCCAATACACCTCCATAGGAATGTCCTAGCAGCGTGATTTTCCCCAGCACCAGCCCCTGGCGCACCGCTTCGACGTCCTCCACCATATTTTCCACGGTGTATCCGGCGGGATCGTCCAGCTTCTGCGAACGGCCCGAGCCGCGCTCATCAATAAAAATCAGCCGGTTCTGCCGCGCTAGAGGCAGAAGATACGGCAGAAAGTAATCGTGCGATGCGCCGGGGCCGCCGTGCACGATCACAATCGGTGCGCCGCGTCCAATCGTTGTGTAATAAATTAAGACCCCACTCGAATCAATGTACCCTTCCTGAATCGGATAGTCCGCCACGGGGATTCTGCGCGGCAGCGGCGCAGCTTCGCTCGCGGCTTGTTCTGCTGGCGCTGGCGCCAGCGCAGGTGGTGCTGCCGCTGTTGGCGATGTTGCCGTTGTCGTCTGCGTTGTCTTAGCCGCGGGCGCCACCTGTGCTGGCAGCTGTCGCACTCGACCGCCCGCGCACACCAGCACCGCCAAGCCAAAATAAACCGTCAATCGCATGATTTCCCCTCCGAGGGACGAAACTCGCTCCGCTCAGCGCTCTCCCCACCGCAACTTGCTGCGCAGAATTTCGTAGTACGTCTTGTTAGGTGGGCTTACTACTTGCACCTTCGTCGCGGCCTTGGTGATCACCACGCGGTCCTGCGGCTGCAACTGAAATCCAATTTGGCCATCCAGCGTCAGATAGACCGGCTCGCCGGACGCCGAAAAATCCAGCTCCACATGCGCGGTATCCGGGACCACCAGTGGCCGGTTCGTCAGCATGTGCGGGCAGATCGGCGTAATCACAAACGCATCCAGATCCGGATGAATGATCGGTCCGCCCGCCGCGAGCGAATACGCTGTCGACCCAGTCGGCGTCGCCACAATCAGTCCGTCTGCGCGATAACGCCCCACGTGGTGATGATCCACGTGCACGTCAAAATCTAGCATGCGCGCCAGCGCCGCTTTGTTCGCCACCGCATCGTTCAACGCCGTCAGGCGCTCGGCCGGCTTGTTGCTGTGCACGATCTCGGCTTCCAGCATCATCCGCTCGCTGGTGCGGTGTTCTCCCGCCAGAATTGCTCCCAGTACGGGATAAAGTTCATCCAGCGTCACGCTGCTCAAGAATCCCAGGCCGCCCAAATTCACCGCCAGAATCGGGACATCGTGCCCGCCCAACGACCGAGCCGCAGCAAGCAAGGTTCCATCCCCGCCGAGCACAATCAGCAGATCGACTTTCGCCGCCATTTCTTCCCGAGTCATCGCGGGGCCCGACGGATCAATCGTCGTCCGCGTTCGGGGATCCACGGAAACTTCGATCTTGCGCGCTTCCAGCCAGTGCTTCAGCTCCGGAACGACGGCCGTGACCATTTCGGGGATTGGTTTGCATATAATGCCGGCGGCGCGAATCATAATGGGAGGCAGAATTCTACTCTACCCGCGAGCGCGGGAGTGGAGAAAAAACTCCTG
>Ga0210394_10003596_pt1 | contig 19143 bp, 20 predicted proteins | sample IncBWC12MmetaG_FD_160121 | JGI IMG/M metagenome (GOLD analysis project Ga0210394, IMG submission 160121) | Forest soil microbial communities from Barre Woods Harvard Forest LTER site, Petersham, Massachusetts, United States - Inc-BW-C-12-M | ecosystem: Environmental > Terrestrial > Soil >...
ATAGATCCCGGCAAGCCGCGCGGCCGCGCCTAAGCGGGCATCGATTCTTGCGAGCGTAAATTGGCCGTCGGCGCGCCGCACCAGCAGCGCGGCCTCGCGGCTACCCTCGGGCGCCAGCAACGCGACAATTTTCGATTGCATGACTTGAGGCGAAGCATGCGCCGTGCCAGGCAGTACCTTATGCAAATCAAGGAGTTATGTTAGCCAAGGCGTGCACTTGAGTGACACGATTTGTCGGCTGCTGACACGCGCCGTCCATCTTCAAGAATGGGCAGGATGGAGCACCGTGCATGCCTGAGAGTGATCCTTCAATGTCTTGCAGATGGACACGGCGTGCTTTTCGCTCAAGTTTGCAACCTGCAAGCGATACAGCGTGCCCGAGGCCGACTTCTTCGGCGCAACTTTCGGCGCCAGGCCGGCCAAAAGTTTGGGATATTTCTTTTCCAGCTGCGCCCAGCGTTGGTTTGCCGCGTCTGCGCCCGACTTGAACGCCCCGAGCTGAATGCCGTAGGACCCGGGCGCTGCCTTTGCTGCGCTCGGGCTCGGCTTAGGCGCCGCGCCGGCAGGCGTCGCGGCCGTCTTAGGCTTCGCGCCGGGCGCTTCGCCAGGCGCTTCGCCGTGCGCTGCGGGTGCCGGTGCCGCCGGCGCCGAATCGGTTGCCTGCGCCGGCGGGACTGTGCTGGAGGGAGCCGACGCCAGCGTAAAATTCTCCACGCGTATTCGCGCCTCCTCCGTCCATTTGCCCTCCGGGTACTGCTTCAAGAACGCCTGATACGCCTCGAGAGTGTCGGCGTCGCGCGCTTTCTGCCAGTCGCGTTCCTCGTAGCGTTCCTTGAGGCGGGCCTGGGCCTGAGCGGTGAATTCGCCGCCGGGGTACTTCTTCAGGAATTGCTCGTAGGCATCCGTCGTGTTCGCGCCCACGGCTTTTTCCCAGTCGCTCTGCTGGCGGCTGCAGCCGGAAATGCCCAGCAGGGCAGTCAAACACAGGACCAAGATCACTTTGTTCACGACCATTGACATGCTCTGCCGGGGGCCACTACCGGATGGGGGCATTCTACGTCGATTTGCAACGTGGCGGCGACGCCAAGCTCGTCACATCACCAGGTACCCGGATAGGATAATAAAGCAACCATGACTGAACCAAAGCGGCGTTTTCTGGAGTTAGGCGAGGCCACGCCGACCTTTATCGGTGCCGCATCGGTATTCGTCGGCAACATCCGCGGCACCGGTCACTTCGTGGTTTCCGGCGAAGTGCACGGCGATGGCGAACTGGATGGCGCGCTCAATTTGTCCGCATCCGGAATCTGGCACGGCCACATTCAGGCGCAGCAGGCCATTATCGCGGGCAAGATCACGGGCGGCTTGAGCGTCAGGGATAAGCTGGAAATCGGCTATACCGCGGTTATACGCGGCAGGGTGAGCGCGCGGACGGTCGCCATCGCCAAGGGGGCGATTGTCGACGGCGAGATCGAAGTCACTTCGAACTCGCCTGTGGTGCAATTCGAGGAAAAGCGGGACGGCAAAGCATAACGCCGGCTTGAATCACTTTAAGATGCGCTGTTCGCGATTGGCGACAGAGACGCAAAATTGGTGTGTTCAAGTGTATTCGCGCATCCTAGCGCCTTTTCGCAGCCTCAATCGCACATGAAAGACTACGATGTGGTGATCATCGGCGGCGGCATTCACGGCGCCGGCGTACTGCAAGCTGCCGCGGCCGCGGGGTTCAGCGCCTTGCTCATCGAACGGCGGGCGCTTGCCAGCGGCACCTCGAGCCGCTCCAGCAAACTCATTCATGGCGGGCTGCGCTACCTGGAATCCGGTCAATTTGCGTTGGTGCGCGAGAGTTTGCGGGAACGCGCCATTCATCTGCGCATCGCCGCCGAACTGGTTCAACTAAAACCATTCTTCATTCCGGTGTATCGCGACACCCGGCGGCGGCCCTGGCAATTGAAACTCGGCCTGTGGCTGTATGCGCTGCTCGGAGGATTCGATGCGGCTACACGCTTCGGCAGCGTGCCGCAGAGCGAGTGGTCCTTGCTCGACGGCCTGAAGACCCAGGATCTCGACGCGGTGGTTCGCTACCATGACGCGCAAACCAACGATGCGCTGCTGACGCGCGCCGTGGTGCAGTCGGCGCTCGCGCTGGGCGGCGCGGAGCTGGCGATGCCGGCGACCTTCACGCGAGCCCTCTTGAACGACAGCGGCGTCACGGTGAGCTACACCGAAGCTGAATCAAGCGTGCAATGCCGGGCACGGGTGTTGATCAACGCCGCGGGTCCCTGGGCGCCGCAGGTCGCACGCGCCGTCGAACCTGCCATCACGGTGCCGGACGTGGATCTGGTGCAAGGCACGCACATCGTGATTCCTTTTCCCGTCACGGCCGGCATCTACTATGTCGAGAGTCCGACGGACGGGCGCGCCGTATTTGTGATGCCTTGGGCCGGCGCAACCCTGCTCGGCACCACCGAAACGCCGTACATCGGGGAGCCCGACGATGTACGCCCGTTGCCGCAGGAGGAGGAATATCTTCTGGCGGTGGCGCGCCACTATTTCCCGGCCTTGAGCGGCCTCACGCGCGACGACATTGCCGAGCGGTTCGCCGGGCTGCGCGTCCTTCCCGCCGCAACCCAAGCAGCCTTCGACCGGTCGCGAGAAACCGTATTCACCACGGACCGAGACGTACGCCCGCGCGTGCTCGGCATCTACGGCGGCAAACTTACCGGGTGGCGCGCAGCTGCCGCCCACGTGATGGAGCGTATCGGACACTCGTTGCCGGCAAGCGTCCGGCGCGCCGCCACGGAGCAGTTAATTTTGAGGAGACCTGCATGAGGAAGATCAGCATGGCCGCGCTGACGCTGGCGTTTTTAGCAACTCTTGCGCACGCCGAGGACTATCTCAGCCCGACGGAGGAGCGCCTGCGTCTATCGCTCGGAGTCATATACACGTCGAACCAAACCAGCCTGCAGATCGACAGCAGTGGCGGTGTTGCGGGCACGCCAATCAACGCGGAGAACCAATTCGGTTTGGACAAGTGGGACTTCGAGCCGAAGTTCCAGGCCATGGTGCGTGTCGAGGAGCGGCACCGTCTGCGCTTCGATTTTTTTGAAGTGAATCGCACCGGTTCAACCACCATCACGCAACCGATCATATTTCGCAATGTGGTATTGCAGCCTGGCGACCCTCTGAATTCGAACTTTTCCATAAGCACGCTCAGCCTCACGTACGAATACTCCTTCCTGCATGGCGAGAAATACGAGGTCGCTGCCACGCTCGGCGTCACTGAAACCGATATTTCCGCGCGGGCCCGCGTGGCGACGCAAACGCGGCATATAGACCAGCGCGAAGATCAGGCCGGCCCCTTCGCGACAGCCGGGCTCGACGCAACCTATGTCATAAGCAAACGCTTTTACCTTGACGGCCGCGCCGAATACATGCACATATCGATCAATGAGCTGTCCGGTTCGCTGGGTTATGGCGAGTTCGATGCGCTGTACCGGCTGCGCCCCAACATCGCCTTCGCGCTGGGCTATAACTACGTGAGGGCGAAACTCGAATCGACTCAAATAAAGCAATCGGGCTACTTCAACTTGACTTCGAAGGGTCCCGAACTCTTCGTCAGAGTCGCTTTCTAGCGCAACGCGGAATGCTGGAGGCCGCTCCTCAGGGGCTGCTGCTTTCCGCCGAGAACTCGACCCGATTATTCGCCGCGGCGGCGCGATTCCATTCGCCGGCCGTGACAGTCTCGTTGCGCGCGGGATACGGCGTGCTGGCGCGCGCGGCGGTACCCTCGCTTTCGACCGCGACTGTGATCGCACCCGAAGTGCGCTGGCGCACGCTCGCAATCAAGTTCGCAAATGCCGGCGACTGGCGCTGTTGGCCCGCGAGGGACTCCTCGAACGGGTTGCCGATCAAATCGCATCGGCTGACGGGTAGTGTCGGCGCAGCAGGCGCGTATCCTTCGGTGCCGTTGCCGCTGAGACAGTAGCTGCCGGTCAAATTCGTGAGCTTCACCACTCCGTGAAATCCTTGCGCTTCGAGCGTCGACAAGAAGTCGCGCAGGACATCGAGGCGGCTGTGATCAAACGGTATTTCGCCGTAGGGCACCGGCTCCACTCGCGGCGCCACGGCCGACCCGGCAATACCCGTGGCCGATGCGGCACTACCGACGGCGGGCGCGGCAATACCGACGGCCGACCCGGCACTACCCGCGGCCGCAGGTTCTGCTGCATCGGCGCCGGCCGTGCCGGCCGGCGCACTGCCGCTGGTGGCCGCAAGCGCCGCGGTAAGCTCCTTGGCCGCCGCGGAAAGGTCGGCGCGCGAGCGCTGCAATTCGGTATTGTCCGCTGTCAACCCGGCTATCTCAGCGCGAGCGCTCGCCAAATCGTTGCGCGAAACGACCCAGCCAGCGGCGAATGCGCCGGCAATGATGCATGCCGCCAGCAGCGCGCCGGCCAAAAGCCAATTGGGCTGCGCCGGCGGCGGCGGCCGCAGCGGGACCAGAGGCTCGCCGGTTTGCATGGGCATCGAATTGCGAATCTCGCGCACGATGCGCGCGGCAGAGCTGTTGATGGTATCGGCGATGAAGCGGCGAATATCGCTTGCGGCCTCGGCAGCGGCACCCGCGTCGGCCGGGCCCGCGTCCGATTCCACGGGCGACAGCACCGGTTCCGCGCTGTCGCGACGATTCGGCAACAAGTGAAGTTCGTACAGCACTTTGGACACATCGACCGGCCGCAGCTGCTTGGGCAAAACGCCCATCGCACCGAGGGCTCGTGCTTGACCGACGTACAGTTCGCCTTCCTGCGAGGTGTACATCATGATCGGGATCATGGCGGTGTCAGGATTGCTCTTGATCGCCTTAACCGCCTGCAAGCCATCCATGCCGGGCATCAGATGGTCCATGAAAATTGCATCCGGACGATTGGTTTTCAAGTAATCGATTGCTTGCTCGGCCGATTCCGCCAGGTCGACTTCGATCTCGTATTTCTCGAGCAGGCGGCTCAAAATAACGCGGGCCGACTCGGAATCATCGACGACCAGTGCGCGTTTGCGGGCCATGGGATTAGTTTAGCGCAGTCCTTTACGCGCCGGTCACCGCCCCACTGCCACGTCGCGAATTCGCGACCAGCGCAGCCACGCGAACCCGCGGCGGAACGCCGCTTGGCGCCACGGCCCGCGCCGCGGAGTTAAGCGGGATCGGCGCTCTTCGATTCTTTGTTCTGCGCGATCCAGGTCAATGCGGATTCAACATCGGCGAGTTCGCTCGCAGTAAACCCCTCGAGCCTCACTCCGGTAGCCTCCGCTTTCTTCTTGGCAAGCTCCGCGGCCGCCACGGAATGCACCCACACCAAACCGCGGCGCACTTTGGCGGTAAACTTTTGCTGCTTTTCTTCGGTCATCACTCGTCTCCTTGAAATTGTCTTTACCGGGAGTCAGGCACGATACACGACTACTGCCGCCGTAAGAAACCTTCGGGCCGCTTAAGGCGCTGGCGCCGCGATGGCGCGATCCAATTTAGTACTGTAGGCGTTGAGAGCGCGCGAGACCACCCCTATGTATTGGTTGGCTTCATCCCAGCGGCGCTCTTCGATCGCCTCGCGAATGCCCGGCAAAGTCTTTACGCCGTATCCGGTATGCGCACCCGGCGCATAAATCATATGCTGATACCATTCGCGGCCCGGCAGGCCGCGCGGATCCGTCAAGCTCTGTTCGAGAATCGTGAGCATGGCATTCACGCGCTCTCGTTCGCCGCTTGAACCCGCATCATTGGTCGCATCGAGTCGCGCGTATTCCTTGTCGAAAGCTTTCGCGCTCTGCTCCAATTTCTGCACCGCATTGTCGAGCTCGGAAAAATTCAAGTACGGCACATCGTCGGCGCGCGGCGGCGGCGCGCGCGGCTGCGCCGGGTTCGAGGCCAATTTGTAGGCATCGTCGTCCAGCAGCTTGTTCAGCTCGCGAGTTTTTGTCCGCATGCTTTCGCTGAGCTTGTGCAGCTCTTCGTCGTATCCGGCGACGGAGGCCGCAAAGTCGGTTTCGCGCGCCGGGATCAGTTCCGCTTGGCTCGCCCGCAGCATCACCCGGCCCGCTACTTTGGCGAGCGCCACCGCATATTCAAATGTGGGATCGACGAAGCGCCGGAAGTGATCGAATGAATCGTAAGCCGAATGATAGACGCCATAGTCCCCTTCGCCGCCGAATTCCAGGTTCAGAGAGTTCACACCGAGGTGCTGAAGGAACGGCGTGTAGTCCGAACCAGAGCCGAGCGCGCCCAGTTGGATGTCGCCGTTTGAATTGGCGCCGTTTGAATTGGCGCCGCTTGAATTCGCGCGGGCAGCGTCGCCGCCCGCAGATTCGTAATTCGCGACGCGTCGTGCGGCGAGCGATCGCGCCAGCACGGTGCCGCCGGTTTCCGGATCCTTGACGTCGCGCGCCGCTTCGCTCAGGAAATGCTGCAAGGCATGACTGCCTTCCGCCTGAAGAAAACCTTTGGTGTTGGTGTCGGAATTGACGTACAGGACCGCCCTATTTTTAAGTTCCGCGGCGTGCGTCTCGGCCCATTCGGTCGACCCCAGCAATCCCGGTTCTTCGCCGTCCCAACTGGTGTACACCAATGTGCGGCGCGGCTGCCAGCCGTCCTTGACCAATTTGCCGATCGCCTTTGCCTCGGCCATCAGCGCAACCTGGCCCGAGAGCGGATCCGTTGCACCGAATACCCAGCCGTCGTGATGGTTGCCGCGAATGATCCAGCGATCGGGTTCTTGGGCGCCGCGGATCTTCGCAACGACATCGTACACGGGCTTCTGGTCCCAATTCGACAGCACCTTCAAATGCACTCTGGCGGGTCCGGGACCCAAGTGATAGGCAAGGGGTAGCCCGCCGCGCCAGCCGGCCGGCGCCATCCGGCCGCCCAACGCGGCAAGCAGCGGCTGCGCGGCGGCGTAGGAAATCGGCAATACCGGAATCTTCAACACGGTCTTGGCGTCCTTGAGCGCGAGCCGCTTGGCTCCGGGCAGCGCTCCCACGCCGGGAGTCAACGGATCGCCGCTGTACAAGGTCAGATCCTGTACCGAGCCGCGCTGCACGGCGTCGGGCGGCCGGTAGCCGCCCTGCGGATAAATATCTCCCTGGCCATAGCCATCGTCGCGTGGATCCGAATAAATCAAGCACCCCACCGCGCCGTGCTCGTGCGCCAATTTGGGCTTCAACCCGCGCCAGCCGCCGCCATATCGCGTCAGCACGATGCGCCCCTTGACGCTCACTCCCTGACGCTCCAGTTCCTTGTAATCGTCCGGCATGCCGTGATTCGCATAGACCAGTTCCGCGGTCACATCGCCGTCCGCGCCGTACACGTTGTACGCGGGCAGCTCATCCTTGGTTTGCGCGGATGTGCCGTCGCCCTCGATGGGCGGCTCGGTCAAGCGGGCCTTGAAGCGGGTCGGCGCCACGAGTTCCACCACCACTTCGCGCGGCGTCGGGTACAGCACTGAAAATGTCTCGATGGACGCATCCCAACCCCATTCGCGAAACTTCGCGAGTTGGAATTCCGCATTGGCCTTGTCGTGCGCGGAGCCCACATGATTCGGCGCCGACGACATCTGCTGCATCCACGAGCGCAGCTCCGCCGCCGAGAGATCGGAATCGAAGCGCATCTCCAATTGCAGTTGCGCGGCGGCGGCGGCGGGCGCAAATCCTTCGAGTTCGTTGGCGCTCGATGCAGCGGGCCCCGGCGCAGCGGCGCCCGGCGCATCGGCGGCAACCGCGCCGGCCATGCCTGAACCGATGGCTCCCGCCATGAAAGCGCACAAAATGCGCGAAATCCTACTCGGCAATCAAGTCTCCTTATTCTCTAATACCGGTGCCGCGGTTCAACAGGGCCACCGCCAGCACGAACATCAAGGCGGCGGCCGACACCATGATCCCATAAGCCAGTCGCAAATCGACATCCGAGGTGCCGAGAAATCCAAAGCGAAATGCGCTGACCATGTACAGGATGGGATTGGTATGCGAAGCGGCGTGGGCCCAGACCGGCAGCATCGTCACCGAATAAAATACGCCGCCAAGATACGTGAGGGGCGTCAGTACGAAGGTCGGGAACCAGGATATCTGATCGAAGTTCTTTGCGAAAAGAGCGTTGATCAAGCCGCCCAACGCGAAGATGAAACTGGTCAGAAAGGCCGCGGAGAGAATCGCCAACAAGTGCGTGATTGCCAAACGCGTGAAGAACAGCGAAATAATCGTCACGACTGACCCCACCAGCACGCCGCGCAGCACGCCGCCCATGGTGTACCCGGCGACGATCAGCCAATTCGGCAGAGGCGAAACCAACAGCTCCTCGATGTGCTTGCCGAATTTCGCACCGAAGAACGACGACACCACATTGCCATAAGAAGTCTGAATCACATTCATCATGATGATGCCGGGCGCCATGAATTGCATGTAGTCGAAGCCGCCCACTTGGCCGACGCGCCGCCCGATCAAGCTGCCGAATATCACGAAGTATAGGGTGGCGGTGACGGCGGGAGGCACGATGGTCTGCCCCCAGATGCGCACGATGCGGCTGAATTCCCTGATGACGATGGTTGTAAAACCAATCCAATCGGTGCCGAGGCGCGATTCCGCCATGCTCATGAAGCCTTTGCAGCGGCAGTCCGCACGCTGCCGTCGACCAAGCGGATGAACAGTTCCTCGAGACGATTGACCTTGTTGCGCATGCTGTTCACGGCGATGCCCTGCGCCGAGAGCTGCGCGAATATGTCGTTCAAGCTCTGCGTCTTGGACATCTCGATTTCCAAAGTATGTTCGTCGGAAAGGACCGCGGTGAAGCCCGACATTTGCGGCGCAGCCGTTCTGGCATCGCGCATATTGAACACGAACACTTCGGTCTGCAGCTTGCGCAGCACATTCGCCATGCTGTCGCGTTCGATGATATTGCCGCCTTCGATGATGGCGATGTTGCGGCACAGATTTTCGGCTTCCTCGAGATAGTGGGTGGTCAGGATGATGGTGGTCCCCTGCGCGTTGATGTCGCGCAGGAATTCCCACATGGAGCGGCGGATTTCGATGTCGACGCCCGCGGTGGGCTCGTCCAAAATCAGCAGCCGCGGCTCATGCATCAATGCGCGCGCGATCATGAGGCGCCGCTTCATGCCTCCCGACAGGCTGCGCGCAATCGAATCGCGCCGGTCCCATAGCTGGAGCTGCTTGAGATATGTTTCCGCGCGCAGTTTCGCGAGTCGCCGCGGGATTCCGTAAAAGCCCGCCTGATTCACGACGATGGTGAACGGCGTCTCGAACATATTGAAATTGATTTCCTGCGGGACCAGGCCGATGCAGGATTTGGCGACTTCCAACTCCCTGTCGATATCGTGTCCGAATACTTCGACGACGCCGCTGGTTTTGTTGACCAGCGAGGTGGTGATCCCGATCAAGGTGGTCTTACCGGCGCCGTTCGGGCCGAGCAAGGCGAAGAAATCACCCTCCTCAACGCTAAGGTCGATCGCCTTGAGCGCTTGGATGCCGTTTTTGTAGACCTTGGTGAGCTTGCGAGCAACTAGGGCATTCATAGGAGCCGCGTAGCCTAAACCTCGCGAGGCTCTGCCCGCAACGCCAATTCGCCCCGGCGGCGCCCCTGGCAGCCAAAATCAGGTGCTTGCCGCGGCCAAATCAGCCGCCGCTCGGTAAGCGGGCGGCGGCGGCGAGCTGCAGTCCCGAGAGCTGAACGCGGCGCAGGGCGGCAGTATCGGCACGCGATGCTGCGCCGATCAGCGCGCTCCAGTAAGCGCTACAGCCGCTCCATCGGGCGGTGAGGTTCACGGCCTCGGTCGCGACCAATGCCGGCAGGCTGTCGACCGTGATGCGGCGAAAAGCCTTCGCGGTATCGCTGCGCATCCCCAACAGCAGGTGCGCGGCGAGGCCGGTGCTCGATGCGACGTGCCAGGCATAGAAGAGCGCCAGCCGCACGAATCCGATGGTGTCGTCATCGACGCCGGGTTCATCCGCAACCCGCCAGGACTCTGCATGCAATAAACGCGCTTGCCAGTGCGCATCGTCCTCGAAGCGCAGGTCGAACAACGCGTACGGACAATTCGCCGCTGCCGCGCGCTGCGACCGCGACAGAGGCGCGACTTGCCGGCCGAGGCCGGCAGTGGAGCCGCCCCTGCCTGCGGCGGCCCAGTCGCCGGCCCTCGCGCCCGCCAAATCGAGGAATCGATGGTTCAAATCGCGCATCGAATTCAAGTGTTCGACCGATAAGTGCGATTCGCGCGCCCAGTTGCCGATGAATGCGTCCTGCACGATGGCCCCCTACGCTGATTTGTGCGTCAAACGGCGTGGCAAGTGGCGGTCGCGTATTTCGCCGCAAACGCAGCAGCAATTTCGCGCCGGAACCCCTTGGCATGCACGCTAACTTTGTGATTAATTTCTGTCAAATTCTTTTTGGCCCGAAAACGCGTGAATTGCAATGAGGAAGCCGCCATGAGAGTGTCCGATGATCGCTACACCAGAGACCGCGAGAAATTTGATCTTGCACTGCGGTTGATTCGCCATGAAGCCCGCACCTACACCATTCGCCAGTGGACGGGCCTGAGTGACGATCGAATACGCAAACTGTATCGCAGCTATGTCGTGCAACAGGACGCGCACGGCGTACTGAGGCATCGAGGCAAGTCGCCGCGCCAAGCGGCATTTTTCTTCCGCAGCGCCGAGCTCAACTTTCAAGCGGCGCAGCTCGCCAGCCTGTTTGTCATGTATGGCCTGGTGGGCGGCACCGAGCGCGGCCTCGAGCCGCGCTACCGCGTGGGCTCGCTCGAGTCTGGCGCGTTGCTGTGCCGAGCCTACGAGGCGTATCTCGAATTGCACGCGCCGGCCGAGATTTCTTTCGAGCACGCCTGGTTTCTCTTGCTGGCACTGGCGCGCCACGATGAGGTGGGCATTGCGCGCTGCGACAGATGCGGTGGAGTGCGTGTGCGGGACTTGCTGGCCAGGCACAAGCTCGCCTGCGGAAATTGCGACGGTGCCGCGGAGCGCGCCGCACCTGCCGCGCCCTGCTAGAATCGGTTGGATGCAGCAGGGGAATATTTTCGGCGGTCAGTACTTGGACCGCGCCGCCCACATGCGGCAGGATGCCGCATGGTTCGCAAGCGCACTCGCCGATGAACGCAGCCGTGCGCTGCCGGTTTGGAATTCTCGCAACCTCATCGCCGAGGGCGAAACGCCGCGCGCGGCATACATCGAGTTATCGCGCATAGCCGAAGCACGGCGCAACAGCGCGGATCTGGTGCTGCTCGGACGATTCGGCGATATCGACATATTTACCTACGAGATCGAATCTTCGGAGCCGCCCCAGATCCTGCCGGGCACCCGCTTCGAGGATTTGCGCATGGTGGCTTCGATACTGCCCGCCGAGGAAGCAGGTTTGTTGAGCTACGCGCGCGCCATGGTTGCCTGGCGGCGCCGGCACCGCTTCTGCGGCAGCTGCGGCGCAACCACGGTCGCGGCCAAGGGCGGACACGTTCTGGTGTGCACAAACCCTGCATGCCGGCACGAGCAATTTCCGCGCATCGATCCGGCCATCATCGTTTTGGTCAGCGATGGAGAACGAGCGCTGTTGGGTCGCCAAGCCTCGTGGCCTGCCGGACGCTATTCAACCATCGCCGGCTTTGTCGAACCGGGAGAATCGCTCGAGGACGCGGTGGCCCGCGAAGTGCTCGAGGAAACCGGCATCAAGGTCGACGCGATCGATTACCACTCCTCGCAACCGTGGCCGTTTCCTTCCTCGTTGATGCTGGGTTTCACCGCGCATGCGGTGACCTCGACGATACATCTGCGGGATCAAGAGCTCGAAGATGCGCAATGGTTTACCCGCGCCGACCTGGCAAAGGGCCGGCCCATCGTGCCGCCGAGCGTGTCCATCTCGTTTCGCTTGATCGAACACTGGTTCGATGCCGGCGGTGAGCTAAAACTAAGAGAGATCCAACGCACCTCGTCCTGGGTCTCGCGCTAGCCGCGCGCCCAATGGCCCGACTTCATACGCCAGCCGTCGCCTTGGCGTACCCATTCATGGCCGACCCAGTGATATCCGGGTCGCCCAGGGGCCCAATGACCTGCCATCCATTCATATCGGCCGCCAACCCAGTTCCAATAACCACCGAACCATACGTATCCCGACGAGGGTGCCACGCCGATGACTTCCTCATGCGGCGGCGGCGGCGCGACCAACACGATTCCACCGGGATAGTGGCCCTGATCGGGAACCACTACGCAGCCGGGCAGCGCCGCGCCGAGTAAGAAGGCAAGTGCCAAAGCCGCGGTTAACCATCTGCGCTGATTCATGAACACAACCAACATGCTTGGGAACGATAGGGGCAGCCAACGGGTTCCGTCCCTCACCGTTGACCGGACGAAAGAACCAGCGAGAATACCGCTGAGCGCCACTCCGCACCACCCGCGCTCTTAAGAATATGTAACATTGACTGCGATGACGCAGGCCGGTCGAAGGAGATAAAGAATGTCCTACACGGCAGATCCTCGCGTGCTATTCGCGGCCGAACGCACCTTGCTGGCGTGGCAACGCAGCGCTATCGCCTTGATGGGATTCGGCTTCGTCGTCGAGCGATTCGGACTGTTCCTTGAGGTGGTCATGCACCAACCCCAGGTGAGCGCTCAACGCAGCTTCTCGCTGGCATGCGGGGTCCTGCTGCTCATCTTGGGCGCCGCGGTGGCATTGATATCGGCGCGACAGTTTCTCCAGGTCGCGAAGGACTTGGACCCCTCCGTGGTACCCCCGGGATATTGGACGCGCGTGGGCGTGGTGTTGAATGTGATCATCGCGATGATTGCAGTTGTCTTGGCGGTGCATTTTCTGTGGGCGGCCCGCGCTTGAAGGACTGTTGCGGCGCAACCATCCGGGCGATCTGTGATTCCCGTGGTCAACGCGTAAGGCGCTGTGCCGTTACAATTGATTATGCAAACCGAAATAGCTGTCCTGCGCTTTGGCCTGGGCGCGAGACCCGGCGATTTCGCGGCCGCGGCGGGTGATCCGAAGCTGTGGCTCATGGCACAGATCAAGGGCGCCGTGCCGCTTGCCGTCAAGACGCCGCTAACCCCCTCCGATCAAATCTTCGCGGCTTATGTGGCAGCACGCCACGAACAACAGCAAGCTCGTCGCGAGGCGTCCTCAGCCGACGCCAAAGCCGCCTTCAACGCCGTTCGCGAGGCTTACCAACCCCAGTACCGCGCACAGGTGCTGGCACGCGCTCAAAGTGCCGCGCTGACGATGCGGCCCTTTGCGGAACGCCTGGTCCACTTTTGGTCCAACCATTTTGCAATATCGGCCGACAAGGGCGTCGTCTTTGGGCTTGCAGGTACGCTGGAGAACGAGGCCATAAGACCCCACGTCGGCGGCCGATTCGTCGAGCTCTTGACGGCGGTCGAGCAACACCCCGCGATGATTGCATTTCTCGACAATCAGTTTTCCGTCGGCAAGGATTCCGACGCTGCTCGCGTCGCGGCGAAAAGGAATCCCGCCGCCGCAGATGCGCCTAAGCGCCAATTCGGTATCAATGAAAATTTGGCGCGCGAAATTCTCGAGCTGCACACCCTGGGGGTGAACGGCGGCTACAGCCAGGCCGATGTCACGAGCTTCGCCCAAATCATCACGGGTTGGTCCATCGGCGGAGGCAGGGGCCGGCTTGCGGGAGGTGAGCCGGGGCGTTTTTATTTCCGCGAAAATCTGCACGAACCGGGTGCAAAAACCGTCCTCGGCAAAACTTACTACGAGCAAGGCCAGCGGCAAGGCGAGGCGGTGCTTGACGATTTGGCGCGCAACCCCGCCACCGCGCATTTCATTGCCACCAAACTCGTCCGGCATTTTGTCGCGGATGATCCTCCGCCGGCGGCGGTCGAGCGAGTCGCGCGCGCATTTCTCAAAACCGGCGGGTATCTGCCCGAGGTGTACCAGGCGTTGATCGCCTCGCCGGAAGGCTGGGACGCGAATTTGCGTAAGTTCAAGACGCCGGAGGATTTTGTTTTCTCGACCCTGCGGTCGCTGAATGTATCGCCCAGCCAGCCCGAAGAAGTAGTGCGCAGCTTCGAGCTCTTGGGCCAGCGCCAATACACGCCTGGGTCACCCGCAGGCTGGCCGGATACCTCGAACAGCTGGGATGGATCGGATGCATTGATGCACCGCGTGCTGTGGGCGTCGCGGATGGCCTCAAAGTACGAGCAGGGAATAGACCCGGTTGATCTCGCCGCCTCCAGCTTGGGTGCCTATACCCGCCCCGAAACGTTGGCAGCATTGCGTCGCGCCACTTCCTCGAGCCAGGCTTTGGCGCTGCTGCTGATGAGCCCCGAATTTCAACGGAGATAGCGATGCCGCGCCAGTTCCCCATGATTACCTGCCGGCGCCGCTTTCTTTTAGGTACCGGCGCCCTGGCCGCGAGCGCTGCTTTGCCCAGCGTTCTATTCGCCCATGCGGGTGGATCGTCGCGCTTGGTGGTCGTGATCTTGCGCGGCGCATTGGATGGCCTGGCCGCCGTGCCGCCCTACGCGGATCCCGACTATGCGAGTTTGCATCGTGAGCTCGCGATCGCGGCGCCGGGCGGCCCCGGCGGTGCATTGGCGCTGAACAACACCTTCGGCTTGCACCCGTCTCTGGCGTTTCTGCACGAGCGCTACTCTGCCGGAGAGCTGATCGTCTTTAATGCGGTTGCCTCGCCCTATCGCGACCGATCGCATTTCGATGGTCAAAACGTGCTCGAGAACGGTCTCAGCAAACCCGTGGGCAGCGCGGACGGCTGGCTCAATCGGGCGCTCCTGGCGTTGCCGCGCCGCGCCGCGGGACCCGGGGAGCGGGCCGTCGCCATCAATCTGAATGTGCCGCTGATTCTGCGCGGCGAAGCCCCCGTGGTGTCCAAATCGCCGCAAGCCGCTGCGGATGTCGATGAGGACTTACTGACGCGCTTGGCGGATCTGTATTCCAATGATGATTGGTTCTCGGCGCGCTTGAGCGAAGCGGTGCAGACCGACAAGATGGTGGACGATGCCGGCGCCTTGACCATGCCTAAGGATGCCGTCAGGCCGGCAGCTGCGGATCGAGTCAGCGCAGTGGCACACATGGCGGCGAGTTTGATGCGAAATGATGGGGGTCCCGAGGTGGCGGTCATCGAGGCCAGCGGCTGGGATACTCACGCCAACCAGGGCGGTGCGAACGGAGCTCTGGCGCAGCGGCTGGCCGGGCTCGATAAAGCGCTGCGAGTGCTGGCCGATGAATTGGGGCCGTTGTGGCCGCAAACCGCCGTTCTGGTGGTCACTGAGTTCGGCCGAACGGCCGCCGTCAATGGTACGCGCGGCACCGACCATGGAACGGGTGGCTGCGCCTTCCTCGCGGGCGGCGCGGTGCGCGGCGGTCGGGTCATTGCAGATTGGCCCGGTCTTAAGCGAGCGGCGCTGCTCGACAACCGCGACCTGCGCCCGACCCTGGATTTGCGCAGCGTGTTCAAAGCCGTACTCGGCGAGCACATGCACGTCGACGCAAATACTCTGGCGAAGCGAGTATTCCCGGACAGTAGCGGCGCGCGCCCTCTGCAAGGGCTGATACGCGCCTAGACTGCCATTTAAGCGATTTCCTACATCCCCGGTTTCGGATCCGGCCATGCGATCGACGTCGGTGCGGGCTCGGAGGCCGGCATTGAGGGCGGCGCTGACATCGGCGCGGGCGTCATCGGGGCCGCGGGTTTCGGCTTGGGCGGAGCCGCTGCGGCCATGGGCATGGGCATGGGTGCCGGTCTCGGCGCAGGCTTTGCCGTCGCCTTCCTGGGCGCAGCTTTGACGGCCTTCTTGGGCGCAGACTTCGCTTTTGCCTTCCCCTTCCCTTTCCCCTTCGCCTTCATCGGCCGCGCTCTCTTTTTTGCGGCGCTCTTTTTGGCGGATGTGCGTTTGGCGGCGCCACGCTTGGCTTTTGCCATCGGACGCTTTTTCGACTTGCGCTTTTTCGACTTGCTCTTTTTTGCCATGGTCACTCTTCTCCTGGGAGATCGTTCAAACTCACTGTGAGAGTAGCCCTGAAAAAGTCTGCTGTCATCTGTGAGTGATACTGGAGTCGGCCGCGCGGATTGCGTAGGCTCCTTGAGTGCCCAGTACCGAGCCTGTTCACCCGCTAAAAGATGTCTGGCTTAAGCCCAGGCGCGTGTTTCGCGAATTGGCTTCGCATCCTGTAGGACTCACCGACTATCTCCTGGCTGCGGCGCAAGGCGTGGCGACCTCCATGGCGGTCTATCGAACCCAATTCGCGGGAACGCACGCCAGTGCGGCGGACGTCCTGCAAAGCTCCCTATTATTCGGACCCATCGGCGGGGTAGTCAGCCTGTATCTGTTTGCCGCCATCTATGGCCGGCTGGGCGCCCGTGCCGGGGGTACGTCCAAGCGCAATCAGGTGTTCCACGTGCTTGCCTACGGCGGCGTTCCGGTGGCCGCATCGCTGGTCTTATGGGCACTGACGGCATTCATCGTCGGCGAGGCTGCCATCATCGATACCCCGGTCGCCACTCCGGGGGCCGACGTCGATGGATTTGTAGCGTTCGTGCTTCGATTGCAGTTCGCCGGGTACGTACTGCTGCTGCTGTGGAGCGTCGTACTGCAAGTGATGGGATTCAGCGAAATCCAAGGTCTCACCACGCGCAAGGCGTTTGGGGTCTGGGTGCTCGGTCAATTCTTGGCGCTGCTGGCAGCCTTCTTCCTCAGCATACTGATCGCCCTCCTATTCCCGGGCATCGTGCCGAATGCACCGCACTGACCTTTGAGCGGGAGCCTGTCCGATCAGACCGGCTCCTCGGGCTTCACCTCGGCGGGTATCGACGGCTCCGGCGGCAACCCCGGAGGGGGGCTTTGCAGGCGATCGATAACCGATTTCGCGACATCGGCCGCCGAGCGCAAGTATTCCGGGGACGCATCGGCGCGCGGTTTGCGCATGCGGCGGGATTTCCGGACAACGGGGACCGTCTTGGGAATCCGTCGCTTTGCCGCCGGCGCCTTCACCGTGGACTTAGCCGTGCGCGCCGGCTTTGGGGGGCGGGCCTTCGGCGGGCGGGCCGCTGCGAGCGCCGCTTTGGCCTTCTTTTTCGCTTGTTTTGCCGCCTTCTTCTCGGTCTTGAATAATTTGCGGGCGCGCTTGAGAGCCACCTTCGCCGCTCGGACCTGCTGTTTGGCCGCGTCCACCCGTGCTGCGGCTTTTTCGGCATCCGACTCGAGCCAGCGCACCATTGTCTGTTTCATTGCCATGATTTTATGCCAGCTCGCGCAACAAAAAATTACGAATATCGGCGATTTCCGCGGGGCACACCGCATGCGCCATCGGATACTCGCGCCATTCGACCGCATAGCCCTGAGCGCTTAAGAAGTTGCGGGATTTCAATCCCAGCACCATCGGCAACATGGGATCCGCTATTCCGTGCGCCATGAATATCGGCGTAGCGTCGTTGGCCGGCTGCCGCTCCGCGGCAAAGCTCGTCACCCCCGGCAAGTAGCACGACAGCGCCATGACGCCGGCCACTTTATCCCGCAGTCGGGTTGCGGTGTAAAGGGAGACGGCGCCTCCCTGCGAGAACCCGGCGAGCACGATTCTTGAGGTCGGAATGCCGCGCTCGCCTTCTCTGCCGATCAGCTCCCGGATTTGCCCTTCAGCCGCCTGAAAGCCGGCGATATCTTCCGCGCTGTCCCGATCGAGACCCTTGATGTCGTACCAGGCGCGCATGCGCATTCCGCCGTTGATGGTGACCGGACGTATCGGGGCATTTGGAAACACAAAGCGCCAGGCGCGCTCACCTCGTTGCACGAGCTCCGGCACGATAGGCTCGAAGTCACGACCATCCGCGCCGAGACCATGCAGCCAGATGACGGCGGCATCGGGTTTCGGTGCGGTTTCGACTTCTATGGTTTCCAGCATCGGCGCTAATGTAATGTAACCCGCGCCTCTTTGCAGCGCGCCTCTCTGCAGCGCGCCGCTTTCGATGTCAGCGCGCTGCTTTCGATATCATCGCGGCATGCCGATCACGCTCGACACCCTGCGCCGCTACGCCGTTGCTCGCTCGCTGTTCAAGCCGACCACTCTGGGACGGGCGATCAAGAAGCTGGGTTTCGTTCAGGCCGACCCGATCCGCGCGCCGGCCCGGGCACAGGACCTCACGCTGCGCCATCGCGTGCAAGGCTATTGTGCGGGAGACCTGGAGCGCCGCTACCCGAAGCTTAAGCTGGAGGAGGACTTCTTCGTCAACTACGGCTTTGTGCCGCGCGCGCTGCATGAGTTGATGCATCCGCGGGTGCCGACAACCTCATGGAGCGCAGCCCGCGCGAGGCAGGCCAAGGCGGTACTGGCATTCGTTCGCGAACACGGCGCGGTGCATCCGCGTGAGGTGGATGCGCATTTCGCGCACGGCAAGGTAACCAATTGGTTTGGCGGATCCTCGAACGCCAGCACGCAGCTGCTCGACGCCATGCACTATCGCGGGCTGCTGCGCGTTGCGCGGCGGGTGGGCGGCACGCGCGTGTACGCTGCCCGCGAGGCGGCAGCGCCGAATGCCTTGGGCGAAACCGCGGCCGCGCAAAGAGCGGCGATTGACGAGTTGGTGGACGTGGCGGTCCGCAAATACGCGCCGCTCCCGGCTCCCTGCCTCGGGTTCCTCGTGGGGCGATTGCGCTACGGTGTCCCGCAGTGGGCGGCGGATCGCGCGGCGGCACTGGCGCGCGCCAAGCAGCGCCTTAGGTTCGCGCGGCTGGACGGAATCGAGTGGTATTGGCCGGCCGAGGAGAATCCTCAATCGCGGCGCTGGCGGATCGACGACACCGTGCGCCTGCTCACGCCCTTCGATCCCATCGTTTGGGACCGCCGCCGCTTTGAGAGCTTCTGGGGCTGGGCCTACCGCTTCGAGGCCTATACGCCGCCGGCGAAACGCAAGCTGGGCTACTACGCGCTGCCGCTGCTGTGGCAGACCCAGGTCATCGGCTGGGGCAATCTGGCCGTCGCCGAGGGCGGCCTGCGCGCGAGTTTCGGCTACTGCGCCGGCCACGCGCCCCGCGACAGCGCATTTCGCAGCGGCCTTGAATTCGAACTCGAACGCCTGCGGACATTTTTGAAAAAAGCATGACGTGTAT
>Ga0210394_10003597_pt1 | contig 19139 bp, 17 predicted proteins | sample IncBWC12MmetaG_FD_160121 | JGI IMG/M metagenome (GOLD analysis project Ga0210394, IMG submission 160121) | Forest soil microbial communities from Barre Woods Harvard Forest LTER site, Petersham, Massachusetts, United States - Inc-BW-C-12-M | ecosystem: Environmental > Terrestrial > Soil >...
GGCCGAGCGCGGCACAAGCTTTGCCATCGAACTCAACCATCCCGAGGCCGCCTGGGTCGGCGCCGGGGAGCCGATCCTCTATTTGACCGGCCCGCTCTATCATCTGGTCGATCTCGAAACCGTGCTGTTGCAGAAATTGGGGCCGGCCTGCGTTGCCGCCTACAACGCGTCGGCCATGTGCGCCGATCTGCCCAAGGTCGCCTTTCTGGCGATGGATGCGCGGCACTGCGCCGGCGCCGAGATGGCCGAGATGATGGCCTATGCCGCCGCGGTCGGCTCGGCGCACGCCAAGAAGGTCGCCGGCGCCATTGGGTTTGTCGGCTGCGCCGCCGCGGCGACCGCGCATTTCTTCGGCCGCGCGGAGGGCCTGGGAACGATGCCGCACGCGCTCATCGGCTATGCCGGCTCGACGGTGCGTGCCGCCGAGATGTTTCACGAGGTCTTTGCCGACGAGGCCTTAACCGTGCTCGTCGATTATTTCGGGCAGGAGACCAGCGATGCGGTCGCGGTCGCCCGGCGCTTTCCGGAGCTCGCCGCCGCCGGCCGCCTCGCCTTTCGCATGGACACCCCGGGCGGACGCTATTGCGAGGGGCTCGACCTCGCCCGCTCCTACGATGTCCTCGAACGCCACGCGCCGCAATCGATCCGCGGCTATCGCACCGAGGCGGAGCTGCGCTATCTGGTCGGCACCGGGGTGTCCGCAGCGGCGCTGTGGAGCTTGCGCCTGGCGCTGAACGAAGCTGGGTTTCCCGCCGCCAAGATCGTCGCCAGCTCGGGCTTCGGACCCGAGAAATGCCGGATGATGGCGGCCGCCAGTGCGCCGATCGACGTGATCGGCACCGGCTCCTACCTGCCCGAATTATGGAGCGAGACCTACACGACGGCCGACATCATCGCCTATGACGGCAAGCCCATGGTCAAGGCCGGGCGCGAGTTCCTGCTGCGCAAGCGCTGAGGGTAATGCACCGGCAGGCTATTCAACAGGGAATTGCCTCGACAAAACCCGCCCGGGCATAATTTAGAATGCGGCTATCCCGGGTCACTATCGGCATCTGTAGCGCACGCGCCGTCGCGATCAGCAACCGATCCGCGGGATCGGTGTGCAGCGGCGGTGGCAGAAAGCTCGATTCGATGGCAATTTCCGGCGTCAAAGGTGCCAGGCGAACGCCGGGGCTCACCATGAACGCCTGAAACCACGCCTTTGGATCGGGAAAGAAAACAAAGCCTCGTTTGGCCGCCAGTCGGCCAATTTCCCAAGCCGATACAGGAGAGACGAGAACGCCATCCCCACGACCTGCCGCCGTGACTTGTTGCCGAGCAAGCGAGCGAATCGCCTGGTTTTCTGCAATGAACATTATCGCGCAGGTATCCAGCAGCAGCGCGGTCATTCCTCGTACAGCCGACCTTCCGCAGCATTGAGCGGCTCGTCGAGCACAGGAGCGGTGAAGTCGAAATCGGGAGGTGCCACCATCCGCCCTTTGAGGCAGCCGAACAGGCCTTCGGCGACCTCCTCCGGCGTCGGCGGCGGCGTGAGTACCGCGACCGGCCGGCCGCGCTTGGTGACGACGATGCGGGTGAGCTTTCGCGCGGCGAGCCGATCCATCAGGCCCAGGCACTTTGCCTTGAACGCGCTGGCCGCGATTTCCATCACCTCACCGTTCATCGTCTGCCTCCCCGCGACGGGCAATGATAATAACTGGTCAGGAATATATGACCAATTGGCGATCAGTCAACCTGAGCACCAACTCACGCGCGGTCCCTCGCACGGGGCGTTTGTCGGATGACAACCGGGCGCCGCAGGGCTAGGCTTTCCAAGGCGAGCAAGAAAATTTGCCGCTTTTCTGGAGCAGAGGCTTATCTGGGAGGTGAGGATGGCAGAGATGCGCCCGATCGCCCAATCGTCGGCACCGGCCAGCCATCTGCTCGGAGCCAAGCTCGATAGCATCCCGTTCGGCTCCTACCACCTCTTGATCATTGGGGTGCTCGCGCTCGTCGGCTTTGTCGACGGCTACGACCTCGTCATGACCGGCTCCCTCCTGGTGCTGGCAAAGGAGCCGCTGCATCTGGCGGCGGGCGAGGTGCGCTTTCTCGCCATTGCGTCGACCCTGATGATCTGCGTCGGCGGCTTTCTCGCCTCGGCGATCTCCGACCATTTCAGCCGCAAGACCATCATGCTGATCGGTGTCGCTGCGATTACCTTTTGTACGCTGCTGGTCCCGTTGGCGCAGACCGGGGAACAACTGATCATCCTGCGTCTGTTGACCGGCCTCGGCGGCGGGTTCGCCGTCGCGGCGCCATTTCCGATCGCCGCCGAATTGATGCCGGCGCGGCACCGCCGCACCTATGGCGCGATCTACGAGATGGCGCTCGCCGCCGCCTTTTCGGTGCTGCCGCTGGTCGGGCTTCTGCTCTCCGGCAATCCCAACGCCTTCCGCTGGATGGCGCTGCCCGGCGGGCTCGCCTTCTTTGTCGTACCGGCCTTGATCTACTTCTTGATCCCGGAAAGCCCGCGCTGGTATCTGCGCCACGGCCGCGCCGGGGACGCGGTCGACACCGTCAACCGCATCATTCGCCGGGCCGGCAGCCGGGTGGCGCCGCTCACCCTGGCCGAGGTCGGGAACAACCGGCTCAGCGCCAAGGAGCAGCTGCCGCCTTATCGGGCCCTCTTCGGGCGCGGCCAGTTGCGCTGCACGGCCGTCGGGATCTCCAGCTACATCTTTGCCGGGAGCGCCTTTTTCCTCATTTCCGTACTGCTGCCGAAAGCGCTGGTCGATCAGGGCGCCGCCGTATCGGGGAGCTTTGCCGTCGCCAGTCTGGTATTCGCCGCGAGCATCCCGGGCAAGGGTTTCACCGGTTACCTGATGGAGATCATCGGGCGGCGTTGGACGATCTTCTACGCGCTGGCCGGCTCTCTTCCCGGCCTGTTCTTGATGATGTTGGCGCACCGCGCGGGGCCGCACGCCGCGGGCGTGATGGTCGCCGGAGCATTGTTGACCGGCTTTACCGCGCTGTCGGCGGCCACCGCCTTCCGCGTCTACCTTTCCGAGCAGTTTCCGACGGCATTGCGCGGACGCGGGCATGTCTTCGGGGAATCCGCCGGGCGGATTTTCTCCGGCGTTCTCGCGCCCTTCCTGATGGAACCGCATGTCGGCTCGGCGCCGATCTTCTTCGGCACGATCCTCATCGTCGTGTCGGTCGGCGCCTTGATCCCGCTCCTCTTCGGCCGCGAGACCGTCGGCCAGCTCGAAGCGGTCACCGAGGGCATTCCGGTGCTGGCCTGACAAGGCGTCGGCAAACTCTGCGCATGAGCATCGCTGCTCTAAGGGTTTCAACGTCAAGTTGAGCCGACTCTCGCCGTAACCTTCCGCTGAAGCTGTTGACGATCCATCCGGCCTGTGCTGGCTTTAATCGATGATCTTTACCAGCGAAAGCGGCCTCACCGATCCGTCTCGCATACCCGAGTGGGACGTATGGTATCGCGGCCATCTCGCGGCGATGGCGGCGGTGCCCGGAATTACCTCGGCGCAGCGCTTTTGCGCGCTCGACGAGGGGCCACCACCCTCGCTGGCGATGTACACGGTCGCCTCGCCCGCGGTGTTTGACAGCGAAATCTATCTGCGCACCCGCGGCATGGGGCCGTTTCTGCCGCTGGTCGACCCTCGCCTGCATCGGCGCAATCTGTTCGAGGGGCTCGACGACGCGCCAGACGTTCCGATCGGCGGCATCCTATTGGTCGCCGATTGCGCCGCGGAGGATCCCGCCGCGGAGGAAATCGTCTGGCTGCGGGCCGTTGCGATCGACCGCTCGACCCCGTGCCGCGGGATTGCCGCCTTTCCCGACCTGGCAACCGCGCGCCACGCCGCGGCACGGCTCGGCGGCGCCGCCTGTTATACGGCGATCACCGAGCGCTTTCCCGCATTGTGAGGGGCTGATGGCAGAGCACCGCAATCACCTGGGTCAGCAGGTCGGCGCGCCGGTGGCGGGCTGGTCGCCGCGGCCGCGACCGCCGCGCACGGCGATGGCGGGACGCTTCTCCACGATCGAGCCGCTCGATCCCGATCGCCACGCCGCGCAACTCTTCGCCGCCTACGCCGAGGATAGGGCGGGCCGGATCTGGACCTACCTGCCGCGCGGACCCTATGCATCCTTGGATGAATACCGGAGCTGGGCAGAGGTGGCCTGCCGCGGCGACGATCCCTTGGTCCTGGCGATCCTCGACAACACCACCGGCAACGCGGTCGGGACTGCGTCCTACATGCGCATCGAGCCGGCGATCGGGGTGATCGAGGTCGGCAGCATCACCTACAGCCCGCGCCTGCAGCGCCGGCCGGCAGCAACCGAAGCCATGTATCTGATGATGCGCCGCGTCTTCGACGAGCTCGGCTATCGCCGCTATGAGTGGAAATGCGATTCCTTGAACCAGCCGAGCCGCGAGGCTGCCGCGCGCCTCGGCTTTCGCTATGAGGGCCTCTTCCGGCAGGCCTCGATCACCCGGGGACGCAACCGCGACACCGCCTGGTTCTCGGTCATCGACGGCGAATGGCCAACATTGCGCGCCGCCTTCGAGCGCTGGCTCGAGCCGGCGAATTTCGCGGCCGATGGAACCCAGCGCCGCAGTTTGGCGAGCTTCCGACCAGCCCCGGAATGAACGCCAGACCCGCGTTGTCATTGCGAGGAGCGCTGCGACGAAGCAATTCGGGCGGAGTAGCCAACAAGGGCGCGAGATTGCTTCGCTTGGCTCGCAATGACAGGGGAAAGCCACCGTCGCTGAGCCTGCTCGCGGCGGTGACCGCGCTCGCCTTTTGCGCGCTGCACATCGTTGTGCCGGTGCTGCCGCTGTTGGTCGGCGCGTTCGGCGACCCGGCACGGGTCCAGCTGGTGCTGACCCTCTACCTCGCCGGGATCGCCGGCGGGCAGCTCGTCTACGGGCCGCTGTCCGACCGCTTCGGCCGCCGCCCGGTGCTGATCGCCGGCCTCGTGCTGTTCCTCGTCGGCACAGTCGTCTGCGGCCTGGCATGGTCGCTGGCGTCGCTGATCTTCGGCCGGGTCCTCGAGGGCTGCGGCGCCTGCGCCGGGATCGTGCTCGGCCGGGCGATCATTCGCGACGTCTATGAGCGGGAAGCGGCGGCGCGCGGCCTCGCCATCGTGATGATGGCGATGACCCTGGCCCCGGCGATCTCGCCGGCGATCGGCGCCTACCTCGCCCTGTGGGCCGATTGGCAGGCAATCTTCGCGCTGCTTGGGATCCTCGGCGCGATCGTCCTCCTGCTGACCGTAACGCGGCTCGCCGAGACCAACAGCAACCCGACAGGGCTCGATGTCGCGGGTATGGCGGGGGCCTACGTCACCCTCATGCGTTCGCCGCAGTTTGTCGGCTTTGCCCTGTGCAGCGCCTGCACCAGCGCTTCCTGGTTCACCTTCATCGCCAGCGCCCCTCATATTCTCTCCGAGGCACTGGGCGAGCCGCCCAGTACTTACGGGCTGATGATCCTCTTACCGATGGCCACCTATATGCTCGGCAATGCCGCCGCCGCCCGCTTCGCGCCGCGCCTCGGCACTCGTCGCCTATTGATCCTCGGCCGCGGAATCGCGCTCAGCGCGGCGGTGGCGCTGGCGCTGTGGTACGTCTACGGCGGGCTCGGCATCTGGGCGGTGTTCCTGCCGATTGCGCTGTGCGAGATCGGCGACGGGCTGAGCCAGCCGGCGGTGCTGGCGGCGGGGCTCAGCATTCGGCCGCGGCTCGCCGGCACGGCGTCGGGCCTCATGGGCTTCCTGCAGATGACGGTGGCGGCGACCGGCACCTTCGTGGTCGCCTTATTGCCCTATCAAATTGCCGTCAGCATGATCGCCGTGGTCGGCGGGTTTATCACCCTGGCGCTCGGCTTCGGGATATTCGCGCTGCGCCGGCCGCGCAGCGGCTCGATGCCGGATTTGCCGCTGTTGCGGCTGAGGAGAGAGGAATCAAGATGATCGACGAAACCCACGATCGCGCGCGCCGGAGCTGGGTCGCTTCGGCCAACGGCCATGCCGAGTTTCCGCTGCAGAACCTGCCCTATGGCGTGTTCAGCCCGCCCGGCCGCACCGTGCCCGATGCGCGGCCGCGCGGCGGCATCGCGATCGGCGACATGATCTTCGACCTGCGTGCCGCGCACGCGGCGGGGTTGCTTTCCGGGTCAGCCGCGAGCGCCGCGGAAGCCGCCGCCGGCGCCGACCTCAACCCGCTGATGGCGCTGGGCGCCGCACCGCGCCGGGCCCTGCGCCGGCAGGTCTTCGCGCTGCTCGCCGCCGACAGCGAGGAGCGGAAAAAGGCGGAGCCGTTGGCCGATCGGCTTATTCATCGGGCCAGCAATTGCTGGCTGCACCTGCCGGCGACGATTGGCAATTTCACCGATTTTTTCGCCGGCATCCACCACGCCACCAATGGCGGAAGGCGGCGCGACCCGAATAATCCACTGAGCCCGAACTACAAATACGTGCCCGTCGCCTATCATAGTCGCGCTTCCTCGGTGCGCGAATCGAACGTGCCGGTGCGCCGGCCGAACGGCCAGCGCAAGGCCACGGACGAGGCCGCGCCGACTTTCGGCCCGTGCCGCAAGCTCGATTACGAGCTGGAGCTTGCAGTGTGGGTCGGACCCGGCAACCGGCAGGGCGAGCCGATCCCGATCGGCCGCGCGGGCGACCATATTTTCGGGCTGGGCCTCGTCAACGACTGGTCGGCGCGCGACATTCAGCAATGGGAATCGCAGCCGCTGGGGCCGTTCCTCGGCAAGAATTTCGGCTCGACCGTGTCGCCGTGGATCGTCAGCGCCGAAGCCCTGGAGCCGTTCCGCATCGCCCAGCCGGCCCGCCCCTCCGGCGATCCCCGCCCGCTACCCCATCTGTGGGACGACCAGGACCAACAGACGGGCGCCTTCGACATCACGCTCGAAGCACTGGTGCTGACCGCGCAGATGCGCGAGCGGGGCCTGGCGCCGCACCGTGTGTCGCAGAGCAACACCTCGGACCTCTACTGGACCTTGGCCCAGCTCGTTGCCCACCACACCAGCGGCGGCTGCGACCTCTTACCCGGCGATCTCTTTGGCACCGGCACGATCTCGGGCCCGACCCGGGCGGGCTGGGGCAGCCTCAGCGAGCAGAGCGAGGACGGGAGCCGCACGATCAGCCTAGCATCGGGCGAGACCCGCACGTTTCTCGAAAACGGCGACGAGGCGATCTTGCGCGCCCATTGCCGGCGCGACGGCTACGCCTCTATCGGCTTTGGCGAGTGCCGCGCCCGGATCGTCCCCTAGCATCGGCATCCCCTAGCGGCACCATCCCATCGCGGCCGATCGGAGATCGGCCGGGATAGCGTTGTATGGAAAGTCCGGTCATTCCGGCGCGCGGCCGAAGGCTGCGCGCCCGGAACCATATTCCAGGACGCGCCGACATCCAGGGTTGTTATCAACCAATACGCGTATCGTTGCGTTAATTCTTCCTCAATGGAGTTCCGGTCTAATCACCGGGCAACGAAATACTGGATCGAAAAGTATGACGCCTCTACATGCCGCTCAGCATGCACCGGTTGCGGCGCGCTTCGAGCAGGTATCCGGCATCCGCCCGGTCACCCTGTTGGTCGCCTTCGGGATCATGCTGATCACGGTGATATTGATCGCTACCGGCATCGCGGCGGGCCAGTTGCGGCAGCAAGCGCTCGCCGCCGCGGACAGCGAGCTGGGTCGGATCGACAGCGTTCTGGCCGAAGCGATCGACCGTTCGTTCAACGTCCTCGACGCGCAACTCGCCGATATCGCCGACCATTTGCGCCAGGCGGGCGTCGCCGATGGCGCCCGGCTTCCCGAGGCGGCAGCCGCGCACGGCACAACCGGCCGGTCTCCGTCGCTCGGCGCCGTCGCGCTCTTGGCTGGCGACGGTCGGGTCCTCGACCACTCCGGCGCTTGGCCTGCCGGGTCTGTCGCGCAGGACGAACTCGTCGCCCTGTTGCACGCGCAGCCGGACAGCGCGAGCGTCATCGGCGCGCCGATCAAGGACCCGGATACCGGCGCTGCCAGCATCCCGCTGCTGCATCGTATCGAGGGACCGCAGAGTGCGGCGGCCGGTGCCGTCGTCGGGATGATTCCGGTATCCTATTTCACCAATTTCTTCGCGGCCGTGCCGCTCGACAAGGACGCCGTCATTGCGCTCCTCGACCGCAACGGGACGATGCTTGCCCGCTACCCCGAGCAGCCCGGCTCAACAGCGGAATTTGCCAAGTCTATCGACCTCAACACCATTTTTAACGACATCACGTCGATCATGGCCCGGCATGTCGGCCAAAATGGTAACCGCGGGTGGCGGATCGAAGCGTGGCGCGCGCTCTCCGATCATAGCGTCGCCGTCGCGGTCAGCCGCGATGCCGACCAGGCGCTCGCCGGCTGGGCTCGCCAGGGATTGTGGTTCGCCGGATTTGCTCTGGCCGGCGCGTTGGCGATCGGGATCATGGTCTACCTGGTCGCGCACCAGATGAAGACCCAAACCGCGCTCGCCGAGATCCATGCCGAGACGGCGATCGCCGCGCTCAACGCCGAGAAGACCGAAATGGAGCGAGCCCGTCTCGCTGCGGAAGCCGAACTCTTGAAGAGCGAGCGCCTCTCGGTCTTGGGTCAGCTGACCGCGACCGTGGCACACGAGTTGCGCAATCCGCTGAGCGCGATCCGCAACACGCTGTTTACCATCAGGGAACTCGCCGTCAATTCGGGGATCAAGCTCGACCGGCCCGTTGCCCGCATGGAGCGCAGCATCGAACGCTGCGACCGCATCATTTCCGATCTGCTCGAATTCACCCGCAACCGCGAGCTCAATCGCACCAGCGTCTCTTTCGATCGCTGGCTCGCGGGGGTATTGGCCGAGCAGAATGTCTCGCCTTCGATCGTCTCGACCACCGAATTGACTGCGGCACAGGCGGTCGTGCCGATCGACCCCGATCGCATGCGGCGCGTCATCATCAATCTGTTCGAGAACGCCGCGCACGCGCTCGCGGAGCTGCCCACCGACCATGAGAAGCGGATCACGGCGCACACGGGAGCGGACGACGGCGAACTGGTGCTGGTGATCGAGGACACCGGGCCTGGGATCCCGCCGGAAAACCTGGCCCGCATCTTCGAACCGCTGTTCAGCACGAAAAGCTTCGGCACGGGGCTGGGGCTGCCGACCGTCAAGCAAATCGTGAACCAGCACGGCGGCACGATCGTGGTCGACAGTGAGGTCGGGCGCGGGACTCGCGTAACGGTTCGCCTGCCGCTCGATGCAGCAGCGATGGAAGAGGTGAGGGTGGCAGCATGACGTGCGTTCTGATTGTCGATGACGATCGCGACCACGCGGAGAGTCTGGCCGACGTCATCGAGATGCGCGGCCACACCGTGCAGCTCGCTTATAGCGGCGAGGAGGCGATTGACTGCTTCCGCGACACCGATTTCGGATTTGTGCTCTTGGATGTGAAGCTGCCGGGGATCAACGGGGTCGACACCTTTCTCGAGCTGAAGAAAATCCGGCCGGCCGCCCAGGTCATGATGATGACCGGGTACAGCGTCGAGCAGCTCGTCGCCCAGGCCATCGAAGGCGGTGCGCTCGGGGTGCTGCTCAAGCCGTTCGCGGCAACACAGGTTCTCGAACTCTTGAGCAAGGTCAAAGAGCGCGGTCGGGTGCTGATCGCCGACGGCGATGCGGATTGCGTCAACGCGATCGTGCCGATCCTCGAAAGCGCCGGGTATAGCGTCGAGGTCGCTGCAACCGGCCCCGAGGCCCTCGAAAAGATGAGGCGCGAACACGTCGATTGCCTGCTGCTTAATATGCGCCTGCCGGTTTTGTCGGGACCCGAGCTCTATGCCCGGCTCGTCGCAGCCGGGCGCACCGTGCCGACCGTCCTCATTACCGGCGGCCCCGAGGACGCCGAGCAGGACGCGCGGCTGCGGTCGCAAACCTGCGGCATGCTGTTCAAGCCGTTCGACCCGAACGCATTACTTGCCGCGATCGGTTCGGCCGTGTCGCTCAGCCAGGTGGGATAAGGCCGATGGGTCGGGATGACGAAGCCGCTCGTTCGGTTGTCATCGTCGATGACGATCCCGGTTTCACCGAATCGCTGGTCGATCTGCTGCAGCCGAGGGGCTTTGCGGTAAGTTGTTTCGACACCCCCGAGCACGCGATCGCGGCGCTGCGCAATCCGCCCGAGGGCGCTGCCCCTCCCCCGGTCGCGCTGATCGACGTGCGCCTCGGCGGAGAGTCGGGGGTGGATCTTATCCCACGCCTGAGCGCCGCGCAGCCGGGGCTGATCTGCGTCTTGATGACGACCTCGATCGACAGCCCGACTGCGATCGCGGCGCTGCGCCGCGGCGCCTACGATTATTTCGACAAGACTTGGGACCCGGATGCGCTGTTCGGGGTGCTCGATCGCTGCTTTGACCGCGTCGCGTTGCTGCGCAATCGGGCGGCCTATGAAGCGCTGCGCCTCGCCAAAGAAAAGGCGGAGGCGGCCAATCGTGCGAAGTCGGCTTTTCTGACGACAATGAGCCACGAGCTGCGCACGCCCCTCAATGCCATCATCGGCTTTTCCGAGATGATGGTGAACGAGGTGCAGGGCTCGCTCGCCAACGAGCAATACCGATCCTATGTCGCCGACATCCACGAGAGTGGCACGCATCTCTTGCAGATTATCAATGACATTCTCGACCTGTCGAGGGCCGAGGACGGCAAGCTCGAGCTCGATGAGGGGGTCTTCGACCTGCGCGACACGATCCGCTCGGTGCGCCGATCGATCGGTGCGCTCATCGGCGATCGCGGTCTATCTGATTCGGTCGAGCTGCCGGCGGGACTGCCGCTGCTGCGTGCCGACGAGCGCATGACCAAGCAGGTCCTGCTCAAACTTGCCGCCAACGCCGTCAAATTCACCCCTTCGGGCGGCCATGTCCAGATCACCAGCCGGTTCGACCCGGCGACCGGGCTGATCGTAACCGTCAGCGATACCGGCATCGGCATCGCGCAGCGCGATCTCACTCGTATGCTTGAGCCGTTCGAGCAGGCCGATTCCTCGCTCAGCCGGTCGCATCAGGGGAGTGGGCTGGGCCTGCCGCTGGTCAAAGCGATCATGGAGCTGCACGGCGGCACCCTTGCGCTCAACAGCAAGCTCGGCGCCGGAACGCAAGCGAACGTGACCTTCCCACCGGAACGGGCTGTCTTCGATCCCCTGGCCGCGCACTCGCTGACCGCGGCCTGATCACCCGGTCGCCCACAGCTGACGCCAGCTCGGCAGGCCGCCGAGCGGCGCGGCTTCCATCACCGCGCGCATGATCGCGCGGGCGAGGCAGGACGCCGCGGCGCTGCCGAGCCGGGCGAGCGTTGCCGCATCGACCTCGCCGTTCGCTCCAGTCGCCAGCGCGAACACGGTATCTCCATCGAACGGGGTGTGCGCCGGGCGGATCGCCTGCGCCAGCCCGTCTTGGGCCATGATCGCGAGCCGGCGGCAGCCGCTCTTGTCGAGCGGCGCGTTGGTGGCGACCACCGCAATCGTAGTATTCGCCCCAATGTCGGCCGCTGGAGCGGCAGCCGCGCAGGCGGAGAAATCATCGGGGTCGAAGGGGCCGGCGGGCAGCCCCGGCTGGGGCTCGATCTCGCCCATGAGCGCCTGCTCGGCTGCCCAGAGCCGCCCGCAATCCGGCCGCACCGTCGAACCCCAAGAGTTGACCGCAACGAGCGCGCCGACCACCCGCTGATCGCCGAGACGCAGGGACGCGCTGCCGATCCCGCCCTTGAGGCGGCCGGCCTTGGCGCCGAGCCCGGCCCCCGCATTGCCGAGGCGAAAATCCTGGCCGGCTCCCGCCAGTGCCTCGCGCCCAAGCCGGCGATAGGGCGGCTCCCCCGACCACCGCCGGCGCCCGGCAAACGCGAGATCGAAGAGGATTGCCGCCGGGACGATCGGCACACGCACATCGCGGACGGCAAAGCCGCGCCCCATCGCGGCAAGCCCCTCCATCACCCCGCCGGCCGCATCGAGCCCGAAGGCAGAACCGCCCGACAAGACGATCGCATCGACGTGCTGGATCAACACAGCCGGATCCAAGAGCTCGGTCTCGCGGCTGCCGGGGGCGCCGCCGCGGACATCGACGGCGGCGACCGCCGGCGCCTCGCTGAGCACGACGGTCGTGCCGGTGCAGCCAGCCTCGTCTTGCGCCTGGCCCACCAGGAGCCCCGGCACGTCGGTGATCAGATTGCGCGGGCCGGGATCGGCCATTCGACGTCTCCAATTTGCAACGTGATCGTCGCGCGAGATTGCTTCGCCTCGCTCGCAATGACAGCAAGATAGGTTGTCATTGCGAGGGGGGCTACATACCATTGTGACCCGACCGGCGCGCGGCAGCTTGCATCAACAATAGCCCATTGACAAGCACGCCATTGCGCGGAATCTATAGCGCAGCCGGCGTGGCGGAATTGGCAGACGCAACGGACTAGAAATCCGTCACCTTCGCGGGTAATTGAGGGTTCGAGTCCCTCCGCCGGCACGCTCGTTTTCGAGAAGGTGCCACTATGGCTGCGCTACGGAAGATGCAGAAGAATATACAGCCGCTAATCGAAGAGCGCGATCGGCTCCGCGTCGAACTTGCCGCGTTCACTCAGCGCATGAATGGCGAGATAGCTGGCTTGGAAAAGGCGATCTCGTTGCTACAACACGAAGACGGCGACGCGCCACCAACGGAACGCGTCACTCGGGGCAGCGCTAAGTCGCTTTTGCTGGATTTGCTGCGCGAAGTCGGCACGACTGGCCTAAATGCGACTATAGCCGAACAGCTTGCAACACGACGTGGCGGGGTGCTTAAGCGCGGAACCGCCGCATCAAGTTTGAGCCGTTTGAGTAGCGACGGGGTCGTGATATACGATGGCGACAAATATCGTCTGAAGGAGTTTGCTAAGCCGGCCGACCAAATTTTTTATCCGGCCCGCATCGCACAGAGTTCCTAGGGGGCTAATGAGCACCTAGGGAAAAGAGGGGCCGGGAACCGACTGTTCATCGGATTTCCCGGCCCTTCGCCACTCGAAATTTGGCAGACGCCCCCGGATTTCTCCGGGCCTTCGCGGGGTTTGGTCTCCCATTTTCGAGACTCATATCGTCACGGGTTTGACGCGCTAGCGCGAGATAAAATTGGCAAGGCGCGTGCATCCACCGCAAACCTACTTAAACTAATTTTTGTGAGTCGAATTTGATTCCGATTGATTATCTTTGCGCACGCGTTTGCGTCGCGCCGGTTTTCTAACCTTATTCGGTTCGGATAATTCGCGCGGATCGGTTCCGATGTAGCGACGTAGCGCTTCATCGAAATTGATATCCAGATGTAATGGCTTTTCACGCTTAGCTGTCATTTTCCGATCAGTTCACGATAGCGCAGACGTTTCCCGTCCGAAGATGCGATCAGCGAATTGACGCGACCACCTTCTGATGCGGAGCGGCGATTATAACGCCATGTGGCTTCGCTCACATAGCGGTCAAGGTGCTTTTCCGAAACCCAATGGTGAATGCCGTAGACCTGCCGTTTGAATAGCGACCAAAAGCCTTCGATTGTCTGCGTGTGAATTGGGCGGGATTTTGGGCCTTTGACGTATTCGCCGCGAGTATGCGCGATCACCTCATGCGAGAAATCCGCATTCAGACCGCGATAGCCGATCCATTCGTCCGTGACCAACATATTGACCTGCGGCGAGACATTCTCCCGAACAAAGGTTTTAAGTGTAGCTGCATCAACGCTTTTTGTCGCGCGAGCGAGGACCTCGCCCTTACGCTCAATCGCGCCGACCACAGGCACCTTGCCCGATCCGAGGCCACCACGACCAGAGCCACCCCGCTTGCTGACGTGCCGGTTTTTGGCCTTTCCGCCCATAAATGTCTCATCAACCTCAACGGTGCCGTCCAGCATCCGATTAAAAGAGCCGCTCTTAGAAGCCTCGCGAAGCCGATGCAGAACAAACCAAGCGCTTTTCTGCGTGATCCCTACATCTTTTGCGAGCTGCGTGCTGGCGATTCCCTTTTTGTGGCTGGTGATGAGCCAGATCGCGATGAACCACTTACGCAGCGGGAGCTTGGTATCCTCGAAAATCGTCCCGACCTTGATCGAGAACCGCTGGCGACAGTCTCCGCACTTATGTGTGCGCCCATCCGAGAAATCGTAGATGCGTATGCCACCGCAATAGGGGCAGAATGCACCCTGTGCCCAGCGGATCGACCGGAAATGCGCAATGCAGGTTTGTTCATCCGGGAATGCGCGGGTCAATTCGTCAAGGGTCTCGAAATGCTGCAACATGCCAACCTCCAGCAACACAGCGATTATAACCGCTTGCGTCGTTTGGGTCAAGCACGTATATAATTACCATTGCGAGGAGTGAAGCGACGACGCAATCTCGGCGGTCCATATGCTCTGGCGGGGTACTTAACATGACGACGACGGTGATCAGGAATGCCGCCTGGGTGATCGCCTGGGATGAGACGCTGGGCCATCAAATTTACCACCGCGGGGTCGACCTCGCCTTCGAGGGTGACCGCGTCCTCTTTCTCGGGCGCGATTTCCGGGGTCCCGCCGACCGGGTGATCGACGGCAGCGCGCGGCTCGTGCTGCCCGGCCTCATCGACATCCATTCGCACCCCGAGCACGAGCCGCTCTACCGCGGCATCCGCGAGGAGCACGGCCTCCCCAGCATGCACATGACCGGGCTCTACGAGCGCTCACAGGCCCTCTCGGCGACCGATGACGAGGCCCGCGCGGCGAGCGCCGAATTCGCCTATTGCGAGGTCCTGCTCTCCGGCGTCACGAGCCTCGTCGACATTTCGCCGCCCTGGCCGGGCTGGGTCGAGCTGTTCGCGAAGAGCGGGCTGCGCGGCTTTCTCGCGCCCGGCTATAATTCGGCGCGGTGGTATCTCGAAGACGACCACGAGCTGCGCTATGCCTGGGACGAGGAGCGTGGGCGTGCCGGGTTCGCCGCCGCGCTAGGCATCATCGACGCGGCGCTCGCCCATCGCTGCGGTAGGCTCTCCGGCGTTGTCTCGCCGATGCAGATCGATACCTGCACCGAGGCTCTCCTCAAGGACAGCCGCGCCGCGGCGCGCGACCGGGGCCTCCCCTTCACCGTCCATGTCGCCCAAAGCGTCAGCGAAGTGCGCGAGATGGTCCGCCGCCACGGCCAGACCCCGGTCCAATGGGCGCAGGGATTGGGCCTCCTCGGCCCCGGCACCATCCTCGGACACGCGCTCTATCTCGACCACCATTCGTGGATCCGCGGGTGGACCAAATCGGACCTGAGGATCCTTGGCGACAGCGGGACGGCGGTGGCGCATTGCCCGACACCGTTCGCCCGCTATGGCCACATCATGGAGAATTTCGGCGACTATCTGCGGGCCGGCGTTGTGATGGGGCTCGGCACGGATTGCGCGCCGCACAACCTCGTCGAGGAGATCCGCAAGGCCGCGGTCTTGGCCCGTATCGCGGCGCGCGACATCACCACGGTCAGCACAGCCGATCTCTTCGAGGCCGCCACGCTCGGCGGGGCGCGTGCCCTGTTGCGCGACGATCTCGGCCGGCTCGCGCCGGGCACCAAGGCTGACATCGTCCTCGTCGACCTCGACTGTCCGCAGATGCAGCCGGCGCGCGACCCCTTACGCAGCTTTGTCTATCACGCGGCCGACCGGGCGGTGCGCGAGGTGTTCGTCGACGGAAGGCAGGTCGTCGCCGACGGCCGGGTGCTGAGCCTCGACCAGAACGCGGCGGGCGGCCGTCTGCGCGCCGCGCAACAGCGCATGGAGGACGCCGCCCCCGGGCGCGATTACCGCGGCCGCAACGCCGCCGAAATCACGCCGCTCAGCCTGCCGGTGGCGGAGTGAGGCCCCTTAATACCGCCCGTCGAGCTTCGAATGGTCCCAGGTGACGGTCTTGGTGGGCACGATCTTGAGGACGACCCGCTTCGGCGCGCTGCGCGATGCGCCGGCCGGGCGCGGCTCGCGGCGGTCCTCGGCCATCCAGGCGAAAACCTCGGCAACCGCCTCGGCGCCCTCGAGGATCTCGCAATGCCCGCGCACCATGACGCCTTTCAACTCGGCATAGGCGCTGCCGGCCTCGACCATCAGCGCGACCTTCGGATTGCGCCGGATGTTCACGACCTTCTGCGCCTTCCCGTATGAGGTCATGTAGTAGGCGCCGTCGCGCACGGCAAAGTTCATCGCCACGAGATGCGGGAACCCGTCTGGATCGAGCGTGGCGAGCGCGCATTTCCGGTGCTCGCGCAGGAACGCCGCCTCTTCGTCCGATGTGAGGCGAATATCCGGGCGTCCTGGCATCGCGGCACCTTTCAACACTGTCCGATCGAGATTGCTTCGTCGCTCCGCTTCTCGCAATGACAATTCAGGCTGTCATTGCGAGCGAAGCGACGCAATCTCGACGAGACTTTCCCTAGCGCGCTTGCCGACGGCGGAGGAAGGGTGGGGCCGGGTGTTGTGCGGTTATGCATGAGGCGGGAATCGTCATCGAGACCGATGTTCCGGCCCGGCTCGACCGGCTGCCGTGGACGCGGTTCCACACGCTGATCGTCGTTGCGCTGGGCATCAGCTGGGTTCTCGACGGGCTCGAGGTGACCATTGCCGGGTCGATCGTCGGCGCGCTCGAAGAGAGCCCGGTCTTACACTTCACCGCGGCCCAAATCGGGCTCGTCGCCAGCGCCTATCTCGCCGGCGCGGTCTCGGGCGCCTTATTGTTCGGCTATCTGACCGACCGGTTCGGCCGCAAGAAGCTGTTCATGGTCACCTTGGGGATCTACCTGGTCGCGACCGCGGCCACCGCGCTCTCCTGGGATTTCTGGAGCTTTGCGGTTTTCCGGGTGCTGACCGGTGCCGGCATCGGCGGCGAATACACGGCGATCAACTCGGCGATCCAGGAATTGATCCCGGCACGCTTTCGCGGCCGCACCGATCTGGCGATCAACGGCAGCTTCTGGCTCGGCGCCGCGCTCGGCGCATTGGGTGCGGTCGTCTTGTTAGAGCCGGGCCTATTGCCGCCGGATTGGGGCTGGCGCGCCGCCTTCGGCATCGGCGCGGTGCTCGGTCTCGGCATTCTTTTGCTGCGCCGGTGGGTCCCCGAGAGCCCGCGCTGGCTGATGCTGCATGCCCGGCTCGACGAATGCGAAAGGGTGATCGGCGAGGTCGAACGCCGGGTCTGCGCCGCCGCAGGCCTCGCGGAGTTGCCCGCCCCCGAGGGCCGGATCCGTCTCGCCGTCAGCGCGCGCACGCCGGCCCTGCGCATGGTCGGGGCGATCCTATCTGATTACCCGCGCCGTGCGGTTCTCGGCCTCGTACTGATGACCGCCCAGGCGTTTTTCTACAACGCGATCTTCTTCACCTATGCGCTGGTGCTGACCCGGTTCTACGCGGTGCCGACAGCCGCAATCGGTTGGTACATCCTGCCCTTCGCGCTCGGCAATTTCCTCGGGCCCCTTGTGCTCGGCCCGCTGTTCGACAGCATCGGAAGGAAGCCGATGATCGCCGTGACCTACGCGGTCTCAGGGGTGCTGCTGGCGATCGTCGGCTATCTGTTCCGCCAGAACCTGGTCGATGCGGCGACCCTGACGGCGTGCTGGAGCGGCATCTTCTTCTTCGCCTCGGCGGCGGCGAGCGCGGCCTATCTGACGGTCAGCGAAAGCTTCCCGCTCGAGGCGCGGGCCCTCGCAATCGCGGTTTTCTACGCGCTCGGGACCGCGATCGGCGGGGTCGCGGCACCCGCTTTGTTCGGCCTCCTTATTGGCAGCGGCGAGCGCGGCGCGGTGTTCCTCGGCTACCTCTTCGGTGCCGCGCTGATGATCGGCGCGGCCCTTGTCGAATTAGCGATCGGCATCAAGGCCGAACGACAGCCGCTCGAAAGCGTCGCACGCCCGCTATCGAGCGTCGAATGACGAGCCTATATCAGCTTCATGCCGATTTCCGCGCCGCAGCCGCAGAGCTGGATCAAGACGACCCCGTCGGGGCTTTATTGCGAGCCCGGCGGCTTTCACGTCGACCCGGTGCAAAGGGTGGCGCGCGCGGTCATCACGCACGGCCACAGCGACCATGCCCGGCCCGGCCATGACCGCGTGCTGGCCACCGCCGAGACGATCGCGATCATGCGACGGCGCTACGGCGATGAGGCCGGCGGGTCGCTGCAGGCGGTCGTCTATGGCGAGACGGTGTCGGTCGGCGATGTATCGGTTTCACTCGTGCCGGCCGGCCATATCCTCGGCAGCGCGCAGGCGGTCATCGACTATCGCGGCAGCCGAGTCGTGGTCTCGGGCGACTATAAGCGCCGCCCCGACCCGACCTGCGCCCCTTTCGAGCCGCAGCGCTGCGATCTGTTCATCACCGAGGCGACCTTCGGGCTGCCGGTCTTTCGCCACCCGCCGGATTCGCACGAGATCGAGAAGCTCTTGCACTCGGTGCTCCTCTACCCCGAACGCTGCCATCTCGTCGGGGTCTACGCCCTCGGCAAATGCCAGCGCCTGATCGCCCTCTTACGCGCCGCCGGCTATTCTGAGCCGGTCTACCTGCATGGCGCGCTCGTTGGGCTGACCGAGCTCTACGAGAGCTTCGGCATCTTGCTCGGCCCCTTATTGCCGTGCGCCGGGGTGACCCAGGACGAATTCAAAGGAAAGATCGTGCTGGCGCCGCCCGCCGCGCTCGCCGACCGCTGGACCCGCCGGCTGCCCGATCCGGTGACCGCGCTCGCCTCGGGCTGGATGCGGATCAAGCAGCGCGCCAAGGCGCGCGGCGTCGAATTGCCGCTGGTGATCTCCGACCACGCCGATTGGGACGAGCTGACCGCGACGCTCGACGAGGTCGGCGCCGAGGAGATCTGGGTCACCCACGGCCGCGAGGAGGCCCTCGTCCATCACGCGACGCTGCGTGGATTGAAGGCCCGGGCGCTCGCGCTCAGCGGGTTCGGCGAGGAGGAGGAATGAGCCCTTTAGTGCCGGCCGGCCTGGGTGGACGCGGCCGCCATCGACGTCAGGACTTTGTCGGGCCGGGTGAAGGCGAGGTATTCGGCCGCGTAATCGGGCGGCAGGATCTCGACCATCGTCTCGTTCTCAACCCAGACCTCGATGACGTGAAAGGG
>Ga0210394_10003598_pt1 | contig 19137 bp, 11 predicted proteins | sample IncBWC12MmetaG_FD_160121 | JGI IMG/M metagenome (GOLD analysis project Ga0210394, IMG submission 160121) | Forest soil microbial communities from Barre Woods Harvard Forest LTER site, Petersham, Massachusetts, United States - Inc-BW-C-12-M | ecosystem: Environmental > Terrestrial > Soil >...
CGCGGAAAGCATGAGTACAACAAAAGCCAAGGCCTTTTTCATTGGTTGGAAGCTCCTAGTTCTTCACTCTGGTGATCCAGTCTGCGCCGTCACTTTGCCCGCGAATGCAGCTGAGTGCGTGCTTGGCGTGCGTTTTGACAGATGGAAGCGTCATGCGAGAGTGTATAGCGCCTCTCAGAAGCTACCATAAGTTCCATTTCAATTAGACTTAGGGTATGTGGGGCATCCTTCCCTACGCGGAAAAGATAATCTCCGGACTGCGCATGGTAAAATTCATCGCGTCAAAAAATGAAAAGCCGGCATGGAGCGAGGCTTCCCCGCTAAATGCCGGCCGTTGAAAAAAGGATTGCTGCGTCCTTTAGAAGTTGAGAACTATGCCTGTCCCGACAGAATAGTTTTTTGAAAGCCCGGGAGGCCCAATGTTGGTTCCCATGAAGTCGCCCTGCACGCGCCAATAAATGCGCCCCATGGCGATCTTATAGTCCACTCCCCCGCCTAACATGAACGCGGCGTGGGAATTGCTGCCAAGTACGTCCGATTGAGTGAAGCGGAAGCGCTCCCATCCAACAAGCACATGGACCCACGGCTCAATGTGGTGCGAGTTGTACACGGAAATATGGGGTCCACCGCCAATGAAAAACGACTTCGCGGTAATGCTTGGACTCGACCCCGAGTTACCGAATCCAGCGATCGCAGTGCCTTCCACACCAAACCAGTTGACAAAATATCTTGTGACGTCCGCTTGATAGCCGAAGTCATGGAATTTTTGGCCTAGGACATTGTATTGCAGAAATTGAAACCCCACGCCGATTTGCCACGGCTCGCGATCTGCCGGAATGAGCGAGGCGGGAGCGGCCGGCTCACTGGCTGGACTGCTGGCATCGAACCCCGCTGTAGAATCCTGTGCTGACGCTGTAAGAGAGAAACAAAAAAGCGCCGCGCATAGAATTGTTAACTTGCGCATACGGATGACCCTCCTCGCATCCCAAGGTGCAACTGCATTTGCCCAATCATCTTCACCTTGGCAATTGGGCGTGTCAATCTCACGAAGTGTAAAACTACCGACGACTTTCAAGGCGTAGGTTTTTGCCGCTTCGTAGCGCGCCCAGTCAATCGACAATTCAACCCCCGGGACGAATGGGGCAGGCGCTAAGACGGTGGATATTACTTACTACTACCACATCCTGAATGTTGCGACATGGGCGAATTCGCAAGAGATGAAGACAGCTTATCCGAGTATCGCCACAGCGCTAAGTTCAAATCCCTCAGATAACGTCACCCTGATCATGACGGGCGACCATTGGGAATTCGTGAAGTGGCCCAGTCACAGTCCTGCCCCGATTATTTCTAGTCCCTCTGAGGACCATACAGCTAACTCAGTATTCTCAGAAGGATACATGTGTCCTTCTTTCCGGCAGGAGTCTGCAAGATGACGGGTTATTTGGCCATGGTGGGCACTACAGTTGATACGGTGAATCGTTAGGGCCGGGCCGAGCGATCCCAAACCCGCGAAAAACACTCACTGAAAACGCTCGCATCGGTATTTCGCCTTATGGAAATGCCCCCTGCCTACCGCTAGATTAATAAACAGCCTGCCCATTCACACGGCCCTGTGCCGTGCTCACGGTGGGTAAACTTCAATGGATCGCACCTTACAAATTTGGTTGATCGTTATCTCTCTTGCCCTGATCGCTTCCATTTTTGTGCAAATATTCCTTATGGCGATTTTCATACGTTTGCTATCAATATTGCGTCCCAAGCCGGGGCAGCGTGGCATTCATGAAATTGCCGACAGGGCGCTGGAAGCAATTGAGAACACGGATCGCGCCATCAAGGTAGCGTTGAACATGCTCGAGGAGATCAGGCCGGTGGTGAATCAGGCGGCCAGCGTTTCGCGCCGCCATATATCTCATGCGGATCAAGTCTTAGGAGACGCTCTGGACGGCGTTGCGCGCATCCAACGCGATGTGAGCATTGTCAGGAACTGGCCAATTCGAGAAGCACACGCTCTTTCTGTGGGTGTAATTAGCGCAATGATTGCCTTTTTCCGAGGGAACAGAACGGCCAACAAGGGGCAGAAGTGGTAGGAAAGCTGCGCTGGCTGTCGTTGCTTGCTTTCTTAAGCATGCCAACCGTCCTGAAGGCGCAGCGGATGCCCGCGACCGAAATCTTCGAGGGGCAAACTGTCACGGCCGTCGAACTGATTGCGCGCCCCGGCCTGGATACCGAAACGTTTCGCCACCTCGTAACACAGCAAGCCGGGCAGCCTTATTCCAACCAAAGAATTGAAGCGAGCGTCGCTGCGCTGAAGGCCGTGGGCCAATTCACGGGTGTAGAAACCAACGTGATCCCGGAGCAAGGAGGCTTGCGTCTGGAGCTAATCCTGGACCCGGTGTTTTATGTTGGAACGTTCGAATTTCCGGAGGCAGCACGGGTATTCAACTACGTTCAACTGCTGGGAGTGGTCGGATATCCACCGGATGAGCCCTATGATAAGAATCGAATGGAGCAGGCAGTGTCGGCACTTCAACACTTCTTCGCGGAAAATGGATACTTCGCTGCCACCGTTCGAATCGAGACGCAGGTAAATGAAAACCAGCAACTGGTCACCGTGACTTATCGAGCCGATCTTGGTAAGAAAGCTCGTTTCGGAACGATTGAAGTTGGCGGCCTACCACCGGAATTGACCGCGCGGCTGCAGAACAGCCTGCACTCCATCGGCGCTCGATTCCACGGCGCCACCCTAAAATCAGGAAAACCTTACGATCCCGAACATCTGAGGGCCGCGCAACGCTATTTGCGGGAATCCCTTGCCAAGCAAAATCACCTTTCAAGCGATGTGAAGCTGGAGCCTCCTCAATACGATCCTCAAACGAATCGGGCTAACTTGCGCTTCGAAGCAAAGCTAGGACCAACCGTGGTGGTTCGCACCGTCGGTGCGCATGTTTCCGGCAAGACCCTCCGAAAGCAGGTGCCAATTTACACAGAAAACGCGGTGGACCAGGGCCTCATCGATATTGGCGCGACAAATCTCACCTCTTATTTTCAGAGCAAGGGTTATTTCGACATAAAGATAACATCGGACCTGAAAACGGATGGCGGCGTCAGCACTCTCACCTACACGATCGATCGCGGGGAAAGGCGCCGCGTCGTGGACGTCGCTCTGAGGGGAAACCACGAGTTCACACAGCGCTCTGTGGGCGATCAAATCCTCGTGAAAAAAGGGCATTTTCTTTCGCGTGGAAAATTCAGCCAAGACCTGGTGAACAAAACAACGGCTAATCTCAAAGGGTATTGGCGGAATGCCGGATATGAGGATGTAAAAGTCGTCCCCCGGATCGAAAATCGTGGTCCCGGCGTGGCGGTCACCTTTGAAATCATGGAGGGCACGCGATCAATTGTCGATTCCTTTCATCTCCAGGGAAGTCAAAATCAGGAAATCTGGAAGCAAGTAGAGAACAGATTGAGGATCAAGCCAGGCCAGCCGTATTCGCCTGCACGGGCGATCGAGGATCGCAACCAGATCATTGCTTCCTATTTGAATTCAGGATATTTGAACGCGACGCTGCGAATTCAGGCGACTCAACTGCCAGGTGACAATCATCGCATCGCGGTGAATTTTATTATCGATGCGGGCCCTCAAGTGCATGTCGCGCAAGTCGTTTACGCCGGACAGCATCGGTCCAAGACCAGCTTGCTGGAGCAAGCGGTAAACATTCGCCCCGAAGCACAGATGAGTGAGACTAAGCTGCTTCAGGCGGAGAGCGATCTCTACAATCTTGGAGTCCTTGACTGGGCCGACGTGTCACCGCGGCGGCCGATCACGGATCAGACCACGGAAGACGTCCTTGTAAAAGTGCATGAGGCGAAACGCAACTCCATCTCCTACGGCATCGGCTTTCAGTCCACGCCTCGCAGCGGCAGCCTCTCGACTGGGACGCTGGTGTTGCCTGGCCTGCCAACCGTGGGCCTGCCGAAAAATTTCACGATCCTTGAGAAGACGATCATTAGCCCGCTCGGCTCGATCTCGTATTCCCGCCTCAATCTGCGCGGACGGGCGGAAACATTTTCTGTTTCCGCTCTGGTCTCCTCCCTGGATCAAAAGGTGAGCCTCAACTATAGCGTGCCCCACTTCATCGGGACGCAATGGAGCTCACTGTTCAGCGCGTCCGGTGAAAACACAACACAGAATCCCCTGTTTGCCGCACAACTTGGACAGGGCTCCTGGCAGCTGGAGAGAAATCTGGATGCGGCTAAAACGCGCAAAATGCAGTTTCGCTACACGTATCAGCACACAGACCTCAACCATCTGCTGATTCAAAACTTCGTTCCGCCGGAGGATTTGTCGACCCATCTTTCCACTCTTTCTGCCACCTTCGTAAGGGATACGCGTGACAATGCCCTCGACGCCCACAAGGGAATGTTTCAGACCGTGGACGTCCAACTCAGTCCTATCGCTCTGGGGTCCAGCGACAACGTGATTCGCTTCTTTGGTCAACAGGCTTACTACTGGCGAGCCACGCCGTGGCTCGTATTCGCGAATAATGTCCGGCTTGGGCTGGTTTCTTCCTTCGATGGCAGTCACGTCCCGTTCAGCGATCGGTTCTTTTCCGGCGGAGCGGATAGCTTGCGCGGATTCCCGCTGAACGGCGCCGGACAGCAGGCCGCGGCTCTCTTGTGCACCGAGGAAAATACTCCCTCGACCTGCACGGCGAAGGTGACGGTTCCCGAAGGCGGACTGCAACTTTTCATTTTCAATTCCGAATTGCGGTTCCCCATTCCCGTCAAAAAAGGGCTGGGCGGAGTGATTTTTTACGATGGCGGAAATGTATACAATTCGATCAATCTTCCCGGGCTTTTCCGCAATTACAGCAATTCCGTGGGTTTCGGGCTTCGATACCAAACGCCGGTAGGACCCATTCGAATCGATATTGGGCGCAATTTAAATCCTGTTCCGGGCTTGAATTCGACGCAGATTTTCGTGACTCTTGGGCAGTCTTTCTGAGCAGCAACCCGCCGGGACAACCCGGCTGAAATGCCGCATAAAGGATTGGAAGGAATGCGATGACCCTCAAAAAGAAGATTGGAGTGGCGCTCGGGATAACACTGGGGTTTGTCGTTCTGGTCGTCTTGTCTGCGATCGTCCTTTTGAACACGGACGCTGCGCATCGCTACATTTTGAGCGTGGTAATCAAGGAGGTTCAGGCTGCGACCAGCGCGCACGTTGATATCGCGAATCTATCTTTTCACCGGACGAGACTGGGCGCGGATTTCAGTAGGTTCACGATTCGCAGCCCTCAATCCAATTCGGGCTCGCCGCTCTTTTCAGCGGATCGCGTTGGCATCGATATCGGTCTGCATCTCTTCCATTCCCCGAAAATAGCAGTGGAAGATGTCACGCTGGATCATCCGGTGATTCATCTGCTGATCGACTCCCATGGAAATTCGAATCTGCCTCACGCGAATGCATCGCCTTCCGGCTCTTCCACAAGTATTTTCGATCTGGCCATCGGCCACTTCGTTCTGAACCGGGGTGAACTTTTCTACAACGACAAGCGCATGCCAATCACGGCGGATATTCATGATCTAAACGCCCGCGCTGCCTATCAGGATCTGAAGAGTTCTTACGACGCCATGCTCAGTTACCGGAATGGGCAGGTTCTGTACGGGAGTTTCGCTCCCTTCACGCACGATCTTGAATTAGCGTTGACAGCTGGAACTTCCGGGATTGTTTTGAAATCGATCGTAATCCGGTCAGGCGAATCTTCACTTCAAGCCCAGGGAGCGCTGACGAATTACGAAGCCCCGTCGTTCGAAGGCGCCTATCAGGCGAGCTTATCGACGAAGGATCTCATGAAAAATGGTGCAAACTCGCTCAACTCCTCGGGGCAAACCATCATTGGGCTGATCGACACGAATGGGACGCTCACCTATCGAAATTCGGCGGACCCAGCGGCGATCGACAATTTATCGGTCACGGGAACCTTCCGCTCGCCCAGCGTGAAATTCGAATCGGCAGATATTCGAGGCTCCGTCGAAAATCTGGCGGGCGATTTCGGGTTGAAGAATGGTGTTCTCGAATGCCACAAAATAGACGCCGACACGATGGGCGGCCATGTCACGGCTCGCCTCGTGATATCTCAACTGGCGGATCGAGCCGCGGCGCAGTTCAACGCCACTGTGCAAGACATCGCCGTGCCCGCGGTGCGAGAGGCGTTGCGCGCGCAGGAACTTCCCGGGATTCGCATGGATGGCAAGATTCAAGGAAATGTGCAGGCCAAATGGCACGGCAGCTTCATAGACCTTCAGGTTGTTTCGAATGCGCAGTTGGCTGGTACGGTCAACTCCGCTTCCGTTGGGACCACTCATTCCGGCTCCTTTCCGTTTAACGGCGCGGCGCAAGTTTCCTACGACGGCCCCCAAGAGATAGTCGGCGTTCAAAATGGTCTCCTCACGACCCCACATAGCCGCCTGGCGATCTACGGCAGTCTAGGCAACAAGTCCAGCGTGAACGTGGAGGCGAGAAGCGAGGATTTGCAAGAAGTCGATTTGCTCATGAATCTCTTCCAAACTGGCGCTGCCGCTTCCGTGAAAGAGCCGCACGCGGAGCCCCAACTCCTGGGCCTTGGCGGAATGGCCGGCTTCACCGGCACAGTCAACGGAACGCTGCTGAATCCGCACTTCAGCGGCACAATGACTGCTACGAACCTTCGCGTGCACAACGCCAATGTGCAGTTTTTGAAAGCGAACATCGAAGCAAGTCCGCGGGGCGTCGCGATTCGTCAAGGCGATCTAAGAAATGGGCCGCAGGCGAGGGCCAGCTTCGACGTTTCCATCGGCCTGCGCGACTGGAGTTTCACGCCCGATCAACCGGTCGAGCTTCGCCTGAACGCGGAAAATGTTTCCGTGGCGGATCTCGAACACATGGTTGGTTTTCAATATCCCGTCAGCGGTTTGCTCAATACAAACATCAAGGTCACTGGTACGGAGGAAAATCCGGAGATACAAGGCACGATTCAATTGGCGCAGGCGAATCTATGGCAACAGCCGATTCAAAGTCTGAACATTGCCGTGCGGAATTCCGGCAGCCGGCTTTCGGCAACGGTGAATGCAAAATCGGCGGCGGGTTCCACGACCGGCACGATCGGCTTCGATACGCGCAGCCGCGAATACGATCTGCAAGCCAATCTGGCGGATATCCGGCTGAATCAGGTTCAGTATCTTCAGGAGCATGTGCCTCAACTCGCGGGAGTCATCCGCGTTTCCGCCAATGGCCACGGCAGCATCGCGGCTCCGCAATTCACCGTGAACGTGAACGCGGAGCAATTGCAATTGGGCGATCAAAAACTGGACGGATTCCAGGCTCAGGCCGCGGTTACCCAACGACAGGCCAATTTCAACGTCGCCTGCAATATTTCCGGCGCGGCGCTGCGCTCGCAAGGCTCCGTGAACTTGACGGGCGACTACCAGACCACAGCAAATGTTGACAGCCAGGCGATCCAACTGGGACCGCTGCTGCAAACATTTTTGCCGCAGGCGGGATCCGACCTGCAAGGCCAGACCGAGTTTCACGCAAAGTTGAAGGGCCCGCTGAAGGACCCGGACCAGCTAGAAGGTCAAGTGGAACTCCCATCGTTAAAGTTCAGCTACCCCTCGCTCCAATTTGCGGCAACAGCACCAATTCACATCGATTATCAAAGAGGAGTGGTGACCGTGGAGCGCACGGAATTCAAAGGAACGGGAACAGACGTAACGATCCAGGTGAGTCTTCCGCTCCAGCAGGCTGCGAATCTGCGCGCCACGGCCGACGGAAAAGTAGATCTCCAACTTCTGCAAATCTGGAATCCGCAATTGCGAAGTTCGGGCCAGCTCAACTTGCAAGTGGGTGTTCAGGGAACGCGCAGCCATCCCGAAATGAACGGTACGGTTGCGATCGCGGATGGCGCGATCTCCATGGACAATGTGCCCACACTTGAAAAAGTGAAGGGCGAATTGAACGTTACGACTGACGCGATCCAGATCAAAACATTGACCGGCAAAATGGGCGGCGGCGATTTCGAGGTTCACGGCTCCGCAACCTACAGGCCCGGCGTACGGTTCAACCTGGGCATGACAACTAAAGATGTACGGCTGCTCTATCCGGATGGCGTGAGAACGCAGCTGACCGCCGCTCTGAATTGGATCGGAGACCCGGCCAATTCCAATCTAACGGGTCAAGTCACCCTCGACCGTCTTTCGCTCACGCAATCATTCGATCTCTCCTCGCTCAGCAATGAATTTGGCGGCTCCCTCCAGCCGACAACAGGATTCGCGCAAAACGTGAAACTGAATATTGCTCTGAATTCGCGCCAGGACTTGGAACTCGCAAGCAACCAGCTGAACATCCAAGGCACGGCGAACCTGCAGGTGCGAGGCACGCTTGCAGAGCCCGTCCTGATCGGGCGAACCAACCTAACGGGCGGAGAGTTCTTTTTCAATGGCAGGCGATTCACGGTGCAGAACGCCTCCATCCAGTTTGCTAATCCGGTGCGCACGGCTCCAGTGGTTAATCTGACGGCCACAACCGTGGTCAATCAGTTCAACCTGACCGTGAATCTGGTCGGCCCATTCGACAGGCTGCGCACGACCTACACCTCCGACCCCCCGCTTGCTCCCGTGGACGTGATCAATCTCCTCATCACCGGCCAGACAACGGAAGCCGCGCAGAACAACACAACTACTCCACAATCCGTGCTCGCCGGGCAACTCGCCGGCCAGGTGAGCGACCGTTTGCAAAAGCTGACCGGCATTTCTTCCCTCACGATCGATCCGCAGATTGGCGGAAACCAAGGCAACGGCGCATCGCAACTGGCGATTCAGGAAAGGGTCACCAAGAATTTATTCTTCACCTTTGCCACCGATGTGACCACCACGCAGGGGGAAGTGGTACAGGTGGAATATCAGATCACAAAAAAATATTCCATGAGCGCTATCCGGGACCAGACCGGAGGCTATGAAGTTGAAATCAAATCGCACAAAACTTTCTGAGGTGCCCAGCCTCGTCGAGGATGCGGATGCAAATTCTCGAACGTTGGAAAATCTTTGCGAACAGTCGCGTGCCCATATTCATTGCTACCCCAATTTCTTCACGGCAGCAATGAGTTGTCGCACCTGAGCTTCTGATAGGTCGATGAATTCCACATAGAATCTTTGGTCGCCATTCCGGTCCGGCTCGGCGGCTTTTATGACACACGGCAAGCTTGGACCGGTAGGGTAGTCGCACAATTCTTGCGAAAGTGCTTTTGCTTTAGCTTCCGTCTTACGCTGAACTTCGGGCAGAATGTTCGCCGTCATGATTCCCTCCAACTCCCCAAAATCCTGGTTCACTCAGCCTGCATCAAGAACCCTGCGACGAACGTATAAAGTAAACCGTGAAGCGTGTCAAAGACTGATATGCCAGGCCTGGGACCATGACTTTTTGCACGTGTATTCCCGGGAGGAGGGCTGTTTTAGCTGTCTAGCCACACTCCGAATGTGAGGAACATGGCGATCCCGAAAATTAGCGGCCAGTAATTGTACAAGACTCCCTTAAGCGTCGTCATGGACGTGCCGTAAGTTCTCGAAACACTTCCCGCGAATGCTCCCCTTCAGCCTTCAGAAAAGTATTCCAATTGCGGGAGACATGCATATCCTCGTGGGCCTTGGAATGGTAGTAAAAGGCACCGTGTTGGTAGGCTTCAGGATCGTGCGAAGCGATGACTTCATAACATCCGCTGCAGACGTGCTCTTTCCCGTCTCCGATCATCAAATCCTCCTCTGTTATCCTACCTTCACATTTTTACCGGATCCTCCTAACGACTAAATCCATTTGAAAATGTATTTCCATATTGAAAAACCTGTACGGGCCCCTTTCGGAGGGAGTGAGTTCCTATGAGTCCACTTTTCGGAAGGCGGTCCGCGACCCGAGTGGCGTTTATGACGCAACGAAGACGGGTTAAGCTTTCCGCGATGCAGAGAAGGGGTTAGGTCTGGACTGTGCGCATCATCGGAGTGATAGCTGCGATTATGTTTTTCTTTATTGTGATTCATCTTCTCTCAAGTAAGCCGATTCACAGGGATATAACAAGACCCGTCATAATTGTGTCGAAAGAAGGAGAAGAAAGGCATTAGATCAACCCCCAGGCAATTGCCAAAGTCGCAGTAGTACAAATGCTATCGGTAGCTGCCAACAGAGCTGATACCGACTCCGTAAAAACCTGTACCAGACGGACATTTTGTCCCGGCTACAAGATTTCTTCCCATCCTTTCCAAGCAAATCGCGTATGTACGAAGCCAGCAGAAGTGAATAGTGTTCTAGCCAGCATTACGTGACGGGTTCGATTCTGTGATACGGAACGCAGGCGAAAGAGGAGGAGAAAAATGCTCCTGCTACTTGTTATCGTGTTGCTGCTTTTGCTGGGAGGCGGAGGCGGTTATTACGGTTACTCCCGCTGGGGCACTGGCGGCGGTCTTGGAATTGTCGGGACGGTCTTGCTGATCTTCCTGCTCGTATATTTGTTGGGCGGGCTGCGTTTTGGTCCTTAGAACCAGCTCATAAAAGCTCAGCCTAGGTCAAAGTTTATGTAGGGAGGGCGCGATGGATGTCCGGAGACGGCTCGGCATGATTAGGTCGATTGTCTTAGGCGGGGTGTTCCTGACCTCAATATCGGTAGTGACCCAGGGCTGTAATACGGTTCAATCGCCAAGAGCCCAAGTTGACGACGCGCAGATCACTACCGAGGTAAAGTCAAAATTGGCTTCGGATGTGAATACTTCAAGCTTGACAGATATCAGTGTGAACACGACGAACGGCGTTGTCACGCTGGCGGGCCAGGTTGGAAGCGCAGAAATTAAACAGCATGCACAAACAGTCGCGTCCTCCGTCCCGGGCGTCGCACGAGTCAACAACGAATTGCAAGTAACGCCGAAATCCACTCAGTAGTCTTTGGAGAGCCCTACCGAGGAAGAAGTTTTCCAGATCACGGGGCTTGAAGTGAGTTGGCCCCTAATTCACCCTTCTGCGGAATTCATATGATCGGGCTCTTACGCGTGGCACCACTTTACTCCTATTTTTGGTTCAATTACCCTGACAAGCCGTAGCAGGTCAGGCTCGATCATGGCAAGAACGTTCCAATAGGCTCTCAAGCGTCGACTACTAGAATTCGAGTCGACGGATGGCATAGAAGGAAATCCCATCAAGAGCTACATCCTTCACTGGATAGACTGCCCTTGGTGTCAGGTTCATGCTGAGGTTCAGTCTCTCCGGCCCGCATGGAGGAGCCATCGATGCGACGAGGTACATCAGCCAACGGCATCAATGGAAGTGTTCGCGTGAGGACCGGATGTGTACTTTTGATTGCAATTCTGTTTTCTCTGCCCTCAAGGTTGTCGGCGACAGATTTGAGCCAGCAAACGTTAAAGGCTTGGGATGAGTACATTCAAGGAACGGAATCACGAATGAAGCAACGATTAGCTGGGACTACCGCTTTCCTTTGGATGGACGAATCGCCTGGAAGCCGTGAACGAGTCCACCGGGGAGAGATTTTGGTGGAACCGGCTAATAAAGACAGCCCACAAAAGGTGCCGCAGGGGCTCATCCACGATTGGCTCGGCGCCGTCTTTATTCCAAATGCTACGATCAAATCTGTCGTTGCAATGCTTAGCGACTATGACCGCTACGACCGATTTTTTTACCCAGTGGTGACCAATGCGAAGCTCTTAGAGATCTTGGGGGCGACACAAAGGTTTTCGATGGTGCTGGTTGAAAAAGCACCGTTTGTGAATGCTGCGATTTCAAGCGACTATACCTCGGAGACAATCCAGTTAGACAAACACCATTGGTTTACCGTTTCCTACAGCACCCGGATACAGCAAATCGATAACTATGGGCAACCTGGAGAACGTGAACTGCCTCCTGACAAAGGAGCTGGTTATATTTGGCGCCTCTATTCGATCGAGAGGTTTGAAGAGGCAGACGGCGGAGTCTATACCGAACTAGAAGCAATCGCGCTGAGCCGAAACATTCCGTTCGAGCTTCAATGGTTGGTAAAACCAATTCTCCCACACCTGCCCCGCAGTTCGATGGTTGCGACGCTTCAGAAAACACGGGAGGCAGTCTGCGCGGAAGGGAGTTCAGAAGAGCCTGAGTTTGCGAAACTTGGGCGACCTCCTCGCAATTATGGGACACGTGCAGCATTGGCGAAGGATCGTCGTGGGCTCGAAATAAACTCGGCACCTGCAGCGACTTCGCTTGGAATTTATGGTCACAACTGAGGGGAGTGGAGGAACAAGTTCACTTGATCGCATCAGGGACCGATCTGGCCTACCGCGCTTCTTGGTGCCTCTACGCGAAGGCAAAACGAATACACGCTTCACGGCAAGGAAATAAAGTACGCGGGGTTCCCACGGAAAAGAACGTCGCAACATCGTTGCCAATAATTTAATTCACATCGAAACCATAGAAGAGATTTTCCCAACGCGAATTAAGACCAATCGTAATAATGATTAAAGGAGAAATCTAAAGCATGTACAACGAGGAACCGCCCGCATGAACAAATTGAGCGACGTGCTTACCAAATTTATTTGGACCATGGCTTTCATCCCGGCAATGATTTAGGCAATGCGGTGATCTTGAATATGCCCGGGCTACTGCTGCTTTTTCCGATGTGTCTTCTTGGCGGGAGCAATCAAAGGTGCGGTTAGCGAAATCGAAAGCCTGTGAAATGGGCTTGCCACAATTGTTCAGCTTGTCCAATGGTAGCCTGGAGGCTTGTCCGCCAACTTTTGCAGAGCACTACTGATCGGATTTAGAAATAAACTGATCGGGTGCTACCATCCGGATGAGTCAATCTGCCGGGGGAAATTGAGGATGAGCTGGATCAATGCAGACAGCCGCGTGCCACTGAGTGCCAACCGAAAAGCAGACGGAACCTGGGAATTTTCAGTATGGGCCCCGGGCAAACAGAGGGTTTCTGTACACCTTTTCGGCACGAGTGATCGTGTTATCCCAATGACCGAGAATCATTGTGGATACCATCAGGTTCGAGTAAGTGGTATCGAGCCCCAATCCCGCTATGTTTATCAACTGGATGATTTAAAAGAATACCCGGATCCTGCATCGCGGTTTCAGCCGGAGGGTGTCCACCGCCCTTCCGCAATCGTCGACTTGGATGCGTTTCAATGGACAGATGCCAGGTGGAAAGCTCCGAGCCTCGAGGAGAGCGTCTTCTACGAACTCCACGTGGGCACCTATTCTCAAGCGGGATCGCTGGATGGCGTCATTTCGCTTTTGCCGGAACTTGCGGACCTCGGTGTGACCACGATTGAACTGATGCCACTCGCACAGTTTCCAGGATCGCGCAACTGGGGTTACGACGGCGTCTATCCTTTTGCCGTCCAAAATAGTTACGGGGGTCCGCTTGCGCTGCAACGATTGGTGAACGCCGCACATGCCCAGGGGCTCGCTGTTGCTCTCGACGTCGTGTACAACCACCTCGGGCCGGAAGGAAACTATTTAGGCCAATTCGGACCTTACTTTAGCGGCCGGTATAGAACGCCGTGGGGACAAGCTATCAATTTCGATGGACCCCATAGCGGCCCCGTTCGCCAGTTTTTTATCGAGAACGCTATTTTCTGGTTCGAGCAGTTCCATATCGATGTTTTAAGGCTCGATGCGATTCACGGTATATACGACTTTGGCGCGTTTCACATTTTGGCGGAACTCGAAAAACGTGTTGAGTTAGAAAGCAAACGGCTCGGCCGCGAACTCTGCTTGATCGCGGAGAGCGATCTAAACGATGCGAGAGTCCTGTTGCCCGGCGAAAAGGGCGGATACGGATTGCCTGGGCAGTGGAGCGACGATTTCCATCACTCCTTGCATACGCTCCTCACGCGCGAAGCACAGGGCTATTACTCTGATTTCGGCAGCGTGGGCCATCTGGCAGGCGTTTTCCGCGATGGATGGTTTTACCATGGGCAATATTCCAATTTTCGCCGCCGCCGACACGGAAATTCTCCTGCTGGAGTTTCTCGCTCGCATTTTGTGGTGTTTAGCCAGAATCACGATCAGGTAGGTAACCGGGCGTGCGGGGAACGCCTCAGCGGGTTAGTAAACTTCGAGGCGCAAAAGTTAGCCGCTGGAATGACCTTGCTCTCCCCGTTTGTCCCGCTTCTTTTCATGGGCGAGGAATACGGGGAGCCTTCGCCTTTCCTGTATTTCACGGGTCACGGGGACAAGGATTTGATCGAGGCTGTCCGCCGTGGGCGCCGCGAAGAATTCTCCGAATTTGGATGGAGCGAAGAGGTACCCGATCCTCAGGACGAAACCACATTCGCGAAATCGAGGCTGCAACATCACTTACGTGATACCGATCCGCATCGCGCATTGCTGCTCTTCTATCAGGAGCTCATTCGATTTCGCCGGGCGAATCATTTAGGTGAGGACACTGAATTGGAAATTACCGAAAGCGAGAGCCCCCGAATACTGACTGTCATCAGGAAGGGTGCCGACCGAAGTCTGTTGATGATTTTTAATTTCGACGCCGGCGAGGTTGCGCTCCCGCCTATGGCGAGCGAGGGAAACTGGACTATGGAAATGCATTCGGCCGACTCACGTTGGCTCGGACCGAATCGTCATTTCCCGGAACCGGCAGGTCCGGCAACCGCTGTTACGCTGCCAGGCCAGTCATTCGTCGTGTTCAGCCACGAAGGTGGCGTATAGCGACATCCTCCTCCATTCCACTTGATCCGAATTAGTTGGCTGCGCGCTTGTGTCTCAAATATCCCATTTATCTGACTCAGATATACAGCAAATCCAGTACATCGAATCTGGTACATAAACCTATACGATACGCAAATGGGGTATGTCTGCGTTCACGGTCACTTCTACCAACCACCGCGAGAGAACCCTTCTCTTGAAGCAATCGAGGTCCAGGACTCGGCTTATCCGTACCACGACTGGAATGAGCGGGTCTGCGCGGAATGCTACGCGCCCAATGCCCTTTCCCGAATTCTGGATGACCAGGATCGAGTCATTGAACTTGTCAACAATTATGCGCACATGAGTTTCAATTTTGGCCCCACATTGCTGTCCTGGATGGAAGAAAAAGCGCCGAAGGTTTATGAGTCAATTCAGCAGGCGGACAAGCTCAGCCAGGAAAAGTTTTCAGGGCATGGTTCGGCGATCGCACAAGTCTACAACCACATCATTCTTCCTTTAGCCAATCGCCACGATAAGAATACGCAAGTGAAATGGGGAATACGGGATTTCGAGCACAGATTCCAGCGAAAACCCGAAGGAATGTGGCTTCCGGAAACAGCCGTAAACTTCGAAACACTCGAAGTTCTCGCGGAACAGGGAATTCGCTTCACGATATTGGCTCCAAGGCAGGCCAGCCGTGTGCGCCGCAAGAACGGACGTAAATGGGTTGACGTAAGCGGAGATCGAATTGACCCGAGCCGCGCCTACACGGTTCAACTGCCGTCACGAAGGACGATCAGCGTCTTTTTTTATGACAGCCCCATTTCCCAAGCGGTCGCATTCGAAGGGCTTCTGAACGATGGGCAACGATTTGCCGATCGCCTGTTAAGCGGTTTTTCGGAGGCGAGGACCTGGCCGCAACTCGTGCACATCGCTACAGACGGAGAGAGTTACGGTCATCATCATCATTATGGCGAGATGGCTCTCACCTACGCCCTCCATCACATTGAGACTAACAAACTTGCCGAATTGACGAATTACGGCGAGTTTCTAGAGAAGTTTCCTCCCGATCATTTTGTAGAAATTATTCCGGATACCTCGTGGAGTTGCGTCCACGGCATCGAGCGATGGCGCTCGAACTGTGGCTGCAATTCCGGGGGGCACGGCGGCTGGAATCAGGAATGGCGGACGCCCTTGCGCGACGCTTTGGATTGGTTGCGGGACAACCTGGCCACGATTTTTGAATTGCGAGGAACAGAGCTCTTGAAGGACCCCTGGAAGGCGCGGGACGATTACGTCCGTGTAATTCTGGACCGTTCCGATGAATCATTGAAGGCCTTCTTCGGCGTCCACGCTTCCCATTCCTTGGATGGCGCGGAGCAGGTCCGCGCTTTGAGATTGCTCGAGATGCAGCGTCAGGCATTGCTGATGTATACGAGTTGCGGCTGGTTCTTCGACGAACTGTCCGGCCTGGAAACCGTTCAGGTGATCCATTACGCGGCGCGCGCGCTGGGGTTGGCGCCGGAGTGCAACCGGCATGAGCTTGAGCTCGGGCTGATCGAGCGCTTGCGAACCGCAAAAAGCAATTTGGCAGAACACGGCGACGGCGCGCTCATTTATGAGAAATGGGTGAAGCCTGCGTTCGTGGACAATGAACGTTTGGCTGGGCACTTCGCTATCAGTTCTCTGTTTGAGAACTATGAAGCGAAATCGAAAATCTACTGTTATCAAGTCGAACGCGACAAATTCGCGATCGAACCGGACGGGAAGTTGCGTCTCGGCCAGGGGCAGGCAAACTTTTGCTCCCTGATTACACGAGAATGCGCCGCCTTCACCTTTGCCACGGTTCATTTGGGCGAGCACAACATCATCGCGGGGGTGCTTCCATCCAACCCCGAACAAGATGAGACGCTGCGAAAAACCCTATCGGAAGTTTTCTTGCGCGCGGACACCGCGGAGATCATTCGTGTTTTCGATGAAGTATTTCACAAGCGTACATTCTCGTTGCGATCTCTCTTTCGTGACGAACAGCGAAAGATTACCAATTTAATTTTGGCGGATTCGCTTGCTGCGTCCGCGGCGGCGTATCGTTCCATCTACGAGAGCCAGGCGCCCCTCATCCGATTTCTCCATGACTTATCGATTCCAGTTCCTGCCGCCTTGAAATCCGCCGCCGAATTCGCCATCAACTATCAGCTACGCAGGGCATTTGAGCGTCCTGAACTCGATCCCAACAGCCTTCAAAGTTATTTTAAAGAAGCGTCTGCCAGCCAGATTGACCTGGATGTCGACACATTGGAGTTCGTGATCCGCAAGAGGTTGGAGAGAGAAGCGGAGCAGTCCGCTGAACATCTTGATGAACTAGAAAAAGCGCACAAACTACGGGAACTCGTCGATTTCGTGCAGTCTCTGCCGTTCCCTGTGGCTTTGTGGGACGCCCAGAATGTTTTGTACGGTCCGCTCACACAGTCTCTGCACAGCGATCTTGGAATTGCGAACAATGGAGATCTGGCGAGCAAAGCGTTGAGAGACGAGCTGTCCCAGTTGAGCGAACGGCTTAAAATATTCAGTCCCTGAGCTGGATTATGCCCGATTCGTCCGTTCCGGAAGCAACCTATCGGCTTCAGTTCAACAGCGAGTTCCGATTCTCGGATGCTACCGCTCTCGTTGATTATCTCGCGAAGCTAGGGATCACGGATATTTACGCCTCACCCATTCTGACCAGCCGCAAAGGGAGCACGCACGGTTATGACATAACGGATCCTGCCCAGATCGATCCCGACATCGGAAGCGCCAACGAATTCGAGCAGTTGCAAAATAAACTCATCGAACATGGAATGCGCCTGATTCTGGATATCGTGCCGAACCATATGGCCGCCAGCAGTGAGAATCGTTGGTGGATGGACGTCCTGGAAAACGGCAGTGAATCCGTTTTTGCCTCCTATTTCGATATTGACTGGCATCCTCCCTCGCGAAATCTGGAAGGAAAAGTGCTGCTGCCTGTCCTCGGACGCTCCTTTGGTGAAACCTTGGACCGCGGCGAGTTGCGGCTCATATTTCAAAACGGAAAATTCTTCGTTCAGTATTTCGATTCGATTTTCCCACTTATGCCTCGATCTTATCGTCGGCTGCTCAAGCATCGCATCGACGAACTCAAAACCATGTTGTCCGAGGATTCAGCCGCCTTTCAAGAGTATTCAGGCATCATCGCAGCCTTATCGTCGCTGTCGGAATCGACGCGATCGACCCCAGAGGCTGAAAAGCGGGTCCGGCAAGACGCAGTTCGCGAACGGCTTCAACTATTGGTGTCTGAAAACCCCGGAATCGCCACATTTATCGATGAAAACATCGCTAATTTTAACGGCAGGAAAGGCGATGCGGCCAGCCTAAACGCGCTTGAACATCTCTTAGACGAACAGCACTTCCGGCTCGCGTACTGGCAAGATCCGAACGAGGGAATCAACTACCGCCGTTTTTTTGCCATTACTGATCTTGTTGGAATTCGCGCCGAGGATCCGCTCGTCTTTGACGCCACCCACGGTCAGATTTTCCAACTCTTTGCCAAGGGAGCCATTCGCGGCCTGCGTGTAGATCATATCGATGGATTGCGGGACCCGGTTGGCTACCTGAACAGGCTCCGAGAGCGGTTGGTCGCGTCGCCGCCATCCGAATCCGGTGGTCCTTATGTCCTGGTCGAAAAAATTCTCTCGCGCGACGAATCTCTACCGGAGGATTGGTCTGTTTCCGGAACAACCGGATATGAATACTTGAATGCCGCGAATGGCCTGTTCGTATGCCCGCCCGGCGCGCGTAGGTTGGAGAAAATATATTCTGACTTTATCTCCAAAGACGTGAGTTTTGACGATGTCACCTACGCGAAAAAGAAGCTTGTAATGAATACGCTGCTGCGAGTGGAAATGCGGTCACTCGGGCGCCAACTGGCCGACCTTGCCGCCCACGACCGTTACGCCAGGGATATATTGCGTCCAGAGTTGATGGATGCGCTCATTGAGGTAACGGCGTGCTTCCCTGTTTACAGGACCTACATTCGAAATCTCGATGCACCCGAATCCGCGAAGCAAATGATCGAGCGCGCCATCGAAGAAGCAAGAACGCGCCGGCCGCGACTTGGCCCAGCGAGTTTCCCCTTCCTGCGCGATGTCCTCACACTCGCGAACCCTCCTCACATTTTGTCGGATCAGCGTGAGGAACGTCTTGCCTTTGTGATGCGCTGGCAGCAGTTTACCGGACCTATCGTGGCGAAAGGAATCGAAGATACGGCGCTATACGTTTACTACCCGCTCCTTTCCCTGAATGAAGTCGGGGGAAATCCGGAACCGTCTAAGGTTCAGGCATGGGAATGCTTCGTCGAATTTATCCGGGAGCGGCAGAGGCGATGGCCGGATTCTCTGAACGCCACT
>Ga0210394_10003601_pt1 | contig 19121 bp, 16 predicted proteins | sample IncBWC12MmetaG_FD_160121 | JGI IMG/M metagenome (GOLD analysis project Ga0210394, IMG submission 160121) | Forest soil microbial communities from Barre Woods Harvard Forest LTER site, Petersham, Massachusetts, United States - Inc-BW-C-12-M | ecosystem: Environmental > Terrestrial > Soil >...
CGCTTAATCCGCAGGCCACTATATTTGCACTTGCTTTTGCCGAAGGAGGCGATGCCGAACAGGTATATAAAGATTTTAACCCATTTAACATAAAACGTAGTGCTGGTCTGGGTGTTCGTATATTTTTACCTATGTTTGGTTTACTGGGGCTTGATTATGGTTGGGGTTTCGATGCTATTCCGTATAATGCGAGTACGGGTAATGGAAAAGGACAGTTTCACTTTACCATTGGAGCAAACTTAGGAGAGCTATAAATTTATTATTTGTAAAAACGTATTTTTAAAAATACTTTTGGTTAAAATTTTAGAGAACAAAAACACCATGATAATGAATATAAAAAAATCAGTTTTAATTTTTGCCGGATTAGTAATCATGGCGGGTACTGCGGTAGCACAAAAAATTGGATATGTAGATACCGAATATATTTTAAACCAAATACCGGAGTATAAAGCAGCTAAAGCTGAATTAGATAAGGCGTCGGCTGATTGGCAAAAAGAAATTGAGGGTAAATATGCTGAAATAGACAAGCTATATAAAACATATCAGGCAGAACAAATTTTGCTTACCGACGATTTACGTAAAAAACGTGAAAACGAAATTGTAAATAAAGAAAAAGAAGCAAAAGACCTGCAAAAACAACGTTTTGGCACGGATGGCGATTTATTTAAAAAACGCATGGAACTTGTAAAACCAATACAAGATAAAGTTTATAATGGTGTAAAAACCGTGGCGGAAAAAGGCGGTTTAGCTATTATTTTTGATAAAGCAAGTGATATGATGATGCTTTATGCTAACACCAAATACGATAAAAGCGATGATGTTTTGGTGTTTTTAGGATACTCTAAAACAAAATCAACAGGTAAAAAATAAAACTTGCTTCTTTTCTAAGAAGCAACTGTTTCGTGTTTTACCATAAACTCCATGGCTTTCTCAACCATTTGGGTAGAGCCTATAAATAACGGAGTGCGCTGATGCAACTCCTTCATGCCTTTTTCCATAATGCGCATTTTACCATCTGTAGCTTTACCTCCGGCTTGTTCAATAATAAACGCAAGTGGATTGCATTCATATAATAAACGCAATTTTCCTTTTGGAGATTTTGTAGTTGTAGGGTAAATATAAACACCACCCTTTAATAAATTACGGTGTATGTCTGCCACACCACTACCTATATATCTTGACGAATAAGGACGATTAGTAGCTAAGTCTTCTTCCTGGCAGTATTTAATATATTTTTTTACTCCATCCGGAAAATGCAAATAGTTTCCTTCATTTAAAGAGTACATGCTGCCATCTTGTGGTGTTTTAATATCAGGGTTCGATAAACAAAACTCACCAATACTTGGGTCTAAAGTAAAACCATTAACTCCTCTGCCGGTTGTGTAAACCAACATACAAGATGAGCCGTAAATAATATAACCCGCGGCAACCTGCTCGGTACCATGTTGCATAAAATCTTCAATAGTACCCGGCCCACTTAAACTAACCCTGCGATATATAGAAAAAATAGTGCCCACCGAAACGTTTACATCTATGTTAGATGAACCATCTAATGGGTCCATAGCAATTACATATTTAGCACTTTTAGAAACCTCGCTGTCAATTGGTATAATGTCTTCGTTTTCTTCTGAAGCAATAGCACAAACCTCACCACCTGCTTTAAGGGCAGCAATAAACTGGTCATTTGCAAAAACATCTAATTTTTTTACGTTCTCGCCTTGCACATTTACATCACCTGTTTCGCCTAATATTTCAGCTAAACCAGCCTTACTTACTTCGCGGTTTACAATTTTAGCCGCAATGCCTATATCGCGCAAAAGTCTTGATAACTCACCTTTTGCATACGGAAAATCATTTTGTTTTTCAATAATAAACTGCCCTAGTGTTTGTACTCTCATCGTTTTATTTTTAGAAAAAGTTATTTTCCCAAAAATAAGAAATTTAGCTCAAAACACATCAATTTTTAATGCTAAAAACTAATCCTTCTTTTTCTCATTAGACTTAGGAGAAACAATCATGCCCATAATTGCCGGATTAATTTTTTGCACCTTTTTTTGTTTGGGTGGGTTGATGCATTTTATGTTGCCCTTAACAGTTGATTTGATTTGCTGCTTTGTTGTATCTTTTTGAGGATAAGCCACATCTCCTTTTTCGTATAAATTAGGATTTATAACGGGTTTGCCCATTACCGGTGTGTTGGTTGGGGTTGCAACAGCTTCGCCCTGCAAATGTGTTGGTGGCGCAGCTACTTTACCGGTTAAGTGTTTTTGACTTTGTGCGTTTGTGGTAAGTGATAAAAACCCAAACGTAAAAAAGAAAATTACGGCGAATTTTTTTGATAATGCCCAGTACTTAAAAGAGTTAAAAAAATCATCAAAAGAAAGGTAAACCAGTTGCTTTTTTTCAAACCGGCCGCAAATTTTACCTTCGGCTTTTTCGGCAAAAAACGATTTTATTTCAGTAATGCTCTTTTTACTAAAATCTACTACGTTCTTGTTGCACACTTTACAAAAAGCACCCTGTTGGTTGGGGGTCATGTCTTGCCAGTTTTCATGGCACGGCTCATTAATTTGTATATTCATGGTGTTTATTTTCTATTTAGATGCTGTAATAAATAAATTCCATAAAAATATTTTAAACCGTATTTTTACACCTATGAACGCAACCAAAAAAACAAACCGAAAATATCTTCCGGCAAATTTTGATATTAAAACCTGGAATGATTTAGAATCTATATACGCTGAACTTTTAGACAGAAAAATTTCTTCTTCTACCGAATTAGAAAAATGGATGTTAGATGTTAATGAGTTGGAAGCCGCAGTAAGCGAAAACTTTGCATGGCGTTATATTAAACAGAGTTGCGACACCGAGAACGAAGAGCTTAACAAAAGCTACGAGTTTTTTGTAACCGAAATAGACCCCAAAATAGCACCATTAGCAGATAAGCTGAATAAAAAGCTAATCGCCTCACCTTTTATAAACGAGTTAGATCAGAAAAAATATTTTACATATTTACGTTCAGTAAAAAACAGTATTGAGTTATTTCGTGAAGAGAATGTTGATTTGCAAAGTCAAATTGCTACAAAATCGCAACAATATGCTTCTATTACAGGCAAACAAACCATTCATTATGATGGTAAAGAATTAACCCTGCAACAAGCTGCTTTGTATTTAAAAAACACGGACAGGAAAATTCGTGAAGAGGTTTACATACTGATACAGGCTCGCAAAAAACAAGATGAAAACGCATTAAATAAATTATTTGAAGAGTTGTTGGCTTTACGTAATCAAGTAGCCCTAAACGCAGGCTTTAAAAACTTTAGAGATTATAAATTTAAAGAACTTGGTAGGTTTGATTATAATATAAATGATTGCAAAAGCTTTCATGCAAGTATTAAAAAATATTTTGTTCCCTTAAGCAAAGTCATTGATGAACAGCGCAAAAAAGAACTAAATGTAAGTTCTTACCGCCCCTGGGATAGTGAAGTAGATACGGGCAACAACAAACCCTTACACCCATTTGAAACAGCCGATGAGTTGCTGAAAAAATCAATAGAGTGTTTTAATGTTACCGACAAGTATTTTGGCGAATGTTTAACCACTATGCAGGAAATGAAACACCTGGATTTGGCGTCTCGTAAAGGCAAAGCACCGGGTGGATATAACTATCCATTGTATGAAAGTGGTGTGCCGTTTATTTTTATGAACGCAGTTGGTTTGCAGCGCGATGTAGTAACTATGGTACACGAGGGCGGGCACGCAGTTCATGCTTTTTTAACTAAAGATTATAAAATAAACGAGTTTAAATCTGTTCCATCTGAGGTGGCTGAATTAGCCTCTATGAGCATGGAGTTAATTTCTATGAAACGCTGGGACGTTTTTTATAAGGATGCACAAGCGTTGAACCGCGCCAAAAAAGAACAGCTTGAAAAAATCATTAAAACCCTTTGCTGGATTGCTTGTGTTGATGCTTATCAACAAAAGCTATACGAAAACCCAAAACAAAGCACCGAAGAGCGCTATAAACTTTGGGTTGAAACCTATAATGAATATGAAAGCGGCGTGCTTGATTATACTGGTTTAGAAGATAATGTAAAACGCATGTGGCATGCACAATTACACATTTTTGAAGTGCCATTTTATTATATAGAATATGGTTTTGCGCAATTGGGTGCTTTGGCTGTTTGGAAAAATTTTATGCAAAATGCACCACAAGCCATTCAGCAATATAAAGATGCTTTATCATTAGGCTATACAGTTTCTATACCTGATGTGTATAAAACAGCCGGAATTAAATTCGATTTTTCAGATAGCTATATATCTTCTGTGGCTGATTTTGTTTGGAAAGAACTGGATGGCTTGAAATAACAAGGTCTGTTAAACTATCAAAAAACCCGAAAATAAAAATTTGGCACAGTATCCGTAAATAGTATTTTTGTATGTCTTTAAAAAACAAATAAATATGAATAAGTTTTTCTTTACAATTATAGGTTCAGCAAGTATCCTCCAATTAGCAAACGCGCAAAGCTTACAAGAAGCCATTACAAAAACCGAAAATGAGCGTTTTGATTTGGCCGGATCAGAATACAGACAGCTTATAAATAAGGAAGCCAACAAAGGGGATAATTATTTTTACTACGGCGAAAACTTTTTTAAAAACAACAAGGTAGATTCTGCCCTTATGATGTATAAAAAAGGTACCGAAGTACAACCTACTAACGGATTAAATTTTATTGGTATAGGTAAAGTACTTATGTTGCAAGATAAAGTGGCTGATGCAAACACAAATCTTTTTAAAGCAAAAACCTTAGCCGGAAAAAATGCAAATGTACTTGTAGAACTTGCGGATGCTTATATTAATGCCCCGGAAGCATCTAAAAATGCGACACAAGCAATCGCGATTTTAGATGAAGCCTTAAAATACGATTCTAAAAACGCAGAGGCGCACATTTTAAAAGGCGATGCCTTATTAGACTTACACCCAACTGAAGGTGGTCCTGCCATCAAAGAATATGAAGAAGCACAGAAGTTAAACCCAAAATCACCTAAAGCTGTTTTACGTCAGGGCAAACTATGGTCTCGTTCTCGCAATTATCAACTTGCTTTAGATAAATATAAAGAAGCTATAAAAATAGACCCAACTTTTGCTCCTGCTTATGTTGAGATAGCAGAATTATATCACAGGGCAAATCAAGATAACAATGCGCTAGATGCAATTAAAAAATATTTAGAGTTAAACGCCAACAATATTTATGCACAAGGTCGTTATGCTTCATTTCTTTTTGAAAGTAAGCAATATGCAGAGGCTGTAAAACAAATAGAAGACGTTCAAAAAAAGGATACAAGCGATGCTTATTTATATCGCCTGCTGGGTTATTCGTATGATGAAATGGGTAACAAAACAGATACTGCGGCCTTTACGAAAGGATATAAAGCCATTAATAAATTCTTTCAAAAAACAACCGATAAAAACTTTAAATACATTGCTGAGGACTATAAACACAAAGGCTCTTTACTTTCTAAAACCGGTAAAGATTCTTTGGGTGTTCTTGAGTTACAAAAAGCCATTGATTTAGACCCGATAAAAAATTGTGAGTTGTATGGTGAGATTGGAAAAATTTGGATGAAAGCAAAAAAATATGACAAAGCCATTGTTGCTTATGAAAAACTACCGGGTTGTGGTAAAGCTCTTAATGGCCAAAACTATTATGACCTTGGGCGCGCCTATTATTATGGACCAAAAGATTTCATTAAGGCAGATACCGCTTTTTCTAGGCTAATACAATCAAGCCCAGTGTATCCATTAGGATACTTTTGGAGGGGAAAAACCAATACTCAAATAGATGCTAAAAACGAAAAATGGCTTGCAAAACCCTTTTTTGAAAAAGGGCTTGAGCTTGTAAAACCAGAAGAGCGCGTAGCAAATAAAAATAACGTTATAGAAGCCTGTAGCTACTTAGGATACTATTACGTAAAACTAAAAGATAATGAAAAAGCAAAACCTTATTGGACAATCGTAAAAGAGCTTGATCCTAATAATGAAAAGGCAAACGCTTTCTTTAAAAGCCTTACTGGAGGAAAATAAATAGACTTATCCCGCCCAACTATCTCTATCTAAACTACGGTATTGTATTGCCTCAGCAATGTGGTTTGGTAAAATGGTTGTAGCTGCATCTAAATCAGCAATAGTTCGGCTTACTTTTAAAATTCTATCGTAAGCGCGAGCTGATAAACCAAGGCGTTCCATAGCGTTTTTTAAAAGTGTTTTGCAGGCCTCATCTAATTCGCAATGTATTTGCAGTAGTTTAGTAGTCATTTGTGCATTGCAATAAACGCCTTCGTTTTTCTCAAAACGTTTTTTCTGTATCTCTCTGGCTGCAATAACACGCATTCTTATATCAACACTTTTTTCGGCATTTCGTTGTTTGCTAAGTTCACCAAAGGGCACAGGTGTAACCTCAATATGTATATCAATTCTATCTAATAACGGGCCCGATATTTTGTTGAGGTACTTTTGTACTACACCGGGCGCACAAACACAATCTTTTTCGGGGTGATTATAAAAACCACACGGACAAGGATTCATAGAAGCAACCAACATAAAACTTGCAGGATATTCAACCGAAAATTTTGCTCGAGAAATAGTAACACTCCTATCTTCCATGGGCTGGCGCATTACTTCTAAAACGGTGCGTTTAAATTCAGGCAATTCATCTAAAAACAAAACTCCGTTATGTGCCAACGAAATTTCTCCGGGTTGTGGATTAATTCCTCCACCTACCAAAGCCACATCAGAAATTGTATGGTGCGGATTTCTAAAAGGGCGTTGCACAATAAGTCCACCCTTATTTAATCTACCCGTAACACTATGTATTTTAGTTGTTTCAAGCGCTTCGTTTAGTGTTAATGGTGGCAAAACCGATGGCAATCTTTTAGAAAGCATTGTTTTTCCTGCCCCCGGAGGGCCAATTAACAAAACATTGTGTCCACCCGAAGCGGCAATTTCAAAAGCACGTTTAATATTTTCCTGCCCCTTAACATCCGAAAAATCAGGAACATCAAGCGTTTCGTCCGGATAAAAGAATTTTTCGGCATTGAAATGTAATTTTTCTATGGCAGAATCATCTCCGTTAAAAAAACTAATTACATCTTTAATATGATGAGCAGCATAAACCTCTAAACCCTCAACTACCGAGGCCTCAGCGGCATTTTCAGTCGGAACAATAATGCCCTTAAACCCCTCTTCCTTAGCTTTTATAGCAATTGGTAGAACCCCTTTTATAGGACGAATAAAGCCATCAAGAGCCAACTCACCCATTATTACATAATCTTCTAAAACATCTGTTTTAATTTGCTCAGATGCAGCTAAAATGCCAATAGCTAAAGTTAAATCGTATGACGAACCTTCTTTTTTAATATCGGCAGGTGCCATATTAATAGTAATTTGTTTTCCGGGAATTTTATACCCGTTGTTTTTTAAGGCGGCATCAATGCGCTGGTGACTCTCTTTAACAGCGTTATCGGGCAAACCAACCAAATAAAAATTTACCCCGGGCACAATATTTACTTCAACCGTAATTTTGGTAGCCAATATGCCATAAACAGCACAACCATATACTTTAACAAGCATAATTTTAGTATTAAGAAATATTTTTTACTTTTAACGGATATAAATTTAGCAAAGTTATTTGGGTAGGTTTATATGGATAACTAAAATTAAATATCATGCAGAAAATAATTACGCTTTTGGCCCTAACTTTTTCACTTAATCTTTTAGCACAAGAAACACCAAAGGTAGATTTAAATTGTTATAACAAGTGGGCTCAAAAATTTGATGAGCGTGGAGCAGAAGATATTGCTGATGGAACCTATATGGATGTAATCGTTACTTTTAGAAATGGAGCAAACGCGGAGTGTTTTCAGGGCAAGGCAGTGGTAAAAGAACATAAAGTAGAAACATTTTATATTATGTTGGACGATGGTACCTATGATGCTGTACAACGTATTTGGAAAAACGATGTAAAAGACATCAATATTGTTAGTGGAATTAGTAAAACACTTATTACAAAAGATAACCAATTGGTAAATATTATTTGGCCTAAAAAAATAAAACCTAAAAAAGCAGGCTTTAAAAAAGCTCCTGAGCCTACAGACGACTAAGCCATGCCCGAAAAAAACAAACGGGTTTTGTGTAAGGACTTAGGGCTGATTGATTACAAAGTCTGTTGGGATTATCAAGAAGAATTACAACAAAAAATTGTTGCGCAAAAAACAAGTAATCGTTCTTTGCCCGAAGCGGAGCAGCAAATAACCAATAATTATCTTTTATTTGTAGAACACCCCCATGTTTATACGCTAGGTAAAAGTGGTGATGAAAATAATTTATTAATCTCAAGTGAATTTCTAAAAAGCATAAACGCGACTTATTATAAAATAAATCGTGGTGGAGATATAACCTATCATGGTCCGGGTCAATTAGTAGTTTATCCGATTTTAGATTTAGAAAACTTTTTTACCGACATACACAAGTATTTGCGTTTGCTTGAGGAGGTTATAATTAAAATAATGGCAGATTATAATCTTTTGGCAGGTCGCAGTAGTGGAGAAACGGGTGTTTGGTTAGATGCCGATACAAAAAAAGCGCGTAAAATTTGTGCCATCGGTGTGCATTGCAGTAGGTGGGTTACAAAACATGGCTTAGCTTTTAATGTAAATGCCGATATGAGTTATTTTCAGCACATAGTGCCTTGTGGCATTACCGATAAAGCGGTTACCTCACTTGAAAAAGAATTAGGTAGAAAGGTTGACATGGAAGAAATAAAACAAAAGTTTAAAAAGTACTTTGTTGAGGTTTTTGAATGCGAGTTGGGTTCTTTTTAATCTATTCCTTAGATAGGTGAGAGGCGATAGCCAATTTAATTTCCCCATAACTATATTCGGTACCCAGTAGTTCTTTGATGGGGTTTACCAAAAAAGTATCTAATTGTTTTGCTGCGGCAACAATTTCCTCCACTCGTTTATCCGATACAATACTGCTTATATCAATTTCGCCTTTAGCAGCATAATAGGCTAAGTGCCCTTCAACAGTGCCAGTTGTTATTTTTCGAATACCTGCAATTTCAGGTATAGTTTTACCCTGTGTAAACAAAACAAACGTTTCTTTTTTGGTATCTACCTTTTCTTTTTTTACAATGCTCTTTTTTTCTTTCGTATTTTTTAGTGGTTTTTTCTTCTCCGCTTTTTCTTCTTCATAGTAAATAACTTCTTTATTTTCTTCTTCAGGTTTTGTGTGCGCTTGTTTTATTTGCTCAATTCTTGTTCGGTCGTTTAATATAACAGCTAAATCTTCCCTGGTAAACTCGGTATTATTTAAAAAAGCATTTACTAATAACTCGGCTTTGCTAATAAGTTTTGCTTGTTCGTAAAACTGAGTTTCCAGTTCAAGTAATTCATTAAAATAAGTTTTAATCTTTTTTTCTGCTTTTATTTTTTCAATCTGCTGAAAGATGGTTTTAGAACTTGTCTTAAAAAAAGGCAAGAAATACGCCGAAGCAGAAAGCACACGGCCTTTAAGGGTTTCTAAATAATCAACCTCTTTTGCGTCAATGATATTTGCTACCTGATATAAAAACTTATCGGCGTGTGGTTTTATAGTATCTAGTTCTTTTTTTAATTCAACAGCCCACTTATAATATTTTTGTTTGGCCGATTTTTTCTCATCTTTACTATAACTTTCAACATGTTCTTTTACGTGGTAAGCAAGCACACCAAAATCAAAACATTGCAACAAGTAATTCTTTAAAAAAACAAGACCTTCTTTTTTAATTAAATCGTTTAAGTTTTCTTGTTCTTCTTTTGTCTTCCCAAATTCAACAACCTTGGCATCTTGTGTAATGCCATTATATCGTATGGCTGAGGTTAAAACCAAACCTTGTAATGAACGCAAACGAGAAAGCGCTACATAAGCTTGTCCGGGTGCAAAAGCAGCTCCAATATCTACTATAGCTTTATCAAATGTTAGGCCCTGACTTTTATGCACCGTTATTGCCCAGGCAAGCTTAACAGGATACTGTGTAAACGTGCCAATGGTTTGCTCTTCAATTTCATTTGTAGTTTCGTTCAGTTTAAATTTTATGTTTTCCCAGGTATATTTTTCAAGAAACAGTTTTGTGCCATCTTCAAATTGCACTTCAGTATCATCTGCATCTATAAAAGAAATAACCCCAATTTTTCCATTAAAAAAACGTTGAGCGCCCGTTGCATCGTTTTTTACGAACATAATTTGCGCACCTTTTTTCAACTCTAGCGTTTTTTCTATAGGATAAGCATATTCGCTAAAATCGTTTTCTATCTCTGCTTCAAAAAAGAACGATTTGTTTTTTAACTCCTGTAAAAAAGTTTTATTTAACTCAAGTGCTTTATAGTTGTGTGTGGTTAATGTAATGTAGTTTTCATCTGCTTTTGGTTTAAAATCGGGCTTATAATAATTGTTTAAAAGCTCAATATCACCTTGCGTAATTTGGTTGTGACGTAAATTATTTAGTAGCGAAATAAAAGTGTCGTCTGCTTGTCGGTATATTTTATCCAACTCAATATAAACCGGCTTTTCTTTTTGAAGAACTTGCGAATCGAAAAAGTAAATGCTTTTATAGTGTGGCTTTAAAAACTCCCACTCTTCGTTTTTTATAACCGGTGGTAGCTGCAATAAATCACCAATAAATAAAACCTGTACACCCCCAAAAACACTATTTTTCCTGCGTATATGGCGCAACACCGTATCAATAGCATCCAACAAATCAGCACGCAACATACTTACTTCGTCAACAATCAAAAGTTCTAATTCTCGCAATAATTTACGCTTGCTTTCATGCATTTGTAAATTCTTAATGATTGAAAAGGGGTCGTTTATTTTTAAACTAAGCTGTTGTGTAGTGGTGGTTTGATTAACAGGAACATAAGCCCCAAAAGGCAGTTGAAACAAAGAGTGAATGGTTACCCCGCCTGCATTAATAGCGGCAATGCCCGTGGGCGCAACAATAATAGATTTTTTGTGCGTGTGTTTAACAATGTGCTTTAAAAAAGTTGTTTTACCTGTACCCGCCTTACCGGTAAGAAAAATATTTTTCTGCGTGTGGTTAATAAATTTAGAAGCCAGTAAAGCAATCTCACTTTGTTTGGTAGTAGCAGAAATCATCCCTCAAAATTAAATACAACAACGCAAAAAAATGAAATTGTTTACCAGTTTGTTTAAACATATTGTAATTTCGGGTACTCAATAAGTTTTTTAATTTTGTAACATGAAGGCAGAAGATTTAATCCATCAGGTTGAAGATGTTGCGGTGGCGGTAGTTCCTGAAAATATTGAAGACCAAAATGGTTGGATGGTATATTTGGTTAACCTAAAAAACAATTCGTTAGAAAACGTTATTGTAAGCTCTAAGGGTTATGGCGAAATTGATAATCGAAACTTAAAAACATCTACCCTTCGCCATTTTATTGAAAAGGTAGAACCGCATGCTTTTTCTAAAATAGAGCCTATTATGGAAGATGTATTTGGATTGGCAAACGAGTATTGGGTTAGCTTTTATATTAACAAAACCATTTACGATAAAAAATTTGTGTTTTTGCCAGAAAGCATACAAGAAAATAATTTTGTAACCATTCCCTTTTTAAACAAAAAAGGAGTAATGATTAAATAGCATGCCACAAACAGAGATTAATAACATACTGTTTTTGGATATAGAAACCGTACCACTTGTGTACGATTATAAACAATTAAACGAGCCCTTTAAAAAGCTGTGGGATTTAAAATGGCAGTATAATAAAGAAATTACGGCCGAACAGCAATATGCCAAAGCGGGCATTTACGCTGAGTTTGCTAAAGTAGTTTGTATATGTGTTGGTTATTTTAATGGAAAAGAATTTCGTATAAAATCTTTTTATGGCGAAGATGAAAAAATATTGCTCGAAGATTTTAAACTGACTTTAGAAAGGCATTTTTCTAACTATGCTTTGTGTGCGCATAATGGCAAAGAGTTTGATTTTCCATTCATGTGCCGAAGAATGTTAGTTAACGGAATAAGCTTACCCGAAGTGTTACAAATACAAGGTAAAAAACCTTGGGAGGTTACTCACCTTGATACGATGGAGTTATGGAAGTTTGGCGATTATAAAAGTTACACGTCTTTGCAACTGCTGGCTGCCATATTTAATATACCAACCCCTAAAGATGACATTGATGGGAGTCAGGTTGCCAAAGTTTATTACGAAGAAAAAAATTTAGAAAGAATAAAAACCTATTGCGCTAAAGACGTGATAACCGTGGCTCGCTTACTGCAAAAAATGAGAGGCGAACAAGCCCTGCGTGATGAACAAGTTGTACTAACAAATTAATTTATGCAAAAAAGTGTAGCTGTTATTGGTAGTGGTAGTTGGGCAACGGCCCTGGTAAAATTATTAGCAAATAATCTGCAAGAGGTTAACTGGTTTATGCGTAGCGAAGATGATTGTAAATATGTTGTGCAAAATTTGCACAACCCACGCTATCTTAGCTCTGTACAGTTTAACGAAAATAAACTAAAACTTTTCTCAGATGTTGAGGCTTGCATAAAAAACGCGGATGTTGTTGTGTTAGCTGTTCCATCTGCTTTCTGTCACGATACCATAAAAGAGTTACCTAAAGAATTACTTGCAAACAAAATTATTTTCTCAGCCATTAAAGGCATTATACCACAATATAATTTAATAGTTGGCGAATATTTAAACAAAGTGTTTGAAGTGTCGCTTAATCAAATTGGCGTTATTGCGGGCCCTTGTCACGCAGAAGAAGTAGCGCTTGAAAAACTTTCGTATCTAACATTAGCTTGTACCGATATAAACAATGCGGAAACGTTAGCTACTATGCTTCGTTGTCGTTATATGAAAGTTACTTGCAGCGACGATATTTATGGCACCGAATATTCAGCTGTGCTTAAAAATGTGGTGGCTATTGCGGGTGGGGTTTGTCATGGTTTGGGCTATGGCGATAATTTTTTATCAGTCTTGGTTTCTAACGCAATACAAGAAATAGAGCGTTTTGTAAAAGCTGTTCACCCAATTGATAGAGATATAAAAGCATCTGCTTATTTGGGTGATTTATTGGTTACAGCTTACTCTCAATTTAGTCGTAATCGTATGTTTGGTGCTATGCTAGGCAAAGGTTATTCGGTTAAAATGGCACAGTTAGAAATGAACATGATTGCCGAAGGATATTTTGCTGTTAAATGCGTTCACCAAATAAATAAAACCTATAATGTTGATATGCCAATAACACAGGCGGTATATAATATTTGTTACGAAAACATTTCACCGGCGGTAGAAATGAAGTTGCTGGCAGACAAACTTTCTTAATTAATCAATAGTTGCGCTTAAACCTTTACCTAAAAGGGTTTCGCACAAAGGTTTTAAATCAGTAAAACTTCCTTTTTTAATTCCGCATTTACCATTGTTGTGTACTATGTGTGCGCATTGCTCTGCCTGTAAAGGATTATGACCACAAACATCTATTAAGGTTTCAATTACAAAATCAAATGTATTTACATCGTCGTTATGCAAAATCAAATCACGAACCTGTTCAATTTGTTTTTTTGCAATGGGTTTTTCAAGCACTTCGGTATCCATCTCAATAAATTTCCTGCAAAGGTACGTGTTGTGTTTAATTTTCAATACAAATATAAGCGGTAGGTTAAAGTTTTGTAAAATAAATGTTAAAACGTTAACAAACCAAAAAACATTAATCCACTCTAAATACTGTTTTGTCGAAAAGCGAAAATCCCCCAAGCATTTTCCTCTTTTTTTCTCATATGTGTTTAAAAAAAGTGGTAAATTGGAGATAAATTAAATCAAAATATATTAAAAAAATGAATAAAAACTACTCTTTAATTACAAAAAGCAGTAGAATAGTTTCTATTATTCTTATAGTTGTTTCGTTTATATTTTTTAATTCAAACCTTAAAGCGCAGTGTACAAACGGAACACAAAATCCTGCTGGTGCTCAGGCTATTCCTACAACTGGGGCAGCCTTAAACGTTTCTACTAATACTACCGATTTTTTTCTTTGTACAGTACTAAGTGGTAAAACATATCTTGTTTATTCAAGTAATGGTGGAGATGCAGTTACGGTTTGGGGAACTTCTAACGGGGCAGGTAATTTAGGTTTTGATAATGGTACCCTGGGTTACGTGGCTACTGCTGCTACAACAGGTACATCCATGTGGGTTGACCTTAATAGAAATGGTATATGTAATGGTTCGTCAAAAGCAAGAACAGCAACTGTTGAACTTTTACCTTATAATATTACCCTACCCGCTGGTACAAATTGTACGGGTACAACAATTACTATTACCGGAAATGCTTTATCACTAGTCAATCAAGTAACGTTTACAGGTGGCGCAACCGCTGTACCTACTGCGGTAACAGCAACCTCTTTTAATGTAGTTATACCTGCAGCAGCTACAACTGGCCCTATTATTCTTCAAACTTCTGATGGAACAATGACTTATGCAAATCCGGCTACAGCAGGTTCTATAACAATAGCCCCCGCGGTAACCGTATCTGGTTATTCTCCTGTATATGGTCCCACAGGAACAGTTGTTACTATTACGGGTACTAATTTTACTGGGGCTAGCAATGTGCAAGTTAATGGTACTGCAGCTACAGGTGTTACTATTACTGCAACACAAATAACATTAACTGTAGCGGCAGGCACAACAACAGGCAACATTACTTTTACAAGTGCTTCTTGTGGGGTTATAACAGTTGGTGTGTTTACTATAGGCACATTTACCAATTATTATTATAACGGTGTTGGTGCCCTTACAGCTGTGGCATCTTGGGGTACCAATACAAATGGAACGGGAGCCGCACCACCAAATTTTACAACTAATGGTCAGTTATTTAATATACGAAATACAGCCGCTGTAACCCTTGGTGCAGCATGGACAGTATCTGGTCCTGGTGCCGGAGTTATTGTAGGTGATGGCGCATCCGCCTGTAATTTTACAATTCCTGCAGCTTCTGCATTAACAGGCTCTATTGTAAATGTAAACGCTAATGCTACACTTACTTTACAAAACAATACATTGCCTACTTTGACATCGTGTGTATATGCTGCAACCAGCACAATAAACTTTGCTAACTCAGCAAGCACAACTATTCCTTTAACAAACAGTTATTCTAACTCGGGTGTTTATGGTAATTTAACCATTTCCGGTACGGGTGGTACATATTCTTTTATAGGAGCTGCAGGTGGGTCAACTACTTATACTGTTGCAGGAACTCTTAATATTAGTACAGCAAATAATGTTGTTTTATTTGGAGGTGCTACAGGAGATAATTCTTACACTTTAACCGTTGGAAATTACACACAAAGCAATGGAACGGTTGATGGAGGCCCTCTTAATTCTAACGACCCGGGAGGTAATTCTCCTGCTATTGATGCCTATGTTTATGTAACAGGAACTTTTAATAAAACCGGAGGTACTTTAACGGATAATTCTCCAAGTAATATATCTCAGTTTATTTTTAATAGTGGTGCCACACAAAATCTCTCTTTATCACCTACTACCGGGGGAACCAATCAATGGTGGGGTTACAGAGTTTCTAATAACACAACGGTTACATTAAATACAAATTTGGATCTTGATGGTGGATTTGGTGGTGCTTTTCCTACGGAAAATTATTTAATCATTGATGCAGGTTGCACTTTTACGGCAGGTACTAATTTAATTTCTACAAATAATAGTGCAAATCAAACAACTATAGTGGTTAATGGTAAGTTGCAAACTTCCAATACCGCGGGTCTTTCTGGTGGGGCAGCTACTACTGTAACCAATGCAACGGCTATTACATTAACACTCGGAGCCGCTTCAACCATTGAATATAATTCTGGTTCTGCACAAGTGGTTACATCGTTAGCAACTTATGCTAATGTTACCATAACAAACAATTCAGTAAAAACAGCAGCAGGTGCTTGTACATTTTCGGGTGCTTTAACCATAAACGCAACAGCCACATTTGCAGTGGGTAATTTTACTCATAACATAGCAGGTAATTTTATTAATAACGGCACGTTTACTTCCAATAATAGTACATTTAATTTTACCCCTTCAACCAATGCTCAAACTATTAGCGGAACTTCAACTACAAGCTTTCATAGTTTTACATTAAACAATTCTTTAGGGGTAACATTGTCGGCGCCAATAAATGTAAGCACTGTATGTACTTTAACTTCAGGGCTTCTTAATACAGATGTTACCAATATTGCAACTATGCAAAATGGCTCTACATTTTCTCCGGCTGCGTTTACAGCTGCGTCAACAAGCTATATAAACGGACCTATGATGTACCAATTAGCATCAACCACTAAAACTAATTTATGGCTTCCTATAGGAGCTAGCCCCGATTGTAGACCAGCCTTATTAACTATACAGCATACTACTATGAGAAACTATAATTATACCGCTCAAGTATTCGATGCTTCTGCGATGAATTTAGGATATAACATGCCCGCTACAGTAGACACTGTTTCAGGAATACATTATTATACAATTAACAGAACAGATAGTACCGGGGCTACAATTTCGAGCGCTAATTTAAATGGTAATCAGGTTATACAATTGTTTTATGGAGCGAACGATAATGTTGTAAATGCGGTCAATGGAAAGCTTACTATAGTAAAAAACACTTCGGGTGCTCCTACAACTTGGATTGATATTGGAGCAACTAATGCAGCGGGAAGCGTTACTTCAACATCGGCGCCATCGGCATTTAACTCATTTTCCACTTTTGCCCTGGGAAATAAAAACAACGGTGGAAACCCCCTGCCAATAGAACTGCTTAGTTTTACGGCCGTGCCTAACGATAACAAAGTAGACCTTAACTGGGAAACTATTACCGAAACAAACAACGCTTATTTTACAATTGAAAAAAGTGTTGATGGAAAAACATTTATTAAATTGATTGATATACCGGGCGCCGGAAATAGTACGAGCTATAGAGAATATGCGGAAACAGATTATCAACCATATTTAGGGACATCTTATTACCGTTTAAAACAAACAGACAAAAACGGAAAGTTTGCATATTTTAATATAGTGCCGGTTAACTTTAACAGTAAAAGCAGTATTGTTGTATTTCCGAACCCTTTATACAATACAGCAAACGGGTTACCTTTAAATGTTAAAGTAACTGGGTATCAAAATCAGGAAGTTGTTGTTGTTTTAAGAGACGTGGAAGGCAGAGAGTTTTTATCAAAAGTGTTAATGACAGAAGACAATAATCAATTGTTTGTTGTAGACGAAACAAAATCATTAATGCCTGGCACGTATATTATTACGGCAACCTCTAATGATAAGATATATAACTACAAACTTATTGTAAGGTAGTTTTCTTAAACTTTTCGTGTATATTTTTTGATGTTTGGAGAAAACAAATAAGCAAAATTTGTGTTTATCTTCGCTCAATGCAAAACAAAAAAATATGGTACGGCAATCCAACCTTGCAAGAGTTTGATTGGATGATGCACACGGGCAACATTGGCGCTGTGTTAGATATAAAATTTCAGGAGTTAGGTGACGATTATTTAATTGCCACTATGCCGGTAGATGAACGCACGAAACAACCATTTGGCATTTTACACGGAGGAGCATCGGTAGTGTTAGCCGAAACTTTAGGCAGCGTAGCATCTTTGCTTTGTGTAGACAGAGAAAGTTTTATAGGCGTTGGTTTAGAAATAAACGCCAATCACATAAAAGCTGTTTCATCGGGTAGAGTAAAGGGTGTTTGTAAACCTTTACATATAGGTGGTAGAACCCATGTATGGGACATAAAAATTTATAATGACAAAGATGAGTTGGTTTGCGTAAGCAGATTTACTTGTGCTGTTATGGCAAAAAACAAATTACCTCTTAATAAATAAATCCGTTTTTGATACAGATTACTCGTGTAAAAACAAAGCTCTTAGTTCCTGAGCTTCGTGTGGTTTCATTTTCCCTGCCAATATTAAAGCTAACTGTTTACGTCGTAACGCCCCATCAAAACGCGCTTTTTCTTCTTCTGTTTCCGGAATTAACTCAGGTACAGGTAATGGAGATCCGTTTTGGTCGATAGCTACAAAAGTATATATGGCTTCATTACAACGACGTCTTTTTCCGGTCACTAAATCTTCCACAAATACATCAATAAAAACCTCCATACTTGAATTAAACGAACGAGATACCTTTGCCTCTAATGTTACAACGCTACCCAATTTTATTGGCTCTTTAAAAGAAACATTGTTTACTGTAGCGGTTACAACCACACGGTTAGAATGGCGTTGTGCAGCAATAGCAGCAGCCGTATCCATCCACTCTAGTAATCGCCCGCCAAAAAAATTTCCTAAAGCGTTTGTATCGTTAGGTAAAATATGTTGTGTGCTTATGGTAAGCGATTCGGTTGCACGTTTTGGGTTTAAACTCATTTTTTTATAATTAAATCTTTAGGATAGCAAATAAAATACTTTTTTACGGTTTTTGATAGCACTTCTACATTAAGCTGGTCACCTGCTTCAGCAATATCAATTATTTTTCCGTTGTTCATCGAAATATTGATTTTCAAATTGTCTGGCTTATAAGCGCTATTTTCAACCTCGCCACTCACTACAAAAAACGAAGCATCTTTCTCACTTATTTTGTAATGCTTCATACACTTTGCAATCAATTCTTTTTTTGAAGATAGTTCAGCTTTTTCCCTTTTTAATTCTATGCGGAATAATTTTCGATTGACTAAATAGGTACAAAGTGTAGAAAGAATTTTATCCTCATGCTTTGCCCAAACTTTTACCGAGGTAAAAATATCGTAATCATCTAACAAAGCAAAATTATCGAGCAAGCCGGGTTTGGAAATAAAATCTTTTTTAGAAAAGTTGTCTTTTAAAAAAACAGATAGGGCAGGGGTGGCAAACAAATCAACGCCTTTAGCCGCTAGTTCTTTGGCGCGTACTAAAATTCCTACCAACATATTTTCAGCAGATACTACTGTTTTATGCAGATATACTTGCCAGTACATTAACCTACGGGCAATAATAAATTTCTCAATAGAGTAAA
>Ga0210394_10003602_pt1 | contig 19119 bp, 16 predicted proteins | sample IncBWC12MmetaG_FD_160121 | JGI IMG/M metagenome (GOLD analysis project Ga0210394, IMG submission 160121) | Forest soil microbial communities from Barre Woods Harvard Forest LTER site, Petersham, Massachusetts, United States - Inc-BW-C-12-M | ecosystem: Environmental > Terrestrial > Soil >...
CCATTCCTTTATCCACCGATTTTCTCAGGGCGAGGGGAGGATTTCCTGCAGCGCCCATAACTTGGCTGGGCCCGGCGCCTTGGGAACCACCGCGCATTTCGAAGCCAGTAATAATTCGTCCGCTATAACTGTTGATAAAATCGGTGCCGTCAAAAGCTTCGACCTGCGCGTGGCCGGCATGAAGATCGTTCGATTGAATTGCAAGCCGGCGTCCAAGGACCTTGGCTGCCCGTTCGACAATGTCTCGCTTTGCCCGCAAACGGGCAGGACGACCGGATTCTCCCCGCTCAAGAATTGGGAGGCCCGGAGCCGCTAGAGAAACACACTGATTGGGAAAGGAATCGGCATAGACGTGAAAAGCCTTTTCCCATGCGCCTAAATATTTAGCGGGCGTATAACCGTCACTGAGCCATTTTTTGACGGCCGACGGAGAGTTGCTGGGCAACGTCATCTCTTCGGAAACCGATGTCGGTCCGCCGGCCGCGATCATTCTAAAAGCTGGCGACTTTCCATATCTCTCGCTCAGTTGCTTCACGAATGCGAACCAACGGTCGAGGTACACGGGATCCCATGGCATAGGAAGCTTCGCGAGGGTGCCATGGTCAGGGCCATATGGTATCAGGAACATATCGGTCTTTGCTCCTGCCAGGGCCCATTCAGGAGAAAAAAAACCGGCGAAGATGTCGAGCTGCAACCACTTTTGGGATGATATCGCGGCAGCAAAAAGCGCATCTAGCTTCGACCAATCCGGTTTTCCCTGGACTGGTTCGATGTCGCGCCAATTGATTTGAACGGCGACACCGCTCAGGAAAGGATTATTCAAGGCTTCTAAATTCCCCGATTTGTATCCCTTCTCTCCTGGAGGCAAAACGACGGCTAGTCCGTTCGGTGTCGCATCATCGCTCGATGCGCACCGAACCGCCTCCCGGCGCTGGGGGGCCGGATCGGCGGGGTCCTGGCGCTGAGCGCGAGCCGCAAGCGAGGTCCATGACAAGCATGACAAAAGGGATATGCCAAGCAGAACACACCAAAGCCGTGAAATGCGCATGAGTGCTCTCCTCACTCAAAGCGGAGTGACAACGCATATTACCCGGGATTTCCATTTTGGCCTAACGGATGGCGCCGCTATCCGAATAATCCGCTATCTGAGATGAGTGGGAGAACTGCGACGATTAGCGCGGGTGCATGTGGCCGGCAAAAAACAGGACCAAAATAACCAGTAAGACCATACCCACGCCGACTGGATAATAACCCCACCTCCTGCTGTGAGGCCAAATTGGAAGGCTACCGAGAAGCGCTACGATAAGAACTACCGCGAGAACGAACAGAAGCGTCATGGTTTGGCGGCCTCTTTGATCATCGCGGCCGAGACATTTACGGCTTCCATTCGCGCGGATCCGGCGACGCGAGGCTCTGCCACTTCTGCCTTCACGCTTGCGAGGACTTCCTGGTAGGACAGTTTCCTGATTTTATTGTTGGACATACGCGGATGATGTCATGCGAGCAAAGGGAATGCCGTGCCATTTTGCACAGTTTCATTTGCGCTCGGTTGGCATACTCAATATCTTCGGGTGCGCTTACACTGAATTATCAGTGGTGGGCAAGCTGGAAAAGATATAGATAGACCCGAGGGGACAGGTCAGAGAAAGTGTCGGGTTCGATGGACGACTGGATCGGAGAGAAAGCTGGCCGACTCAAGAAGCGGCAGGAGCAGGCGGAAGAGGCGCGTCAAGCAGGCATACATGAAGTGGATGTTATTTCCATGCAGGGTATCGATATTTTGGAGCAGCTCGAAGCTATCGTGCGTAGAGACGTAGAGAAATGGAACTCACATTTTCCAGATGATCCCCGGCGAAGGATTGACAGCGTAGGCAAATTGAGTCCGAACGGATTCGTTGTCCAAAAAACTGGCTACCCGACAGCAACACTCCACGTGTTCTTTGACCCCGACTCCATGTCAATACAGTTCACAGCCAATAAGGTCCGAGCAATCGGCGAGGGAGAATACAGTATTAAAGGCCTCTTTCACCTAAACTTGTCAGACGACGGAGAAATCTATCTGACGAACCGCTCAGGAGAGCACTTTCCTTTTCTGGATGCATCTCGTCACCTGCTCGAAGCTGTACTCGACACATAGGTCGCGGCAAACTAATAATCTGTCGGCGCCGTCGGTCAGGTTCGTGAAGTTGCCATTGATTCTTCTCCAGAAGGCGAGAAACTGGTCGCGACCACTGAGTTGTGTCTGCCGCTTTCCGGAGCTAAAGCAGACACCGTTAGTCCTCGCAGCTTCTCCAGGTGGCGATGCAGGCACTGAACTTCGTGACTTCGCGCAACAGGCCAAGGCCGGTCAGGCTAGGCTTGACATACTTTTTCATGTGTCTCCCCCGACTGGATTTGGCCCCTCAGCACCTCGTCAAACTGGCGAGATGACTCATTGCGTATAGCCGGGCAAGTGCAACACCGCCCAGTGAGCCGTTATATGCCCGGGCAACTGATTGACAACTCGCATGTTGCCTTGTGGGTGTAATTAGTGCCGGAAGTCAGATGATTCTTAGGGTCAAGCGTTTTCGTCATAAGGGAAACTCTCCGCACTAGACGTCTTTCGCTGGTAACGACGGCGGACAACGCTAAGGCAGCGACGAGGGACTGCCGCATCTTTCCTGCTTCCAGTCGGAAGGCCGAAGAGTGTATTGATGCTGGCGGAGACCGGAATTGGGAGAAAGTCGTAGCAATCGCCGTGGACCGATCTCTGGCAGCCAGCAAACTCTCAAGTGAATTCGGCCATCTTTTGCCAAAAGACAGTCGTTCTTTGATCAATTCCAAGCTGCGGCCGCTTTGCGAGCGATGAGACCATATCCTTTGGCGTTCGCAGCTTTCTCCAAGGAAGTCAGTTGCGTTTGGGCCCTGGCATGGTGCCCTGATTTCTTCTCCAATTCTGCCAGCGCAAGCCGGGCCTCCATTTCCATCCCTATGAATCGATGCCCGCTAGCTTCCTTCAGTATCCGTTCCAACTGCGGGCGAGAGGATTCGGGATGATCGGAGGTGAGGAGGACGCGCGCTGACGCCAAAGAGAGCTGGAGACGGGCGAGGAAGTTCTGGGTCTTGTTCGCAAGGGGTTGTGCCTGTTCAAGCTCTACGTTTGCATCCAACTGCTTGCCTTGCGCTAGAAGAGCCCGAATCAGCGCGACCTCCAGAGCGAGTTCCTCATCGGCCTGTTGCTCTTGATGAAACTGTTGTTTGCGTTCCCGCAGCACAGCCGCTGCATCGGCGGCGCGCCCCTCCTCGATCAACACCTGGGCCAGTGCAACCTGGGTTTCTGCCGCTGCTTGTTTCTCGCCAGTCTGGTTTCGTCGCGCCAATGAATCCTCGTAGGACTTGCGGGCGGCGGGAAGATCGCCGCGATCCATCAACACATCTCCAAGCCCTTCAAGCACGGTAGCAATTGCGCTCTTGTCATCGACTTCCAAGGCGGTTGCCTCAGCTTGTCGATAGAGAACTTCCGCGACGTCCAGGTTACCCTGCTCTCTCTGTAGGGCGCCGAGATCGGCGAGAGCGTCCGCCAATCCGACCTTGTCTTCAACGGCCTGATAGTTGGGGATAGACTCTTTGAACATTTTCTCGGCCTCTTCCAGGTTTCCTTGAAGAAGGAGCGCGTCACCAATGTTGTTTGAAGTGGCGGCGAGCCCTTCGGTATCACCGACCAGCCGGAACTCATTCTCAGCTTCGCGCCACATCGATTCGGCTTGGAGAATATTGCCTCTTTGAAAATAGAGACCCGCAAAATCATTGAGTGTTCGTGCTTCATTATTGCGGTCGCCGGCGGAGGCATAGCTCTGTCTCGCCTTTTCACAGTCGATGACGGCTTCTTGGGTTGACACCCCGATGGAGGCGCCTTGCTGACAAAGTATGCCGTAACCGCGGGCCACCATGAGAGGCGAACCTTGGGCGGCGCCTTTCACGATTGCGCGTTCGGCAGCGGCATGTGCTGCAGCAAAATCCTGATCGACCCGTGCGGACGCCTCCAGCAGATCGATGCGCGCGTCGTCGCCTAGAGGAGAAGGAAGCTGGCGCAGGGTTTTCAAAGTAAACAAAGCGTCCGGCGGCTTGACGTGGTATTGAGCCCCGGCTAGGTGCAGCCCATATTCCAGACTGTCAGGATGAGTTTGAAAAAGGGACCGATAGACCTCCACGGCTCTGGGCCAGTCCCCGATAGTCCCTCGGTACGAGCCCTCAATGAGCAGGCGTTCCTCTTGGGGGAGGGTTCCAGAAAGCTCTATGGCACGCTTCGCCTCAGCGGTAGCTTTGGATCTATAACCTAAATGCCACCAAGCATCGGACAGGGCGGAGTGGCCCAGCGGGAAATTGGGATCTGCATTTACAGCCTTGATCAGCAGATTACGGGCGCCAACAAAATCGAAGGCCCAGAGCTTTGCCTTGCCCTCCGAATATAAGCGAACTGCGACTTGATTGGAGGGAAGTGAGGCTCGCGCGGCATTGGCGGTGTCTAGGGGTAAAACGCTCATGCCGAGACTCGTTCGTAGGTGCGCGCCGGCACGAATCGCGAATGCGAAAAGATCTTCCTGACTTTCTGTGACCGCGTCTTCGGCGATCGTGTCGCCGTTGGCCGTGTCTTGCACTCGAATGTCTAGTCGGATGCGGTCCCCGTCTTTGCCCCGGATAGGCGTGTACGAACCAACCACGACTACGTCGGCGCCAGTATTCATCCGCAATCGCTGCAGTGTGGCCTTAGCCAAAGTTTCTTGGTCACCGAGAGGAAGTTCTCGCTTGGCGCGAGCCACGTCCTCATCGGAGACCAGGCGCAGACTGCCGTCGGCAACTAATTCCGTACTCAGCATTTCTGTAAAGGCGTCCGATAGCCAATCTTCATCCCTGCGTCCGGGTATATTGCGAAAGCCCAGAACAGCAACGGAGCGGCGAATCTGTGGTCGAGATGCAGAAGTCCCCGCCGCGGCGATGGCTGCGGAGTGTCTCGGAAGCGCGCGGAATACGAATATACCAGCCAGGAGGAGCACAACGGCGCAAGTCAGAAGTGCGTGTTTAGCAGTGGATGGTCGCGGCTTGCCTTGTGACAACGCCACAGGCAGAGTCGGTTGAATCTCGTCCTTTCCGAACGAGGGGACCGCTTGTGGAAGCTGTGCGGGAGCTAAGCGGTGAACCGGCGCGATGAATCGATAGCCGCGCCGAGGGACAGTCTCGATAAATCTTGGATTGTTAGCATCATCGCCCAAGGCGTCCCGGAGTTTGCCCACGGCCACGCTGAGGGAGGCATCAAACTCAACAAAGGTGTTAACGGGCCAAAGCCGTTGGCGGACGCTTTCCCTCGTGACAATTTCCCCGGCGTTCTCAAGCAGAAGAAGTAGCAGGTCGAAGGGCTGCTCCTGGAGTTTGACTCGGACTCCTCTCCTCAGAAGCTCGCCGGTAGCGCTGTTCCCCTGGAAGATTCCAAAGCGATACACGTTGCTGCGTGCTGGCTCTGAATTCATTGGAATCGATCGCGCAATGCGATTGGCCAAAGCTTACCACAGACCGCTTGCGAGAAATGCGGCCGGTCCCGCGCTTCGGAATGGCGATCATCTCTCATGCTCTTGTTTCCACGCCGCCCGTTGACCGTCGGCGAGACAGTGCGAAGTTAAGAAGAACCCTGAAGCTCCTTGAAAATAAGGAGTTCGCGAGTTAGGAAGAATTCAGGTCTAGTTTCGTTGACTGTCGCGCGTCGTCCTCTCACATTGAGACCCGGCGTTTGACGCATGCGGCCACTACCAGGAGTATCACGATGTCGCGAATGAGGAAAGGAACTGCACGCGCTGGACCGCATGTATCTAAATCCTAGTCAGATTTCGTTCGTTGAGCCTGTAGGCGTCGATTCCAAGATCTCTCAGTTAATCGAACAGGCCAAGCAATAGCAGTGCGTTAAGGAGACCGCCTGGTTGGTGGAAATTGAGGAGGGATTTGGAATATGCGACAAGATCTGACACGTGTGAGCAGCATTCCTTGGCTAGCAATTGCGACAACCGTAGCCGTGATGTGTCTTGCATCGACCAGCCCTGCGTTTGCGGACGCAAGCGGGCCACTGAACGAGGTGAATTGTTCGGGTGGTGGCATGGCTATCTCCGGGACCGCCCTTACGTGGTCGCCCAACGGGGGATCGGCCGGAACCGGCTGCATCGAAACGACTGCGGGGACGAGCATAGCGTATTCGGGCGGCACGCTCGGTTCCGGTGTTACAGGCAACATCGAGGATCTCACCCTTGGTGGCGGATCGGTGGTCGACTTCATGGCGTTCCAAGGTTCTACCCTCAACTTTGTTCTAACCGGGCTTGGTCCCGGGTCTTCGAACACTGACTGCACGAGCTTGGCGGTTGATGGGACGTGTTCGATCTCCACGGGCAATCCGTTCGTTCTGAAAAATCTCGGCGGTGGAGACACAGAGATCACTCTAATCGCTTTTGGGACGGTCACCGACGGCGGAACAACGAGCCCTTGGTCTGGTTTGTTTAGCACCGAAGTGAGCGTCACGCCCGAAGCCTTTCAAACGACGATTGAAGGTGGCGGAACTGTGACGAGCAGCCAGTCTGGCCAATTCGACGTTAACGCGGCTGCCACTCCTGAGCCGGGTACAGGCGGGCTCATGCTGATCGGGGCAGGGTTGGTGGCATTGACGATGGTGATTCGAAAGCGAAACTCTCCGAACCATCAACACTCCAGTTGAACCAATCGCTTATCCAGGGTGCAACTGCCCCAGCAATTGAGGAGGGATTTGGAATATGCGACAAGCTATGAAGCATTTCAGCAAAGTAGTGTTGCTTGCATTGGGCTTCGGGATTTTTTCCGTGTTGTTGTTGTCGGTTTTCGATCGCGCGCCCGTGGTGGCTGACGACATCAAGACAGTTGTCGTCGGGAATACGCCGCTGCCGGTTACCGGTAGCGTCAACGCAAACGTGGCGGGCAACGTCAACGCGAATATAACTAACGCCGCGGTGCCGGTCATTGGTACTGTTGCCGTTAGCAGTCTGCCCCCAGTCACTCTGAGTGGATCATCCGCTGTTAGCGTGACCAGCTCGAGCTCGGCCCCGGTATTTGTCGACGTTGACGGGCCTTCGCGGCGCCCGTACCAGCAGACCTGCGACAATGGAGCCGACCAGGGCGCCACGAGCAACGGTTGTTTCCTGCCGATCGTACCGTCCGGAACGCGCCTTGTGGTTGACTCAATTTCCATGCATGCTGCGGTCGCTTCGAGCGTCAAATTGGAGACGATGAAATTCAGTCCGGCGTTTGGAAATGATTCTCTGTTTTTCGGGCCAGCGGTCTCAGCAAACGCCACTGGCAACCAATACAGCCTGACGCAGACGGTGTCGTTTTACCTGGAGGCGGGCGCTCAACCGGACTGTGCGGCGTTTTTCGATAGTGCGCTGGACGCCGGAAACGGCTTTACCTGCGAGGTGACTGGCCACCTGGTCACGTTGCCTTAGCCTATCCGATCGTTAAAGCAGAGTGCTATGCTGTCACAGCAATCTAGCAACTGCCGCTGGTTCGCATGCGGGAAAACAGGTCCAGCTTGTATCGTGTTCTCCCCGGCGTCATTGCGCTGATCGTATATGGGTCTCTGTTCCCGTGGGAATTTCATTCTGCACAACTGGCCCGTCTCCCGCCATGGGTGCTGATTCATTCTTGGCCGACAGTCGTTGACCGATTCCTTCTCCCCGATATTGCAGTCAATCTGCTACTTTACATGCCAGTCGGCGTGTTTGGCTTTCTCGCGCTCCGCCAGAATTTTCGCAACGCGTTTGCCGCGACCGCGACCGTGTTGATTGCGCTCGCACTGTCGAGCAGTATGGACTGGTACAAAGCCGCTTACGGAGCGAACTGACTGGTGGTGATTGATAGGTCCATAGAATCTGGCTCACGCCCGTAACCTATTGAAACTTAAGCACTAAATATTAATTCGGCCTGAGCAAAACTTCCTCCCATTTGAGCAATGTTTTTCGCAAGATTGAGCAAAAGCGAGGCGCTTTCCGGACACCGCCGCCACAACGAGGCCAACTCGAAGTAAGCCATTGCGATGTCTTAGCCTAACTCACTGATTTAAAGTCTGATACGACGTTTACTGACATTCCACAAACAGCTTTGATTTGTGGAATCCTCCGTGCAAGTAGATAATGTCCTCTGCCGGGCTGCAGCCTTTTTGTGTCTGCCCTTGTAATATCCGATGTTGATCGGGAGTCGCGATGCTCGATGATGAAGAAGAAGGTGGATTAGTAACTCGCGGCCTGGACGAATACTGGGCGATGGCCCTCCGGCGGCGCTGGTACATATTGCTCCCTGTGTTTGCTTGCTGGGTGATCGCATGCGCGGGAAGCTGGCTGGTGCCTTCAACTTTCCAGTCCGACGCTCTGATCTTGGTAGAACAGCAGAAAGTTCCCGAGCAGTATGTCGTTCCAAATGTCACCGTGAGCCTTCAGGACCGCCTACAAAGCATGACCCAACAGATTCTCAGCCGCACCCGGCTTGAGTCGGTAATTGACCGCTTCCATCTTTATCAGACGCGCCAAGGCATGGCGTTGTCTCCGTCGGGGGATCCGGTTGACCAAATGCGGAAGGACATTAAGATCGATCTGGTGGAGGCACCCGACCGGCCGGGGCAACTAACGGCATTCAAGATTCGATATTCGGCTGGCACGCCCCAATTAGCACAACAGGTAAACAGCGAACTCACGTCTCTATTTATCGAGGAGAATCTTAAGTCCCAACAGGAGCTTTCTGAGAGTACAACAGCTTTTTTGCAAAGCCAGCTGGAGGATGCACGAACGAAGCTCGAAGAGCAGGAGGCTAAGGTCCGCGCATTCAAAGCGAATCATTTTGGGAATCTGCCGAGCCAGATGGAATCCAACGTTCAAATTCTAAGCGGCTTACAAGCTCAACTGCAGAGCGCCCAGCACGCTTTAGACGGAGCGAATCAGCAGAAGCTGTATCTGGAGTCCTTGCAGCAACAATATCAATCGATCCAGGCAAGCTTAGGCAACGGCAGCTCGACGCCGGCGTCCCCGGATACATTGGACAAGGACCTCGCCGATTTGCGCCGTCAGTTACAAGAAGCTCGGTTGCGATATACCGAGGACTATCCCGACGTTGTGCAGTTGAAGGACAAAATCGCGAAAATGCAGAAACTGAAACAAGACATTAGCGCCGAAATCGTGGCCAATGCGAAGCCGGCGAAGACCACAAGTGAAGTTGACCCGGCTGCGGCAGTGTCGGTAGAGCATGGATCGACTTCACCCATGATGCAAATTCAAAGCCAGCTTAAGGCCAATAGTTTGGAGATTCAAAATTATCAGCAGCGCCAGAAGCAAATCGAATCAGATATTGCTGCCTATCAGTCCCGCCTGAATTTGACTCCAGAAACAGAACAGGAGCTGGCGGACATCTCTCGCGGATATGAAGAGTCAAAGACAAATTACAATTCACTGCTCCAGAAACAAAACGATTCGCAGCTGGCTACGAATCTGGAACAGCGCCAGCAGGGCGAACAATTTCGCATCCTGGATCCGCCGAGCCTGCCTACCAGACCGTCCGCCCCAAATCATTTGCTCATCAGTCTCGCGGGTTTAGCATTGGGTTTCGCGGCTGGAATCGGTTTAACCGCTCTCCTTGAAATGACGGATGTTCGGGTTCGACAGGAAAAAGATCTATTGGATGTGGTTCCGATCAAGGTGTTGATTGCGATTCCTCGTTTAGAGGTTCCTGGAGAAGACCGCACTCGCGCTCTGTTTCGACGAATGGAAGTTGGTGCAGTGGTGGTCATGGCGATATTGGTGTTGATTGGAAATCTTTACGCGTTTTACAAAAGCTAGGAACGATGTACAAAAAATTCTATGGGTTGACGCGCAATCCGTTCGAGGTCAGTCCGGATCCCTACTTCTTTTGCCCGACGTCACGGCACACCGAGGCACTGGCAAATCTGGCTTATGGCGTGTTTCGCCGAAAGGGATTCGTGGTGCTCACGGGCGAAGTGGGCACGGGCAAGACTTTGCTCGTGCGATGTCTTCTAGAGGCCCTGACTAGGAATAAAGTGGCGTTTGCCTATATGTACAATCCGATGATTTCGGTATCGGAATTTTTCACCCATGTAATTAACGAATTTGGCCTCATCCCCTCCCAAATCCGCACCAAAAGCGACGCTCTTGCGCGCCTCAACAACTATTTGTTGGAGCGCTCGCGTCATGATCTCACCACTGCACTTGTCGTCGATGAAGCTCAATTGCTGAGCTGGGAACTCCTGGAAGAAATCCGCCTTCTTACGAATCTCGAGACCACCAAGCATAAACTTCTCCAGATCGTCCTGGTTGGGCAGCCAGAGCTTGAGCAAAAGCTCGATTCAAAACAATTGCGACAGTTAAAGCAAAGAATTGGAATGCGCTGCAATCTGAAGCCACTGGAAACGAAGGAGTTGCAGGATTACATTCATCGACGACTACAACTGGCCGGAGCTAATTCGCACGCAGCCGCTATCTTCCCCGACGAGACCATCGCTTTAATTCAAAGGGTTTCACGAGGCCTCCCACGCTTGGTCAATACCCTTTGTGAGAATTCCCTGCTACTAGGCTTCGGCCATAATCTGCAGCAGATCACACCTGACATCGTACAGGAGGTAGCTCAGGATCTCTGCTTGGATAGGGTTGCGGAAGATTCATATGGAACGTTTGACGAAAGTAGTTCGCAACCGGGAGTGAAATCAGAGTGAGCCGGCTCTACGACACGTTGCGGAAAATGGAACGGGAGAAGAGGCGGCCCGGCACCCCTGCGCCCGACCCGGACCAACCTGTCGAACTACTAAACAACATCGTTCCCGCGCCCGGCGAGACGACTTACGGTCCGAACGCAAACATTAGACCTGGCAAGACGTCGCGCTTGGTGGCCTTGACGGATCCCAAGAGTTTGGGCGCCGAGAAATTTCGCGCCTTGGCGGCTCGACTCGAGAATCTGCGTGAGAAGAGTGAGCTGAGGTCTCTGCAAATCACTAGCGCCGTGGTCAATGAAGGTAAGAGCTTGGTCGCCGCAAATCTGGCGGTAACTCTTGTGAAGCACTTCGGCTATAGAGTGCTTCTGGTCGAAGGCGACTTGCACAGACCAAGCCTCACGACTGTGTTGGGATTGTCCGACCTTGAAGGGATCAATCAGTGGTGGCGTAACCAAAAAGAAGAAGCAGAGATTGCGCCGTATATTCGCAAATTGGATGATATGCCACTGTGGTTTCTTAGTGCCGGCTCCACATGCGATCAACCATCGCAAATTTTGCAATCCGCCCGATTTGCTGAGACGTTTATGCGATTAGCGGGCGGCTTTGACTGGGTCATAGTCGATTCGACTCCCATGACTCCAATCGTCGACGCGAACCTGTGGTCAAGACTAGTAGACGGCACGCTGCTCGTAGTTCGCGAGGGCGTCGCACCAATCAAAGCTCTAAAGATGGGTGTGAAGGGTTTGGATAATCCGAAGTGGCTCGGAATAGTGCTGAACGAGGCTTCCGAATTCGACCGTGCGAATTATTCAGACCAATACTACGGCGTCCAGAAGAAGTAAAACCACCCGGAATAAGACAAGGAATTAAGACTTACTCGATGATCCGTCTCCTCAACGCCTACTTTCCACGACGCACTCTCTTGCTGGGAATATCGGAAGGGTGCCTAATTGCCCTCTCGTTCGTCGCGGCCGCCATTGTCCGTCTTGGGACAAACGATGCGACGGTGATGCTCCACTATGAGCTGGGCTTTATAAAGATTGTCGTGCTTTCTTTGGCATTCATCATTTGTATGTATTACTTCGATCTCTACGATACTTCCATCCTAAGCAATCGACGCGAAGTGTTCAGTCGCCTGATCCAGGTGCTGGGCACCATGTGTATTCTGTTAGCCGTCATCTACTATCTTTACCCACCTTTGGAATTAGGTCGCGGCATCATCCTGTTCGGCTTACTCATTGTTGTGATCATTCTGGCGCTATGGCGAGGCTTGTTTGCGGCGCTAAATCGTCGACCTCAGTTCGCCGAGCGTACCATGATCTTCGGCGATGGACCCTCGTCTTCCAGACTTTTCCAGGAGCTGGATTCCCGACCAGAGCTGGGTATCAGCATCATTGGCCGGATTTCGGTCAACGGCAACGGGAGTTACGAACTTAACCGGGAACCACGCGGCCATAATGGGACGCCGGAGGACACGATTACCGACGAGGAACTTCCAGCCGCCATTGGTCTCCAGCGAGTGAGTCGTATCATTGTTGCCCTAGATGACCGTCGCGGGAGGCTTCCCGTGGAACTGTTGCTCGCCATGAAAGGCCGTGGTGTATTCATTCAGGATGGGACTGAATACTATGCGCAGGTCACTGGGAAACTCCCGATTGAATCTCTGCGCTTGGGTACGCTTCTTTTTTCATCTGGCTTTCATCTTTCTCGCTTTCTTAGGATTTATAAACGCCTCGCTTCCATCGTGGTGTCGATCATAGGATTGGTTCTCTGTCTGCCTCTCCTCCCGCTGGTCGCCGTCGCAATCAAACTGACATCGTCTGGACCTCTTCTCTATCACCAAAGGCGTGTCGGAAGAGATGACACCATTTTCTATTGTCACAAGTTTCGGACGATGCGAGCTGACGCAGAAGCGGATACGGGCCCTACTTGGGCCCCGGATGAGGATCCGAGGATTACTTCCGTAGGGCGCTTTCTCCGGACCACACGGCTCGATGAAATTCCGCAACTTTGGAACGTACTGAAAGGCGAGATGAGCCTTGTCGGTCCGCGTCCTGAGCGTCCGGAGTTCATAGAATGGCTCAAGAAGGAAATTCCCTTCTACAACCTTAGGCATACTGTCCGGCCTGGAATCACCGGCTGGGCGCAGATCCGATACAAGTACGGAAGCTCCGTCGAAGATGCGAAGGAAAAGCTTCGCTACGATCTTTTTTATATCAAAAACATGTCGCTGGGTCTCGATGCGCTAATCTTCTTAGACACCGTAAAAATCATCTTGCTGGGGCGAGGAGCGCGGTGAAGCTGCTCTTCTGGTTCTCGATATTTCTTATCTTCTACACTTATTTGCTTTATCCGATCTGGCTGTTCTTTCGGGCTCGACTGTACCCACGGCCAGTGCATTGTGAGCGAATCTTTCCTAAAATCTCTATCGTCATCGCTGCGCGAAACGAGGGAAAGCATCTCGAAGAAAAATTACTCAACCTGCAGCAGCTGGATTATCCGAGGGAATTGGTGGAAATGCTCATTGTTTCGGACGGCTCGACTGACCAAACGAACGACATTTTGAACAATTTTGTAGACTCCCGAGTTCGCTCGATTCATCTTCCATCTCAATGTGGAAAAGCTGAGGCGCTGAATCGCGCCATCGAGGCTGTTAGCGGAGAAGTGGTTGTTTTTATGGATGCCCGGCAGCGGGTAGCTAACGACTCCCTCAAAACGCTCGTTGAAAGTCTTGCGGATCCGACTGTGGGGTGCGTGAGCGGCGCTCTGATGTTAGGGGATGGAGAGGGAACTTCCCTGCGAGGAGTGGGGTCGTATTGGAAAATGGAAAAAGCAATTCGATATTGGGAAAGCAGTGGTGGCTCAACCGTGGGTGCCACCGGCGCGTTGTACGCAGTGAGACGAAACCTCGTTCCGCATCTCCCTACGGGCGTCATTTTGGATGATGTTTTCATTCCGATGGAAGTTGCTCGGCGCGGCGCACGAGTGATTTTTGAGCCACGCGCTCTAGCGTGGGACAACCTGTCGTCCGACTCGAAGCAAGAATTTCGCCGTAAGGTGCGGACGCTGTATGGGAATTACCAGCTTCTCACTATAGCTCCATGGTTGCTTACCAGTGCAAACGCGCTCCGATTCGAATTTGTAAGCCATAAGGTATGTCGTTTGATTGTCCCGTTTGCTTTAGTGGGAATGATCCTGTCTTCAGCCTTTCTTTCCGGCTTCGTTTATCGACTTCCGCTTGCAGCGGCTATCGGCGTAGGTACGTTGGGGGTCCTGTCATTCGTGCGCGTCCCGCTCGGCATCGCGTCCCGCCTGACTGATCTCTCGCTAGCGTTTGTTCTTCTAAATACGGCTGCAATTGTCGCTTTTTTTTATTTTGCGATCGGAAGGAAGCGAGTGTGGATGCGTTGAATCTAGGCAGAAATCGCAATCGAAAGGCTCTTCCTTCAATTGGCAGTCGCGTGGGGCGTTGAGACTGTGGAACAGGCTCTGAAAACAGCCGTCAAACGATCGAACCGGCGTAAGCCACTCGGACTTGCGTACTCAGGATTAGTTCTCTTTATGGTCGTATACTTTGCCCGGCCAGAAGATTGGGTCCCTGGACTGGCAGCCGTTCCTTTGGCCAAAATAGCGGGTATCCTAATCCTTTTGGCCCTGGTGTTTTCGTTCAGTAACGTCCGCTGGCAGATGCCGTGGGAAGTAACGTTTCTCGGTCTACTCGTCGTTCAACTTTGGTTCGCTGTGGCTTTCTCTTCTGTCTGGAGGGGCGGCGCGTTCAACGTGATGCTTGATTTCTCCAAGGTGCTACCATTGGCCATTGTTATCTTCGGAGTAATCCGCTCGATGAATAGGCTTCGCTGGATCTTGCTTGTGCAAGCTGCTTCTATCGCTGCAATCGCCGTCATCAGTATTGCATACGCACATGGGCCGGGTGGCCGCCTGCAGGGTCTTCGTTCCGGGATGTACGGGGATCCGAACGATCTAGCACTCGCGATTGACCTGAGCCTCCCCCTTTGTTTAGCGCTCGCACTTACGACCAGAAGTCGTTGGAAGAGGCTTGCATGGACCGTTGCTATGCTCGCGATGATCTATGCAGTTGTTCTATCTGCGTCTCGCGGCGGAGCAGTTGCACTTATTGTTGGCGCACTGGTTTGCGTATGGCAGCTTGGCGTCAAAAGTCGTCGCTTCTACTTGCTCTTGCTCGTTCCTGTTGCGGTGATCGTTATCTTGCTATTCGGCGGGAATGTCCTCAGGGAGCGGTTTGAGCAAACGAATATGGATCCTGCAACAAATAGCCAGAATACCGAGGCCTCGATGTCTGCGCAGCAGCGCAAGATGCTATTGTTTCAAAGTCTAAGAGTGACGGCCCAGCATCCGGTCTTTGGCGTCGGGCCAGGAAATTTTGAAATTGTATCAGGGGTTTGGCATGTGACTCACAACTCTTATACGCAGATTAGTGCAGAGGGTGGTGTACCGGCATTTCTCTTGTACCTATTTATCTTTTGGCGTGGCATTGCCAATCTCAGAGACGTCCGGAAATACCCAAGAACCGGGGAGAGTGTCCGGCTATTCTCGATGGCCCTTGAAGCTAGTCTCGCAGCGTATCTCGTGGGCTCTTTTTTCCTCAGTGAGGCTTACAATTTGTTTCCGTATTGTTTAATCGCCTACACCAGTGCATTGTTCCTAATTGTGCAGAGGGATCGAAAAGTTTCGAGTCGCGCGTCACGAATATCGGCGACACCTGCGCAGGTTGAAATAACAGCGTGGGATTGAGAACCAGTGTTGCTACTTGCCACTTAGGATAAAGTGTGAAATGAGAGCATCCAAACTCCTCTTCAGAGTTACATGATTGTAGCGCTCCACGACTGCAACTCGTGACGATTTGGCAATTGCCTCGGAGCGAGCCGGATCCTGCAGCAAATTGACCACAGAGCGAGCGAATTCCACCGGTTCATCGGCCAATATGATTTCTTCTCCGGGCTTAAGGTCCAACCCTTCAGCACCAATGCTGCTAGATACAATCGGCCTGCTTGCAGCGCATGCTTCCAAAATCTTGATCCGCGTGCCACCGCCAAGCCGCAGAGGTACGATCACGACGGTCGCCGCAGCGAGGTAAGGGCGCATATCTGGAACCGTACCTGTGAATTCAATCATGGGATCCGACCTGAACCGTTCGACAAACTGACTTGGTGGATTCCGCCCTGCAACGATTAACCTTGCTTCTGGGCACGCCGCACGTACCCGGGGTAGAATCGCTCGAGCAAAGAATTCCACCGCATCACGATTGGGGTACCAATCCATTCCGCCCTGGAACAACAGAACCGGACCAGCGCCATTCAGAGACGATCTTTCCACAGGACGGATCAAATCCGTGTCGACTACATTTGGCACGACAAAAACAGGAAGATCCTGGCGAAACAGGCGCAAAATCTCGAGGTCGACTTGTGAGCAAACCATCGCCACAGAGGCTCGGTAAGAGCTACGGCGCTCCGCAATCCGCATAAAATGAGACTCAATCCTGGCATAGAACTTTTTTACAGGATTTCGTTCGAGTCGCGAATATCGTTCAAGAATAACGTACTCGACATTGTGACAATTTAAGGCGATTGGGACCTTGGTCTCAGGAATATTGGTCAAGGCATAGATGCTGTCACAAATAATGAGATCGTATCTTTCCGCCCGTAATTTTCCTTGAATCTTTTCCCGCATCGCGGCCGACCTAAACCGTTCAACGGAAAACGACCTAAACGCCAACAAAGCTCTGATCCGCGGAAGATAATCTGCCTGTTGAGTTAGATTCGCCGTCTCTCGCTCTAAGAGGTCAATTGAGCGACACAAGGAGGAGAGAGGAAGCAAGTCTTTGGGGCGTCTTTTATTCGCGAACGAAACGAAGGTCAAATCATGCCCGCTTGATTCCAGGGCTTGAATAATCGAAAGACTGCGGATAGATTGACCATTGTTGGGAGGTACCGGGAGATTTGTGGCGACGACTAATATGTGCACTTATCCGCTCTCCAAATATTTGGTAGCTATCGAATTAACAATTAGAGGTCCTGGCCGATGACCATCATACTTGCCGGGAGTTCGAAAATCAGCACTTGCTGGGTAGACTGAGTTGGCGCCTTTCCGTGCTTTGGTCATCACAAAATTACATAAAAACTGGCAGCCAAGCTACTCCAACAACGTGAGTCACGACGACGCGATTGTTTTATATCCTGCCGGGCCTCACGCCCCCCGGACTCTGACTCTCGTCGAGACAAGTTTCATTATCTCTCAGAACTTTGCGAAGGAGAGATACTTGTTCCCGTGTGGTGGTGGGCAGGCATTCATGAGAATGTTGCAATCGGTTCAGACTCGGACTTTTTAAGCTAAATCGTCAATTTGAAACTCCTCCCAATCTTCGGATGACAGCAAAATGCTCACCGACATTCAATATCGAATTTTAAAGAGGATCGCTCCCAGCACTCCCCCGGATTGCTATAGCTGGTGCATTTACGAGGGTAAGTCGAAGCTCGCGGTTCTAATGGGGGATGAATTCTTTACAAAGATTGCAGGGAAGGTTGTCATCGACTTCGGCTGCGGCGAAGGAGCTGAAGCCGTGGAGATGGCTAGAAGAGGGGCCAAGCGGGTGATTGGTATCGATATCCGCGAGGACGTTCTCCAAACGGCACGACAGAGAGCGGTCAGTCTGGGCGTTCAAAATACTTGTCTCTTCGTAACTTCGACGCAGGAACTTGCCGACATCGTCGTTTCGCTGGACGCGTTTGAACATTTCGCCGACCCCGCTAGAATCTTGCGTATCATGAACACGGTCCTGCAGCCAGCAGGCGAGGTGGTCGTCAGCTTTGGGCCAACCTGGTATCACCCATTGGGTGGTCATCTATTCTCAGTTTTTCCGTGGGCTCATCTAATATTCCGCGAGAAGGCTCTTATCCGTTGGCGGTCCACCTTTAAGACGGATGGGGCAACGTGTTTCAACGAGGTGGCCGGGGGCCTGAACCAAATAACTATTGCGAAGTTTGAGGAGCTGATAGCGCGCAGCCCTCTCAGGTTCGCCAGCCTCGAACTTGTACCCATCGAGAGGCTTCGGCGCTTCCACAACCGTTTAACACGCGAATTTACAACGGCTATTGTGCGTTGCCGCCTGGTCAAACGAACTTGCTGAAGAAAACACAGAAACAACCGCCGTCCCGTTTCTACCGATCTCAAGGGCCGACAGTCCTGTCCAGGCAGCTTTGATACAGAGACAGAATCGAGTCACAGTAGGCTGCAGGAGAATAAGCGGTGCTGGATTGTCGAGCAGCCTCCGCAAGTTCCCTTTTCAAATTGGCATCGCTGAGCAGCCGCTCGATCTCTCCGGCAAGTGCTGCCGGATTCTGTTTTTCGACAAGCAGCGCTTCTTTTTCGTTCGTCACGATCTCTGGCACACCACCTACGGCTGTCGCAATGATTGGAAGTCCCGCCGCCATGCCTTCAAGCAGGACATTCGGTGAACCTTCTGTATGCGAAGGCAAAACCAAGAGATTTGCCAGCGTGTAATAGGCCCTAAGATCCGAAACGTGGCCAGTGAAAATAAACCAGTCTTCCACGAGGAAGTATCTTCCCGTGTCCTTCAACATTTTTCTATCGGGGCCTTCACCAGCAAGAATAAATCGTATTTTGCGCTCTTTATTCCCTCTGCGTAGCAGGGCGGCAGCTTCGACGAGATCTGCCTGACCCTTTTCCCGTGACAACCGGCCCACGCAAAGGACCACCTGTGTGTCCGATGAGATTCCAAGTTTACGACGCAAGTCAAATACCTCTTCATCAGAAGCTGGGGAAAAGGCTTTCACTGAATTGTGTCGGATGACAACTCGTTCTGGACGAACGCCGATCTTCTCAAGGGCGGAAGCGAAAGGGCGACATACCGTTACAACCTTGGAGGCAGATGGCAATGACCACCGATCAAGATGGTTGTAGATTCTAGTTCTCGAACTTGTCCAAGTGTACCCATGATGAAATGCAATCCAAGGACGCTCTCGGTATATTGCGGTCAAACGGATCAAGAAATGTGATTTCACAGCATGCGATTGAATAATATCTGGCTTACAATGAGCGATTAATTTGTGAATAGCCGGGAGCACAACGGGATCGAACAGAAAACGCTCTCTTAGAACATGTACCTCCAGTCCAGCTTTCTCGCAGGCAAGAACGAAGTCATTTGAAGTTGGTTCACTTCCGCGATGAAAGGTCACAATTGTTACGTTCGCGCGGACCGACGATTGTGGGGTGCCTGCCGCGCGGCAGGCAAACTCGATGAGGTTTTTAGCAGGTCCTGTGGTAGGCAAACGGGCTTCTATGAAAGCCAGTACACGCACTGGTCG
>Ga0210394_10003603_pt1 | contig 19117 bp, 13 predicted proteins | sample IncBWC12MmetaG_FD_160121 | JGI IMG/M metagenome (GOLD analysis project Ga0210394, IMG submission 160121) | Forest soil microbial communities from Barre Woods Harvard Forest LTER site, Petersham, Massachusetts, United States - Inc-BW-C-12-M | ecosystem: Environmental > Terrestrial > Soil >...
CGGCGCTTCCATCGAATGTCACTTCACCGCAAATGCCGCACATTTTTCTTCTGGTCCGGAATGAATGCCCCACGCGGAAACGCCCGTCCGGCGCCGCATCTATCAACGCTTACGAGGTTGGGCTGGTTCCGCTGTCAGCGCGGGATGCGATTCGGCGCGCATGGGCCGCGACATGGCCCGCGACATGGGCTTGAAAAGCGCAGTCAAAACCGGTTGTTGAAAGCCGGTGACCAAATCCGCGGCAAAGATGCTGCCAAAGGGTGCTGCAAATGAGTGCACGTGACGGCAAAAGCTACATTTCCAGGCTCAAGGCGCATCCGCGCGATGTTTGGATCGCTGGCCGCAAGGTCGGCGATGTCACCACAGATCCGGCGTTTCGCCGGCCGGTGGCGGCGATAGCGCGGCTGTACGACTGCCAGAGCGATCCGGCGGTGCATTCGACCATGACCTATCTGCCCGACGACGGCGACGAACCCGCCGGCGTGTCATTCATCATTCCGCGAAGCCACGCCGAACTGGTGCACCGGCGCAAGGCGATGCGGGTCTGGGCCGAAGCCACGTTCGGCACCATGGGGCGCTCGCCCGACTTCCTTAATACGATAGTGGCATCGCTCGCCGACGCGCCGGAATTCTTCGCCGACGTCGGCGGCAAATCCTTCGAGAACGTGCAGCGCTACTACCGCTATTGCCGCGACAACGATCTGTTTCTCACCCACACGCTGGTCAACCCGCCGGTCGATCGCAGCAAGTCCGCCGCGCAGCAGGCCGACCCATACGCCTATCTGGGCATCGTCGAAGAAACCAAGGACGGCCTGATCGTGCGCGGCGCCAAGATGCTGGCGACGCACGGGCCGACTGCCGACGAGATCATGGTCTATCCGCTGCCGTTTTCGGTGCGCCCCGGCGAGGGGAAATACGCGCTCGCCTTCGGCATTCCGACCGGCACCAAGGGCTTGCGCTTCATCTGTCGCGAGCCGTTCGATTCAGGCGACCAGTCGGAATGGGATCATCCGCTCGGCGCGCGCTTCGAGGAGCCCGACGCCATGGCGATTTTCGACGACGTGCTGGTGCCGTGGGACCGCGTCTTCCTGCACGGCAATGTCGAATTGGCCAACACCATGTTCGCGCGCACCGGGCTGCAACGTCACACCGGGCATCAGACGGCGGTGCGCGGGCTCGTCAAATGCGAATTCATGACAGCGCTGGCTATTGCGCTGTCGCGCAGCGTCAAGACCGATAGCTTTCTGCACGTGCAGGAGCAGATCGGCGAATGCATCGGCTACCTGCAGCTCATCGAAGGCGCGATCTTAATGTCGGAGCAAAAAGCCGAATCCAGCGGCCACGGCACGCTGCGGCCGGCGCTCGAGCCGTTGCAGGCGCTGCGCTATCACATCCCGCGCTTCTACGAGCGCATGGTGCGACTCACCCAGGTGCTCGGCGCCGGCGGCATATTGGCAAACCCGACCGAAGCGGATCTACGTTCCGAGATCGGCGCCGATATCCATCGCTACTACCGCGGCGCCGATCGCGATGCCGAGGCCAAGATCCGGCTGTCTAAACTTGCCTGGGACTCAACCGGCACGCAATTCGGACAGCGGCAATTGCAATACGAACGTTACTACGCTGGCGATCCGGTCCAGACCGGTGCGTCACTCTACAAGATGTCGGATCACGCGGCGCTGTTGGCGATGGTCGATCGCGCGCTGAGCTTGCCGTCCGAGCGCGAGGCGAAGCCATGACAAGGCTCGCCAAGAAGCCGCTGTTGTGGGCGGCGATGCTCGCCTTGATCGGCATCGGCGGCGCTGCGGCACAGACCTATCCGTCGCGACCCATCACCATCATCGCGCCGTTTCCGCCCGGCGGACCGTCGGACGCGCTGGCGCGAATCCTCGCCGGTCCCCTGGAGGCGGCGCTCGGCCAGCCGATCGTCATCGAGAATGTCGGCGGCGCCGGCGGCACCATCGGCGCTGCCCGTGTCGCGCGCGCCGAGCCGGACGGCTACACCTTGTTGATCGGCCAGTGGGGCACCCAGGTCGTCAACCCGGTCACCTACAATCTGACCTATAACGCGGCGAGCGATTTTGCGCCGATCGCGCTTCTGGCCAACACGCCGCAAATCATCATCGCGCGCAAGGATTTTCCGGCGAGCGACGTGCGCGAGCTGATCGCCTGGCTCAAAGCAAATCCAGATAAGGCGCAGGCCGCGACCGTCGGCGCCGCCGGTGGCGCGCAAGTCGCCGGCATGTATTTCCAACAGGTCACCGGCACCCGTTTCGGTTTCGTGCCCTATCGCGGCGGCGCGCCGGCGATGCAGGATTTGATGGCCGGCCGCGTCGACATCATGTTCGACCAGGCCGCCAACGCCATCGCCCAAGTGCGCGCCGGCACCATCAAGGCCTATGCCGTCATGACCGAACAGCGCTGGCACCTGGCGCCCGATATTCCGACCATCGACGAGGCCGGCGCGCAAGGCCTGCACGTGTCCTATTGGCATGCGCTGTGGGCGCCGAAGGGCACGCCTGCCGACATTATCGCCAAGGTCAATGCCGCCGCGGTCAGCGCGCTCGCCGATCCGAAAGTGCAGCAAAACTTTGCCACGCAAGGCCAGGATATATGGCCGCGCCAGCAACAGACGCCGCAAGCACTCGCCGCTTTCTACAAGGCCGAGATCGACAAATGGTGGCCGATCATCAAGGCCGAAGGCTTGAAGGCGGAATGATTATCCGAGCTAATTTTCTAAAGCCGATAGCGCCGGCGCAGCGCGATCAGGGCCGCGAGGCTGATGAGCGCGGTCGCGATGACGTAATAGCTCGGCGCCAGTTTTGAGCCGGTGACGTCGATGAGCGACTGGGCGAAGAACGGCGCAAAGCCGCCGAACACCGCCACCGCGATGTTGTAGCTGAGCGACATGCCGCTCACCCGCGTCGAAGTCGGGAACACTTTTGCCATCAGCGAAGGCAGCGCGCCGCTGAAGAAGGATTTTAACAGGCCGAGCCAGCACACCATCAGCACCAGCACGGGCAGCGAAGCGTAGGCGCCGAGCAGCACGAAAGCCGGATAAGCGGTCACGGCGAACAGGACAGCGGCGCCGATCATGATGGGGATCTGTCCGACTTTATCGACCCACAGTCCGACAAAAGGCACGACCACAGTTTGCAAAGCCGCAGCCAGCAGCGCCGCCGTGAAGCCGACCGACTGCGGCAGGTGCAGCTCTTTGATGGCGTAGGCCGGCATGAACACGATCATGTATTGCGAACTGGTCGAGGTGACGACCGCGCCGGTGGCGAGCAGGAGCCGGTCCCATTGCTCCGTCAGCAATTCGCGCAGCGGCGCGCGCGCGGCGCCGGCGCCGGCGCCGAGAAATTCCGGCGTCTCGCTCATGCGGCTGCGCACGTAATAGCCGACCGGCCCGATCAGGAGCCCGAACGCGAAGGGAATGCGCCAGCCCCAGCTTTGCAGGTCGGCGGCCGACATGGTGGCGGTCAAGAGCACGCCGAAGCCGGTGGCGATCAGCGCCGCCAAGCCCTGGCTCGCCCATTGCCAGCTGGCGAAGAAGCCGGCGCGGTCGGGCCGGTGCTCGACCAGGAACGCGGTCGAGCTCGCGAACTCGCCGCCGACGGAAAAGCCTTGCAACAGCCGCGCCGCGATCACCAGGATCGGCGACAGAATGCCGAACGAGCCGTAGCTCGGCATTATCGTCATCAGCGCGGTGCCGATGGTCATCAGCAGAATGGATAGCGTCAGCGCAGCTTTACGCCCCTTGCGGTCGCCATAGGCGCCGAGAAAGATCGCGCCGACCGGCCGCGCCAGGAACGAGGCGCCGAAGGTGCCGAAGGTGACGAGCAGCGAAACGGCCTCGTCGGCGGCCGGAAAGAACACTTTCGAGATGATGACGGCGAAATAGCCGTAGACCAGGATCTCGTAGAATTCGAGTGCGTTGCCAAGCGAAGCGGCGATGATGAGCCGCGTCGCTTCCCCTGCGCCGTGGCCTTCGCTCGGTGTCGCTGCGATTGCGCTCATCGGGGATCCGGCGAGCCCGTCATCGAGGCGTCCGGATGACAAAAGTGACAGGCGGCGCGGCGCGGATCACGACGTGCGGACAAATCTGAATTCGCAACTGGTGCGCACCGCATTCTCCTGTTCCATCCGCTGCGTGCGATGCAACGTCCAATGATCGAACAGGATCGCGTCGCCCGGCTCGGCGCGCGGTATCCAGGATTCGCTGCCGACATTGGCCTTGACCCAATCGTCCGGGCGCGCCTTCTCCTTGCCCTCCCGGCTTGGAACAGTCCGCATCGTCTTGTTCGAGCCGGGGATCAGCTCCAGCGAAGGCAGCGCGTCACCGACCGGATCGAGCGGCAGCCAGGTATTGATGCAGTAATCGGTGGCATTGATGATGCCGGCCGCGTCGGCATCGATATGCCACGGCAGGTAGTGTTTGGTCGATCGGTGCCGGCGGACGAACGTGAAATTGGGCTCAAGCCGCCAATCCTGATCGAACAGCGCGCGAAACCGCCGCTCCGCCGCGGCAATCGCGCCGTCGAACAGAGCGAGAATATCCGGGCTCGCCCGCTCGAGATAGCCGCGCAGCTCCTTGACCCATATGCCGTCCCACCGCTTGTAGTGGTCGGCAAGATACTCGGTCAGCGTCGGCGGATCGTCGTCGGCGTGCTGCCGCAGCAAGTCGTAGCTGGCATTCACGGCGGAGCGCAGCTCGCCGAGCTCTTGCGGCGAGAGAAACGCGGCCACCTTCGCCGTTCCGTTCTGCTGCCAGGCTATACTGAAATCGGCTTGTTCGGCCGTGCAAGTCTCGGGCATGGCTCACCACCAGCGCTCGGCAATCAAGGCTGCGCGGGCGACATATACACGTGGCGGTCTCCTCCCGGCAATCCCCGTGGCGGCCATCCCTATTTGGACAATGGCGCGCGCTCGACAAGACCCCGTTTTTCGTAAAAAATCGCGGGCAAACGAAAATCCGGGGGGCGAACATGGCGGCGGATACGACGGTCACGGTGGCGGCGCGGCTCGATCGGCTGCCGCCGTCGCGCCACACGCGCAAACTGATAACGCTGTTGTCGCTCGGCGGCTGGTTCGAGTTCTACGATCTGTTCTTCACCGCCTATATCGCCATCGGACTGTTCAAGGCGAAAATCTTCACCCCGACGACACAGGGCCTGTTCGACCTGAACGGCTTTGCCAGTTTCGTCGCGGCGCTGTTCACCGGCCTGTTCATCGGCACGCTGGCGTTCAGCTGGCTGTCCGACCGCTTCGGCCGCCGCTCGATCTTCACCTTTGCGCTGTTGTGGTACTCGGTCGGCGCCTTCATCATGGCGTTTCAGGACACCGCGGCCAGCATCGATCTGTGGCGGTTGATCGCCAGCATCGGACTCGGCGTCGAACTGGTGAATGTCGACGCCTATGTGTCGGAGCTGGTGCCCAAGAATCAGCGCGGGCCGGCCTTCGCCTATAACCAGTTCATCATGTTTACCGCCGTGCCGGTGGTCGCCTTCATCGCCTGGCAATTGGTGCCGCAGACCATCCTCGGCCTCGACGGCTGGCGCTGGGTCGTGATCATCGGCTCGCTCGGCGCCGCGGTGATCTGGTGGATCCGCCGCAACTTGCCGGAATCGCCGCGCTGGCTCGATCAGCACGGCCGCACCGCCGAAGCCGAGCGCCTGCTCGACGACATGGAGCGGCACATCCGCGCCGAGACCGGCAAGGACCTGCCGCCGCCGGAAATCGTCGCCGGCGAGACCGAGCGCAAGATCGGCGCGTGGACGGAAATGTGGAATCCGGTCTATCGCGGCCGCACCATCATGCTGGTGATCTACAATCTGTTCCAGACCGTCGGCTATTACGGCTTTTCCAGCTGGGTGCCGCAACTGCTCATCTCGCAACACATCGAGGTGACGAAGTCGCTCGCCTATACGTTCATCATCGCGATCGCGGCGCCGATCGGGCCGCTGGTCGGCGTCGTCTTCGCCGACCGCTTCGAGCGCAAATGGCAGATCGCCTGGGCCGCGGTCGGCATCGCCGTGTTTGGGCTGTTGTTCGCGCAGCAAGGCAGCGCGACCGGCGTGATCGTGTTCGGTCTGTTGATCACGCTGTGCAACAATTGGATGTCGTTCTCGTTCCACGCCTATCAGGCCGAGCTCTATCCGACCCGCATCCGTGCCCAGGCGGTGGGCTTCGTCTATTCGTGGAGCCGGTTCTCCGCCATCTTCTCCGGCTTCATTATCGCCTTCCTGCTTGGCAATTACGGTACCATCGGCGTGTTCACCTTCATCGCCGGCGCCATGGTGGTGGTGTTCATCGTCATCGGCGGCTTTGGACCCGCGGTGACCGGACGGCGGCTCGAAGCCATCGCGACCTGAACGCGACGGTGGTGGCGGCGGCAGCGCGCCCGGGTCAGGCCATCCAGAACGGCTTGCACGATTTGAGGCCCGAATTGTGCCGCGCGATGCCGATATCGTTGAGGCATCGATCGCTGAGATTCATCAGCTCTTTGCGCGAGCGGGCGCGGCGCGACCAGTTGGCGAGGCCCTGCTTCACATGGCTGAACGACAACAGGCGGGAAGAACGGGCGGTCTTGGTACTCTTGTTGAGGGTGCTCATGGCGACCTCCATCGAGTGACCGGCTATAGTGGTATGTAGCGGAGTCGACGTTCGAGCGATGTGCCATGCGTCACCGCGGTCGGTGTGCTTTGCGTCACACCAAACAGCGCTCATATCCGCTTTGAATAGGGACAAGACGCAACCGGCGAGGACGCCATGTACGAGGAATTCGACGGGCGGACACGGACCAAGATCGTGCGCGACGCCGACGGCATTGTCCGCGTGCTGTCCCACGCCGATCGCCACGTCGCCGTCAAGGCGGCGACGCCGCAAGCCGCCGCAAGCGCCTATCTCGGCCGCTTCGGCCATTTGTTCGGATTAAAGCCACGGCACCTGAAAAATCTCACCCGCAGCGTCGTGCAGGATCCGACCGGCGCGCCGGTCGACTATCGTTTTTTGCGCGAAAAGTCCCAATTCGACGTGACCACCGTCGCCTTCGATCAAACCCGCTTCGGGCTCGCGGTCTGGGAAGCGGGAATTTCGGTGACGATGAAGCACAACCCGCTGCGTATCATCGGCGCGCGCTCGACGCTGCACGACAAGCTCGGCGTCAAACGGCCATCCGCAACCCACGTCGCCAGAGCGAAGGCGATCGACGTCGAAACCTTGGCCAGAGGCCTCGGTCTCGCCGGGCTGATCCGCCACGGCGTGCCGCTAACCATCAACAGCCAAAAATTCATGATTTTTCGCTACCACGAGGCCACGCGGCGGCGTGCCGTAACGCCGCCCAAACGCGGCGGCCAGCCAGCGTCCGGTCACCCCACCCTGCCTTTGCCCGCGGTGCATGCTTCGATCCGCGACGGCAAGCACTACGTCGTCCGCGCCGTCTATTTCAGTTTCGATTTTCCGCCGGCGCGGGCGCTGCACTGGGTGGCGCTGATCGAAGTCGAAACCGCGTCGGTGCTGCTGGCTTATCCGTTCATCGCCAATGTCATGGGCTGGGTGTTCAAAGCCGATCCGGCGACGCTCGGCGGCCCGACGGCGGATGCCGGCAGTGCCGCGCTCAACCGGTGGCGAACGCCGGTCAAGCTCGAAGGCCTCGCCGCGCCCGTCAATGGCATCCAGGCCTTGAGCGGTGCCCGCGTGACGGTCGCCGACGTATCGACGCCGAAAGTGGCGCCGCCGACCCGGCCGGCCGGCAAAGATTTCAAGTACGACGCGCGCAGCAATGATTTCGCCGCCGTCAACGCCTACTACAATGTCGACCGCATCTTTCGGCTGGTGGAGGAGTTGGGCTTTCCCATCGCCGATTATTTTTCCGGCACCAACTTTCCGAGCCCGGTCGACCATCGCGGTCATTTCGACCCAAACCGTCCGCGCGGCAACGAGATCAACGCGCATTGCGCCGGCAACGAAGCCGGCACCGGCATCGACTATACGATCTTCGCGCTGGCCGACACCCAAGATCAGAAAAATCCGATCGGGATCGCCGGCGACTGGCGCATCGCGCTGCATGAATTGCTGGGTCACGGCGTGTTGTACAATCACATCGGCAACGCCCTATTCAAATTTGCGCACAGCGCCGGCGACAGCTTTGCCGCGATCCTCAACGACCCGGGCAGCAAGGCTAAAGACCGTTTCAACACGTTTCCGTGGATCGTCGGCGTGGGGCCGCGCCGCCACGACCGCACTGCCGGCCACGGCTGGGGCTGGAACGGCAAGATCGGGATCAATCCATTCGACGATGCGCTAGATTCGCGGGGCTACAACAATGAGCAAATCCTGTCGTCGACGATGTTCCGCTTCTACCGCGCCATCGGCGGCGATGCCTCAACCCTTGCCGACAAGCGATTTGCCGCCCGCATGACCTGCCACCTTTTGTTGGCGGCCATCGGAGCGCTGACAGTGGCCACGAGCCCGACCGATGCCGCACATTTCGCCGCGGCGCTGAGCAAGGCCGACGCCGCGGATTGGCCGGCGCTGGGTTTTTCCGGCGGCGCCTATCACAAGGTGATCCGCTGGGCGTTCGAAAAGCAGGGCCTTTATCAGGACGCCGAGGAACCGCGGCCGAACAACAAGGAAGGCCTGCCGCCGCCGGTCGACGTCTATATCGACGACGGCCGCCACGGCGAATACCGCTATCAATCGAACTATTGGAGTTGCCAGGCGATCTGGAACCGGCGCCGCAGCGACCGCGGTACGGCGCATGAGACGCCGCAATCGGGCGTCACCAATTACGCTTATGTGAAAATCAAGAACCGCGGCTTACAGAAGGCCACCAAGGTCGTGGTGTGGGCCTATCACGCCCCGGCGTCGGCGAAGCACAGCTTCCCCGGCGGCTGGCAACCGATGCAGACGGCGCAACGGGCCGCGGCCGACGTGCCGCCGCATTCGTCGGCTGAAATTCTGGTCGGTCCGTTTGCCTGGGTGCCGAAGAGCCGTCAGGAAACCATGCTGATGGTCGTTTCCGCAGCCGGCGATCCGAGCAATGTCGACAATTTCACCGCCGCCGACTCGATCCCGGACTGGCGGCTCGTTCCCAACGACAACAACATCGCCCGGCGCAACACTTCTGTGGCCGCAAAATCGAAAGGCCGCCACTGACGGCGCCGCGCCGCCAGGACGGCCAATCTTGTAAAGCCGCCGCGTATAGCGACTTAGGCGCTCTTCAGTTTCTTCAACGTCGGACCGGCCTTGCCGCGGAGGATCTTGCGGATTCCCTTGTGCGTTTCGAGGTGATGCACGATCTCCTTCTTCAGCTTTTTTCGCTTCGCGGGGGATAGTCCTTTGAGTTCTCTTTTAGTGAAGGTAACGGGGCGGAATGCTCCCATCGTCGTATCTCCTTGGAATTTGCACCGGTATTGGTGAACGGAAAACTCACGTCGTTACGTGCTTACTCTTACTTTCCGCAAGAAGCGGATCGTCGAAATCCGCCGCTCCGGCTCGCTCGCCATTTGTTCGAGGATTTTTTGGAAATCCGCAAGCAGGCGATCGATCCACTTTGAACCGAAAAGATGCGGTTTGTAGATGCACGATCCTACCAAGCCCTGCGCGGTCTCGCGCAGACCTACGATAACATCGTATGTCGTCGTCGTCACCAGCGGCATCGGCATGCCGGGATCGGCCTCCTCGAAGGCCAAGGCCCGCCCCGCGCTCGTCTCCGGCCGCAGTGCGGCGTTGTGTAGCAGGATCATCACCTGCGCGAGCTGCGCCGGATCGAGCCCGCGTTCGCGCGCGAGCGTTTCGGCGACAACCTCGAAAGGCAGGTCCTGATGGGCATAGGCCTTAAGCGTCGTGGCGCGAACCCGCCGCATCACCTCGCGAGCGGTCGGATCGCCGCCGAGATCGGTACGTAAAATGACGGTATTGGCGAGCGGGCCGATCAGCCCCTCAGTGCCGGCGCGATTGCGGTTGGCGACGTTGGTGGCGAGGCGCAAGTCGTCCTCGCCGGCGTATCGATGCAACAGCGTCTTGAGCGCCGCGACCAGCGCCATGAACAGCGTGCCGCCTTCGCGGCGGCTGAATTGCTTGACGGCTTCGGTCAGGCCCGCCGGCAGGGCAATGTCCCGCTGCGCCGCGAGCCCGCTTTTGGCGCGCCGCGGCCGCGCCGCGCCGAGCTTCAACACCGGCAACGGGCCGCGAAGTTGCTCGCGCCAGTAGTCGACCTGCGCGGCAATATCCGGATGCGATGTCCAGGCGCGCTGCCACGCGGCGAAGTCGGCATATTGAATCGGCAGCGGCGGCAACGGCGACGCCTTGCCGACCGAGAACGCCTCGTAGAGCGCGACAAGCTCCTCGGCCATCACGCCGAGCGATCCGCCGTCGGCAATCATCTGATGCATGGTGATGAGCAAGAGGTGCTCATCCTCGGCCAGCCGGACGATGTGGGCGCGGATCAGCGGGCCGCGCGCGAGATCGAAGGAATGCGTGAGCTCGGCTTGGATGAGGCGGTGTGCGGCCTTTTCCCTTTTTGATGTCGGCAATTTACGCAGATCGTCGATTGCGAGCGGCACCGTGAGCTGTGGCGCAATGACTTGGATTTCTCGGCCGCCGGCAAGATCGATGGTCGTGCGCAAAATCTCGTGACGCCGCACGATTTCATTGAGGCTGCGTTCCAGAAGCGCCGTGTCGAACGGCGACGTTATGCGCAATGCATAAAGGATGTTGAAAAACGGCAGGTCCGGCACCGCCTGCTGCAGCGTCCACAGCCGTTCCTGGGCCGGCGACGCCGGCAACGGTTCGTTGCGGGAGACGCGCGCAATCTGCGGCTGCCCGGCCCGGCCGGCCTTGATCAGCGTTTCGAGATACTCCGCCATCTCGGCAACGGTCGGCGCGTCGAACAGGCTCACGACCCCGACTTCGAGATGCATGGCATGGTGAATGCTGGTGAGAACGTGCGCGGCCAGAAGCGAGTCGCCACCCAGCGCGAAGAAATCGTCGTGAATGCCGACTTGCTCGAGACGAAGCACATCGGCCCAGATTCCGGCTAAAATATTCTCAAGCGATGTGCGCGGCACCGCGAAGGTGCGCGATGCGGCGCTGCCGAGTCCGAGCTTCTCAGCCAAGCCGATGCGCTGCACTTTTCCGGTCGAGCCTTTCGGCAATTGCTCGACGATCAACACCTGGCGCGGCACCTTAAAATCGGCGAGCCGGCCGGCGGCAAATTGACGGATGCCTTTGGGCGTTGCGGCGGCGTTCGGCCGCAACACCACGGCCGCGGCGACGTCTTCGCCAAGCGTGGCGTGGGGCACGGCGAAGGTGACGGCCTCGGCCACCGCCGGATGCTCGAGCAGCGTCTCGTCGACTTCGCGCGGAGCGATATTCTCGCCGCCGCGATTGATCATCTCGCGGGTGCGCCCGGACAGATAGAGATAGCCTTCGTCGTCGAAAAAGCCCTGATCGCCGGTCTTGAACCAATCGCCGGCGAAAGCGGCCGCCGTCGCGGCCGCGTCGCCGTCATAACCAGGCATGACGCTGCCGCCGCGCACCGTGACGTGGCCGGTCTGGCCGGAAGGCAGCACGTCGCCGCGGTCGTTCAGGATCGCGACATCGAGACCGACCGGGACGCCGACGGAACCGGGCTTGCTCTTGCGCGGCGGCAGCGGATTGCAGGCGATCGGCGCGGAAGCGGTTTCCGTCATGCCGTAGAATTCGATGACCGAGGTGCCAAACGTCCGTTCCAGCTCGGCGAACACGCGCGGCGGCAGCGGAGCCGAGGCGGAGCGGACCAGGCGCAGCCGGATGCCGGCGACCTGATCCGGATTGAGCCGCGCCTGGGCGAGAATGGCCTGATGCATGGTCGGCACCGCGGAGTACCAGGTCGGCGCAAAGTCGCGGAGCCAACCGAAGAAGCGATTGACGTCGCAGCCCGGCGTGCAAACCACGCCGCCGCCGGCCGCAAGCGATGTCATCACGGTGGCGATCAGACCGTGACCATGAAACAGCGGCAGCACGTTCAGGCAGCGATCGGTTTCGCTCAGCTTAAGTGCCGCGACCGCGCTGAAAGCCGAGGTGCAGATATTGGCGTGGGTGAGCGGCACGATCTTCGGCCGCGACGTGGTGCCGGACGTGAACAGAAATAGCGCGGCGGCTCCGGGCCCAAGCGGATCGGACGACGGCTCGCCTGCCGCCGCGCCCGCGAGCGTGAACAGGCCGGCAGCCTCGCCCGTCGGCGTCAGGTCGAATACTGGAACGCCACGCGCTTGCGCCACGCGGCGCGCCGCTCCATCGACGCCGGCCGGCACGATCAATGCGCGCGGCTTTAAGTCGGCAAAATATCGGTCCAGTTCCTCGGCCGAATAGGCCGGGTTGATCGAGGCGCAAGCCGCGTTCGCCGCGACAGCGACAATCGCAACCGCAAGCTCCGGCCCATTCGGCATGAGCACGGCGAGCCGGTCGTCGCGGCCGATACCCTTGGCGCGCAAAGTGCGGCCGACGTCGTCGATGTGCTGGTACAGACGCCGGTAGCTCAGCGGCGCGCAATCCGGCGCCAAGATCGCGGGCGCCTCGGCAAAGCGCCGGGCATGACCTTGCAGCAGGTCATAAAGCGACGAAACCGGGACGCCGATTTTTTGCTTCGAGGATGGTTGGTCCAACACGATGCTTTGCCAACTTAGATTTTGTCGCGCTATCGCAGCATATCAGTGCTGGGCATAGGCCAGCCAGAAACGCATATCCATGTCGCGGTACATCGCCGTCGCGGTGGCGTGATGGTGCTCCGCATCCTCGGCTTTTCCGGCACGACGATGGATCTTGCCGAGACCGAAATGGCAGTGAGCGACCAGCGGGCGCATGCCGTGGCGCTGCGCCAGCGCCAGCGCGTCGCGGTAGTGGCCGACGCCGCGCTCATGGTCGAACCGGTCGGCATCGACCGCAATATCGCCGAGCAGGTGATGGGCGTGGGCGGCGAAACCGGGTTGGCGCGTCGACGTTTCGATGGCGCGCTGCGCAAGGTCGCGCGCTTTGTCGAGCTGGCCGAGCCGCAGCAAGGCGCGGCCGACGGCGTGATAGGCCCAGCTGCGATGGCCGACGATGCCCCGGCCCGCCTGCCGCTCGAGGAGAGCCTCGGCTTCCTGGATACGGCCCGGCGTGTCGCGCGCGTCGCCGGTCTCCGCCATTGCCCAGGCCGAGGAGGCGACCGCCCAGGGCAGATGGACGGCGACGTTGCCGCTGCGCAGCATCGCCAGCCAATGCTCGACCAGCGCCAGCGCCTTCGCCCAGTCGCCCTGGAGGAGGTGCGGCATGGTGGCGGCGAAATGCGCCCAGCCGATGCTAAACGCATGCTGAGTCGGCTCGGCGATGCGGATCGCCTCGGCCTCGTATTTCGCGGCTTCGGTAAAGCGGCCGAGCTCGGCGAGGCTCATCACCAGCCAGGCGCGATCGAAGATCGATGCCGGCACCGCCATGCCGAAATGATTATTGATCGCGTCCGCGGGCAGCGCGTCGAGATTGGCGGTGGCGAGCGCCACCACGCGCTCATAGTCGCCGCGGTAGCAATGCGCCTGTTCGAGATAACTGGTGGCGACGATGCGCAGCGGCACGTCATGCAGCCGTTCGGCGATCTCCAAGGCGCGGGAGCCGCTGTCCAGCGCCTCGTCCAGATCGTCGAGCGTCGACTGCACGGTGGTCATGAAGGCACAGACCTGCCCGCGTCGCCGATCGTCTTTCAGCTGCGTGGCGATGATCTCGGCCTCGCGCAGATGTTCGAGCTGGCGCCGGCCCTCGCCCAAGAGGCGCAGCACTGGCCGCAGGTCGAGACGCACCTCAAAGCCGCGCTCCAGCGTGACCTGGCTCTCCGGCAATTCCTTCAAGACGCCGAGCGCCTCCTCGAAACAGGAGCGGGCGTCGGCCAGCGCCGAACGCGCGGCCGCCTTGCCGCCGGCCATGTGCAGGTAATGCACCGCCTTGTCTTTCAGCTCGCCGCGCACGGCGTGATGGGCAAGCCGCTCGGCGTGCTCGCCGAGCCGGTCGGCATAGAGCGTTTCCATGGCCTCGACGACGCCGGCGTGGGTATCGCGGCGGCGCTGCTGCAACAGCTCGTTATAGGCGACGTCGTGGGTGAGCGCGTGGGTGAATGTATATTGCAGGTCGGGAAACAGCTGGGTGGTGTAGAGGAATTCGGCCGCCTGCAGATCGTCGAGCAAGGCGCGCAGATCGTCTTCCGACAGCCCGCTGATCGCCTGCAACAGCGTGAAGGAAAAATCGTGGCCGATCACGGCCGCTTCCTGCAGCAGGCGTTTTTCGGTGGCCGGCAGCTTGTCGATGCGCGCGGCGAGCACCGCCTGCACCGTCGGCGGCACGTCGTTACTCACGAACGGCCGGGCCAGCCGGTATTTGCCGCGGGCGCCTTCGAGCACCGCGCTGTCGACCAGCGACCGCACGATCTCTTCGACGAAGAACGGATTGCCGGAAGCGCGCTCGATTAGGAACCTCTTGATGGTCTCGACGCTCGGATCGGAGCCCAACAGGGCTTGCAAGAGCTCGGCGAAGCTTTCGCTGGCGAGCGGATTGAGGCGCAGCTGCCTGTAATTCGGCCGGCCCTTCCATTCGTCCTTGTATTCGGGGCGGCAACTGACGACCAGCAGCAGACGCGCATCCTGGGCGCGCACGACCAATTCGTTCAACAGCCCGATCGACAGCGAATCGTACCAGGGCATGTCCTCGAACACCGCGACCACCGGCTGGTTCTTGCTCTCGCTCAGCAGCAGGCGGATCACCGCCTGATAGGTCTGTTGCCGATGCTCGATCGGGTCGAGCGAGCGGAACGGGTGATCGTCGTCCAGCGCATTGAGCAGATCCAGCACCGGCAGGATCACCTCCTGCAGGGACGGGTCGAGGGAAAGAATTTTCCCCGACACCTTCTCGCGGATCGATTGGGCGCTGTCATGGACATTGAGCTTGAAGTAATGCCGCAGCAGTTCGGTGACCGGCAAATACGGCGTGGCATGACCGTAAGACGTCGAATTGGACTCCAGGACGAGCCATTCGGCGGTGGGCGGCGAATGAATGAACTCGTGCACCAGGCGCGACTTGCCGACGCCGGCCTGGCCGACGATCGTCACCACCTGGCCGTGGCCTTGCGCGGCCAGTTGCTGGGCGCGTTGCAGGTGCTGCAATTCGACGGTGCGGCCGACGAAACGCGTCAAGCCGCGGACGGCGGCGGCCTGCAGGCGGCTGCGCGCGGCGCCGGCGCCGGTGATCTCGTAGACGTCGATCGGATAGGCGAGCCCCTTCACCGGCAGCGCGCCGAGCGGCTTCATGGCGAGATAACCTTCCGCCAGGCGAAATGTATCCGCCGTGGTCAACACCGAGCCCGGCTTCGCCATCTGCTCCATGCGCGCCGCCAGGTGCGCGGTCTGGCCGACCACGGTGTAGTCCATGTGCAGATCGTTGCCGATGCCGGAAATGACGATCTCGCCTGAATTGAGCCCGATCCGGATCATCACCGGCACGCCATAAGTGCGCTGGATCTCGTCGGAATAGCGCGCGATGTTTTCCTGCATCCGCAACGCCGCATAACAGGCGCGCACCGCGTGATCCTCGTGCGCCAGCGGCGCGCCGAACAGCGCCATGAGGCCGTCGCCCATGACGGTGTTCACGGTGCCTTCGTAGCGGTGCACCGCCTCGATCATGCGCTCGAGCACCGCGTGGAGAAGCTTTTGCACGTCCTCCGGGTCGCGGTCGGCGATCACCTCCATCGAGCCCTTGATGTCGGCGAACAGCACTGTGATCAGCTTGCGCTCGCCTTCCAGCGCGGCGCGGGAGACGAGAATCTTATCGGCGATGTGCTGGGGCGTGTAATTTTTGGGCGAAGCGAAGCGCTGATCCTCTTCGACCGCCCGCAGCGGATGTCCGCATTGCAGGCAGAATCTGGCCGTCGATGAGACTTGGCTGCCGCAATTGCCGCAGCTTCGAGTCAGCGGAGTGGCGCACTCCTCGCAGAATCTCGCCTTAGCGGAGTTCTCGTGCTGACACTTCGGGCATTTCATTCCACGCCCCAAAACAAGACAGACGATAAGACACAGGCCGGAAGCAATACGCGGCTACCGTCGCGCAGTATCGGCGACAAAGCAATTGTCCCAGTCCCTGACCGCCGGCAAGGCGCGTTTAAGGATCATTTACAACGTCAGTTTGTGGTTCTCCGATGCACATCCTAAGTCGGAATTGCGGCGACCGCGGCGCGACTTGGCGCCGATCCTATGAAAACGGTGCCACGTTCGGAAGCATTGCAAAGCGCGGCTCCTTGATTCAGAGAACTTGCTGGGCTGTCGCGATGACCTCGACCCACCCGGGAAGGGAATGGATCAATGCAACCGTCAGTAAGGCGCCCAGCGCGCAGAACAGCACGATCGCGATGAGATCGGGATCGGTGAATATCGCGACCAATCGGTCCCATTGCGTCACCTTGCGCAACAGCGGGCCGTGCGCGGGATCCACCAGGATCAGGCGCTCATCTCGCGTGAATAATTGTGACATCGGTGACCTCCTCCAGGATGCCGCCGGCCCCCATGGCTTTGTCATGTTTGCCGGCGACGCATCCGATGCCGTGTAAGTGACTTTTGCCGGCAGCAGCGTCTGTGCCGCGCGTCACAGTGAATGCTTGGTAAGGAATTCTCGCGGATCGCGCCCGACGGCCCGACGCAATGCCAAGTCTTAAAGTGCAAAGCCTTAGGGCGACGTCACCAGCTCGCGCAACGCTTCGGGCTTGAGAATGATGGTCCAGCGGTCCTTCAATTCCAGAATGCCGCGGCGCTGCCAGTCGCGCAGGCAGCGGTTGACGTTCTCGCGGGTGCCGCCCGACATTTCCGCGAGTTCCCGCTGCGACAGCGACAATTTCGCCGCGCCGTGGCCCTGGCCCGGGTAGCTCAACAGCGTCTTGGCGAGCCGCGCCGGCAGATCGAAGAAGGCGATGTCCGACATGCGCTCGTCGGAACGGCGAACGCGCGTGCAAAGTATTTCCATCAGTTTCATGCAGGCCTTCGGATTGCGCTCGAGGAACGGCAGCACGTCGCGGCGCTCCAGAACCATCAGCTCGCAATTGGTCAGCGCGGTGGCATTGGCGGAACGCGGTTTACCGTCGAGCAGCGCGATCTCGCCGAACATTTCGCCGGCCCGCAGATCGGCGAGGATGATCTCCTTGCCGCGCACCGCGGGCAGTGAAATCCGCACCACGCCGAGCACCACCGCCATCATGCTGTCACCGTGCTCGTCGATGCGGCAGATGGCGTCGCCGGCGGCAAAGTGGCGGGGGTGAGCGTGCTCGGCGAGCTCGCCGCGTGCCTTGTCGTCGAGGGCGCCGAACAGCGCACATTTTTCCAATAATTTGAGCCCGCGTTCGGCCGCCGGATTGTTCGCCATGGTTTTCGCCCCGTTGCCTCGCACAGTCCGGTGATGGGTTTTGATTCTGACGGGGGATTGGCGCGATCGCAACCGCCTTTTTGTGGTAGCGACGGCGGAATGGTCTGCCAATCCTCCCGCTCGATGAGTGAGCCAATCCGGCCAAGGTCGGCTCCGGTTCATTCACACTGCAATGGGCGATAAACGACCGATTTGCGGAATCCGCGTAGTGCCACCTCTTAGGCCCGAAGCAATCGATTTTGCTGCGCTACGGCAAGCGCCGCTAGGGCCAGACCTGCGGATTGGCGCATGATATCTTCCCCCACGTTGCAGCCCGCACGATCCAATTGGGGACGGGGCAAATGGCAATGGGCGTCGTAAGGCGACATTTTATTTGCGCGCTCGTCAGTACAACGGTGGCATGGCCCTCGCCGCCTGCGCACAGCAGCCAGCGGGGGTAGTTCCGTCCGGGAACGAGGCCTACAAGATCGGCCCGCTCGACGTTCTCGACGTAACAGTGTTCAAAGTGCCCGATCTTAGTAAGACTGTTCAGGTCGACCGCAACGGTACTATCACTTACCCGTTGATCGGTGAAATTCCGGCAGCCGGAAAAACCGCCGGCGAACTCGCACGCGATTTGGCACAGCGGCTTAACGCGAAATACCTTCGTTCGCCTCAAATCACCATCACCATAAAACAATACAACAACAAGTAGCCCCGCGTCTATTTTGGCGTTTTCACCTTTCGCTTTACAATAATTCGTGCTTCAAAATTGGCTCTGAATGTTCTTTGGCAACGTATTCAACATACCACTTGTAAGTATTCGCAAGGCCCTGCCGCAAGGTAATCCGTGGCTGCCAGCCCATAGCAGTCAAGCGAGAAACATCGAGGAGTTTCTGCGGTACGCCATCGGGTTTTTCGGTGGCGTAGCGGAACTTACCGGTATAGCCCACTACGTCGGCCACCGTCGTTGCCAGCTCGGCGATAGTCAGGTCCTTGCCCCAGCCGATGTTGATCTGCTGCTCTCCGGAATAATTCTCCATCAGAAATACCAGTGCATCGGCAAGGTCGTCGACGTGCAGGAATTCCCGCCTTGGCCGCCCGCTGCCCCAAATCTCGACATCGGGAGCACCCCTTACCTTTGCCCAATGGATCTTAACGAGCAACGCGGCTGCAACGTGGCTACCGAGAAGATCATAATTATCGTGCGGGCCATACAGGTTAGTGGGTTGGGCCGAAATGAAATCGCAGCCGTATTGCCGCCGATAGGCGGCACACATCTTCAGTCCGGCGATCTTTGCAATGCCGTACCATTGGTTGGTCGGTTCGAGCGGGCCCGTTAGCAAGGCATCCTCTGGGATAGGCTGTGGTGCGAGGCGGGGATAAATGCAGGAAGAGCCAAGGAACAACAACTTTTTTACATCAATGCGCCGCGATCCCTCGATCAGGTTCGCGGCGATCATGACGTTGTCGTATAAAAATTCTCCGGGTCGAGTATCGTTGGCGAGAATGCCGCCAACGGTTGCGGCTGCCACAAACACGACGTTCGGTCGTGCCTGCGCGAGCCAATTCTCGGTCTCGGCCTGGTGTCGCAGATCGACATCGCGGTGCTCGACTGTGATGATTTTACAGTTTGTATCCGCCAGTCGCCGAACGAGCGCGCTGCCGACCATGCCGCGGTGGCCGGCTACAAACACCCGTTGACCGGCCAGTGAAAACGGCATTG
>Ga0210394_10003604_pt1 | contig 19115 bp, 8 predicted proteins | sample IncBWC12MmetaG_FD_160121 | JGI IMG/M metagenome (GOLD analysis project Ga0210394, IMG submission 160121) | Forest soil microbial communities from Barre Woods Harvard Forest LTER site, Petersham, Massachusetts, United States - Inc-BW-C-12-M | ecosystem: Environmental > Terrestrial > Soil >...
AACATGGGGCTCTCCGGCTATCCGTTTGTTGGCAGCGACATTGGTGGGTTTGTGGGATCGCCGCCGTCCGATTTGCTGACGCGTTGGATCGAGCTTGGCGTATTCAACCCAATCTACCGCGATCACACCGGGAAAGGCACGGCAGATCAGGAACCCTGGGCCAATGGCGACGCGGAGGAGGTGGAGATACGTAAGCGATACATCGAGCTTCGCTATCGCATGCTTCCGTACATTTACACGGTAGTGGAAGAAACCACCCGCACGGGCCTGCCGATCATGCGGCCGGTATTTCTCGAGTATCCCGGTTCACCGGAGTTCTATGAGGACGAGCGCGATTTTCTTTTCGGGCGCGATCTTTATGTTTCGCCGGTCGCAACCGAGTTGAAGGACCCGATGGTGGTGAAGCTGCCGCCAGGAACGTGGTACGACTACTGGACTTCGGCGGCGTACACCAGTAAAGACAAAATTGAACTTCGCCCCAAGCTCGATCAGGTTCCTTTGTACGTGCGCGCCGGTGCGATTCTTCCGATGCAACCGGTGGTGCAGAATACCGGCGAGATTCCGACAGGGCCGCTGGAGCTGCGGGTGTATCCCGGCGCGGATTGTGAAGGCTCGCTGTACCAGGATGACGGCCATACTTTCGATTACCAAAATGGGGAATTCCTGCGCGTGCAATATTCGTGCAGCAGCGCGCCGGAATCATTGAGCGTCTCGAGCCACATCGTGAAGAACGGCTACAAGCCTTGGTGGGCTTTGGCGAACGTTACGGTATACGGCCTGGCGTCTTCGCCGAAGGAAATTCGTGTTGGCGACAAAGTCGTAACCGGCTGGCAGTATGACGCGGCCTCGCATTCGGCGGCAATCATCGTCCCCGATGCCGTCAGCGATTGGACGATACGCGTAGTCACGCTTTAAACGAAATCCGATGGCTTACCGTGAGGGCTAGTGAATAGCGAAAATGCTCAGGCTTTCCGCGGGTAGGTGCAGGTGCAGCTGCTGGCCGGTACGTTCGGCCTTTCCTGAGCCCAAGAGCATCTCGAAACTCGCCGCTCCCTGCGCAGGGGTGTCCTTTACAGAGAAATTACTATCGAAATCGGTCGCGCCCTTGTGGAAAGCGACGACTATTTTTTCGTCTTCATTCTCGCGCACGAAAATGTACGTGGAATCATCGGCGTAGAGATGCCAGAGTTTGCCACCGCGCAGCGCGCCATGCTCCTGGCGCAGGTGGAGCAGCGTGCGCACGTAGTCGAACACTTCCTGTTGAGCCGGCGTGCGGCCTTCGCGTGTGAACGCATTGGCAGCGTCGCCGGACCAGCCTCCGGGAAAGTCGCGACGATTGTCGGGATCTTCGCCACCAGGCATGGCGATTTCGTCGCCGTAATAAATTTCCGGAATTCCTCGCAGAGTGAGTGCTAAGCCAAACGCCAGTTTCAGCTTCGCCGGGTTTGCGCCCGGCATGCTCGCAAAGCGCGGCACATCATGATTTGCAAAAAACGGTACGAGATACTCAGGGTAAGGATAGAGCGAATCCTGCCGCAGAATATTGGGAATCGCACCGGCCGGAGCGTCCTTCAACAGAACATTGCGCATGGCAAAAAACATGGGGAAATCGAACACGGTCGTCAGGCCGGTATCGATGCCGTCCCAACCTTTACGTCCACCAACAAAAAACGAGGTGACCGTGGGGTCAGGATGGAACGCTTCGCCGATAGTCGAAAGCCGCGGATAGATTTTTCGCAAGCCCTCGTGCCAGTCCGACCAAAATTTCCGGCTCACATACGGAAACGTGTCCAGCCGGTAGCCATCGAGCCCGGAGCTTTCCGCCCACCAGATGGCATTCTGCAGCAAATATTCCGCGACGATGGGATTCTCCGTGTTCATGTCCGGCAGAATCCCGAAGAACCACCCATCGGTTAAATTCTTGCGAAAAGCGGGCGGCGCATGCGGATCCTCCAGCGCTTCGAACGGATCGTTGGCAACGTCTTTTTTGCCCCCGCTGTGTCCGTAAAAGCTTCCCTTCATTGGCGAGAAAGAATCGATATGTTGCTGCCTGGTGCCGTGAAACCAATCCGGCAGCGGAGGCTTGGTAACCCACGGATGGGCGGGGCCGACATGATTCGGTACCAGGTCGAAAAACACCTTCATGTGTTTTTTGTGCGCGGCATCCACCAACTCCTGATAGTCGCGAAGCGTGCCAAGATGTGGATCGACGGCGTAAAGATCGACCGCGCCATACCCGTGATAGTCGGAAGTCCCGCCGTTTTTGACCACCGGCGTCAGCCAGATCGTGGTGATTCCGAGATCGTTCAAATAATCGAGATGCTCACGCACACCGCGCAGGTCTCCGCCATGCCAGGCACGGGGCTTCGCGCGATCGTGCGAGCCCGGAAATTCCTTCGGCTCGTCGTTCGTCGGGTCTCCGTTAGCGAAACGGTCCGGCATGATGAGGTACAGAACATCGTCGGGAGCCAGTCCTTGGTTACGTCCGAGAATCGCCTTCCGAGCGGCGATCGGAAGTTCGAACGTAGTTTCGCCCCGGGGCGTCGTCAGCCGGCAAACCGCCGTGCCACTTTTCAATTTCGGATCCAACTTCAGCCAGATAAAAAGATAATCGCCGCTAGCACTGGATTGCGTGCGGTTGACGAGTACCTCCTGCAAATTACAGCTCGCCCGGGTGGCATTCAGATTCTTTCCCGAGAGCAGGATCATGACCTGTGGCGTAAGGCCCACCCACCAGTTCGGTGGCTCCACCTTTTGCACCACCGGCGCATCCGGACTTGGATTCTCCTGCGCAGCCGGAAACGAAACGCCTCCCACGAACAGCATTACGCTGGCAATCAGCGTGATCCTTACGCGGAGACCGGACAGAAGAGTTCGCGACCTTGTTCGCATGGGGTGCTCCGAAAGCTTAGCAGAACGTGGCCGATTGATTGAAAGCACACAAGAGAGCCCTTTCTGAACGCCGCAGTTTGCGGTCATCTTTTGCCAGCCGTTCATCAAATCATGATATGCTGCGCCTAAATATGGCTCTCTAAAAGAGGTTGCTCCGGAATTCTTATGAACAGGGTCGTCCAAACACTCCAGTCCAGCCTCAGAGGCACTTGGATTCACCACGCGGTTTGGACTTACAGACATCCTCCCCAAACGGCACAGGTCTGCAACGATGGCAAACAGCTTTCCATTGAGACTCAGAACGCAAACTACGACAGGCAGACCGTCGAAGTGATGTTCCAGGTTTTGCGTCGGAACCTAAATGGAGTCGATGTGGGGGCCCATGCCGGAGACATTCTTCAGCGAATGGTTAATATCGCTCCTCGTGGAAGGCATTATGCGTTCGAACCACTCCCGCACCTTGCGCAAGAGCTCAGCAAGAGATTTCCGCAGGTCATCGTCCATCAGGCGGCAGTTGGCGACAGGAGCGGCGAATCTGAATTTCTATTTGTGGAAAATGACCCAGCCTACAGCGGTCTACGCCGCCGGATTTATTCCAGGCCGGATCCCAAGATCAGCCCAATCCGCGTGCGCGTAGTCACACTCGACGAAGTTATTCCTCCGAATGAATCCATTGCCTTCATTAAGCTAGATATTGAAGGCGGAGAATTTCATGCCATCCAGGGCGCAATCGAAACGATCCGGCGCAGCAAGCCGGTCATTGTTTTTGAATCGGGTAGCCATTCGATCGGTCAGTACGGAGTGAAACCGGAAGACGTCTATCGGTTCATGGCCGAAACCCTGGGATACGAGCTTTCCACGATGGAGCGATGGCTCAAACGAAAACCACCTTACACTCGGGAGGAGTACGAGAACGATTGGAACCACGGCCCCGAATACTATTTCATCGCGACTCCAGCAGGAAAAACGCGCCACTCGAAACGTCCATAGAGTTCGAGCCGCTCGAACCTCCAACTACGGAAAACACTATGCGGCTGCGTGGTTAACTCCCGACGACCAGGGCTCGTTTCGTCTTCCAGCGGTGCTCTTGACTATAGTCGTTGAAGCAGACGTTCCGGCAACTGCTCAATTCGGGAAGTTTAGTTTTTGTTGCAGGGCGATGAAGCGCGGTTGCGCGCGCAACGGGTCCAGCTCCGGCTCCACGCGTAGAAATACCAGTCCGTTGGAACGGTCTGCGAACGCTTTTTCCAGCCAATCCATCGCCACATCGTGCCTACCTAGAGCCACATACACTGTGGCGATGTAATAGGGAGAAACATATTCCTTCTTCGATTGCGCCGCCAGCTGTTTCAAAAGCCTTTGCGCTTCCGCTTGGTTTCCGGAAAGTGCGTAAGCGTGAGCGAGCGCAGAAACCAGTAAAGGGCTGTTGTGTGAGAGCTCAACGGCTTTCCGCAATTCGTCAATGGCCGGGCCATATTCGCCCTTTTGTTCATAAGCCTGACCAAGCACCAGATGTGCCCACTCGTAGTTGGGGTCCATCTCCAACGTGTCGCGGAGTTGCGAAATCGAGCGGTCATACTGGCGAGCCAGGTAAAGGCGCCAGCCGAAGCTCGAATTGATGCTAATCGAGAGTGGATCAAGGTCACGAGCCCTTTTGATCTGCTCCAGACTGTCGTCGAAACGCCCCATGGCAATCGAGTAGAGCGAATATCGCTGGTATGCTGTCGCATAACTCGGGTCCAACTGGATCGCTCGTTTGAATCCCTCGGCCGCTCCGGCCCAATCCCAGTCATAGTTGAATTTCGCCGTGGCAAGGGAAGTCTCGGCTTCCGCCAGCGAAGGATCGATTTCCAGTGCGCGAATAGCCGCTGCCTTGGCTTTTGGCGCTGCTTCGGCAGTAGGAACACTTCCGTAAATGGTAGCCCCGATGATTCCGTAACAATCCGCCAGACCTGCGTACGCCAGGGCGTATTGCTGATCTTTGTGCGTCGCTTCCTCAAAGTAACCGATTGCTTTTGCAAACCCTTCCCCGGAGCGTTTGTTCCAGTAGTAACGACCCTTCAAATAATCCTCGTATGCCTCAGGGCTGACCGCGGGGCGCTTCGCCAAGCGTTCCTTATCTTCCTTACTAAGATTGATTCGAATCTCATCCACAATCGCTGACGAAACTCGATTCTGTAGCGCCAACACATCACCTATCTGGCTCTCGTAGGTATCGGCCCAGAGATGGTGATCCGTCGAAACTTGCACCAACTCCGCCGTTATCCTTACGCGGTCTCCTGCGCGCAACACTGTGCCTTCTACTACCGCATCCACATGCAGTTCGCGCGCAATTTCCGAAAGCGGTTTATGCGCGCCCTTATACGCCATGGCCGTTGAGCGCGAAATCACCCGTAAGGAGCGAATTTTCGCAAGGTTGGCGGTGAGCTCATCCGTCATACCGTCCGCAAAATAATTTTGTTCGCTATCTCCGGACAAGTTCTCCAGAGGAAGCACAACCAGAGACATGGTATGGGCGGCGTTTATCCGCCCCGATTCCATGCCCCTCACGTAATGCACCGCCAGGCCGGAACCCACGGCAACGCCAAGCACCGCCGCCGACAAAATCACAATTCGTGGAACTGTTAGCCAACTTTTTGATTTTCCAGGGGCCGACAGGCTTCCGCCGTTCGACGGCGACACCGTCACGTCCACATCCGGGCATGCAACTGGGACGATCGCCTGGATGTCTTGGGACTCGCTTACATGAGTACTCTGAGCCAGCACGGGCATTTCTTGCACCGGCGCGATGAACCGATAGCCCCGCCGCGGCAGAGTTTCAATGAAGCGTGGACTGTCGGAAGAATCCCCCAACACTTCACGCAAGCGCATCACCGCGTTGTTCAGTCCGTGGTCAAAGTCGACAAACGTATCTCCGGGCCACAAACGTTCGCGAAGCTCATCCCGGGTGACCACATCTCCCGGTTTTTCCAGCAGAATGACGAGGATTTGGAAGGGCTGTTCCGCGAGTTTGATCCGAAAACCGTGTTTGCGCAGCTCAAATGCTTTGAGGTCAATCTCAAAAACGCCACACCGTATAAGTCGGGTTGATTGAAAATTTTGCTTCATCGTTGTTACTTGCCAACTCGCGAGTATAGCTCCGGGTTTCACCAGCGTCAAAAGAATCCTGTGAGTTATCAGGGTAAGCCCTGTGGTATCAGTGAGTAGGCTCGGGATGCAGAAATGGCTTCGATTGGAGGCATCGTGGATTGCGTTTGACCCACCCTTGAAGGCAATGTCGCCCCACGTTCAAAGGGGCGGGCCTATGTGTGAAGTAGCGTCGGGGCACTGGGACTCTACCGACTGCGACCCGGCAATGCTGCCGGGAGCATGCTAGGGGGAAGAATGGACTCGAAAAAGAAGCTTGCGGTGGGACTCCGATTTGTTTTGATCTTTGGGCTGGCCCTGATTCTGAATTGCGCCTGGGTTGTTCCGGCAAAAGCCCAAGTGGCGGGCGCGACCTTGTCCGGACTAATTACGGACGAGAACGGGGGACCCGTACCCGAAGCCACGGTCAGTGTCAAGAACGTGGCCACCGGGGTCGTTCGAGAGGTCGTAACGAATGGCGATGGGCTGTATGCGGCACCCAACCTGTTGCCGGGTGCCTATGAAGTGACGATCTCGGCTAAGGGTTTCCAGGTTTTGGTGCAAAGAGGAATCACGCTCACGGTGGGCGCGCAACAAGCACTGAATCTCAGCTTAAAAGTTGGCTCGCTCTCTCAAAAAATTGAGGTCAACGCCACTCCGCCCGACATTCAGACCACTACATCCACTATCAGCGATACAGTGGACTCCAGAACGGTCCGTCAACTCCCGCTTAACGGGCGCGACTGGACTTCTCTCGCCACTCTCGAGCCAGGGGTCGTCAGCATCCCGAACCAAGCCACGACTTCTTTCAGCGCGAACAAAGGTAACCGCGGATTCGGAAACCAACTCAGCAACGGCGGCCATCGCGCCAACGAAAACAGTTATCGTGTCAACGCCATCAGCATCAATGATTACTCCAACTCCGCCCCAGGTGGCGCGACAGGCGTCAATCTTGGCGTTGACGCCGTACAGGAATTCTCCGTCCTCACCAGCAATTACACCGCGGAGTACGGCCGGACCTCAGGCGCCGTTATTAACGCCATCACCAAGAGCGGCACAAATGACTTCCACGGCACTGGATACTTCTTTGACCGCGATAGCATTTTCGACGCGCGTAACTTCTTTGATGGTCCGTCCATTGCTCCGTTCCGCCGCATTCAGTTTGGCGCATCCGGCGGCACAGCGATCGTGAAGGACAAGACCTTCGTATTTGCGAATTACGAAGGAATCCGTCAGGACTCTTCATCGTCCGGGACCATCCACGTCCCTTCACAGGAGGCACGCAACGGGCTGATCTGTGCGGACAGTCCTTGCACGACTCTGACTCCCGTCGCGGTTGACCCCAAAGTGGTTCCGTACCTGGCGCTATGGCCTTGCCCGGCTACGTGCCAGAGCGCCACGTTGACGGACGCCGTTGCTCTCACTTCGACGACCCCGAACCGCGCCAGCGAGAATTATTTCATCACCAGAGTCGATCAGAAGCTCAGTTCCAAGGACAATCTCTCAGGCAGTTACTTTTTTGATTCCGGGCCGCAGAGTCAGGAAGACCCTCTGGGAAATACGATTCACCAGGTATTTTCCCGCCGCCAGATGTTCAGTGCAGAAGACACTCATATCTTCAATCCGGCGCTCGCGAACACTGTTCGTGTGGGATTCAGCCGCGTGATTGGTAAAATCAATACGCCGGTTTCTGGTGACGCGGTCTCCAAAGATACGACTCTCGCGATTGCCCCTGGGGCTATCGGCCCTCCGCAGATTCCCATCTCCGGGATCACCACCGCCTTCGGTCTCGGCGGGTTTAACAAATTCAACCATGCCTGGAACTCGATACAGGCTTACGACGACGCCTTCTTCACACGCGGCACTCACGCCATTAAGTTCGGCTTTGCCTTCGAGCGGATGCAATACAACATCCTGGAGCAATTGAGCCCCAACGGCCGAATGAACGGATACTCGCTGGAAGCCTTTCTGACCAACGCACCGCACCAGTTGAATGCCCTGGCCCCCGGCGGGTCGTTCGAAGTTGGTTTGCGCCAGAGTCTTTTTGCGGGATACGTCCAGGACGATTGGCGCTTTAGGCCGAATCTCACTTTTAACATCGGTTTGCGATATGAAATGACTACGCGACCAACCGATTCACACGACGTGCCGGGCTACACTGTCAACGGTTATACCGTTGCCACCGCTGGTTTTCAGCAGATTCAAACCCTTGCGAACTGCACCCCGGGCACAACTCTTTGTGGTCCTGTGGGCACTAGCAGCCCTATTTCCAACAATCCCACGACAAAAAACTTTGAACCACGTATCGGCCTTTCCTGGGATCCCTTCAAAAACGGCAAAACCGCTGTTCGCGCGGGATTCGGGATCTTTGACGTGCTGCCGTTTCCTTACGAGTTCGGCTTGAACACTGCCGCTACGGCCCCATTTCAGATCATTGGAGCCGACAAAGCAGCCACTCTTGGCACCGGTACGCCCGACGCCAATCTCAATTTCAATCGGCAGAGCATTCGCAATCGAATGATCGATCCCAACCCGCACCGCGCAGACGTGTTGAACTGGAACCTGAACATTCAACGCGAAATTGCAACTGGCTGGACGGCGCTTGTCGGCTACGTCGGTTCTCGCTCGGTCCATCTGTCAGTGGCCTCTGATGACATCAACCTTGTTCAACCATCATTCGTCAGCGGCGTGGGGTTTGTCTTTCCTTGCGATCCGTCTATGATCGCGGGATATTCCGCAACGAATAATTGCTCCAACAACCAGACGGGAACGCGGATCGATTCCAACTGGGGAGGAGGCGCAGGCATTCGCCCGGTCATTTTCGACGGTGCCGCCTCCTACAATGCCTTCCAGTCCCAACTCAAAAAGGCAGCCTCCCACGGCGTGCAGGGCCAACTGTCCTACACCTTCGGAAAGTGCCGCGACACCAGCTCGGCACCGGTCACCGGTGATACCTATCTGAATTCGATCGCTGTGCCGCTTCTGCTCGTCAAGCAAGCCAGAGTCGGGGCATGCGACTTCGATATCCGCCAGACCCTCACGGGCACCGTCATCTGGGATGTTCCCGGGCCAAAAACGGGCGTGGCTGGAGTCATTGCGGGCGGCTGGCAGGTAGGCACAATCGTTACGGCCTCCACCGGGTCTCCGTTTACGGTGACCGTGGGAGACGGCAATGATCCGCTTGGCACTGGGTTCAACGGAGACTTCTCCATGAACTATGCGAGTCTCATCCCGGGATGCAAGCCGATTCACGGCGGCGTGGATTATCTGAACACCGCGTGCTTCACGCCTCCAACGGCGCCTACGTCGCTCCCGTTAGCCACCACAGCGAATCCCTTCGGCTGCGCGCCGTTGTCCTACGCCAACTCCCCTGTCGCGGCACCTTCGGGGCAACAGTTTTGTTCCAACGTTCTTGGCAATTCCGGGCGTAACCGATTTTATGGGCCCGGCCTGACCACGGTGGACTTCTCCCTCTTTAAGAACTTTCCGATCACCAGGATCTCTGAAACCTTCAACGTTCAATTTCGCGCAGAATTCTTCAACGTGCTCAATCACACGAACTTTCTCGCTCCGGGATTCCTGAACACGTTTGGTCAAAATAACTCCGTTTACGATTTTGACGGTAGTTCACTGTCGACGGCATTGAACCAAACATCCACTACTTCCCGTCAGATTCAGCTTGGCCTCAAGCTGGTCTGGTGATTCCAGCGTCATCCGTCCGGAAGCTGGGCTGATCGGCCCAGCCTCCGGGCAATCCCATTCCGCAGGTACGTTAGCGTAGGGCTTGTCACTTTTGCATATCCCAAGCCGCCCGAACCAGATTGGCAACTGGGAGTTCCCTTACGATTCCGCCGTTGGGAGATGTTTTTTTGCGCCGGTCTTGAATGAAAGAGAGTTAGTCCACAAAAATAGCCCCAATGACCGATTCGTCCGACCGCAAAGCCAAAATCTGGTCCGTAATTCGCGTTTCCAGCGGAAATTTTCTTGAAATGTACGATTTCATGGTCTTTGGCTATTACGCCGCCGCCATCGGCAAGGCGTTTTTTCCCAGTGGCAACGCCTTCGGTTCGCTCATGTTGTCGCTGATGACCTTTGGCGCGGGTTTTCTGATGCGCCCCCTTGGGGCGCTTGTTCTGGGTGCGTACACCGATCGTAACGGGCGTCGCGCAGGCTTGCTTCTTACATTGACCTTGATGTCTGTCGGTATCTTTTCGATTGCCTTCACGCCGGGCTACGCCACCATCGGTCTGTTGGCACCGCTTCTGGTGGTCATTGGACGACTTCTACAAGGGTTTTCGGCAGGCATGGAGTTGGGAGGGGTATCGGTTTACCTCTCGGAAATCGCGACACCTGGCCACAAGGGTTTCTACGTGAGTTGGCAATCGGGCAGCCAACAAGTGGCTGTCATGTTCGCGGCTTCCATCGGTGTGGTTCTGAATTCCGTTCTGCCGCCAGAGAAAATGACCGAGTGGGGATGGCGGGTCCCCCTGCTGCTGGGCTGCGTCATTATTCCTTTTCTCTTCCGGCTTAGAAAGTCGCTCGCGGAAACCGATGAGTTTGTGGCGCGCAAACATAGACCGGGTGTTTCAGAGATACTGCGCTCGCTGAGAATCAACTGGCTGATCGTCCTGGTGGGCACATTTATGGTGACCATGACGACCGTCTCTTTCTACATGATTACGGCCTACACTCCTACCTTTGGCAGTTCCGTTCTTCATCTTGGAAGCATAGACAGTCTTATCGTCACGCTTTGTGTGGGCGCCTCAAATCTCTTCTGGCTGCCGATTATGGGTGCCTTATCGGACAGGATAGGCCGCCGCCCCCTTTTGTTCGTCTGCACAATATTGATGTTGCTCACCGCATATCCAGTGATGCTCTGGCTTGTCAGTGATCCCTCTTTTGCCCGCCTATTGGCCGTGGAGCTCTGGCTGTCCTTCATATATGGCAGTTACAACGGAGCCATGGTCGTTTTCCTCACGGAAATCATGCCGGTGGATGTCAGAACCTCCGGGTTCGCCCTTGCCTACAGCATAGCGACAGCGGTTTTTGGAGGTTTCACGCCCGCTCTTTGCACCTACCTCATTCACATTTCGGGTAATCGGGCAATTCCAGGTCTGTGGTTGTCCTTCGCTGCAGCCTGCGGTCTAATCGCGACTCTGTTTGCGAGACCGCAAGATGTGGCGATTCAGGCTCGGCAGACGTCAGCCTCCTAAGTAATGTGGAAAGGAATCTGGAAAGTAATGTGGAAGCTCGTTTTTAATGCAGAGCGAGCGTATTAATTCTCTTCGGAACTTCGCCCACAGGAACCAGAGCGACGGATTTAAGAGTGCTCGTGTCGATGACAGAGACCGACCGCGCGCCGGAGTTCGACACGTACACCCGCTTGCTGTCTGGCGCGAACGTAATCCACTCCGGAACCGAGCCCGTCGCCGGTCCACGCAACGGATGGACCTCCGGTAGCGCACAATATCCGACCAAATGCAGGTCAGGCAGAGAATATTTGAAGATGGCGTTCGCCATCGTGCTGTTCACCCAAAGCGATTTTCCGTCGGGCGCGACACCGATACCGTGAGAGGGTGTTCCAAGCCGGCCTTCCTGGCCGCCGAATCCACCCGGATTTTCCGGCAACATCACTTTTGTAATTTCGGTTCGTTTTGCAAAGTCAACGACGGCGAAACCGTTCAGTCCGCTGAGCTGGATAAATATTCGCCGGGTGGAGCTATCCGGATTTGTTTCGAAGGCCATCGGCCGCACTCCGCCGGTCAACTTAACTTCCCAGGCAATTTGAAGGCTCTGCAAATCAATTACAGTGGCGGTCTTGCTTTCGATGGAGCCACTGACCGCATACCGGCCGTCGGGTGTGACGAAAATGTTATGCACGCTGCCATGCACCGGAATGTTCTTCACCCGCTGCAACGAAGCGGCATCAATTACGTCGACAGAACCCTGATCCATTCTTATCCCAACGAAAATACGACGGCCGTCCCTGGCAACAGCGATATTGTTTGGGTGACCGCTGAGAGATACCTTTTGGAGAATCCGCCCTGACTCTCGATCAATTACATCGAGGGTGCTATCCGACTCGTTGCTCACATACACGCGCGAACCGTCCTGGGAAAAGCCTACGCCGTGGGGCAGTTCGATGCCGCGTATAACCTGGACGACCTGGTTGACCGCGGAATCGATGACATCCACAGTGTTCCCTGCGCTGTTGGTCACGTAGATTCGCGCCGCCGGTTCGGTAGCAGGCTTCGCAGTCGCAGTATTGTGTGCGTTTCCGGAACGCACCCATTCCATGATGGCAATCCAATCGGGATCGGAAGAAGAAGCAAATTGCCTGCCGCCTGAATGAAATGCGTCCCCGCCTGCTTCGGGCGAGAGAGGGTGCAGCAAAAACCCGCTGGACTCTGGCTTCCCGGGAATCACCAACTGCGAAACGTTTTCGAAGTTCTTGCGCGATTGCTCGTCGTTCCAATCTGCCTGACCGGGTGATAGCGTCGCGAGCTGAAAAACCCTGTTCGAAGCGTTGTGGCAGCCGTAACAACGGGCATGCCCGGGCCGCTCTTTTAGGAATATCGGTTGGACAGTGGAACGGAAGGTTTGGAAATCGAGCGCGTCGTTTGCCGCGGCGTCGGAAGTAGGCGACGCCGCAGCGGCACGCACCCATGCGGCAATGACCTGCCACTCCGGATCGTCTTGCGATTGCCAGAATTTTCCGCCGGTGTGTGCTGGATCACCTCCCGCGGCCGGCGCAAGGGGATGCAGCAACAGCCGGCTCTGAAGGGGAACGCCCGGCATGATCAACTGTTGAACGAAAGTGAAATTCTTGCGGGACTGCTCTTCCGTCCACGAAGAGCTGCCTGATGGAAGCGGTTCAAGACGCAGGCGTGTGACCATCGTCGAATGGCAGTTGTAACAACGCACCCCGCCTTCTCGCTCCTTCAGGAAAATGGGTTCGACGCGCGCGCGATAGGTTTCAAAATCGAGCGACTCTTGCCTGCCTGACGGCTCCTGGGAAGAGTCTTTCTTATCTTGAGGGAAGGCTGCCGCGAGCGAGACGCACAGTACGATGGTGATAGCCGGTAGGATCGGCTTGGCTGACAAGCAGTGAGGCATTTGCAATTTTCCTCTGGACGACGATCTTAGCGGCCGTATACCAGCAGCCGGAATGTTCCGGATACCGGGGTAGGCTGCGGATGCGGCTGTTCCGCCGTCGGCGCTGCAGCCGGAGTGAAATCCGCGCTGGAGATGAAGACCGAATGTGTTTTCGGATCGAGCGCCATGTTCCGTGCGCCAAACTCTGTCTTTACGGTCTCCACTACGCTGAACTTGCCCGGACTATCTTCGTGAAAAATGTGCAACGCACCTTCGCGCACCGCCGTGAACACCAAACCGGTGGAAGGGTCATAAATGTTCGTGTCCACGCCAGTGCCGATCGGAAATGTCTGGAGTACCTTTCCAGAGTCGGAATCCATGATGGCTAACAATTTGTTGTGACCGCCGATGAATAGCCTGTGATGCTGTACATCCATGTCCATCGCCGATGCTTCCTCTGCCGGGGCAATTGGCCATCGGGCTTTCACCGTGTTGCTGAGGGAATCGAGCGCCACCACTTCGTTCTTGTCTTCGATATTGTCGTAGATCGTCCCGTGACCGTCTGCGACGGCGTATTCCGGTCGGCCACCCATGGGAATCGTGGCTACAACCGTTCCGGCAACGGGGTCAATCACTGATGCATCGCTGGTTTTACCGTTGAACGTGAAGATGTGCTTTGAAGCGGGATCGTAAATAATGCAATCGGGATTGCCCCCGGTCTTGATGTGTCCGGTGGGCTTCAGCGTCTTGAGATCGAACACCACGACCTCATCCGCGCCGCCGTCACTGACATAACCACGGCCAAGATCGCTGACGACGGCAATGCCATGCACTCTCTTCAGGTCCACAATGGCGCCGACTACTTTCCCGCTGTCGGCGTCCACGACTTTTACTTCGGTGTTGTGCGAGACGTACAGGCGACGCGTGGACGGGTCAAACGTGATGTAGTCCCAATATTCCTTCCCGCCCGGTGCGGCGCCCAGGTCGTACTTCTTCTGTAAGTGGTAACCACCTTCGGGCGGATGGGGTCGCGCGAAAACCGAGCCCAGGAGAATTGCGCCGCAAAGCGAGAGTCGTAGAACCGAACCAGACATCCGTAACCCTCCCTGATTCTCAGAAACTTACTTTAATAGCGAACTGAATCTGACGCTCGGGAATTGTGGTTCGTTGCAAAAGGCCCGCAGTGCCCACGGGCGGAGTTAGGGAGTTACCGCTTGGATCAAAAATATCTGTATTGCCGTCCCCCGGTCCCGGAGGCGCAAAGTTGGGATGGTTCATGATGTTGAATATCTCCAGCCGGAACTGCACATTGAAGTTTTCAGAAATCTTTGTGATCCGGTTGTTCTTGAACACAGAGAAATCAAGATTCGTGATGCCAGGGCCGATGATGGTATTCCGGCCGGAGTTCCCACGCAGATTGAAGCAACGCAAATCACCTGCTGGGAGCGGACCTCCGAACGTGGGTGGAGCTGGATCGCAGTTGGCATCAAAAAATGCCTGGTTGGGGGCAACCGGAACACCAAAGCACTGGGTCCGGATGTAATTATTGGGATTGCCGGGGTTGGTTGCGGTGCCGCACCCCGGCCCGCTCAAACGGTTTGGATAGGCGAAATCGTCGCTGCTGAGGGTGCCTGCGGGGTCACCACCGGTCCCCCACGTTGCAGTGGTGGGCACGCCGTCGCTAACCGTAAAGATCAATCCAAGTTCCCAACCATTCGCCAACCAACGTGCCGGCCCCGTAAGCGATTTGGCTGTCGGCAATTCCCAGGTTCCATTCAGCACCAGGGTGCGCCCGACGTTAAAATCCGACAGACCTCTGGTCAGTTTCATATCGAACCAATTCAGGCTGGAGATCGAGTTTCCGAACGCGTCACCCGCGAGAGTTGCCGAACTGGTGTCCACGCTCTTGCCCCAAGTGTACGTTCCTTGGACCTGGAACCCGTGACTCAGGCGCTTGGCCACTTGCAACTCCAGTGCGTTGAAGTACGAACGTCCTTGATAAAACATTCCTCGCACCGAGCCGAACGCGGGATTGATAGGATTCGGTGGAGCGCATTGAGCCGGATCGCTGAGTGTGGGATCCGTCTGATTGCACTGTGGCGTGTAGGCGTTTCCCAGAACATCTACCTTGGGCCAGAGATATCCGGCGGAGGTTTTTGTAGGAATAACCAGATCGGCCTCGTCAACCCGGAAGGGCTGATGGACACCGCGGGAGCCGACGTAGGCGACCATCGCCGCCACCGTCGGCGTCAGTTGATATTGGATGTTGAGGTTCCACTGGGTAACGTAGTTGCGATTTGGATGGGACTCCACATACGTGGAGCGCAGCTTGTTGGCCGTGATCAGCGACGGATCCACCAAAGGAAAAGTCAGGGAAGGGCTGGAGTTCACATTCAACGAAGTGTACTGGAAGTAGGGAGCGGATTGCGTGGTGAGAAGTATGAATTGGTAAGGGAGTGGGAGGACATCATAGATTCCGGCGCCTCCCCGTATGGCTAACTTTCCGGTTTTCAGTGGATCCCATGCGAAACCAATCCGCGGCTCAAAGTTGTGAAGCGTTGGATTGTAGAAAAACGGCCCGCTGCCCGAGCAGCTCCCCGCCACCACGGTGCCACAAACGGGAAGCGGATCCGAGAGGTTGCGGAGATTCGCAATCTTTCCGTTAATTTCAGTCGGTACCGTGGACATCTCGTAGCGAAGGCCCAGGTTCAGCGTCAGGTTCGGTTTCACTCGCCAATCATCCTGGATGTAAGTGCCAAAGATGGATTGGCGAAGGTCGCGAGGAGTGAGCGAACTCGCCACCCCGCCCTGAAACTTACTGGGGCTATTGGTCAGGAAAGACGGCAAATCGTTGAAGAACCAAATCCCATTCGCGTCGGTAAGAGCGGTTACCTGCAGCATCATGCGTTCGAAGGCCCCGCCAAATTTGATGGTGTGCTTTCCTTTGCTCACAAATGCATCGTCGTATAACTGGACCGAGTTCCAGCGATACAAGTATGTGGGCAGCCCGCCAACCCCTCCAGTCATGGAAGTAAGTACCCCGTTGACGTTGACCACCGAGGCGTTTCTCCCCGCGAAGGCACCGAGCGAGGGGTCGGCGGCGGCGGGGTTAAGCGCGGTCGCACTCAAATCGTTGTCGACATGTTCGCGGTTATAGCCAAAGCGGAAAGCGTTCACGAAAGTGGATGTGAAGCTGTGAGTCTCTTCCGCGGCGACGATTTGCCTGGTCGACGTGGTGCTCAGTCCAACATTCCCGAAAGGGTCGGGAGAACTGTAGGGGGTCTTATCGTACAGATATGTGCCGAATAAACTGTCTTTGTCTGAAAATTTATGATCGATCCGGGTGGTAAGAAAATTCTCATTCACAATCTGTTTACCGTTGAAAACGTACTGGCACGTATCTGCGTCAGCAACGCACTGCGAAGCCGACGGGATTGGATACAGCGCGAGATATTTCTGAATGGCTGGATCGACCACCACCGTGAGGGGCGCTCCGGTATTTGGATCGTGGATATTCCCACTGCGCGCCGCCGGGGATGGCACCACAAGGAAGTTCGCGATTCCTTTTCCCTGCCGGATGCCTTCGTAGTCGAAAAAGAAAAATGTCCGGTTGGGAATGATGGGGCCACCGATGGCGCCGCCAAATTGATTGCGCTTGAAAGACGCTTTCTGAGTGCCCGTGGGTTCAAAAAAATTCTTTGCATCCAGCGCACTGTTCCTCAGGAACTCGTAAGCGCTTCCGTGAAACTCGTTGGTGCCTGAGCGCGTGATGGCGTTGACCACTCCGCCGGAGGTCTTCCCATACTCGGCGGAATAATTACTGGTCAGAACGGAAAACTCCTGAATGGCATCGACACCAAGGTTCCCTCCCAGCACGCTCCCAGGCGCGCCATTGGCGTAATCGTTCAGGCTGACACCATCGAGGCGATAATTGTTTTGCTGCGGCCGTGCACCGGAAATAGCCAACTGCTGTCCAAAGCCGCGATTGCCGCGGTCTGATCCAGTCGCGAAGCTCGGTTGCGTTTGAATGGTGGAAACGCCCGGCTGCAGAGCCGCCAGATCCGTCCAGCTGCGGCCGTTCAACGGCAACTCACGCACCGTCGTTGCATTCACGACCGCGTTGATGTCCGAGCTCGTCAGCTGCACGGCAGGAACTTCGCCAGTTACTTCTATCCGATCGGCCACCGCTCCCACGTGCAGGGTTGCGTCGAACGTTTGTTGGGAACCAACACTCATGGTGATGCCGGATGACGTTGCGGTAGCGAAGCCCGTGACGGAAATCTTGATATTGTAACTTCCGGGAAGAAGATTGACGGTGATATAAAATCCGTCCGCATCGGTCGTAACGGTGCGTTCGACCCCCGTGGCCATATTCTTGATATCAACTGTCGCATGTGGGATGCCAGCGCCCGATTGATCGGTGACCGTGCCGGAGAGAGTTCCGCCGGCGACCTGAGCCTGGATCGGAACGGAAAACAGGATAGCAAGCATCGCAAAAATGACCATCTTGCTGCCCAGCGTATGCATGCTATGGAAAGATTTGATGGACACAGCCCCACCTCCACGTTGTGGCGGAGCCTAGTGTATGGCGGCAGCAGGTGCCTTAACTCAAGATTAATTTCTGTTTAGATGGTCCAAAACCAGCAATTTTACCGGGAGCAACGAGTGGAAGAATGACGTCGAAAGTCGAGCCCGCGCCCACCTCGCTGGCGCATTCAATCGCACCGCCTTTTGCGCGAACGATGGCTTGTGCGATTGCCAAACCCAAGCCACCACTGTGTGAATCACCGGAAGCGGAAGGAGCGGCGCGGTAGAAGCGTTCGAAAATAAACGGGAGATGTTCTGCCGAAATTCCTATCCCCTGATCGTGGAAGGACACGCGAATCTCCGAATCGCGTTGCTCCAGCGACACATGAATGGAGGTGTTAGCAGGCGAGTATTTGATCGCATTATCCAGAAAAATCAGAAACAGTTGATGAAGAAAAGCTTCGTCGCCGTTGTAGGAAACTTCGCTATCTAATTTTCGAACAATGCCAATTCCTTTTTTTCGTGCTCGGGAGCTTACCAGAGCGCAAGCTTCTTCGAGCACTTCATTGATGTATAGCGGTTCGCACTCCAGATGCAGCTGACCCGCATCCGCCATCGAGAGGGTGAATAACCCTTCCACCATGCGCGTCAACTTCTTGAATTCCTCGTCAAACAAGCAGAGTGTTCGGTGGTATTCGTCGGCAGTCCGCGGCTTGGAGAGAAGAAGCTCGGTTTCGCCGTGGAGCACGGCAATCGGCGTGCGCAATTCGTGAGAAGCGTCGGTGACAAATTGCCGCAGTTGGCGCACCGCGGAATCAACGCCTCGAAATAACTGATTGAACGTTTCCGCGAGGACGCCCAGTTCATCATGCGGCGAACTGACGGGAAGCGGTTCCCAGAACCCCTGGCGATGCGTCACTCTCTTGGCCATACCAGCGGCATGTTTCGTCAAAGCGGCGATTGGAGCGAGACTGCGGCCGACATAAAGCGTGGAGATCCCGGCGGTAAGCAACAGGCTGATTGGGAACAGAATCAGAACAATTCGGCCAAAGCTGTCCAATACGCGGTTGGTGCCCAGCGTCGGAATAGCCACAGCGAGATAGCGCTGCTGGTTGGCCTGCTGAAATGGGATCACCGCCACACGAACCGACTGGCCGTCTCCAATATCGGCCACTTGAAAACTAGGGTGAGGATCGGCGAAATCGAAATTCTTCAAAACAATCGGGACGGTCAGATTCTTTGAATGCTGGAGAATATGCCCATCGGAGCCGAGCAGCTCAAAGAATTCCCCGGGGATATCCAGGCGATTGATATCTTGAGCTTCCGGCTCCGCGGAAATGTCGGCGATCAATGGACGGCCTGTTTCCAACAACTGGTGATTGATCTGCGCCGGAATCTCGTGAGCGAGCAAGCCCCAAAAAGCCAGGTAAGAAGCACCGAGAAGCACACCTACAACACTGCAGAATAGAAGCATC